>Ga0208461_1000698_pt1 | contig 32178 bp, 26 predicted proteins | sample AD_JPNTR4_MetaG_FD_184448 | JGI IMG/M metagenome (GOLD analysis project Ga0208461, IMG submission 184448) | Active sludge microbial communities of municipal wastewater-treating anaerobic digesters from Japan - AD_JPNTR4_MetaG (SPAdes) (version 2) | ecosystem: Engineered > Bioreactor > Anaerobic...
CGTTATTCTACGGGTTTAACAGAGCCGGAACCACCATTTCACTTTCTGGGGCACCTGTTTTTTGACCTCGCCCTTTGTTTCCGGCATTTATCTAGCTTGTCAATCGAAAAACATGGGGATAGTCCACGGGAGGAACAGATTGGGGTAAGGTGTCTCATGTACGGTTGAGAATTGCGTGAAGTTCGGTGCGTACACGGCTAAGGGAGGCACAGCATGAGGGATCAGCAGTCAAGATCGGGGCAACGGGGCGTCAACCGGCGCCAGTTTTTGAGGGGGATGGCCCAAGCGGGCGCGGCAGCGGTTGTCATGCCGACGCTGGTGCCGGGATCGGCGCTGGGGTTGAACGGCGCGGTGGCGCCGAGCAACCGTATCGTGATGGCCGGCATCGGACTGGGCGGTCGCGGCACCGGTGACCTGCGGAGCTGGATCCTGCCGGATCCGCAGGCGCAGTTCGTGGCGATCTGCGACGTGCGGCGCGAACGGCGCGACGCGATCAAGGCGATGACCGACAAGCACTACGGCAACAGCGACTGTAAGACGTACATCGAGATGATGGACGTGCTGGCGCGCCCGGACATCGACGCCATCATCACGGCCACCAGCGACCGCCTGCATGCCACGGTCTCGATCCGCGCGATGCGCGCGGGCAAGGATGTCTTCACAGAGAAACCCGCCTCGATGACCATTGCCGAAGGCCAGGCCGTCGTGCGCACCGCGCGTGAGTATGGCCGCGTCTATCAGGCCGGCATGCAGCGTCTCAGCGAGGCGAACTTCATTGTCTGCAACGAGTTGCTGCGTCTCGGGCGCCTGGGCGAGGTCAAGACGGTCTACGCGCATCTCGCGCCGTGGGGCAATGTCAACATGAGCCGCGAATGGCTCCCGGCGCAGCCGTTACCTGATCCGCAGGAGCTGGACTGGGACCGCTGGCTGGGCCCCTGCCCCTGGCGTCCGTTCAACATGGCCTACGTAAAGGGCGGCTGGCACCACCAGCACGATTTCTATACCAGCGTGATCGGCGAGTGGGGATCCCACACCTTCGCGCAGTGTCACGATGCGCTCGGCATGCAGGACTCCTCCCCTATCCGCTACCCCTATGTGCCGACGCCCACGGCGGACGGCATGGCGATGCCCTTTGCCAACGGCGTCACCATGATCCAGAAACAGGAAGGCTGGCGCGGCACGTGCGGCATACGTTATGTGGGCAGTGAGGGCTGGTGTTCCTGCGCGGATGGCTATGCGCGTCCGGAAGTCTCTAATCCGGCCATGCTGGCGGACTACAACAAGATCCTGCAGGATTATCTGACCCGCACCGGGCATGTTGTCGGCCACATGAAGGACTTCTTCAACTGCGTCAAGAACCGCACCCTCACGGTGGCCAACCCGATGCTTATGCACCGGTCGATGACCACCGTACATTGCGCGAACATCGCGCAGTGGCTCAAACGCGACCTCACCTGGGATCCGGTGAAGGAGGAGTTTGTCAACGACGAACAGGCCAACCGTTTCCGTTCGCGGGCCGCCCGCGAAGGGTGGCAGATCTGCTGACGTGCACCGTGTGCACGTCCAGAAGAAAGCAGGAACAGGGAAGAAGGAAGCGTTGGACCCGCATTCACAGAACCCGAAACCGCTGTTCCTGGAACCGAGGTGACATCGTCTGTAGCAGCATCGATTTAAGGATGAAATGAATGAAAACAAGTGCATGGGTATCTCTCACTCTGATGGCCTGCCTCACCGCACGCGCTGAGCTGGACAAAGCGATCCTGCTCAATGAAGCCAAACTGATCGAGGTGATCCAGAAGGCCGACACCTCCGACAACGACAAGGTCACCGCCTGCCAGAACCTGGGCTGGTGTGGCACGCGTACGGCCATCGCGCCGTTGGTCGCGCTGCTGTCAAGCGACAAGGCGCACCTGCGCCACGCCGCGCGGTACGGATTGGAGATGATTCCTGATCCTGCCGTCGATGATGCGCTGCGTGAGGCGGCAGGACGGCTCTCCGGCCCCGCGCTTGTCGGCGTGCTGCAATCGATGGGCAACCGCGGTCATGCGCCATCGGTCGCCGTGCTCAGCAGCCGCATGGCCGATCCCGACAAGGCGGTCGCGGCGGCAGCCGTGCAGGCGCTGGGCAAGCTGGCCCCCCCCGAGGCGATGGCGGCGCTCAAGGCCAAACTCGGGACCTCGCCCGATGTGGCGGCGGCGTATCTCAACGGTGCTGGCCGTCTGGCCTGCACCGATGCGTCACGCGCGGCGGCCTGCTACACTGACCTGCGCAACGCCGCATCGGCGGCCCCGCCGGCCGTGCGTGCCGCGGCCTTGCGCGGCGCGATCGTGACCGGCGGCGACGCCGGCCTGGCGCTCTGGCAGGAGGCTATCGCCTCAACCGACGGCGACACGGTCGATGCCGCGCTGCGTGCTGTCCTGGACACGCCGAAAGGCGAGAAGGCCACCTTGGCGTTCGCGTCCGCCTTGGCCAAATGTCCGGCCGTGCAGGCGCGTCTGGCCTCGGTGCTCGGCCTGCGTGGTGACAGAGCGGCAGTGCCGGCACTGGCCGCGTTGGCCAAAGGCGAGAAGGCCGCCTCTCCGGCGAACAGTCTGGCTGCGGCGTCCGCCCTGGCCACGCTCAATGATCCCGCCGCCCTGCCGCCGCTGCTGGCGCTGGCCAAGCATGCCGATGGCGCCATCGCCGAAGCCGCCAAGAACGAGATCATGGGCTTCGCCGGAACGGCAGCCGACGACGCCGTGCTGAGCATGATGGCCGATGCCGATGCCGCGACGCGGCTTGCCGGTATCGATATGGCGATGCGCCGCCGCATGACGGTGGCCGTTCCCGCGCTGGTCAAACTCAGCACCGACAGCGACGCGAAAGTCCTCGACGCCGCCGTCAAGGGGCTGGGTGATCTGGGCAGTGACAAAGAGATCCCCGTCTTGCTGGCCGTGATCCAAAAGAGTCCCCAGAGCGAGACCGCTGTGCGTGCGCTCGCCTCGCTCTGCACCCGCTATGCGCGGCCCCGCGGCGGCAAGACTGTGATCCACAGTGCTGTTTACGGCAGTTTCGAAAACGATCTGGTCAAGGATGTCACCGACAACGTCCAGAAACTGGTGGACGCAGGCTCCATCACCATCCAGGCCTCCGGTCGCCTCTGCAGGTGGGACGGCTTTAGCGAAGATCCTGCCCCCGGCAAAGTCAAGGCGTTACGCTTGGTTTACACCTTTGACGGTGTGGAGAAGAGTGTGCAGGTGCGCGAAAACGACTCGGTCCACCTGAGCGGCGTTACTCTGCTGCCGGTCGCGATGCAGCCGATCCAGGCGGCCTATGACCGTGCCAAAGGCGACGAGAAGCTGGCGCTTTTCAAGGTGCTGACCTCGCTCGGTAACGACCAGGGACTCGCCGTGGCGCGCGCCGCCGCCCGGCAGACAGCGGACGCCGCCCTGCAGGATGCCGCCATCCGTGCGCTGGCCGAATGGAAGACTCCCGAAGCGATCGAGGATGCCGCGCACTTCGCGCAGAACGCACCGAGCGACCGCCTGAAGATCCTCTCCTTGCGCGGCTTCGTGCGCCAGCTCGAACAGAGCTTCACGATCCCGCTCAAGACACAGCTCGCGCGCTTGGAGCAGGCACAGGCCTGGGCGTCACGCGATGAAGACAAGGCGCTGCTCGCCGCCTCTATCAAAGCGACGCAAGGACTCATGGCCGAAAAAGGGTTTGTCCCGATGTTCGACGGCGTCAGCCTGAAAAACTGGAAGGGCGGCGATGGCTGGTGGGAGGTCAAGGACGGCATCCTGCAGGCGCAAAGCTCTGAGGAGAAGCCCTGCAAGAAGAACAGTCACCTGATCTATACCGCCAGCCAGCCCGCCGATTTCGAGTTGCGCGCCGAGTTCAAACTCAGCCCATCGGCCAATTCAGGCATCCAGCTCCGTGCGCTCGATCAGGAGTTCGGCGACAGCGGCTATCAGGCCGACATGAACGGCGGCGGCAACTACGTCGGCTTCCTTTATCACCCGAAGCAGCATCTGGTCGGCGAGCGCGGCGCGAAGGTCACGATTGCGGCCGACGGCAAGAAAACCGTCGACCGTTTCGCCGATGCGAAGGAGTTGGGCGACAAAGTCTTCAAGAAGGATGACTGGAACGAGTACACCATCATCGCCAAGGGGCCGACCATGACGCTCTTCGTCAACGGCATGAAGACCTGTGAGCTGACCGATCACCGTCCTGAAATGATGCCGAAGAAAGGCTTCATCACCCTGCAGATGCACGCGGGGCCGCCGATGAAGATCCAATTCCGCAACTTGCGGATCAAGGAACTCCAGTAGACGGCACTCGCTTGCCTGTAACGATCCGCAGATGACACAGAGTCCCGCAGATTTTGTTCCCGTCAGCGTCATCTGAGTCATCTGTGGATTCAGTCCCCCGGAGTTTGCCCTCGGCTCCGCCGGGCGGCCGGCTAACCTATCGCCCCGACCGGCCAGCCGGCGCGGGGCGAAGGTTTCTTGATCAATATCTCTGCAACAGGTCGAGCATCTTGCGGTCGAGCTGATGACCGTGGAACGATTCGTATTCGACGTCCTTGCGGCCGCTGTCGAGCACGCCAAACGAACCACGGAAGTTCCAGAGCGCCCAGCCGAGATCACGCTCTTTCCAGAGGCGCAGGTTGTCCTCCATCCAGGCCAGCACCAGCGCGTGCGGCGTGCGGTTGTAGGCCCCGAACTCGCCGACCATCGTAAAAATACCGGCGTCAAACGCAGGCTGCCACGCGTCGATCAATGTCTTCCGGAGATAGGCACGGCCGTCTGCCGACCCCTGCCCGGCATGAAATCCTTGGCCAGGGCCGAATCCCGTGAACCGGAACGTTCCGTTCGTGCGCCCCCAACTTTGTTCGAAGGGCATGGTGGCGATCTGACCATCGGGGCCGGTCAGCGTGAGCGTCGAAAGCTGCGCCCAGTCGCCCTCCGGCAGGCTGATCTGCAACCGGCGCACGTTGTTCGGCAGCGTCACATCAAAAGTACGCACACAACGCCCCTGGTTGATCTTCCACTCGCTCTTGTAGACCACGTTGGTCCAGTCGGACGCCCCCTGCCGTGGTTCCAGCACTTGGTCGAACAGGCGTGTTCCGTCCGCCTCGACACGGAGCCGCACTTTGCCCGACACCATGCCCGGTCGCACGGCCAGGGTTCCCGCCGGCACCTGCTCGATGACCAGCGGCACGTTCAACGGGGCTTTGGCCGGCCCATAGAGCGGGCTCACCGCCTGCGGCGGCGGCCAGACCGGGTCATCCGTGGGTGTGCCAACCCAACTCGCCATGTAGTGCGAGATCGACATCGGCGCATACCCGCGCATCGCCTGTCCAATGCCGAGCTTGAAAAGACGCTGCGCCGGACGCCCGCCCCAACGCAGCCCATCCGCGACGATAAACCGTGTGGGATCCACATCACGGATCGCGGCGACCAACGCGGTGGCGACGCGTTCGTACGCCTCTTCGGAAACCTCGCCCGGCTCGTTGAACAGATTGAAGCTCAACTCACTGGACGGGATGCCCTTGTAGCGCCGTGCGAAATGCGCCCAGTGCAGAGAACAGACCCGCAACGCCTCCGGATCTGTAAAGAGATCGCGGGGTTCCGGCGGCTTGGCCACGGTATACCCCGGCGCACGGTGGAAACAGAGCTGCACATGAAGGCCGTATTTCTGACCGTAGGCCACCGCCTGATCCACCGGCACCAGACGGTCGTCATCCATAGCGGTCCAATCCTGATCTTTGATCCAGAACCGATAATCCATCGGGAGCCGCACAAAGTTGAAGCCCAACTCACTGATGAGCTTGAAGTCCTCCTCTTCAAAATGCGCGGGCTGCCCATGATTCTGAAACATCCCGAGCAGATTGAAGCCCCGCCACCGGACAGCGGGCCGCCCGTCCGCAGCACTGCACGCCATCGCCGCCAGCACACACACAATCCCCACATACCTGATCATACCGTATTCCTTGATGAAGTTTTCTCATCCCATTCTATGCTGCCTGCCGGAGATGTCCATGCGGAAAACAGCCAGAAGGTTGTGGCAGGCGAGACGCCTGCACCACTGGCTTCACAAATCTGCCCGGCCCGCCAGTGAAGCCCCATCCACGCTTTCAACGGTGAACCTGCAAAGCTCACCCAAATGATCGCGCGGCACCCCCGTCACCACACAGGGCAGATATTCGCCACTCCAGCCGCAGGCACGCCCTTCGCGATCAAAGCGTTCCACCAGCACTTCGACACGTCGCCCGGCAAAACGCTGCGCAAACGCCACACGCTGCGCCTCGCCCTGCGCGATCAACCGCTTGGCGCGTTGCCGACGCTCCACGACCGGTACCTGCCCATCGTACGTACAAGCCGGCGTGCCGGGCCGCTCGCTGTACGGAAAAACATGCAGATTACTGAAACCCAAGTCAGCCACCATCCGCAACGTCCGCTCAAAGGCGTCCGGACTCTCGCCCGGGAACCCGCAGATCAGATCCGCGCCAAGCGCGACATCCGGCATCCGCTGCTGTGCACGACGCACCGTATTGATCACCTGGCGCACCGTATAATGCCGTCCCATGCGTGTCAGCACGCCGTCGTCACCACTTTGTATCGGCAAGTGCAAGAACTTGCACAACTTTTCCGAGCCGGCCATCCATTCAGCGACCGCGTCCTCGATGGTGCCCGGTTCGATTGACCCAAGCCGTAAGCGCCCCAGCCCGGGCAGTGCGGCCAACTCGGCCAAGAGATCGATTAAACCGTACGAGCCATCAGCGTAGCAGGCGATGTTGCAGCCAGTCACCACGATCTCGCGATAGCCGGCCGCGACCAACGCTTGTGCCTCGCCAACACAGCGCGCAAGCGGCCGACTGGCCGCCCTGCCGCGCGTATGCGGCACGATGCAGTAGGTGCAGAAAAAATCGCAACCGTCCTGAACCTTCAACAAAGCGCGCTTCGAGCGGCGCGATGGAGCGAGTACCACCGTCGATTGTCGTTCAGAGACTTCAGGAGTTGCCGGCCATTGTTTCAGGATCCGCTGCACAAGCACCTCACGCTGCGAACGGTCGATCACCAGATCCGCTCCGGCAGCCAGCAGTCGGTCATGCGGCACGGCCTCGGCCGCACACCCCGAGAGCACCACCCGCGCCGCCGGCAGCTTGCGGCGCAGCGCCCGCAACTGACGCAAGCACTCGTCTTCCGCGACCTGCGTCACGACACAGGAGTGCACCACCACCACGTCAGCCGGCTCGCCAAAACGGACACGGCGTATCCCGGCCTCGGCAAACGCCTGCTCGAAGGCGGCGGTCTCAGCCTGGTTCAGGCGGCAGCCAAAAGTTTTGAACGCGACAGTCCGCACGCCGATCCCTCCGTCGTTCAGGCAAAGAGCGGCGTGGACAGATAACGTTCGCCTGAGTCCGGCAGAATCGCGACGATCAGCCGCCCGGCAAACGCCTCCTCTGCGGCCAGCCGCAACGCCGCGGCCACGGCGGCGCCACAGGAGATTCCGGAGAGGATCCCCTCTTCACGCGCCAGCCGACGCGACACTTCGAGCGCCTCGTCCGTACTGACTGACTCCACCCGGTCAATCACCGAGAAATCCACCACCTGCGGGATGAAATTCGCACCGATACCCTGAATGCCGTGCGCGGCCGGTGCCAGCTTCTCTCCAGCCTTGCGCTGTGACAGCAACGGGCTTTCTGCGGGCTCGACGGCCACCATCTGAACCTTGCCCCCGAGATGTTTGAAGGCGCGGCCACAGCCCACAATCGTTCCGCCTGTCCCGACACCCGCCACCACAGCCGCGACCTTTCCGTCGGTCTGCGTCCAGATCTCCGGCCCGGTTGTCCGCTCGTGGATCAGAGGATTGGCAGGATTGGAAAACTGGTCCGGCATGAAAAAGTGCCCGGGGGACTCGAGCATCAGTTCCTTGGCGCGCTGCACGGCGCCGGCCATGCCCGCGGCGGCAGGTGTCAACTCGAGATGCGCCCCCAGTGCGGCCAGCACACGGCGCCGTTCGAGGCTCATGCTCTCCGGCATGGTCAGCGTGACCGTGTACCCGCGCGCCGCCGCGACCATCGCCAGCGCGATCCCCGTGTTGCCGCTGGTCGGCTCGACCAGCGCCATGCCGGGCTTGAGTGTCCCGTCACGCTCGGCTTCCCAGACCATGGACGACGCCGTGCGGCATTTGACCGAATAGGCCGGGTTGCGCCCCTCCACCTTCACCGCCACCGTTGCGCCCAAACCGCGCGTAAGCCGATTCAGACGCACCAACGGCGTGTTTCCGATCGTCAATGAATTGTCAGAAAACATTGTCATGGCATTCTCCTTGATTCGACATCCGTTCTAGCGATACTTGGCCAGTAAATCATGAACCTGAATCTTCCGTGAAATCGGGATGATCCACTTTTCGTACAGACACGCAATCTTTTCAGGCCGTGCACCACCTGCGTGCTGTTCGCGCGACATATCAAGGATGCGCGCAATCACCTCAGACTCCACCGTGTGATTGGTGATCGCCGCCTCCAGCAGCACAGGGTCCCGCTCCATCAACGGCTGTCGCAACGCATCGGGGATCTCCTCCAATTTCAGCGCGGCCACATGCACCGAGAGGTTGAGGCGCTGGACCAATGCGTTCATGCTGCTGGCGTCCGCCGCGATACATTTGCGGCGGTCTTCATCATTCCCCGCTTCACAGAGCTCGGGCAGCAACGTATTGACATAAAAAGGCCGCAGGATATGGATCCGTCCGGCAATGGTTGACGCCGTGCCGAACAGGTTTGCGGTTTCCGCGACCGAAAGCGAACGCTTGCGCTCATGATAGAGTTCGGCATTCACCCGGAAAGCCGCGCGCCCGCAAAGCGCCTTGACCAGCGTTTCGTCCAGAGATGCGATGATCGTTCGTAGTTGTGCCAGTTTGTTCATGGTTTCACACAATCGAAATTATCGAACCGGATACGTCCCCAGTTTACGCCCAGACTCCGACAGAGCCAATACCAAACGCCAGGCGGCCTCGGCTGCAGGTGCTTTCCAATCGGTCGCTGCCTCAACAAAAAAACCATACTCCCAGGGGCGTCCCGGCAACGGCCGGCTCTGAATGAAGGTCAGATTGAGCCCAGCGGCATCGAACGGCGCGAGAGCATGTAGCAGCGCGCCGGGGCGGTTACCGATCACCAGATAGAGCAGCGACCGCATTTCGTCCGTGCGCCGTGCGGTCGTCCGCGAAGCCCGACGGTTCGCCGTGATCACGAAAAAGCGCGTGACGTTCGCGTCACTATCCTGCAGATCGCGCACGAGCACGCCCAAGCGGTGAATGCGCGCGGCCGCCAATGTGGCCACCGCCGCGCTGCCCGGCTCAGAGGCCGCGCGGCGCGCCGCAGCGGCCGTACTGGACTCGGCCAGCAGCTCGGCCTGCGGCACCCGTTCGCGCAACGAGGCGCGGCACTGTCCCAACGCCTGCGGGTGGCTGTAGACACGCTTGATCTCTTCCAGCCGCCGCAGTGCGCGGCCCGCCACCAGATGATGGCGGACCGGCATCGAGAAGCCCTCCAGGATCGTGATCTCCGGATGCAGCGAAAGCACATCCAGCGTCTGCGTGACGGGGCCTTCGCTTGAATTCTCGACCGGCACGATAGCCAGAGGCCGCGGGCGCACGGACGGTGCGCAAAGCCGCTCGACCACGTCAAAGTGCGAGAGACACGGCAGCAGCCTGCTCAGCTTACCGAAATGTCGCAGCGCGGCCTCGTGCGAATGCGTACCTTCCGGACCGAGATAAAGGACAGGGGTATCCATACACGCTCGCTTGTGTTATCGTGTTTCCGGCTATTTCGCCTGTCTGCGCGTGGCTTTCGCCAATTCGATCCATGGCTCGAGATCCTTGAGGAACGCGCCGAAAGCGGCCGACTCAAGCTGCTGCGAGGCGTCGCTGAAGGCGTTCACCGGATCGGGATGCGCCTCAATGATGAGACCGTCCGCACCGGCCGCCAGCCCCGCCCGCGCCAGGGCCGGAACCAAGCTTCGCGTACCGGCTGCATGACTCGGATCCACCACCACCGGCAAGTGCGCGAGCTGACGGGCCACCGCCACCGCACCGAGATCCAGCAGGTTGCGCGTCGTCTTGTCGAACGACCGCAGCCCACGCTCGCAGAGCACCACTTGCGGACAGCCGTTGACCACCAGATACTCCGCCGCAGTCAGCCACTCCTCAACCGTACTGGCCATGCCGCGCTTGAGCAACACGGGACGACCGGCATGCGCCAGATGCTCCAGCAGGTCGTAATTCTGCGCGTTACGCGCACCGATCTGGAACATGTCGGTCACGTCGCGCAGCATCTCGATCTGCGCCGGCCCCGGCACTTCGGCCACCATCGCGACATTGAACTCCGCCTTCACATCGCGCATGATCTTGACGCCGTCAAGCTTCAGCCCCTGGAAGTCATAAGGCGACGTGCGCGGTTTGAACGGCATGGCACGGATGATTTTCACGCCGCACGAGGTCAAATCCATCACCGCCGTGCGCAACTGATCGTAGCTTTCAATCGCGCAAGGCCCGGCGATGATCTGAATGTTGCCCCCACCGATCAACACCCCCTGCACATTGACCACCGAATCTTCGGGGTGGTATTCGCGCGACACCAGTTTGAATTTCTTCTGCACCGGGAACACCGATTCCACGGCCGGCAGATTGCTGAGCGCCTCAAGCGAGCGGTTACTGAGCTCGTCACCGATACAGGCAATCACGGTCTGTTCGACACCACGGATGATGCGCGGCTGATAACGCAGCGAGCAGACCATATCGCTGATGGCCGCGATGTCGGTTTCCGAGGCGTGTCGTTTCAGAACAATAATCATCATTCTTCCTTTCGTAGAGGGGTTAGAAACAAAAAAACCGCGTGTCCTGTTGCCGGACACGCGGTTCATGAAAAAGTCTACTCCCGATTCAACAATAGCCTACCGGGCCGACCCGAACCGTGTGTCCGGCGACCTAAAGTAGCTAAAGTAAAAATGGATTCGGTGGTTTTGCATGTGAAAACGGGCGCATTTAACCGAATCCCCGACCAAATGTCAAGCGCCTTACTCAAATTCGATCTGCGCCTTTTCACGCAACTCGCTCACATAGGCGGAAACCCTTTCGCCACGGCGCGCGTGACGCAAAAGATCGCGGATTTTGTCGCTTACCTGCGCAAAATCGACCTCACCGGCCGGCTCATGGTCGCTCTTGTAGATGAGGTGATAACCGAACTGCGTTTCAATGATGTCGCTCACATCTCCGACCTTCATCGAAAAGGCGGCCGCGTCAAATTCCGGCACCATCATGCCGCGGCTGAACCAGCCGAGGCTTCCCCCGTCTTTACCGCTGGGGCACATGGAGTGCGCGGCGGCCTCATCGGCAAAGCTCTTGCCCGACAGCACGCGCTCGCGGATCGCAGCGATCTTGGCCTTGGCCTCGTCTTTGGATGTCTGCGTGTCGCCGTCCGGCGCAATCAGGATGTGCTGTGCCAATACACGCTCGCCTTGGGCAAACTCCTCTTTGTGCGCGTTGAAATAGGCTTCGATCTCGGCCTCGGTCGGATCGGGAACATCCGCCACCGTTTTTTCAATGAGCTTGTCCACGCGCCGGCCGCGCTTGAGCTGTTCGCGGAACGCAGCCTCGGTGGTGTTCTGCTGCTGCAGGGCGCGCCGGAAGGCCTCCTCCCCGCCGACCTGATCGATGATCTTCGCGACCTGCTCGTCAAGGTCGGCGTCGGACACAGGGAAGTCCAGCCTGGCGGCTTCGTCCATCAGCAGCTTGGTGCCGATGGCCTGCTCGGTCGCCTTCTGAACCAGATCCGGAAGTTGTGCCCTGATCTGATCTTGCGACACGCCGTGTTCGGCGTAGAAACGGACGAGCCGCTCCAGCTCGAACTGAATCGCGTCCTGCGGAATCACCTGTCCGTTCACTTTGACTGTCTTCTGCATCCTGTCCTTTCAGGAGCGGCGTTTAGGCCACCCCATTCATTTTTTCACTTCTTTGGCCCAAGAATCTTTGAGGGGCACCGTACGATTGAAAACCGGCCTGCCCGGTCGCGAATCCTCGGTGTCCGCACAGAAATACCCGATCCGTTCGAACTGGAAACGCTCGCCCGGTTGCGCCTGCGCCAAGGCCGGCTCGCCCCAGGCGGCCACAGTTTTGAGTGAGTCGGGATTCAAGAACTCGGTGAAATCGCGCGCGTCGTCCGCCAACGGATCGGGCACCGTGAAGAGCCGGTCGTACAGACGCGCTTCAATCGGCACCGCATGCGCCGCCGACACCCAGTGAATCGTCCCTTTGATCTTGCGTCCGTCCGCGGCGTTGCCGCCCTTGGAGGCCGGATCATAGGTGCCATGGATCTCGGTCACAGCCCCGGCAGCATCTTTGACGACGTGCGTGCAGGTGAAGAGGCACGCGGCGCGCAGCCGTACCTCCTGCCCCGGCGCCATGCGGAAAAACTTCTTGGACGGCACCTCCATGAAATCCTCGCGCTCGATGTACACCTCGCGGCTGAACGGCACCTGGCGCGTGCCGGCCGAGGGGTCTTCGGGATTGTTCAGCGCCTCAACGTATTCAACCTGTCCCTCAGGATAGTTGTCGATCACGACCTTGACCGGGTCAAGCACCGCCATGCGCCGCAGCGCGCGCTTGTTAAGATCGTCACGCACACAGTATTCCAGCAGCGCCACATCGGTTTCGCTTTCGTACTTCGACACGCCCACGCGGTCGCAGAAATCGCGGATCGCTTCCGGCGTGTACCCGCGGCGCCGCAACCCGCATAGGGTCGGCATGCGCGGATCGTCCCAGCCTGACACCCGCTTCTCCTGCACAAGCTGCAACAGCTTGCGCTTGCTCATCACCGTGTACGTGAGGTTCAGGCGCGCGAATTCGCGCTGCTGCGGGCGGATCTTGACGCCATTGCGCACAACCAGCATGCCCATCTCGTCCATACGGTCGATCACCCAGTCGTAGAGCGGCCGGTGCACCTCGAACTCCAGCGTGCACATCGAGTGGGTCACACCTTCAAGCGCGTCCTCGATCGGGTGCGCGAAATCGTACATCGGATAGATACACCACTTGTCGCCCGCATGATAGTGCGGCACATGCAGGATACGGTAAAGCACCGGATCGCGGAAATGGATGTTGGGCGAGGCCATGTCGATCTTCGCCCGCAGGCAGAGCGAACCGTCCGGGAACTCCCCGGCCCGCATACGGCGGAAGAGATCAAGGTTCTCCTCGGGAGAGCGGTTGCGCGTCGGGCTTTCTTTGCCCGGCACCGTCGGGATGCCGCGATACTCCTTCCACTGCTCCTGGGTCAGCCCGCAGACATACGCATGCCCGCTGCGGATCAGATTTTCGGCGATTTCGTACATCGTGTCGAAGCGGTCGGTCGCACAGTAAAAGCCGTCACCCCAGTCAAATCCGAGCCAATGAATATCTTTTTTGATGTTCTCGGCGTATTCGTCGGACTCTTTGGACGGATTGGTGTCGTCCATGCGCAAATGGCACTGGCCGCCGAACTCCTGCGCCATGCCGAAATCGATGCAGATCGCCTTGGCGTGTCCGATGTGGATATAGCCGTTGGGTTCCGGCGGAAAACGCGTCACGACCAGTCCGCCTGTCCGTCCGGCCGCGACATCCTCGGCGATCCACTGTTTGAGAAAATGCCTGCCGGTATCCGATGCCACCGTCTTCGTCTCGTCACTCATGGTTGTTCCGGTTCCTCTTGAATACAATCAGTCCAAAAAACATCTACGGCTTCCACACGCGCACGCGCACGCCTTTTTGCCGGCCCCAGCGCTGCGCCTCTTCGTGCGAGGGGAACCAAAGATCAAGCCGGTTGCCTTTGATCGCGCCGCCACGATCCTCCACACGCCCATAGCCGTAGCCCGGCACCTCCACAATGGTTCCGAACGGCAGCACCGAGGTGTCGGCTGCGATGGTTCCCCGACTGGCGCGCGTGCCGCTGGCCGTGATGCCCACTTCCTTCGGCTTGCCCTTGTTTGGGCCTCCGCTGATCACCGGTGCGCCCAAACCGAACCAGCCCCGCTCCCAACTGCAACAGATGCCGCAATTGCAGTAGCCGGTCACCTCCATCGCCATCACCACCGGCGCACGCCCGGACGGCGGCCGGATGCGGTCAGCCAAACAGCCGGACCACCAGACCAGAACCGGCAGACAAAGACCGGCGACAACAGCCGATAAGTTGCCGAGCCAAGTACGGGGAGACCCTTTTTTGGAACGCTTGGACATGAGGTGTGTAGAGTAACAGAACCGGCACGGTCTCGCAATGCCGGGAGACACCCCAAAACTGCGGGGGTTGATAGCCCTCGTGTCGCGTCACCCTGCAACTTCACTCTTTCGTCCTCACTGTCCTTGTGATATTGCTTACGGCATGGATCTGGAATCCAGCGCCCTTGCCCTGTCACTCCCGCCAGAGTACCGCACCTTGATCGCATGTGTGCGCGGCGCTCTGCATGATCGTCCGCTGCCAGTCGACATGGCCGAACCACAATGGCCCCTGCTCGACCGCAGGGCACGCGAACAGGGCGTGGACATTTTTCTTTTCCCTTGGCTGGCCGCCCATTATCCAGACGGCTTCCCCCAATCGTCCGCGTCCCCGGACAGCGTAGCGGGCGCTTGGCGTATGCGCGCCCTGACCGAACTTCAACGCTCGACGCTACGGCAGCGCCAGATCGCTGACCTGGCAGCAGGCTTTTCACAGGCCGGCCTGGACCTGGCCTTGCTGAAAGGCGCTTGGCTCGCCGAGTCCATATACGCCGGTCCGGCGTTGCGGAGCATGAGTGATATCGATGTGCTGATCCGTGACGGCCAGCGCGACGCGAGCCATGCCGTGATGTTGAAGCTTGGGTATACCGCCTCCAAAAGCACGCTGCACAGCCGTTTTGCCTACGATCAACTCTACCGGCACCCGCAGCATGCATACGCCGTGGAGATGCACTGGGCTTTTTCCAGCGAACGGGAGACCGATTCGCCGGACGTGGACATGGCGGCCATCTGGCGGCATGCCGGGCCGACACGACTTTACGGTCACCCGTGCTTCGCCCTGTCCCCCCCCGATCAACTCGCGCACCTTGTCCACCATATGTTGCATCACCTGTTCGCCGTTCCTTTGCGCGCCTATCTGGATGTCGCGCTGCTCATTCGTGCGCGGGGCAATACACTCCCAACCGAGGACATTGCAGCCGCCGGCGTACGCTGGCAAACAGGGGCGGCTATCCCGTTCGTCTTGCGCTTCACTGCGGAGCTGTTCGACTTGCCCCTGCCTGCTGCCTGGCAGACCGACGTGCCGCAGATCGACGCCATCTGGCGTGATGCCGCGCTGCACGCCCTCGCGCACCTGCCGCGCGGGGCAGAACGCGGGGCGGAATCGACATTCCTCAGCTACCGGCACGCCAGTCTTATGGGACGCACCCGTCTGGTCTTGAAACGCATCTTCATGCCACGCGCGTTTCTGGCCCAACACTATCCCTGCGCCCGTGTGCGGGTGGGCATGCCTTGGGCCTGGATCTGTCGGGCGCGGGATCTTTACCGGACCCACCATGCCACACTTGCCGCGCTGGACACCGACGACTCGCCGGAACAGCGGCGGCTCGATGCGGCCGCCGTCCGCACGTCACTCGCCCGCCACCTGCGCCAAACACCGTGAGCTGAGTCCCCCGTTTCCCCTTTTGTCTTGTCGCCACACGGCTGGAAACGCTATAGTCGGGCATCATTTACTTCCATGAGAGGGTTCCTGATGAAGACCTTGGCTTTGCGGCTTTATGGCGAAAATGACCTGCGGCTCGAACGGTTCGACCTGCCGGAGATCAGCGATGATGAAATCTTGGCGGACATTGTCACAAACAGCATCTGCATGTCCGATTACAAGGCAACGATTCAAGGGGCCAATCACAAGCGGGTTCCCGATGATGTTGCGGAGAATCCCATCATCCTCGGCCACGAGTTTTGCGGCAAGCTCTTGCAGGTCGGCAAGAACTGGCAGCACAAATTCCGCGTCGGGCAGAAGTACGGGGTCCAGCCCCAGCTCAACATCCCCGGCCATGAGCACCGGGCGCCGGGCTACTCGTTCCGCTGGATCGGCGGCAATGCCACGCGCATCGTCATCCCCAAGGAGGTGTTGGAACTGGATTGCCTGCTGACCTATGACGGTGACGCCTATTACAAATCGTCCATCGCCGAGCCGGTCTCCTGCATCGTGGGCGCATACCGGTGCAGTTACCACTTCAAGGCGGGCGAATATGACCACCAGATGGGCATCAAGAACGGCGGCTCGATGGTCATTCTCGCGGGCGCGGGCCCGATGGGATTGAGCGCGATCGACCTCGCGCTGCACGGCCCTGAGCATCGTCCCGGACGTCTGGTCATCACCGACATCGATCAGGCGCGGCTCGACCGCGCGGCGCAGCTCTTTCCGGTCGATCACGCCCAGGCCTGCGGCGTGGACCTGCACTATGTGAACACGACGGGCCAGGATGATCCCGTGACCTTCATCAAGTCGTTCAACCAAAACAGGGGGTTCGACGACGTGATGATCTTTGCGCCGGTGCCGGCCTTGATTGAACAAGGTTCAGCGCTGTTGGGTTATCTCGGATGCATGAACTTTTTCGCGGGACCGTCCAAATCCGATTTCAAAGCCGCCATCAACTTTTATGATGTGCACTACATGGGGCACCATGTCGTCGGTTCTTCCGGTGGCAACACCAAGGATCTGCAAGACTCCATGAACTACGCGGCGCAGGGGTTGATCACGCCATCCGTCATGATCACCCATGTGGGAGGTATCGATTCGGTGGCCGAGACCACCAAGAATCTGCCGAAGATCCCAGGCGGCAAGAAACTGGTCTACACGCACGTCTCCATGCCCATGACCGCGATCAGCGATTTTGCGGCGCTCGGCGGGAAGGACCCCTACTTCGCGGCGCTGGCCGAGATTTGCGGACGCAACAAGGGGCTGTGGTGCTCCGAAGCCGAACAGTATGTGCTGAAGCACGCCCCGCGTCTTGAGCAAGATGCCTGAGGCGGCGGGAGTATCCTATGATCGCCTTTGTTCACGGTAAGTTGGTCGAAAAGACCCCCTCCACCGTCATACTTGACGTGCAGGGTGTCGGCTATGAGCTCTTCATCTCGCTGAGCACCTACGACCGCTTGCCGGCCACCGGCAGTGACTGCCGGCTGCTGACCTATCATCACATCCGCGAGGACACTCAGGTGCTGTTCGGGTTTGCCCAGGCCGAAGAGAAGCGCATGTTTGAAAGGCTGATCGATGTCAACGGCGTGGGGCCCAAGCTCGCCCTCAGCGTGCTGAGCGGACTGACCGTGTCCGAGCTGGTCGCCGCGATCGCCGAAAGCAACGTCAAGCGCATCAGTTCCGTGCATGGCGTCGGCAAAAAAACCGCCGAACGCATCATTGTGGAACTGCGCGACAAGGTGGACCCGCTGGAGGCGCTCGCGGGACGCACCGTCGGCGGCGGCGATGCCCGCAACGCCATGCTGCGCGACGCCATTCTGGCTCTCACCCAACTGGGCTTCCCGCAGGATCAGGCGCGCAAGATGGTGCAGGCCGCGCTTGACGCCGACCCCGCCGTGACCGACACCGAGATCCTGTTGCGCAAAGCCCTGAGCAGCAAGTGAGCCGCCTAGATGGGCGCAAAGGCCGATCCCGTCGTTGAGCAGTAAGCGTCTCACGAACCCCATCATTCGCGTGCCCCGGCGTTTGTTGATACTGGCGGCCGGAAAGGGATCGACAACTATTGGAATCGCCTGACGCGGTTCATGGATACCCCCCAGGCGGGCATCGACAACAACCCGGCCGAAACCGCGATCCGCCCCGTCGCCCTCGGACGCAAGAACTGGCTTTTCATCGGGGACCGCGAGGCCGGCCGGTCCGCCGCCAACCTCCTGACGATCATCATGTGCGAGGCGTACTTCCCCGAGACCTTCAGCCTGCCGGGGGCGCCCGACCACCTGGAGGTGATCGTCAAGATCGAGACCGCCGTGCTGCGCGGCGGTCTTTTCGCGATGGCCATGCCGCGCGGCAGCGGCACGACCACGCTGGCGGAGACGGCCTGCATCTGGGCGATGCTGACAACCGAGACGCCTGAGCCGCTCTGCTGCTGGCGCCGCCTACGTCCCGCACCGGAATGAGCGGCATGCACTTGGCGGCGTCTGACATCATCCGCAGAGTGACCGGTACGCACCACGGTGCGCTGTCCCTGTTTTGTCAGGAACCGGCATATCTCGGGAAAGTATCGGCCACCGCACGGTCTGGCGGACTCATCCAAATCGCACTTCCGTCCGGGGCCCTGCCGCCATAGTCGTCTCGTTCCACAATTTACCTGTCCCCTTCATTCCTCTTTGTACCCGTTCCCGTTCACGTTCCCGTTCCCGTTCACGTATCCGTGCACGATACGTTCTTCACGAACTTTGGGACACTGGGGACAGCAAAATAGGGACGAGTATCCTCGTGTACGTGAACGTGTACCGCTTCGCTGTGAACGTGTACGGCCTCCCGGCCCACCATCAGCGGTGAGGCGGCGGTATCCCGTCGCCTCCACCGCGTTGCTGGGGCTTGTCTCCCTCCAAATCGCTATCGGGATCGTTTCTTCTGGCGGTTGCCCGTGTTTTGTTTTCGTGATGGCCTCGCAAGGTGTTCGATCCCGATAGCGATTTCGATAGCGATAGCCCCAACGCCGAGCGCTACACACGGAATCCCGTTGTGTGAGCGCTCTGGTTAGCCCGTCACACCGCTCTTCGTATCCGATTCGAGTAACCCCAGATAGTCCCTTCTCGCATACAGGATGCGGATGACTGAAACAAACTTCTCTTCAATCCTGTAAAACACGAGGTAATTCTTACATGGAATGAAACGGTAGTGTTTGAGGATGGGAATATCCGTCCTTAACCGCGCTCCGGTCTGCGGCAGGGTTGCCAATGTACGAATTCTTTCAAAGATAAGGGCCAGGAGATCGCCTGCGGCCTGCGGGTCAAACAACTCGTCGGAAATATACCGCTTGATCTCATCCAAATCGGCGACCGCTTGCGGAGCGAGCCGGATTCTGGGCATGGCTACACCCCGAGTTTCTTCATCGCCGCGTCCATGGAGACCCATCCGCCTTTCCGGGCCGACTCCTCCCCTTCAGCCAAGGCGGACATGAGATCCAATTCGGCTCGCAGTTTCTCGTAAGCGCGAATGTCAACAATGGCAAAACGTCCATGCCCGTTCTTGGTCAAGAAAACGGGCGTCTCCGTCGTGACTTCGCGCAAAACGCTGTTGTAATTTCGAAGTTCAGAAATGGGTTTGATTGCCGGCATGATCAACTCCTTTTGTTCGCGTAAATTGTAGCTGAATTTGACGCAAAATTCAACAGCAGACTGTCGCCGTTTATCGGGCCAGCGATTGGGCTGTGAGGCGGCGGTATCCCGTCGCCTCCGCCGCGTTGCTGGGGCCTGTCTCCCTCCAAATCGCTATCGCCATCGGGATCGGGATCCATTGGGTTTCCGCCATGCTGAGACTTTGGGGACAGACCCCAAAGTTTCTCCGATTTTGGGGTCTGTCCCTAAAGTCTTTCTACTTTACCATTGTGAATAGCGGTGAAAGATGGATAATAGTCACCATAACGTTTCTTGAACCAGATTCCAACCGGCAAGGGGGATCGGAGCAGACGATGGCGGCCAAACATGACGAGATTCTGACGATGGACGAACTGGCGGAGTACCTGAAGATATCCAAGTCCACGCTCTACAAGCTGGCCGTCGACGAGAAGCTGCCGGGCCAGAAGATAGGCAAGCGCTGGCGGTTCCACAAGGAAGCTGTAGATGACTGGGTGACTCACGGAATGAAGGATGCCAATAGAGGATCCGTCGAATGAGCGACGTAAAACTATTCCGACTGACTAGCGGTACGGCCGAGGAACTGGTTGGTCAGCCGGTCAAGCTGGAGCATAAGCGCCAGGCCCTAATCGAGAGGCACATCGAGAAGTTCCTGCATGTCCGGTTCTTGGCATCGGAATACTCCACCGGAAAGACGCACTCAGGACGGATCGACACGCTTGGTATCGACGAGAACGTCTGCCCGACAATTATTGAGTACAAGCGGACCTCGAACGCCAACGTCATCAACCAGGGCCTGTTCTATCTCGACTGGCTAATGGATCACAAGGCCGAGTTCGAACAGCTGGTGCAGAAGCAGTTCGGCCAGGAAACCGCATCCAAGATCGACTGGAGCGCTCCGCGCCTGCTCTGCATCGCCGAGGACTTCACGCGTTACGACATCCACGCCATTCAGCAGATCAACCGAAACATCGAGCTCGTTCGTTACGTGTTCTTCGGCGATGACCTGCTCCTGCTCAACCTCGTCAATGTCGTGTCGGCCGAGCCGATGGACGAAGAAGAGGGCGACAACAAGGGCAAGAAACCGAAGGAATACACGACGCAGGAAGAGCACCTGGCCAAGTCGTCCACGCAGCTCAAGGAGCTGTATGAGGCCGTGCGTGACCATATCACCGACCTCGGCGACGACGTCCAGGAACGGTTTCTGAAGTGGTACATCGCCTTCAAACGTCTGAAGAACTTCGCCACGATTCAGCTCCAGACCCGTAATAACAGTCTGCTTCTCTGGTTGCCGCTGAATCCGGAGGAGGTCCCTCTCGAAGATGGGTTCTCCCGTGACGTGCGCGGCGTCGGTCACCACGGCACCGGCGATCTGGAACTGACCATCCGCAACCTGGACGATCTGAACAAGGCGAAGCCACTTATCCAGAAGAGCTTCGAGGAAAACTGATGGCAACTCCCTACCACAGCCAGTACTGGGCGCACGCTCTGACCCTTCGCGGGTCTGGCGGCGACATTGCTGCGCTGTCTCGCTCCATCGCCAACGCTAGGGTAGATCTCAACCCCCATCAGATCGATGCGGCCTTGTTCGCGCTGCGCTCGCCCTTCACCAATGGGGCGATCCTTGCCGATGAGGTCGGGTTGGGCAAGACCGTGGAGGCGGGCATCGTCCTGTCCCAGAAATGGGCCGAACGGCGTCGGCGCATTCTCATCGTCGTTCCCGCCATGCTGCGGAAGCAGTGGCAGCAGGAACTGAGCGAGAAGTTCTTCATCCCGTCGGAGGTCCTGGACACTCAGGTGACATCGCGCCTTCGCAAGAATGGTGGTGGGAACCCGTTCGATCAGAAGAACAAGGCCGTCATCTGCTCCTACAACTTCGCGGCGGCCCGGGCATCCTCGGTTGCCCAGGTGCCGTGGGACATGGTGGTCATCGACGAAGCGCATCGACTGCGGAATGTTCACCGGTCCCGGACACGTTTGCAGAACAACCCGGCCGCACGGAAGACGATGGCCCACCAGATTGCGGAAGCGGTCGGGAAGGCCCCGAAACTCCTTCTGACGGCCACGCCGCTTCAAAACTCCATGCTGGAGTTGTTCAGCCTGGTCAGCGTCATCGACCCGCATGTCTTTGGGGATGCGGCCTCATTTCGGGAGCAGTTCGTCAACAGCACCGACGAACTGTCCCGCAACGTGCAGCTCAAGCAACGGATCGCGCCGGTCTGCACCCGTGCGTTGCGCAAGCAGGTGACCGAGTACATCCCTTTCACCAACCGGGTGCCGATCACGCAAGAGTTTCTGCCGTCGGAGCAGGAGCAAAACCTGTACGATTCCATCACGACCTACCTGCAACGTGATGTGCTCTACGCTCTGCCCGCCAGCCAACGGCAACTCATCACGATGGTGCTGCGGAAGCTCCTGGCGTCGTCCACCTTTGCCATCGCTCGCACGCTCCGCAGTCTTGCGGCTCGCCTGGAGAACCTCCGCGACGACATGGAACTCCTGGACGATGACGACATCGAGGGCGTGGCCGAGTTGGTGGACGAGTATGGCGAGGACGCCGAGGAGGACTCGGATGCCAAGATTGACCCTGAACAACTGAAAGGCGAACTGGCCGACCTCCGGCGTTACGCTGACCTCGCATCGCGCATCGGTCGCAACGCTAAGGGCGACGCCCTGCTCCCCGCACTCAAGACCGCGTTTGCCAAGGCCGAGGCACTGGGAGCCCCACGCAAGGCAGTGATCTTCACTGAATCACGCGAGACCCAGACCTACCTCTACGATCTGCTGAGCGCCAACGGGTACGACGGCCAAGTCGCCACGATCAACGGAACGAACAACCAGCCCCATCACGCCGACATCTACCAACGATGGCAAGCCAAGCACGAGGGAACGGATCGGCTCTCCGGCTCTCGCGCTGTGGACATGAAGGCCGCCATCGTCGAACAGTTCCGCGACGATGCCACGATCCTCGTCGCCACGGAGGCTGCCGCCGAGGGTGTCAACCTTCAGTTCTGCTCGCTGGTCGTCAACTTCGACTTGCCCTGGAACCCGCAGCGCATCGAGCAACGCATCGGCCGCTGCCATCGCTATGGCCAGAAGCACGACGTGGTTGTCGTCAATTTCCTTAACCGCCGCAACGAGGCCGACAAGCGGGTATATGAACTGCTCAGCGAAAAGTTCCGTCTTTTCGACGGCGTCTTTGGCGCATCCGACGAAGTACTCGGGGCACTGGAGTCTGGCGTGGACATCGAGCGCCGTATTGCCGACGTGTACCAGACCTGCCGCACGAACGCCGAGATACAGGCCGCGTTCGACGCCCTCCAAGCCGAACTGGACGCCAAGATTCAGGCACGCCTGGCGGCGACGCGCCAGGCGCTCATGGAGAACTTCGACGAGGACGTGCGGTCGCGTCTGAAGATCAGCCGCGACCAGACCATCGAGTGTCTTTCGCAGCGGGAACGTTGGCTGTTTGATCTGACGCGCGTTGAACTAGATGGTCAGGCCAGGTTCGACGCTCAATTACCTCGCTTCCTCTACAAGGGCACCGATGCGCCTCAGGGCTGGTACAACCTCGATTGGAAGGCCGCCGAAGCGGCCGGCGAGCATTTCTGCCGCCCGGACCACCCGCTGGCCGTGCGGCTTATTGAACGCGCCATCGCCCGTACACTCCCCATCGTTGAGATGACGCTCGACTATACGAATCATCCCTCGAAGATCAGCGTGATCGAGCCGCTGGTGGGCCAGTCTGGCTGGCTGGAGGTTTCAAAGCTCACCGTATCCGCCGTCGAGGTCGACGAGTTTCTCATCTTCGCAGCCAGGACCGACCACAATCGGATACTTGACGAGGAGATCTGCCGCAAGCTTCTTTCCCTCCCCGCCACGCTCGGCCCCGAGATTCCGGATGTGCCCGATCTGACAGAACTGCGGAAGGCCGAGGTCGCCGCCCGCCTGGGCGAGATCGATACCCGCAACGCCCGGTTCTTTGACGAGGAAGTCCTCAAGCTCGACCGATGGAGCGAAGACCTCAAGCTGTCGCTGGAGCACGAAATCAAAGAACTCGACAAGCAGATTAGAGAGCTTCGCCGTTCTGCTGCCCTTGCCCAGTCATTGCAGGACAAGCTAACCCACCAGAAGCAACTGCGGGAACTCGAACGTCGCCGCAATGTCAAGCGGCGCGAACTCTTCGACGCCCAGGATGCCATTGACACGCAGCGGGAAGAGTTGATTGGCAAGATCGAGAAGCAGTTGAAGCATACCAGCGAAGTGCGCAGCCTGTTCGCGATTCGATGGAGGGTGGCATGAAGGGGAAAAAATCAATCGAAGAGAGCGCAAAGAAGAGGGAAATGCATCGAACGCCCTTTGGCGATAAGGAGGGGCTGGCATTGGAGTTCAAGCGGGCGACGGATAAGCTGCCGGTTAATTTCTTCGACACCGTATGCGCTTTTCTGAACATGGATGGCGGTGTGATTGTGCTCGGTGTGGAAGACGACGGTACGGTTTCCGGGGTGAACGCGGATGCCATCGAACGTATCAAGGCGGACATTGCCAACCTGTCGAACAACCCGCAGAAGCTCGATCCGCCGCACTTGCTGTTTCCGCACGAGGAGCAGGTGGGCGACAGATGGGTCATCAAGGTGCTCGTGCCTGCCAGTTCTCAGGTTCATCAGGTGGGTGGAAGCGTGTTTCTGCGAAGCGAGGATGGCGACTACCGGATCAAAGACGTCAATCGTCTGGCTGGATTGATGAACCGCAAGCTGAGTTTCTTCACCGAACAGCGGGTCTATCCGTATCTGGGCATGAAGGACCTCGATCCCGCCCTCTTTGAGAAGGCCAAGAAGCTGATGCTGGGGCGGCAGCCGCAGCATCCCTGGGCAAATCTGCCACCGGAGGAATTGCTCAAGGTCGCGGGCTTTGTCCGGCAGGACTATTCCACCGGCAAGCCCGGTTACACCCTGGCCGCCGCCCTGATGTTCGGGTACGACACGACGATCCAGAGCATCGTGCCCGGCTACAAGTTCGACGCGCTCTTGCGCCGTCGCGACACCGAACGCTACGACGACCGGCTAATCGTCCGCGGCAACTTGATTGACGCCTTCGATCAACTCATGGGCTTTGTTGACAAGCACCTGAACGATCCGTTCTACATGGAAGGCACGACGAGTATCAGCTTGCGCTCGATCATCTTCCGGGAACTGGTCGCCAACATCATCGCCCACCGCGAATACACCAGCGCCGCGCCGGCCACGATGATGATCTACACCGACCGGGTCGAATTCAAGAACCCCAACGTGCCGCACTACCACGGCCGCATTGACCCCGGCAACTTCACGCCGTTTCCCAAGAACCCGACCATCTGTAAGTTCATGATCCAGATCGGACGTTACGAGGAACTCGGCTCCGGCGTCCGCAAGGTGAACCACTACCTGCCGCATTATGCTCCCGGCGCCGGCAAACCGGTGTTCGAGGATGGCGATATGTTCAAAGTGACCGTGCCGCTGGTGGCGGCTGGTACGACGAAAACCAAGACTAGTGAGCAAGTCACCCCGGAAGTCACCCCGGAAGTCACCCCGGAAGTCACCCCGGAAGTCATGCGGCTCCTGTCTTTGTGCGCAACACCCAGAACAAGGCGCGAGATGCAGGCATCCTTGCAACTGAAGGACGATGATCACGTCCGCGTGGCGTATGTTCTCCCGGCCTTGAACGCGGGCTTGATCGAGATGACCATCCCGGACAAACCCACCAGCCGACTCCAGAAATATCGGCTGACTGATAAAGGGCGGGCGACGTTGCGGCAGACGAATAAGGAGACGGGGAAATGAATAACCTCCAAGACGCCAAGAACGACAAAAGAGTAGCTGAAAGCTACGCGCCTGAAAACGCGAAACTGCAATGCGCTGTTCCGCGTAAGTACTGCCTTTTCGACACGAGTGTACTCGTTCCGTACTTCTTGCCTCATTCGCACAAGGAGGCCAAGGTGCATGAGCGAGCGGTGGCGATTATCGAGTCTGTCCGCTCTCGCCAATCTGATCACTTCTTCTACATCCCCAACTTCTGTATTGCCGAGGTCTTCAGTACCTTTGCAAAGCACGCCTATGGCGACTGGAACAAGCAGGTGAAATCCGGAACCATAGATGGTCGCATACACGCCTCTCTGCGAAAGCAGTTCCAGGCCGACATTCACAACGCGGCGCTCTTCTACCATTACGAACTATCGCGCTATCATGTGCTGACCGTGAACCTCGTTGCGCCGGTGGACCACTATTTCAAACTCGGCCGTGGTGAAGGCCGCAGGATCGTGCCATCGGGGGCCTTCGATCAACTAATCGCCGCCATGGGTATTCACCTCACGAAGATCCACGGCGCGGGAAATGTAGTCGTAATCACCGCCGATAACCGTCTTGCCAAGCTGATCAACAAATGCCGATCAACAATATCCCCGAGCGCCCGCAAGACGATGAAGATCGCCGATGCTGAGCGTTTCGTCGGGATACCGTTTGTCGTGGACAGTTTCCCCTTGGTGCTTGATCTGGCTACCGCTAAAGACAGGGACCTGCAGGCCGTGTTCGGCGAGTGGCCGCTTCCAGTGGCTGGTCGCTACCAACGGCCACGTCATCTAAAGAAGAAACGAGCTGCGCTGCCGTCCGGAACAGCAAAGGATTGATTTTATGGCAAAAAGCAACACTCGTCTGGAACTGACATGGATCGGCAAGGAGAATCGGCCAAAGCTGGAGCCGCGCATCCTGGTCGAGGACCCGGAGAAGTCGTATCACGCGACATTCCGGAGGGGAAGAGAAGAAGAATTAACCGCAAAGAGCGCAGAGAACGCAGAGAATGAGATTGAATCTTTGCGCTCTATGCGTTCTATGCGGTTAAATGAGTCCCCTGATTTCTTCGACAACCGCCTGATCTTTGGCGACAACCTCCTCGCCCTCAAGGCGCTCGAACAGGAGTTCACTGGCAAAATCAAGTGCATCTATATCGACCCGCCGTACAATACGGGGTCGGCGTTTACACACTACGACGACGGGGTGGAGCACTCGATCTGGCTTTCGCTGATGAGGGATCGTCTGGAGATTCTGCGGCGACTGCTCACGGAAGATGGTTCTATCTGGGTGAATCTCGATGACAATGAAGCGCACTACTGCAAGGTGCTGATGGACGAGGTGTTCGGGCGGGCCAATTTCGTTGCCAATGTAGTATGGCAAAAGCGTACGTCCCCGGATAATCGCCTGCGCCTAGGTGACGCCCACGACTCGATTCTCGTGTACTTCAAGAACAGCTCATCTGGCAAGACTACTCTCAACCAATTGCCGGTTAGTGACAGTCGCGCAAATGACTTCAGGAATCCCGATGACGATCCTCGTGGCCCGTGGGCATCAACTGATTTTACGGGTATGACAGGACATGCTACCCCAAGTCAGTTTTACACTATTGTTAGCCCAAGCGGACGCAAGTATCCGCCACCAGAAGGTAGATGTTGGGCTATCGCCGAAGAGAACTTTAAGAAGCTACTGGCCGACAACCGAGTATGGTTCGGCAAGAGTGGTAACTCAAGGCCTCGCCTCAAACGATTCATTTCAGAGATGGATGGTCAAAATGCATGGACGTGGTGGGCAAACAATGAGGTTGGGCATAATCAGGAAGCAAAGAAAGAAATTGTATCCCTATTTGGGGCCGACAATCCATTTGATACACCAAAGCCGGAACGTCTGATTCACCGAATTGTCTTGATTGCCACCAACCCAGGCGACTGGGTTCTCGACTCCTTCGCCGGGTCCGGGACGACCGGCGCGGTCGCCCACAAGATGGGCCGTCGATGGATCATGGTGGAACTTGGCGAGCACTGCCACACGCACATCATCCCGCGCATGAAGAAGGTGATAGACGGCGATGATCAGGGTGGGATCAGCAAGGCGGTGAACTGGAAGGGTGGCGGTGGATTTCGTTACTACAAGGTCGGGCCATCCCTGATCGTGAAGGATGAGTGGGAGAATCCAGTGATTAATCCCGACTTCAACGCCGCGATGCTGGCTGAGGCGATGTGCAAGCTGGAGGGCTTCACCTTCGAACCGAACGCCGACATCTACTGGCAGCAGGGCCGCAGTTCGGAGACGGACTTTATCTATGTCACCACACAGATAATGACCAAGGAGATGCTCACCAAGATCAGCGACGAGGTCGGTCCGAATAGAAGTCTGCTGATCTGCTGCGGGGCGTACCGGGCGGATGTGACGCAGTTCGAGAACCTGACCGTGAAGAAGATCCCCAAGGCGGTCTTGAAGAAGTGCGAGTGGGGGCACGACGACTACTCGCTGGAGATCAAGAACCTGCCGGTGAAAATCGAAGAGGATTTAACCGCAAAGAACGCAAAGGGGGAGGAGAAGAGACCGGCGAGAAGGTTCGGGAAGGGGAAGAACAGAGACACGGGGCCAACGCTGTTCGACATGGGGGGATTGGAATGAGAGGCGATAGCAATTTAACCGCAGAGAACACAAGGATCGCAAAGATAAGATATCTATTCCTTGCATCTTTCTCTGCGTTCTCTGCGCTCTTTGCGGTTAATTATTCTTCAGGGGTTTCATCGTGAAGAGCCTTTCGTTATCGGCAATTTATCGGCAACATATGGACGGTTTATCGGCAATCGATGGAACACGTTTAACCGCAAAGATCGCAGAGAACGCAAAGATGGAGGGTGAGGGATGACGGATCAGGAGATCAAGAATTTGTCTGACAGGATTCGACAAACTGCCTATGACATTCATGTGTATCACGGGCACGGGCATCTCGAAAAGGTTTACGAGAATGCCTTGGGTCATCGGCTACGCAAGGCTGGCTTGAAGGCAGTACAGCAAGCGCCTATCCGTGTTTACGATGAGGATGGCACGGAGATCGGGGAGTATTTTGCCGACCTGCTGGTGGAAGACGAAGTTGTCGTTGAACTCAAAGCGGCCAAGACCCTGGCGCCGGAGCATGAGGCGCAGATTCTCGGCTATCTGAAATCGTCTCGCAAAGAACACGGTTTGCTGATCAACTTCGGCTCGTTCAAATTCCAAATCCGCAAGTTCGCGCTGAGTCAGGGAGAAAGTATTCAACCGCAAAGAACGCAAGGATCGCAAAGATGAAACACCGATTCCTCCCTTCTTTCTCTGCGTTCTCTGCGCTCTTTGCGGTTAATTATCCGGAGCCTTTACCATGAGTATTCAACACATCAACTCCATCAGCAATCGCCTGAGTCTGCGGCCTCCCCAGCGGGACTCTCTCGACATCCTGGCACGGGTCTGCGAGATCATCGAGCTGTCGAAGGATGCCGATCCCGTCGCGGCATTGACGGCGATCAAGAGCGAGTTCCCCACGGTCGAGGACTTTGAACGGGAGTTTCCATCGCTGTGCTTCGCGATTGCCACAGGCGTCGGGAAAACACGGCTCATGGGTGCATTCATCGCCTACCTCTACCAGTCCGAGGACATCCGCAACTTCTTCGTGTTGGCTCCGAACCTGACGATCTACAACAAACTGATCGCCGACTTCACGCCGAACACACCGAAGTACGTCTTCAAGGGTATCGGCGAATTTGCCGTGCATCCCCCACTCGTGGTGACCGGCGACACCTACGAGGACGGGCGCGGCGTGCGGCGCGACGATCAACTTCCTGGCGTGGACTGGGGCCACGATGTCCACATCAACATCTTCAATATCTCGAAGATCAACAGCGAGGTGCGGGGCGGCAGCGCCCCCCGGATCAAGCGGCTCAGCGAGTACATCGGCCAGAGCTATTTCGATTATCTCGCCGGACTGGAAGACCTTGTCATGCTGATGGACGAGAGCCATCGCTACCGGGCCACGGCAGGCGTGCGGGCGATCAACGAACTGAAGCCCATTCTCGGCCTCGAACTGACCGCGACGCCGCAAGTCGAGACCGGCGGGCGTGCGGTGCCGTTCAAGAACGTGATCTACAGTTACCCGCTGTCCTCGGCCATGACGGATGGGTTTGTCAAAGAACCCGCCGTGGCGACCCGCGAGAATTTCGACGCCAACGCCTACTCACCCGAGGGACTGGAGAAGGTGAAACTCGAGGACGGCGTGCGGATTCACGAGAACACGAAGGTCGAGTTGGAGGTCTACGCCCGCAACAACGACAAGACCATCGTCAAGCCGTTCATGCTGGTCGTGGCGACTGACACGACGCACGCCAACGCCCTGCAACAGGTCATCGAGGGCGATGGCTTCTTCGAGGGACGCTACAAGGGCAAGGTGATCCAAGTCCACTCCAACATCCGGGGCGAGGAGAAGGACGATGTCGTCCAGCAACTTCTGACCGTCGAGCACCCCGACAACCCCGTAGAGATCGTCATCCACGTCAACATGCTGAAGGAAGGATGGGATGTGACGAACCTCTACACGATTGTTCCGTTGCGGACGGCGAACTCTCGGACACTCGTGGAACAGTCCATCGGGCGCGGTCTGCGTCTCCCCTACGGCAAGCGTGTGGGCGTTCCGGCGGTAGACCGGCTGACGATTGTCTCGCACGACAAGTTCCAGGAGATCGTGGATCACGCCAATGATCCGGACTCGATCATCCGGGCGGGTGTGGTGATCGGGCGGGATATTCCCGAGGGCGGTCGCAAGGCCGTGGAGGTGAAGAGCGCCTTCGAGCACGCGATCTCCGGAGGCACCGTTCCCGCGCGGCCAGCGGCTCCCGGACAGCCAGCGGCAGAACAGAGAACGCTCTTCGAAAAGCCTGGGGAGCAGGCTGTCGCCAAGGCGACCTATCAGGTCATCAAACAGTACGAACGCCTCAAGGGCAGCGACCAACTCCAGGACACGGCAGTCCAGGCGGAGATCGTGCAGAAGGTGCAGGAGATCGTCCGCCCCGCACAAGGGGTGCTGGAGGGTATTACCGAAGTCGTGAACGTGGCCGAGGTGGTGCGCGAAACCACGGAACTGTACCGGGCGCTCTCCATCGACGTGCCGAAGATCGTGGTCGTTCCCAAGGGCGAGGTCACGTGCGGCTACGAGGAGTTCGACCTCGACGTGCGGAAAATCAACCTTCAGCCGGTCGCGCAGGACATCCTGATTCAGCATCTCCACGAGAACCAGCGATACCGGTTGCAGGATGGGTCAGGGATCGTCCAGGAGAAGCGGCCCGAGGACTACCTGGTGCGCGGCCTGATTGACTTCGACGATGTCAGTTACGACGTGCACGCAGCGCTTTTGTACAAACTCGCCGGGCAGGTCGTTGCGCGGCTGCGGTCGTATCTGTCGGAAGAAGACGACGTAACCAATGTCCTCCAGTTCCACCAGCAGGCGCTCGTAAACCTAATCCACGCTCAGATGCAGCAGCACTACGTCGAATCCGCGAGTGCCTATGAGGCCCACGTAACGCGGGGATTCCGCACCTTGCGCTCGAACAATTACTCGGCGGCCGCCGACGAGAACGTGCGGGATTTCCGGGCGACGATTCCAGAGGGCCAGCGCAACCGTATCGGCACGATGGTCTTCGGTGGCTTCGGCAAGTGCCTGTATCCGATCCAGAAGTTCGATTCCGACCCGGAGCGCCGGTTCGCGGTGATCCTGGAGAACGATGCCAACGTGCTAAAGTGGTTCAAGCCCGCCAAGGGCGACTTCCAGATTCACTACAGCCATGAGGAATCCTACGAACCCGACTTCGTCGTGGAGACGACGACGGAAAAGTTCCTCTGCGAGCCGAAGCGGGCAAACGAAATGACTGACGAGGTCGTACTGGCCAAGGCCGATGCGGCGGCTACCTGGAGTAAACACGCCACGTCACACGCCAATGAGAACGGCGGCAAGCCCTGGCGCTATCTCCTGATCCCTCACGACCAGATACAGGATCAGATGACCCTTGCCGGGCTGGCCGCGCGGCACGAGGTTCGGGCTGAGAAGGGGCAATGAGACGCGGCAAGTGTTGTGCGCAAGGTGTTCGATCCCGATAGCGATCCCGATGTTCTCTTCTAACGTCAGCGGTGAGGCGGCGGTATCCCGTCGCCTAAGATGGCTGGTTAGAGAGTTGAATCATCAGTAACAGTATCAAACAGTGTGAGTTAACATGTCTAACGCAGTTGATCGTTCAGTCGAGGCTGAAGATTCCGTATCAGCATCTTTTCGTAAAGGTCCCGGTTGGCCTGAAGCGGAACTACCACCGCATGAACGTGAGTGGCCCCAAGTCGGGCTGCCTCATTCCATCGTTCGTGATTTGGCAGTCTTGCCGAAAAATCGTCTGTCTGACCAACATACAACGCAATCCAACCCTGTGGAGTTTGGTAAGTGAAGACGTATAGTCCTGCCGTCTTGTTCCATGTTGTGTCACTTCCGTACACAGTAAACTCAAGCGTTTGTCCGTTTCCGAGAGGCCACTTGCATGTGCTCATTTCATTGATTCCTTTCTCTAACGTCAGCGGTGAGGCGGCGGTATCCCGTCGCCTCCACCGCGTTGTTGGGGGTCATCTCAATCTATTTACTATCCAATTCGGGGAGCGTCGGCAATCGAGAACCGCCCGAACACGAGCCGTGCCGTCTTCGACCCTATAGTACACAGCGTATGGGAATCTTTTAGCAAGCAGTCTGAAACAGCCATAGTGTACATCATGCACACCCCCGTAAATGCGCAACGAAAGGATGTCGGACCACAGAGAATCCAGAAAATACTCTCCCAAGCCCTCGATTTGCCGTTCGTAAAAGCGATAACCATCCGCCAAGTCAGCGGTGGCCTCTTCCAGAATCTGGACCTTCATTTGATCTGTTCCCGGACAGCCTGTTTAGCTTCAGCGATGTTTAGGAAGCGCGATGAGCCTTCGGAAATCCGGCTTT
>Ga0208461_1000700_pt1 | contig 32104 bp, 18 predicted proteins | sample AD_JPNTR4_MetaG_FD_184448 | JGI IMG/M metagenome (GOLD analysis project Ga0208461, IMG submission 184448) | Active sludge microbial communities of municipal wastewater-treating anaerobic digesters from Japan - AD_JPNTR4_MetaG (SPAdes) (version 2) | ecosystem: Engineered > Bioreactor > Anaerobic...
ATTTCGATCCATCATTAGTTAAGTAAGGCTAACTATTGAGTGAGGTTTTTTAAAATAATTCTATGTTTAGAATATTTTTTACTATGCTCTTATCATTTAACTTGATTTATTAATAGTTAAAACCTCCTGCATATATATTAGTTTGCATTAAGTACAGGTTTTTGGTATCAGTTCACCGATGCCAAACCTCTCTACCGTAAGCTGGTACCGAGTTTTATTTTTGTTGGACTTTCTGATGTATAAATTGATGCTCGAAAAAGGGGCCGCTGTCATTTAATTTAGTCACCCAGGCAAAATTAAACACAAATTAACCCCTGAAGGTCGTGCTTTATAAAAATACACCATCACTAAATCAAATTATCATAGGGTATTCACTCGTTAATTATTAGGGTATTCAAAGTATCAAACTAAACGTGTAGTTCCATGATAAAAGAAAAGGCAACAAAAAAGTTGCTTTTTATTTTATTCATAAAATGATTACAGCTCACTAACTTTTTAAAAAAAGAGAAAAACAGCAAAAATAAAATCCGCTATTTAAGATTATAAATGGTGTGCTACTCGAAAAACTTTTGAATTTTAAGAATTTTTCGAGTAGAGCGATTATAAGATGGTTATTGATTAAAGTATATGATTATTTTTTATAACGAATTAATTAAAACTTCATGTCTGACCTTTTTAATACTGTAATGTGTTATTGTAGTATTAGTATTAGGTGTTCTATGACAAATTTTATTGGCAAGGATTTTATTCTTGCTTTAGTTAATATTACAAAACCATAATTTTAATGATTAGATATGTGATATTAACGGAGATTATTGTTTATTTATGAGTGTTCATAAATTATAATTAAAACAATAAATAAAAAACTCGCCGAAGCGAGATGCCTTCTACAGGCTAGACATTAAGCAAGTGCTTTATTTGAACTTGGTAATGTTATCTGTTTTCATTTTAACTATAGAGGAGGATAATGTCAAATGAAAAAACAAAACAATTATTACATCGGCTTAGATTTAGGTACAAATAGCGTTGGTTGGGCTGTTACAAATGAAAAGTATGAATTATTACATTTAAAAAGAAAGCCTGCTATTGGCGTGAATACATTTGAAAAAGCTAAGACCGCAGAACAACGGCGTAATTATCGTTCAACAAGAAGACGTTTGGCACGACGTAAACAAAGAGTGTTATTACTGCAAACATTTTTTGCAGAAGAAGTAGCAAAGAAAGATCCAACTTTTTTTCTAAGACTAAATAATAGTCCTTACTTTAAAGAAGATAAACATCACTCATTACAAGACACTAAGTTCTCTTTATTTAATGATAAAGATTTTACTGATAAAGATTTTCATAAAAAATATAAAACAATATATCACTTACAAAATGATATTATAAGTCAGCCTGATAAGAAATTTGATATTAGATTAGTTTATTTAGCGGTGCATCATTTAATTAAATATCGCGGTAATTTCATTAAACAAGATGAAAACATTAATGTTGCGGAATTTACAAATTCATTAGTAACTGATGCATTTCAAGAATTAGCGCACTATTTTGAAGACACAGATTTAATTGCTGCTCAAAACTTTTTTGTTAATGAAAATGTTAGAAAATATGAAGCAATAGTTAGCGATAAAACAAATGGTGGTTTAAAACGCGCGACTGATAAAATATTTGAACAATTTGAAATCAAAGATAAAACACTAAAAACATTATTAAGTTTAGCGTTAGGCAAGGTAACAAGACTTAATCAAATTTTTAGTGATGAAATAGTTGATGATGAGCAAGGTAAAATAACTATTGATTTTAAATCAATATCTTATGAAGAAAAATATAATGATATTAAAACAGTTATTGGTGAGGTTAATATTGTTTTAATTGATGAACTAAAACGACTTTATGACTACTTTGTTATTTCGCGTCTTATGGATGGGAAAACACTTGTAGCGGAAGCGATGGTGGAAAAATATGAAAAACATCGCAGCGATTTAGCATTACTTAAGAAAATATTTAGAGAACACGCTAGTAAAGAAGATTATCGCAAAGTATTTACTACTCTTTACACTACTGATGATAAGGGAAAGAAAAAAGTAATAACAGATGTAAATTATCCTCGCTATATTGGTAAAAAAAGTCCGTATGTTATTGTTAAAAAAGGTGATTATGCTGATTTTAAAAAGTTTCTTAATAAAATGTTTAAAGATCTCGGTCTACTTTCATTAAATGATGTTATTAAAGTGCAAGAAGGACTAGATGATGAAACATTCTTACCATTAATTAATTCAAAAGATAATGCAACGATTCCGTATCAATTTAATGAATATCAGTTGCGATTAATTTTAGAAAATCAAAGCAAATATTATAAATTTTTAAATGAGAAAGTAGATGAAAGTTCCTTAACTACTTTAGAAAAAATAATGTCAATTATAAGTTTTAAAATCCCTTATTACATTGGACCATTAGTTGCAGAAGATAATCATCCATTTGCATGGGTAAAAAGAAAATCATTTGAAAAAGTAACACCATGGAATTTTAGTGATGTAATTGATGAGGCAACGAGTGCTTCAAGGTTTATTGAAAGAATGACTAATAAATGTACATATATCCCAACAGAAGATGTACTACCAAGAGAAGCAATACTATATCAAGAATATTTAGCGTTAGATGTACTTAATAATTTAAAAATTAATGGTGAAGCAATTGATAATTACGCTAAACAAACATTGCTAACTGCTCTTTATAGTAATAAAACGCCACTTACAAAAAAGAGAATAGCAACCATTCTTGCTAAAAATAAAAATGATGTTGTGGCAGTTTCTGGGATTGATGACGATGTTAAACTTGCTTTTACTTCACTTCACAAATTTAAAGCAATTTTAGGAGAAAACCAAGATTTAACAATTGAAGATATGGAGAAAATTATTTTCTATCGCACTATCTTCACTGAACAAAAGATGTTCAATAAAAAAGTGGATGAATTATTAGGGCATAGATTATCTGAAGAACTTTGCAAAAAAATAAAACAACTAAAATTTAAAGAATGGAGCAGGTTTTCAAATGCGTTTTTGACAGGCTTTAGTAAAACGCTAAATAAACCAGTATTATTTGATGAAAAAACAGGTGAAGTTATTTCAATTATTGATATTATGCGAAATAATGTACTTAGTTTACAACAAGTTATTCATCATGAAAAATATGGGGTTTTAGAAGCTCTTAATAAATATAATGAATCAATGAAAACTAACGAAAATGCTTTTGAAGATGTATATAATTTATATCTTTCACCAAGTGTTAAACGCCCTGTGATTAAAGCGATTCATCTTGTTGATGAAATTATTAAAGTAAATGACAATAAGTTACCTAAAAAAATATTTTTAGAAGTAACACGCCATGATGATTTTGCTAGAAAAGGCACTAAAACTATTTCACGGAAAAAACAGCTAGATGATTTATATAAAATAGCAGTTAAAGAATCAAAAGATCTAAAAGATTTGATGGATGAATTAAATAAAAAAACTGATGCTGATTTACGTTCACGAAAATTATATTTGTATTTTCTCCAACACGGAAAATGTTTGTACACCGGAAATCCTATTGCGTTAGAAAATTTGGTAATGGGAGATTACGATATTGAGCATATTATTCCGCAATCTTTAATTACTGATGATAGTCTCAATAATATTTGTTTAGTTGAAAGTAATATAAATAAGGCAAAAGGTGATGTCTATCCTTTACCACGCACAATTGTAAATGTTGAAAAGATGAAACCATTTTGGGAACGTTTAATGAAACGCGGCTTTATGAGTGAATCTAAATATCAGCGTTTAATAAGGATGTCTGAATTAACTGAAGAAGAACGGTTTAGTTTTATTAATCGTCAACTCGTGGAAACTAGTCAAGCAAATAAAGCAGTAGCGAAGATTTTAGAAGATCGCTATGGTAAAGGTAGTGTTGTATATAGTAAAGCTCAACGAGTCAGTGACTTTAGACATAAATTTAAACTACTAAAACAGCGTGATTTAAATAAAGCACATCATGCTCATGACGCTTATCTTAACATAGTTGTAGGTAATTATAACGATGCACAAACAAGGTTAGCCTATATTAATAAACAAACGGGCAAGAATTTTAAATTCAATCCTGCAACTGCATTTGAGGAAAAAAGTTTTCTTGATGTTTGGGATAAGAAAAGTAATTTAGCAACAATAAAAGCAGTTTTATCCCGCAAAAACATATTATTTACACAAGGAACTTATATTTCTAAAGGTGAATTTTATGACCAACAACTCTCACCCGCTGGAGAGGGTAAACTTACACCGGTTAAAGAGAGTGGACCACTGAGTGATACAACAAAATATGGTGGGTATAGCAGCCTTAATATATCTCACTTTGCATTAGTGGAAATACCTAGAAAACGCGGAAGTGAAAGACGCTTAATTCAAGTAACGAGATTACACTTTGCAAAAATTGCAAGCGGAAAGATGACACTTGAAGAATATTTAATAACTTACGTAGGTTTAGAAAATCCGAAAGTTATTATTGATGTGATACCGCTTAATTCTTTAATAAAGCGCGGTAAGACAATTCGTTCAATTTCTGGCTTTGATAGTGGAAATACGCTAATTGCACATAACCATCAAGAGCCCTTTTTCAGTAAAGATATTGAAGATTCATATTACTATTTAAATAGATATTTACGCGAAATAGAATTAAGAGAAAAAGAAGACACTGAATTGCTTACTAGTAATGAACCATACACCATTATTATTGGTAATCGAAATGAAAAAGAAAAAGTGCAGAAAATAGTTATAAGTAAAGAAAGTAATGAGAAAACTTATCTTGAATTAGCAATGCATTTTGCCAAAGACATATACGAACATATTTTTAGAGGGGTAAATGACACTCTTCTAAGTAATTTAGATAATTTCAAAACAAAGTCTATTTACGAACAGGCAAACATCATTAAACAATTAGTAATGCTCTTACAAACTGGAGCTTTACCAGCTTCAATTAATTTAACTAGTGTTGGATTAAATAAATCGATAAATAGAAATCGTAATATTAATCTTATCGAAAAAGGTGATAAACTTCTCATCCAATCAATAACGGGATTATATGATAAGGAGATTTGTTTAGCGTAAATGGCGTTTCGAACAGTTGTGATTAAAAATCGCGCAAAACTAGAATATCAACTTAATCATTTAGTGGTGCGCGGGGTAGAAGAAAAAAGAGTTTGTCTAAATGAAATCAATACACTTATTATTGAAACAACAGCGGTGACCGTTACCGCTGTTTTGTTATGTGAATTAGCTAAAAGAGCAATTAAAGTTATATTTTGTGATGAGAAGTATCAACCATCTTTTGAGTGCATACCATATTACGGATCATTTGAGAATAATAAACGAATACTCCAACAGATTAACTGGTCAAAAGAAATAAAGGGAAAAGTCTGGCAACAAATTATTAAAGCGAAAATTAAAGGTCAGGCCAATAATCTTTTTACAAACAATATGATCAAAGCAGCGGACAGCCTTGTTTCTTACACAAAAGAAGTAAAACATCATGATTCCACAAATAGGGAAGGACATGCTGCTAAAGTATATTTTAATGCCTTGTTTGGCAAAGATTTTAGTCGTCATGATAAGGAAAACCCAATAAACATCGCTTTAAATTACGGTTATACGATTTTACTTTCTGCAATTAATAGATGTATTGTTTCTGCTGGATACTTAACCCAACTTGGTATTTGGCATGATAATGAATTTAATGATTTTAATTTTGGTAGTGATTTAATGGAACCTTTTAGGCCGCTTGTTGATTCGATTGTTCTCAATATGGAAGACTTAAGTTTATTCCGGAAAGTTTTGAATAATTTATTAAATACAAAAGTAAGGATAGACGGTAAAAACACTTTACTAGTTAATGCACTTACTATTTACACTAGGAGTGTGTTTTTTGCTTTAAATAATAATGACGCAAAAGCAATAAAATTTATGGAGAGCTATGAGTTATAGATTTATGCGGGTTATATTATTTTTTGATTTGCCGACGACAACCGCAAAACATATAAAAGCATACAATCGATTTTTAAAACACATTAAAAGAGAAGGTTTTGTTATGATGCAAGAATCTGTATATGTTAAATTAGCAATTACTCAAGCAAAGGCTGACGCTTTAATTAATCGTGTTGAAAAAGAGGTGCCTAAAGAAGGTTTAATTGATGTGCTAATTATTACAGAAAAACAATTCGCTGGAATAATTACGCTTTTAGGGGAAAGGGAAACGAATGTAATAACTACAGACGAAAGGTTGATAGAATTATGATTGAACTTAGGCATGTGATGTTATCAGAGCCAATAATTATTAAAAAAGAAATTTTAACAAATGTTGTTTTTGAAACAAGCAATCATTTTTATGTATTTTTAAAAGACATAAATGATGCATATGCAGGAAACACAGAAAATATAGATTTTATACAAAACGAAAAAGAATATAATTTTAGAACTAAAGCAATATTTATATCAGACATAATCTCTTACGAAATAAATAGCCGTAAGGTCAAAAACGAATTATTAAAAAGTATCAGTGAACTTGCAGATGATGATTTTCAAAAAGAAATAGAAAATATTAATAAGCAACTACTCGAATTAATCAATAATAAAATAACCTTGTGGGGTGATATATATTTTCGAGATGAAATACCTATTATTGATTATTTAAAGTTATTTGAATTTGAAGTAAATGATGTAGATAAGAGTTTAATTGAAAAAATAATGATATGGATTAAGTCATTCATTGATTTATATCAAATAGATTTCTATGTTTTCGTAAATTTATTCGATTTTTTAAACAAAGAAGAAATTGAAATATTAAATTCCTTTTGTCAACAAGAAAAAATATCGATTCTTGTTGTAACAAGGCATAATTATTCAGAATTAACAGCATTTATTCATCAATATATCGTGGATAAAGATACATATTTAATACATAGAAGTGTATAATAATTAGTGTAGATAACACTCTAAAACCTATATTATTTGAGGTTTGAGAGTAATGTTATCTTATGAGTATCTCTAACACTTTGATGGCTGCTTTTTCGCTGTCGTACTTGTTTGAGAGTAATGTTATCTTATGAGTATCTCTAACATCTGGTTGTCTAATCGCTCCAATAACTGTGTTTGAGAGTAATGTTATCTTATGAGTATCTCTAACGTTGTTAAACAAAATGGTAATGCTGAATACGTTTGAGAGTAATGTTATCTTATGAGTATCTCTAACGAACTCCCACAAATATTACTAATGGAAAATGTTTGAGAGTAATGTTATCTTATGAGTATCTCTAACAGTTTTTCACGTAGAAAATACTACGCGATTGTTTGAGAGTAATGTTATCTTATGAGTATCTCTAACAAATATCGCTTAATCACATACAAAATTAGAGTTTGAGAGTAATGTTATCTTATGAGTATCTCTAACATACCAACCGCAAGACCAAGTAACGCCATCGTTTGAGAGTAATGTTATCTTATGAGTATCTCTAACCAAACAAGAACACCAACCCTATTCTTTGGGTTTGAGAGTAATGTTATCTTATGAGTATCTCTAACAGGTCATATGCAAGTGCAAGTACTAAAATTGTTTGAGAGTAATGTTATCTTATGAGTATCTCTAACACTGTCTTTTGGCCTGAACTTGATAAAGACGTTTGAGAGTAATGTTATCTTATGAGTATCTCTAACTCCGTGAGTAGGTGGATTCCCCCATAAGTTGTTTGAGAGTAATGTTATCTTATGAGTATCTCTAACTAGACTCAGTAAAATCCATTTCAGTAATTGTTTGAGAGTAATGTTATCTTATGAGTATCTCTAACACGACTTCAAGTTAGCATCTGTATTAGGTGTTTGAGAGTAATGTTATCTTATGAGTATCTCTAACAATTTAGCGATTGAACCATCAGCTCTACCAGTTTGAGAGTAATGTTATCTTTAAAAAAGTCAGGATTTTCGCTTCCTGACTATTTTATGTTCTTTTTACTAATTAAATCTATTGATTAAATTTTACTAACCAACGATAAGCAGCAGGGAAGGCATCTGCCCAAGCTGGTTCATTATGTCCTGCTCCTGGAGTGGAAGTGGTGTAAATATCAGCGTAATTATAGCCTTTATTTAAAAGAGCATTTTTAATCATTCCGGGATACTTTGTAATAGTAGTTTCTGCACCACCAACCCAGAAATATAGTCGCGGGAAGTTAGATGCGCCTGATGGTACTTTTTCATTAATAAAGTTATCAATATGGCCATCAACATATAACCAGTGTGAACTAGAGAAGGGTAATACATAACCAAAAACTTCAGGATAAGTTAGTGCCATATAGAAACTAATGATACCACCCATACTTGATCCACCTAATCCCGTATTCTTTCGATCGGTTAAAACGTTATATGTCGCGTCAATGTAAGGTTTAACTGTTTCTACGACAAAAGCGGCGTATTTTTCACCTGAAGGGTTAGGAATAAAGTCTTTATTTTCGTCTTTAAGTGCGAACGCTGCAGGTGAATATTCATTTAATCTTTCAGCGCCACCATTATCAATCCCGACAACAATTGTGCCACCGTAGCCTTCATCCATCATTGCCCCAATTGCTTCGTCAACTTCCCATTCGCCAGAGAAAGAAGTGTAGGCATCAAATAAATTTTGACCATCATGCATATAAAGCACCGGATACTTTTTCGTCTTGTTATTTGGGTCATAACCATCGGGTAACCAAATGCGAATTGTACGTTCACGACAATCTTCAAATTGGGTCATGATTAAGGTTACTTTTTGTAAAGTTCCACGTGTTACTGTATTTCCATCCATATTATTTTTAAAACTCCTAATTGTATCTTCTTTAGTTTGTGCACCGGCAAGTAGTTTGTAGTTACGATTACCAATTTCGCCACCGGTAGCGTTACCTTCAACATTGGCCCACATATTCGTTTCCGTTTGGTCGTCATAAAGTAATACATATTTATATTGAATCGTGGTGCCGACATCAGTTTCGGTGAAGTCAACGGTAGCGCTATAAATATTACCTGTTTCTTGACTTAACACGACTGTTGAATTTAAAGGACTCCAACTATTAAAATTACCGGCAACTTTAATTACGGCGTTTTCTGGGATGTCGATTGGACTAGTTGCCCTAAAGGTTAAGCGCGGGAAGGTTAATTCTTCAACGCTTGAAGAAGGTAATTCTTCGCTCGAATCTTCGCTTACACTTTCACTTTCAGCACTAAGTACTTCACTACTTTCTTCACTATTATCTTCACTTACGACTTCGCTTTCAGTTCCTTGAGGCTCGCTAGTTGGTAATTCAAGGCTTGAAGAGTCGCCGCAACCAGTAAGACTAAGGCTTAAAAGCGCGCCAAATAATAATAAACGTTTTATTTTCTGCATATATTTTTATTCCTTTCATAGTAATTATATCAATTTTAGTTCATAAGCTATATTTAACCCACGATACTTTGGATTTATAGCAATTGAAAAGCGTGGTTATTATTGTTAAAATAATACCACTAATAAGTGCTATTTTAAAATAGCAATCATTATCAAAAAGGAGTCCCCTATGAGAAAAAGAAAAACATTGATACTATTCTTACTTGGTATTTTAACACTAACAGGTTGTGGTAAAAATTCATCAAGTGAAGACGCAGTATCTTCAAGTGATGTAGTTAGTAGTAGCGAAACTTCAAGTGAAGAGACAAGTGTTTCTGTTAGTGAAGCTGAACGTTATACGATTACCTTTTATAGTGAAGGTGGCACAAGCGTAAATCCAATTACCGCTGAAGCGGGTGCTGCTATTACTAAACCTGATAATCCAGTTCGCCAAGGTTATACTTTTGTCGATTGGTTTGAAGATAAAGGTACTTGGGAAGTAGCGTTCGTCTTTGACTTTATGCCTGAACGCGATGTCGTCTTATACGCTAAGTGGCAAGCACAAACACTTGATGAAATTGAAGCATACAATAATAGTCTTGCAGCATCAAGTAAGCCAAATCATCTTTATATTCACTATTTAAGATTTAATAATACAGCGGAAGAATATAACAATTGGGACATTTGGGTATGGCCTGATCGCCACACTGGAAGAATGTTTGATTTCGTTAAAGAAGACGGTGTTATTAAAACTGATAATTACGGTGGAGCGATGATTGAGGTGGACCTCGGGAACATTTACACTGATGGGGGACATGACGGAAACGGTAATAAGACAGATGAAACAGTTAATTTTAGTCCAAATGAAAAACTAGTTGATAAAATTGGGTTTTTAATTACCTATAAACCTTCACGCAGTCAAGGTACACACTGGACGAGTGACGGTGGCGATAAGTTTTTACTTACTAAAGACGCATTAGAATATGCATTAAACGGTTCATTACACATTTTTGCTGTCCAAGAAAACACCCGTAACTTTACTTATCGTTATGGTGGCGAAGTTTATGATAATCCTTATGAATATGATGACGGGAATAGTTTATCCGCAAAATATAATGATGTTGATTCTAGCGGGACACCTGATGCTGTCTCTGCGACTAGTCCGCTCATGAAAAATAAAGGCGTTGGTTACCAAATTATGGTCGGCTCTTTCGCTGATAGTGATGGAGATGGCTTTGGGGATATTCGCGGTATCACTTTAAGTCTTGATTACTTAGAGTCACTTAATGTAGAAGCAATTTGGTTAACACCAGTGCAAATTAGTGATAGTTATCACGGCTATGACACAATTGATTATTACAATATTGATCCAAAGTTTGGTAGTAAAACTAGTCCGCACGCTATTGATGGTGAAATTACACAAGAGAGCGCAAACGCTGATTATTTAGAACTACTTAGCGCTGCAAGAGAACGTAATATTGCCGTCGTTATGGACTTAGTGATTAATCACACTTCAATAAATAACTTACTCTTCCAAGAAAGTTTAAGTTTAAATCCTGAATATCGGGCTTATTACCACTGGCGGAACTTTAAAGAAAATAGTAACTGGTATCAATATTCTAATTATGAATATTATTACTATGGTAAGTTTGCAAGTTCAATGCCAGAACTTAATTTTGATTATCAAAAAACACGTGACAAAATTGTTGATATTATGAGTCACTGGGTTAATGCTGGAGTAAACGGCTTCCGTATTGACGCTGTTAAGCACGCATATATGAAAGAAGAAGTTGCAACCGCAGCAGGAGATAAAATTATTAGAGACACTGATAAAATTTCTGGCGAAGACTACTCTTCAAACTTAACGAAGAACTTACATCTCTTCCGTGAAATTAACGCTAGACTTAAAGCAATTGATCCAAATGTCTTTATCGTTGGTGAAAACTTTGACGGTCATGCTTATCATGTTGCGCCCTATTACGAAGGATTAGACTCTATGCTTAACTTCTATATGTACTATAACTTAAGTCAAGCAACCTCAATGGGTGGCCACACTAAATATGACACATGGAGTAAAGCAGCGATTGTTAGTGGCGCTAATACAAGTGGTATCGATACATTTAGTGAAGCAGGTTTAAGTTATGGTGGAAAGTGGAATTATAATGATACTTTTATAGCCTATAATAAATATCGCTCTGAAGGTGCCGCTACAAGCGGGGAAGCTGTTGATAGTCTCTTTACGAGTAATCATGACGTTACGCGCGCGATTAATCAATCAATAGGCTGGTTAAATAATATTGGTGAAATTACAGGCCCTGGGAACGTTACACTAGCAAATAAAACTCTTGTTGAAAAACAAGCGATTGCCTACATGAGCGGCATTATACTTTTACCAGGCCTATCATGGATTTATTATGGTGACGAACTAGGACTTGCTAGTAACTTACCAACAGGGGCAACTTTGCAAGACCCAAATATTGACCGCATTTTCCGGCAACCAATGAAATGGGATAAAGAAGGTAATGATTCACGCACAACGCAGTACTCCTTTACTGGTGCACAAACGTTTGATGTAGCGTGGGATGACTATAACGCAGTGCTCGATGGCGTTAGTGAACAAAATGTTGACACTGCTTCAATGCTTAGCCGTATGAAAAAGCTCACTGCCCTTAAGAGCGCAACTGACGCACTTAAGTACGGGAGTTACGCACCACTTCCTTTAAGTCAGTACGCTAATAATAAAAGTGTCTTTGCCTTTAAGCGCACATTAGGTAGTGATACATATAATGTCTATATTAGTTTATGGCATAGTAACATCAGCGGGCTTAATTTACCAGGAACAGTAGTGTTAAGTTTAGAAGGTGCAAGTAAAACTACTCTTCCAGCCTGGGGTGTGCTCGTCACTAAATTATAAAAAAGCACTTAACTACAACATTAGCCAAGAACTTAGTTCTTGGCTTTTTTATTTATGACAATTTTCCCTAATTTGACATAACTTTATATTAAAGGTAAAAAAGATTCATATTAAAAATATAAGTTGGAGAAGAACTTATGAAAAGAAAATTTTTTAAAAATCGCTTTTTAATGTTTTTTGCAACACTGGCGATGGCCCTTGGCGTCGGTGTATCATTAAACGCTAAAGCACCAGTAAAGGCAGCAGCATTACCTGCTAAAATTTACTTAAAGGTCAGTGGAGAATGGAAATCCGACGGTGCTCGTTTTGAGACCTGGTTTTTTGAAGGAGATGATCCTGATTTATTTGTAACCATGCAACGCACGCTATACGCTGATGACCTCTATGAAGTCGTTAAGCCAGCTGGCAATCACGCAAAGTTCATCATGGTTCGGATGGATCCCGCTAAACCAGAAAATGATTGGGATTCAAAATGGAATCAAAGCGGAGACCTAGTATATGATGCAACAAAAGAACTTGTAAGAGTGACTGATTGGACCGTGGGGGAACCCGAAGCATTCGTTGCTTCTGAACACATTAATCCTGCAATCGCTGGCGATACAGTGTTATACTTCCGCCCTGATGCATCATATTTTGCTGAAGGTTATGACCACTTAGCAGCATATTTCTTTGTTGGTGGAGAAAATCAATTCGTTAACCTTGTTGAACATCAAACAGGTGTTTATAAAGTTACCGCACCAACACCAGCTGCACCAGGCGGATGGGAAAAAGTCATTTTTGTTAGTTTAAAATCCGCTACAAATGCATGGGAAGTGGATGGATTAACTAATGTACTTAAACAAACCCCAGACCTAATTTATGACGGCACAAAAGATATGTATGACACTACTTTAGGTGCTTGGAAGACTTTAGGATCATTAGTCTCACAAACCCCAACAACTGCTGGAATTAGTAGTGAAAAGGTTCGGATTTGGGTGAACCGTGGTGGTCATTATGCGACAGAAGGGTATCAATATTTACTAAAAGCTGGCGATGTCCACTATACCGCTACAGGGTACGAAAAAGCATTAGTTACTGATGATGTTTATTTTGCGTACTTTGATGTACCACTATCAGCACTTACCGGTAAAAATGTTGATCTTGTGATTGTTGATACAAACCTATACTTCCAAGTGGCAGTAGCTGGTGGACCATATGCCGCTCAAGACAATAGCAAATTATGGGTTGTTAAACAAAATATGGATGAAACTTACTCAGTTACAAAGGGCGCTGTTGAAGGACGCATTTACAATACATTCTTTGCGAAAGTATTAGAAGGGTATTTAACTTGTTCCACTAGTGCTGATAATGGTTATGAAGCATTCAATTTAGTGGATACCAACTTCTTACCACGCGCTGGTGAACACTGGGATATGCAAGGTGATTTAGGTGGAGAACATGGTGTTAAAATTGCTGACTACACAAGTGAAGAAGATTACGCCACTGGTGTTCGTGAAGCAACTCCAGCCACTGATGCTTATGCAAAATACGTAATGATGAAATCATTATATGATGCTGCACATCCATCACCAGAACAATTCCGTATTAACAAAGTTGCTAATAATAATATTATTTATGTGTTAGTAATTGGTATGTTATTTGCAATTGCCGCATTCGGGTTTGTTCGTTTTCGTAAAAAAGCAAACGTTGCATAATTAAACGAATTTAACAAAACACTTAGGGAACGACGAAAATCGCTCCTTTTTCGACTAAAATTTGCAAAATGCGGGTATTTAGTTTATAATAAAAATGATTTTATTATAGGAGTTAGTCATTATGAAAAACCGTAAATTTCTTTTATTAATAGTACTCATGATGCTTTTAAGTAGTTGCACAACGATTAGTGAAGTATTAAGTTCAACGACTAGAAGTAGTGACTCGCCGACTAGCGATAGTGTTAGTGACACCGAAAGTAGCGAAGAAAAAGTAACTAGTGAAGAAGTGCCTTCTAGCGAAGAAGAGTTATCAAGTGAAGTGCTCTCTTCCGTTAGTGACCCTAGTAGTGAAGAAACGCCTAGTGATATTACACCAGCGGACCTTACTAATTTTAAAACAACTTATCCGCTTGATCCCGAAATTACTTACACTGATGAAGATTATATTGTGCGTCCCTTTCCTAATGGCTTTACTTATCCGCTTGATGCCCGTGTCGCACCGACTAATGCTTATTTAGAATTTTGGCATCCTGAAACTGAACTTAATATGCGGATTGTCGCAAGTAAAGAGGTGTTTAATTTAATTGAACAAAACGGTTATCATAATCCGCGTTTCGCTGATTGTTACTTCCCGGTGACGCTTGAAGTACTTATGAACGGGAAGCGTTTTATCTATTACGAAGTTGGGATGCGGATGAAAGGTAATACGTCACGCACGGAATTCTTAGATCCTGACACAAAAGAATTTACTAAATCAATTAGCTTTAAACTTTCATTTAATGAATTATGGGACGAAGCAATTTATGATAACTTTAATCTTCGTAAACAGTGGACAAAAGCGCTTAATCCCGAATGGAAAGTACGTGATGACCGCACTTTTATGGGTGACACTAATAATAAATACGGGATGAAGAAAATTGATATTAAATGGAATAAGTCACCTGACCCTTCGCTTGTGATGCAACCCTTTGTTTTTAGTTTATTCCAAAGAAACGGCCTTATTAGTCAAAACTCAACGCTTTCTACTTTAAAAATGAATGATACGCGTTTTGGTGTTGTTACAGTTAATGAACCAATCAATAAACATTTATTACGGCGTTATTTTGATAAAAAGGGCGCTGCAGGTGAACTTTATAAAGTTGGCTGGGGTAAACCAGAACCTGATAATCACGGTTATTGGGTAAAGGGAAGTTTACGCTATGAAGATTTACGCTTTGATAGTGAGGGTAAGTTAATAAATCATGCGATTCTTGGTGAAGAAGATAAATATAATTATTATGAACCGGGGTATGATGCAAAAGAGTTTGATGATACTAGTCCTAATCCTTTCCTAAAGATGATTGACTTAATGAAGATGCTAAAAGACCTTGAAGGTAAAAGTGTATTAGAAGCTAAAGAACTACTTGAAGCAAAGATTGATATGCCTAGCTTCTTACGCTACGCTGCTTTAAGTTATTTAACTGGTAATCCTGACGATATGCGCAATAACGGTAATAACTATTACATTTTCTTTAATCCTAATGAAGGCAATAAAGCTTACTTTATTCCTTATGACTATGATTGGTCACTTAACATTAAGTGGGACGGTGTTGGTGACATGAGCGGCATCTATCCGTTCCATAGTAAACATGAAGGCGATAATCGGTGTTGGCAAGAAAATCGCCTCTACTGGGCGACAATTATCAATAAAGATGAATATAGTGATTATTATGGTTACGATATTAAAATGAACACTGAATATCGGAACATTTATATCGAGTTTTTACGTGAATTTATCAATGACCCACAATATAGTGATACTTACTATAATGAAGTATTTAATACTTATCGCACGACTTATGGTAATAAGACGATGAGTGACTTAGATACAAGTGACTATAAAGTGTCACCATTTACTAGTACAGAAATTATGACTTCATTTATTAATAATATTAAAAACACTGCTGCGCCATACATTTAAAAATTATTTTATCCAAGTTAAAAAGCGACCAATCACGGTCGCTTTTTGTTAGTCGTAATTAGCTAGGGTTTCTTGCGTAACATTTTAAGCACAAAGAAGAGAATAGCACCAACAAGAGCGGTACCACCGACACTACTTGCGACAATAATAACGGCTTTTTTGGTGTTATCAGGTTTTGTTGCAGTGCCATCATCTTCACTTGTTGGTGGTAATGAAGTATCACTAACACTTGTGTCACTAGTAACCGTGCTTGATTCTTCACTACTATCGGGCAATGAAGTAGTTTCGGGCATACTGCTACTTGGGTCACTAGTGTCTGGTTCGCTGCTACTTATTTCACTGCTACTAGAACCTTCATCATAGGGATCAGGTTCAATAACAGGTGGCACAAATGGTTCGTAATCTAAGATGTCAGGCATTGTTAAATCATTCGCGCCACGATCACGGACATTACGAGTAATAAGCGTAGAATTACCTGGAATCCGTAAGTTTGCACTAATAACTGTGCCAATGCTTGCAGTGCCGCTTGAATCAAAGACGACTTCTTGACCCTTAACATCACTGACAGTAGTGTTACCCATTGAGCCAAAGTGATAGATTGTATAAGTATCGCCGTCGGCACTATATGTTAATTTAATCGTTGTATTATTTGGTGTATGTAAAGTGACGGCACCGTTATCAATGGCTGCGCGAGTATTTAAACTAAAGGCAGGCGCGTGCACTTTTAAGGCAATCATTTGTCTGTATAAATTGTGAATCGCTAAGTTATCAAATTTTTCATCCCATTTAATACTATTAACGGTATACGGGCTCTTATATGAGTTATGGTCATAACTTCCGTTTGGTAGTGGTTTTGAGCGTAAGATTTCGCTACCAGCGTGTACAAAACCGATCCCTTGGCTTAAAAGACTTAGTGCTTCTGCTTGAACGGCTTGCTTTTTAAGTTGCTCAGCGCCAAATAAGTCGCCACCACTACGGCGTAATTTGTCATATATTGTTAAGTTATCGTGGACAGAAATGTAGTTAACAGTTTGTGTTGGATCACTAGAGCCACCAGTTGTTTTACCCATTAGCCCGTCTTTAATTTTATTTAAACGGTCATCATAAATTTCACCAGCGGCCATTTGCACCCAGCCCCGTGAAGTATCATTTGATTCACCTTTAATTGCATCACGCATTTGATCATTAAAACCACCTAAACCAGCGATTTGATGGAGATTACTAGAAATGGCGTAAGGTTTTTTCGGACTTAGCATTCCTTCACCACTTTCCATGTTCCACGGTTCGCCGTAAACTATAATATCATTACGATATGTTTTAAGTTTAGTCATAATTGATTGCATCGCTTCGACGGTATGGAGGCCCATTAAGTCAAAGCGGAAGCCACCGAGTTTATATTCAGTTGCCCAAAAGTAAGTTGAATCAACCATATAGCGTTCCATCATAATCCGTTCGCTTGCGGTATCGTTACCAACACCACTTGAATTACGCGGAGAACCGTCTAAATTAAAGCGGAAGTAGTAACCAGGAACGAGTTTTGTGAAGCTGTGTTGCGAAATACTTGCGACGTGATTATAAACAACGTCCATAATAATTCTTATATCTTCTTCAGCGTAAGCTTGGACAACGCGTTTAAATTCTTGAATACGCACTAAGCCGTTATATGGATCACTACTGTAGCCACCTTCGAGTACATTATAGTTTTTCGGGTTGTAGCCCCAATTAAATTCCATATCGCGTTCATCATTTTCTTGGTCATAGAATGGTAAAATTTGTAAGGCATTAATACCTAATTCTTTGATATGGTCAAACCCAGTTTTAACCGCAAGACCATTTCGTTCATACATCGTGCCTTTTTCAATTAAGCCTAAGAAATTTTTGCGTTTCCACTCACTACCGTTCCACGTTTCATCGGCTGTTAAGTCACTAACATGCAGTTCGTAAGGAACGATTTCGGTCGGTTTTTTAACACTAAAATTAACATTATCCCAGCCAGTAGGATTTGTTTTACTAAAGTCAACAATCATTCCGCGTAAGCCGTTAATCCCTGCGGCTTTTGCGTAAGGATCCACAAATTCATTAGTGCCATTACTATTTGTCGCTACTAATGTGTAATATTTACCGTGCAGGTCACCATTAACACTGACGCTCCACACACCTTTATCACCACGCACAAAGTCATGTTCAACAAATTCGTCATTACCTTTAGATTTATTGATACGAAGCGGAGTGCCACTTTCATAAATTCGAAGTTTTAAAACTTGTGTCGTTGGTGCCCAAACTTTAAAAAGTGAAGCACTTGGTGAATAAGTAACACCTAAGTCACTACCTGCATATGTTAAGTTTTCTACGAAGAAGGGGTCATCAAATAATCCTTCTAAATTAGCGAGTTTTTCTCTAATTGCTCCGCTTTCAAAAGTAACCTTGATGTTATAGAGTTTTGTCACATCAATTACTTCGTCTAAAGTAATCGTGAAATTCCAGCGATATTCCGCTGCTCTGTAACTTGCCGCAGCTAAACCTTCTTTAATTGGAAGCTCATCAACAATGACTTTATATGATTCAGGTTTTAAGTATGTTGCGACATTAATGATGTTTGTTTTTGTAAATTTAGCGTCTAAAATCTTTTCACCTTTTGCTTCAGCAGCGGATTTATAAATGGTAGTCTCCATATCGACGAGATAAAAATGTCGTTCATAATAGTCACCCTTTGGTGAAGCAACTAAGGCATAATCTTCAACATCAACCTGAATATCTGGTGTTTGTTTTGCCCATGACCCTTTAGTGCGGATAATAAGATTTAAATATTTATCACCATAGAAGTAGGAGGAGTGCACTTCAAGAGAAATACCGTAATCATCACTGCTATTAAAAGCATAAGCGCGGCCATTTTGTCCTTCACCCCAGAGCCACAAGTCATAATCATTTTGTTTACCATCATTTCGCCAGTAGTGAATAACATATAAAGCAGGAGTAACTGTTTCACTTGATGGATCTTCACCTGTTTCTGAAGAATCAGGATTTTCGCTTGATACTGGCGGGACATAGGGCGGGATATAAGTTGTCCATGACCCAATAACTGCGCCATAATTATTACCATCTTTATCTTGACCCCATGCGTCGCTAAAAAGTTCATACATATTACTTTCAAGTGGAAAAGCAAGCTCAAGATCACTAGTTTGGTTCCAATAATTATCCCAACTATTTTCAGTGTTAGGCATCATTCGTGTAAATAAGATATTCGTATAACCTAAATCAGTGGGGATATCAGCTTTATAAATATGCGTCTCGCCTTCAACTTGCGTTAAATCAAACCAAGTACCTGGGTTCCACACCCATGCTGCAAAGCGGGCATTATCAATCTTCCAGTTATCATTAACTTTTAAATAAACTGTTTCAGTAGCGCTTGCATTAACTTTGTCACGCGTTGAGTTACTACTTAGTTTAGGTAATCCTAGCGCGATTAAAAGCGTTAAGACAATAGCGAAGAAATTACGTTTTCCTTTATGCATAATCGTTCCTACCTTCTTTGTACAGATTAGTTTTTGTGAAGTAGTAAGTAAATTAATAAGTAATTTACTTTTTAATTAAAATTTAATTCATCACACTTATCTATAATATTACCATATTAAACAAATATCACACCTTAAATTTAGCATGTGTATTCAAAAATACGCCTATTAGTGTTAGAATAAGAGTGAATTTAATATTAGTTAGGAGTAATTATGGCCTTTTTTGCGGAGCGCAAATATTATGTTGTTACCTGTAAATTTGGTCACGTTGGTCGTGATAAGTATTTACCACTTGATACCTATTAGAGCAACAAGTAAAAAAGAAGCAAGCGCTAAAGCAAAAAAGACTGGGGGTGGTAAAGCGCGATCACCCTGATTGGTGTTTAAAAGGACCAACGGAAATTACTAAAGAAGAATATAATGAACTTAAAGCAAAATTAGTAAATGATCCTTATTGGAATAAGAAAACACGGCAAAACACCGCTCTTTTTGCTGATAGGCTCATTGATGAACCTAATTATACGAATAGGCGCGGCATTAAAACAAATACAGCTACCTTTAAAAAACCAACAACCGCTGAAATAAAAATGTTTCATCAAAAAAAGCGCAAGATTCGTGATAAAGAAATCCAAGAATTTTATGATGAAGCAAATGATTACGAAAGTTAAAAAATAAAATCCACCTAGTCTATTAGTAAGGACACTAAAAGGTGGGTTTTTTTGTTAGAAAAGTGGTAAATTTTCTGGATAAAGCGCTAAATCAAAGATAATATACGGATTTCGTCCTTTTAAGTAGAGTCGGTTCGGGAAAAGATCAATATGTGTGTTGTAATCAGCAGTCACACTATTATAAGCATTAATCTTTGGTAATAAAACACTTGTTATTGCATCAAACTCTGTGTAGAAGGAAGAAGGAAGGGTACTACCAAAAGTATCCTTATTATCCTTTAAATAAAGTATGAGTGTCATAAAGTTTTCATCAATATACTTAGCATCTTGCAATGCAGGCCACACAGTTTGAGAGAGAAGCTTAGTGTCATTAAAATTAGTAATCCGCTCCTCAATGTTATTTACTAAAGCAGTAGCGGTTTCATCTAAAGCGGATAAATTATCATGTAATTCTTCTATTTTTGTGTAGCGCTCACTTAAGGTAACAAATAAGTCGCGCGCTTTTACTTCAAGTTTTTCCATGCGTTTATTTGCTCCGCTCGTAGCGCCAACGGAGTTACTAAAAATAACTGTCGCAAAAAGAATAATTGTTCCAACTATATAATAATGAATTCGCTTCATTTAATCGTCTCTTTCTAACTTCGCTCAACAACTAAGACAAAGTAGTAATTATTGACAGCAACTTCGCGGCCATCAATCGATATTGTAACAGTTATTGTTACATTTTCCTCAACTTGTACTGCTCTCGCTGCGGCAATTGCCATGATATTAGCATCATTTTTCAAGTGATTAATTAAGTCTTGGTAAGTGTTAAGTGGTTCACCTGGATCATAAGTGCCAATTGGGCTAAGTGTAATCCCTTCAACATCTTTACCTTCATAGTGATGGGTTTTTTGTGAGATGAAGAACAAATGATCTTTACCATTTGTATTAACATCAAACTGAATGAGCTTATTTTCAAAGTCAGTATATTCAAATTCAATCGGGAACACGAGTGTTTCACCAAAATAGAGTAATTGATATGGATTAAGCGGATCAGTTGGTTGTGGTGGGTTAGTGACATTAATATACGGATCAGTGTGGTCGATAAGGTTAACAATATCGTAAGTATCTAAAATCGCTGTCCCAATCTTGCTATCAACATCAGCCTTAATTGTTTTTAAGTAGAATGTTGTGGAACGGACTTCTGGTTCACCCTCGCCACTAACTAAAGTAACGGTGACATTAAGTTCAACATTATAACCAACCGATTGTGAATGTTTGTATAAGTCTTTTGTTGGTAAGGCTTTAATACTATCAGCAAGCGCTGTTAAGTTATTTGGATCGACAGCACTAGCGTCATAACTACCAAGCGGTGTTAGTGTCTTAGCGGTCACTAGATTATCACTAATTGTTGCGCTCTTACTAGCTTCATAGAAATTAAGCGCACCAGGATCATCACTATTAATTGTTGTTTCGATTTGTAACTCTCTGTTGCCAAAGTTTGTGAGGGTAATTGATTGCGGGACGACAATTGTATCAACGAGATGTTCAATCGCGTAAGGATTAAGTGGGTCTTTAGCCTGATCAGCAATTTTTTGAATTTTTACATCATCGTTTACATCTTCATAAGTAACGACATTGAGTAAAGAACTATCGTCAATTAAGTAATCGATAATTTCCACATCAATATCTGCGGCCACAAGTGTGAAATAATATGTTTTTGTCGCGGTTTTACCGTTAAGTGTAGCACTTAGTTCAATATCAACATCAATACTAGTTTGGGTAACGCAATCATAAAGATCTTCACGCGAGAGCCCTTTAATTTCTTCGGCAAATGCTGGTAAATCATTTTGCGGTGTCGTGTAAGCTAAACCGCCGACTGGTGTTAATGTCTTAACAGTGACAGGGTTACCGTCAAGCGTATCAGTCTGTTCGGACATATAAAATTTATCAGCGTTATTACCTAATACATTAATTGAGAAGTCTAGCTCTTTGTTACCAAAGTCACTTAAAACTACATGGCGCGGTATGGCTAGAGTTTCGGTTAAGTACGATACCTTCATCCGTTTTTCTGGAGTGGAAGGCATATTTTCACGTGTCGTACGAATAATACTTGTGGTGTCTTTGTAAAATACTTTATTAATCATGTATTCGCTTTTAATTGCATAATCAACAATTTCTTGGTCAAGCGGTGGTTCTTGTAGCCTAAAGTAATAAGTTTCTGTCCGTTCTTCACCAAAACAAGTCGCGGTAATGGTGATGCTAAAATCTTGAGTTGGTTGCGTAGCGTAAGGATATAATTCTTTTACATCCACACTCTTTAAGTGATCTTTTAATTTATCGACAGTATCGACACTTGCGGGAATTTCACTACTGTAAGTCCCAACAGGTGTTAAAGTGTGCACAGTAACATCCCCTGTAATTAATTCATTACCGGGATCTAAATCTTCAATTGGCTTACTCATTTCACCAATAAATAATAAATCAGGACGATTCGTCGTGACTTCAAAAGTGACATCGCCCAAGTCTTTAAGTGTAACAATTTTTGGAATGGCAATTGAATCAAGGAAATAAGAAAGATTAAGTGGATTTTCGCTTTCACTTGGTAAGTCTGCGACATTTTCGATTGTACTTTCAACTTCATTATTTTCTTGATTAAAACCGTGAATACGATAAAGATTAATTAAGTAACCAGATTTAAATACTTCTTCAAGTACCATTGCTCCAAATAATGGTTTAGTTAAATTAAAATAGAAATTTTTGCTTTTACTTTTACCAGCGGAGCGCGCAATGACTTTCATCGTGGCGTTAAGTGGTTCTTGGTCAATCAATTCTACTAACTCATCACGTGGTGTATCTTCTAAAACCGTTTGAATTTGATTGATATTAGTAACACCTTCAAGAATCGTACTTTCGCCAACAGGAACAATCAGCGCTAATTTGTAGGTGATGGGTACTGGGAAAGCGCTTGTATCAAAGCGGAAGTTTTCCGGTAAGTCACTTTCCGTTACATCAATGACATGGAAGGCATTTGTTGCTCCTTCACCACTAAACTCAAAATCAAAATGGAGTTTAATCGTTTTATTAAAGACGACCGTTTCAAGATCGCGCGGGACGACTAATACATTTTTTAAATAGTTAAGTTCAGCGCGATTAGCCTCGCTACTTGGTGGATTTTCAAATGGCACAAATGTTGGATTAGTGTTTTCTGCACTTGGCATTAAATCAAGGCGATTAATAAGCACAGGTAAATCCATCACGGTATTGACAAGAATTGATCCGATGATATTATCAATTAGCTTACAGCTAGTAAGAGTAAATAAGGTGACAAGCGCCAATGGGACTGCTTTTAATTTGCGAAGTTTCATAATAGGACCCCCTAAACCTTCTTTATATTTAAATTATAATATTAATTGTTATAAAAATGATAGATAAAATAATTAGACTATTAAAAATTGCAACCGGAATATTTTTGCGTTCAGCACTTTTTTTCTTTAAGTAATATAAGAGTGCACTGGTCCCAAGTAGTAATAAAATTATTACTATCCACCAATAAATAATGCCGATTTTACCTTCATTTATTGTTAACCATCCAAACTCTTTATAGTCAAGGAAGAAGTAAGGAAACTCTGTTGCGCCGAAAGTAGCGCCACAAAGGTGAACAATATACACAAAAATTACATAAATAAATCCGCTAGAAAGGCCTAGATATTTAGCATATTTTGGAATATCACGATTATCATCATATAAATATTGGCTGATAGCAAGAATCGGGACAATATTATGTAATGTTAAATTTTGCACGGAATAAAAATAACCAACGCTAAGATCAGGAATAAATGGACCAAGGAAAATAGCAAACACTAAAAAGGTTAATGTAACAGCGGTAACTGTAATATGCTGAAAGATTAAAACCCAGCGCGGAACTTCCTTTTCAGTTAAGTCGTAATATAGTAAAATTCCCATACAAACGGCGACAAGAATATTACTTTGGGTTGTAAAGTACATAAATGGTACGTGACCCGTGTAAATTAATAAACCATGCAGTTGCTGTGATATTATTCCGATAATTGCGGCAACGATAATACTAATCTTTAAGATAATGTTAATAGTGCGTTTTTTCTTAGTTTCCATAAAAAGATTATACTACAAATCAAGATATTTTCTTGATGTTTTTATTGCAATATTGTGATAAAGTCGATATGATTAAGACTAGGCCGACGTAGCTCAATCTGGCAGAGCAACTGAATCGTAATCAGTAGGTTGCGGGTTCAATTCCTGTCGTCGGCACCAAATTAGATGAATAGGTTTGATACAATATGTATCAAGCCTTTTTTTATGCTTATTAGGCCGACAACTCGGTTAAACTTGGTGTTAGGCCACAAATAGTGTTTAGAAAATACAATAAAAACACAACATATAGCAAAAAATAAGGTTTCATAGAACACGATTACTTTCTAATTTACACGATTACATTTTACTTTCTTTAATTTTTATAAAAATATTAGAATATACCCTTTTACTTAAAGATTATGTCTTTATTTGATAAAGTATGATAAAATAACGATAAGATGGTGTTAAAGGAGTAATTCTATATGACATATGCAACTAAAATTAAAAAACTAAGAGATGAAATGCTATTAACCCAAGAAGAGTTTGGTGAAGTACTTGGAGTTTCTTTAGTTACGGTTAATAGATGGGAAAATGGTAAGTTTGAACCAGCTATTAAGATTAAAAGAAAGTTAAGAGAACTTTTTAAAGAATATAAGATTGATGAGGGAGATAGATAAAATGAATAACAATAAAGAACGTGAAAGAGCAGAGTTACATAGAACTATATGGCAAATAGCAAATGATTTAAGAGGATCTGTTGATGGATGGGACTTTAAACAATACGTACTTGGTATGTTGTTTTATCGTTTTATCTCTGAGAACTTAGAAAATCATATTGATAAAAATGAACATGAATCAGGGAATAAAGATTTTAGATATAGAAATTTAGAGGATGAAAAAGCAGAGTTTGCTAGAAAGCAAATGATTGATGAGAAAGGATTTTTTATTTTGCCAAGTGAACTTTTCTCAAATGTAGTTAAAAAATCAAAAACAGATGAGAACCTAAATATGACTTTAGAAAAAGTTTTTAGAGATATTGAAGGTTCAGCAATAGGAACACCATCAGAAGATAGTTTTAAAGGACTATTTGATGATATAGATGTTAATTCAAATAAACTAGGTAGAACAGTTGTAGAGAAAAATGAAAGATTAAGTAAACTAATGGTAGCTATTGATAATCTTCAAGTTGGTAGATATGAAGATAATACTATTGATGCATTCGGTGATGCTTATGAATTCTTAATGACTATGTATGCTGCTAATGCTGGTAAGTCTGGAGGAGAGTTCTTTACTCCACAAGAAGTAAGTGAATTACTAGCAAGAATTGCAGTTATAGATTTTACTACCGAAGATAAAAGAATGAAAGAGTCAGTAAATAAAGTTTATGACCCTGCAGCTGGTTCTGGATCGCTTTTACTTAAGTTTGCCAAAATATTAGGTAAAGATAAAGTTAAACAAGGTTTCTATGGACAAGAAATAAACCTTACAACATATAACCTAGCAAGAATTAATATGTTTTTACATGATATACCTTTTGATAAATTTAGTATTGCTTATGGTGATACACTTAAAGATCCTTATCACTGGGATGATAAACCATTTGATGCAATAGTATCAAATCCACCTTACTCAATTAAATGGGAAGGGGATTCAAATCCACTTTTAATAAATGATGAAAGGTTTGCACCTGCAGGGGTACTTGCTCCAAAGTCTAAAGCCGACTTAGCCTTTGTTATGCATATATTGAGTTGGTTATCTTCAACAGGAACAGCAAGTATAGTCGAGTTTCCTGGTATTTTATACCGTGGTGGAGCAGAAAAAAAGATAAGAAAATATTTAATTGATAATAATTATGTAGATACCGTTATTCAGTTACCTGCAGATTTATTCTTTGGTAGTACAATTGCAACCATTATACTAGTTTTAAGAAAAAATAAAACAGACAATAAAGTCCTATTTATTGATGCGAGTCAAGAGTTTGTTAGATTTGATACTAAAAATAAATTGTCTGATAAAAATATAAATAAAATCTTAGATACTGTAAGGTTTAGAAAAGAAGAAAAGTATTTCTCTAAGTATGTTGATCAAAAAGATATTGTTGCTAACAATTATAACTTATCAGTTAATAACTATGTGAAGATAGAGGACACTAGAGAAGTTATTGATATTAAAGAATTAAATAAAGAAATAGATAAAGTAGTTAAAAATGTTGATTATTTAAGAAAAGAAATAGATAAAATTGTTTTTAAAATAGAGAGTGATAAAAATGACTAAAATAAAATTAGGTGAAGTTGTTAACTTTTATGATGGTTATCCTTTTTCAAAATTAGAACAACAAGACAAAGGTGATTTTAATTATATTAAGATAACTAATTTTTCTTCTGGAGAAATTATACTGGATCAAAATAAGATTAATAAACCTGTAAAATATAGAGAAGAAAATATTTTAAATGGCAATGAAATTATAGTTGCAATGTCTGGGTCCACAGGTAAAGCCGCATTTAATACATATAAGAATGTCTTAGTCAATCAAAGAATAGCCATTTTAAGAGCAAAAGAAGATATTGTTAATCCTAAATATTTAAGACACTTATTAGTAAATAGTAATTTTGAATCATATTGTAACAAATTAGGAACGGGTCTCCAAAAAAATATTTCTAAAGAAACAATTGCAAATTACGAATTTAATTTACCTTCATTAAAAGTCCAAAACGAAATAGTTGAAGTTTTGGACAAATTTACAGAGCTAGAAGCAGAGCTAGAAGCAGAGCTAGAAGCAAGAACAAAACAATATGAATATTATCGCAACAAACTTCTTGATTTTTCTACTGGTTCAGTAGGAGTTCCAAAAATTGATAAAATGCTTGCTGAACTGTGCTCTGAAGGTGTACAGATATTTACTTTAAGAGAGAAAGCAGTTGTAAAAACAGGGTCAAAGCCAAAAGAGATCAACTTGCTTGAAGGGCTGTATGACTACATCAATGCTGGTACTACTAGATCAGGTTATACCAATATATTCAATTGTTCAGGAGATACCGTTACAACACCTTCTAGAGGGCAAGGAGGAATTGGATTTATTGGTTATCAAAAAAATCCTTTTTGGCTAGGTCCGTTATGCTATATGATAAAACCAATTAATAATACATTATCAGCTAAATACTTATATTACTATTTAAAATCAAATGCAAAGTCAGTCTTTGATTTGAAAAAAGAAGGTGGGACACCTGCAATCAACAAGTATGATTTAGAGACTGTGACTATAGCTGTTCCACCAATTGAAGTTCAAAATGAAATTGTAAAAATATTAGATAACTTCAGTGAATATGTTTCATCAATATCCCAAGGATTACCTGCAGAAATTGCAGCTAGAAGAAAACAATACGAATACTATAGAAATAAACTGTTAACTTTTGAATAGGAGTGATTAACTTGAATAAGTTTGATATTATTATTGAAAACATTGATTCAACAGTTGTTAGTTCATATGAGTCTAAAAGAGTTAGACAAACTGAATATCAAAGTGAAGCTGATTTGGAAAAAGCTTTAATTAAACAACTAAAGAATCAAGGTTATGAATACTTAAATGCTAAAACTCCAAAAGAGTTAATTTTAAACTTGCGAATACAATTAGAAAAATTAAACAATTATACATTTAGTGATAAAGAATGGAATCAAATATTAAACAACTATTTAGTTAATCCAAAAGAATCTATAGTCGAAAAAACTAGAAAGATTCAAGAAGACTATATTTATAGTTTAACTAAGGACGATGGAACTACTCAAAATATTAGAATATTAGATAAATCAAATATTCATAATAATAGCTTACAAGTTATTAATCAGTTTGAAGTAGAAGGACTTAGAAAAAATAGATATGATGTTACTATTTTAGTTAATGGTCTTCCTTTAGTTCATATTGAACTTAAAAGAAGAGGAGTAACATTAAAAGAAGCTTTTAATCAAATAAGAAGATATCATCATGAATCTTTCTGGGCAGAAAGTGGTTTATATGAATACGCTCAAATATATGTAATATCAAATGGTACTCAAACAAAGTATTATTCTAATACTACAAGAGAAAGAGCAAATAGTGAAAATATAAATAAAGATAGCGCTAAACAAAAAACTAGTAACTCATTTGAGTTTACTAGTTACTGGGCAGATGCTAGAAATAAGACGATTGATGATTTAGAAGACTTTGCTGCAACATTCTTAACTAAACACACATTACTTAATGTAATCATTAAATACTGCGTGTTTACAGCTGATAACTTGCTATTAGTAATGAGACCATATCAGATAGTTGCTGCTGAGAAAATTATTAATCAAATTAATATAAACTTAAATAATAAAAAACAAATAGGAACAATTGACGCTGGTGGTTATGTGTGGCATACAACTGGATCAGGTAAAACATTAACATCTTTTAAAGCCGCAAGAATCGCTGCTGATAATGAAGAAATCAAAAAGGTGTTATTTGTTGTTGATAGAAAAGATTTAGACTATCAAACAATGAGAGAATATGATAAGTTTGAAGAAGGAGCTGCAAACTCTAATACATCAACAGCTGTTTTAAAGAAACAACTAGAAGATCCTAATAGTAAAATAATTATTACAACAATTCAAAAGCTATCTATATTTATTAAACAAAATAAAAAACATAATATTTATAATGAAAATGTCGTTTTAATCTTTGATGAATGTCATAGATCACAGTTTGGTGATATGCACAGAGATATTGTTAAGGCATTTAAGAAATATATGATCTTTGGTTTTACTGGAACACCAATATTTGCGTCTAACACAACCGCAGGTAATAAATTTCCTACAATGAAAACAACCGAACAAGTATTTGGAAAACAACTTCATACATATACAATAGTAGATGCTATTAGGGATGGTAATGTCCTACCTTTTAGAATTGATTATATTAATACAGCAAGAGCTAAAGATGAGTTATTAGACGAAGAAGTATATGATATTGAAAGAGAAAAAGCATTACTTGCTCCAAATAGAATTAGTGAAATAACTAAGTATATATTAGAACACTTCTATCAAAAAACTAAACGTAATGAAAGAAGTTATGAATATAGTAAAATTACAAATATTAAAGAAGTTGCTAGAAGAAGAAATAAAGCAGAAGAGGTAAAAGAAAAAACTAGAATAACTGGTTTTAATTCTTTATTTGCTGTAGCATCAATTGAAGCTGCTAAAAGATACTATGCTGAGTTTAAAAAACAACAAGAAAACTTAATACCCGATAAGCAAATTAAAGTAGCCATTATATATAGTTGGAATCCAAATGAAGGTAGTGAGTTTGAACAAGATGGCCTATTTGATGAAAATAACGAAAATACAGAAAAATTAGATAAACCCTCAAGAGATTTCTTAGATGAAGCAATAAAAGATTATAATAATTACTTTGGAACAAGTTATGATACATCAAGTGAAAAGTTTCAAAATTATTATAAGGACTTAAGTCTTAGAGTTAAAAATAGAGAAGTAGACTTATTAATAGTTGTTAATATGTTTTTAACAGGTTTTGATGCAACAACACTAAATACACTTTGGATTGATAAAAGACTTAGACAACACGGACTTATTCAAGCATTTTCAAGAACTAATAGAATATTAAACTCAATTAAAACATTTGGTAACATTGTATGTTTTAGAAACTTAGAAAACCAAGTTAATGAAGCTATTGCTACATTTGGTAATCCAGATGCTAAAGGAATTGTACTACTTAAATCATTTAAAGATTATTATGAAGGCCATGATGATTTTCCTGGCTATAAGAACTTAGTTAATAAATTAGTAGATGAATATCCAATTGGTGAGGCAATACTTGGTGAAACAAATGAAAAGAACTTTATTAAACTTTATAACCAAATCTTAAAAGTTAAAAATATCTTACAAGCCTTTGATGACTTTAAAGGTATGGAGATTATTAGTGATTTTGATTACCAAGACTATCAAAGTATTTATATTAGTTTATATGAAAAATATAGAAAATCTACAAAAGCAGATGCAACTGATATTATTGATGACTTAGAGTTTGAAATAGAGCTAGTTAGATCTGTTGAAGTTAATATCGATTATATATTAATGTTAGTGGCTAAATATCATGATGAAAACATGGAAGATAAAGAAATTGTTGTTAAAGTTGAAAAAGCAATTGATTCATCTCCTTCACTTAGAAATAAGAAAGATCTAATTTTAAAGTTCATCGATACAATTAATGTTAATAAAGATTTAGTTGATGAATGGAAATCATATATTGATAAAGCTAAAGAAATAGAACTTAATAAAATTATTAATGATGAGAATCTAAAACTAGAAGAAACGAAGAGATATATGAATCAAGCATTTAATACTGGTGAGCTAAAATCAGTAGGAACCGATTTAACGGATATCCTTCCAGCAATATCAATGTTTGATAAAAACACTAATAGAGAAGTTAAAAAACAAACAGTATTCCAAAAGTTATTAGAGTTTTTTGAAAGATTCTTTGGACTATAGATTTAAATTATATCAGTAGAAAAAGTGTTAAAATTTAATCATATTTATACTAGCATTACAAGAACTAGAAATAGATGCTTTTGCATTTACAAAGTATTATCTTGAAAGATACGAAAATATAAAGGTGATTCATCCGAGTAAACAATACGAGGATATAATTAAAAAATACATAAAGTTTAATAAAAACTTAATGTAACAGAGTTAGGGGGGAAAACAATGAAGATGGATTTCTTTAAAGGATTTAAATTTATAAACGAACTTTATACTGTGAGAGTTATGACTATAGCAGAACGTAATTTATTCAGGCAGAAAAAAGATTTGTATAACTATTTAGCGATTCATCTTGTATCAATTATTAAATCTATTTTAATTTTTGGTATGTTATTTACATTGATTAAATTCCCAGATTTTATTTCATTTCATATCTTTTGGTTATATGTGCTAACCGGATTAGTATTCTTAATTATTGATCCCATTGGTATAAAAGCGCTCATTGATTTGGTTAAGAAATATTTTATTCAGCTTATTCGATCAATAAAAGACATTTATAAATTAAGTGTAGATAAGTATTTTAGATTGATATATGAAAGTGCTAAGAAATACAACATAATAACTAAAATATTATGTTGGTTTATTTCTATTCTATTTTTTATTATTATTCCTCTACCACTAGCGATATTGAAATTGGCGATAATGCTTTCTATTTATATACTCGTATTTTTATTTATAACAGTTTTAGGAAATGAGGCATTATCACTATTAGTAACAAACAGTTTGAGATATCTAATTCCGCTTAATAATGCTTTCGTTCTTTATATTTTTTATTTTATATCATTTGTAATTATTTATTTTATTATTGATTATAGAATTCAGCAAACAAAAGAAGCGTTAGTTGTAGAGAATTTAATTGATGATGGAAAAGAACATATTAAAGGTTTAGAATTAATAGCCACAAATGGTAAAATTGATATTTTCAAAAAAGATAAAAAATATTTAGTGTTTGATAAAACAAAAGAAAATGTTACATACTATGTAGTTAATTCAAAATATAATAAAAGAAAACAACAATTAGAAATGTGGGTAAAAAAACGAACCAATAAGTAAAATAGCTTAGCAAAGCCATCAATTTAGGGGTGCGCTAGAAATTGCTAGGGGTGCGTAAAATATTTACAAGGGTGCACTAATATTTAGTAGGGGTGCGCTATTGTATCAATATAGGTTAAGTAACCCAGTCAAAATGAAAATGTCCCACGCATCTGGGACTTTTTTATTAATTAAAAGTAATGTTTGTTAAAGTTTTTTAAGGGGAACGTAGGGTTTTTCTTGATAATAAT
>Ga0208461_1000704_pt1 | contig 32044 bp, 22 predicted proteins | sample AD_JPNTR4_MetaG_FD_184448 | JGI IMG/M metagenome (GOLD analysis project Ga0208461, IMG submission 184448) | Active sludge microbial communities of municipal wastewater-treating anaerobic digesters from Japan - AD_JPNTR4_MetaG (SPAdes) (version 2) | ecosystem: Engineered > Bioreactor > Anaerobic...
CGTCGACTCTCAGTGTCAGCATGGCACATCTCGCAGCCCTTGTCTACTGGCCTCTTGGCAACTCTTTCGGGAAGAGTTATTCGATTGGTAAAGTGCCACGCGTAGTCGGTTGTAACTCGCGTGTCACGACATTTGTCAAATCCAGACCTCGCAGCCCCATCAAAGTGAGTGGGGGCCCAATCTTTTGAAGGTAGAGAGTTTCTCCATCGGAGACCATTGCCGGGTCTACGACCTGGAATCAGGGATGTATGATTTCCGCTTCGTGCCTTGTGATGAAACAATAGTCCCCCTGGATTATTATGGGTTCATCATTGACTTCGACGATAGCCGTCAGCCGATATTCCCTCTCGGGCTTTCCCCGAAACATTAGCCAGAGCAACTGAAACCGTGCAAGGCGCTTCCTGTGCATTCACCGTAGCGCCTTGCCGTTACCCTCCTGTTAAGCCCCGGTCAGATAGACGCCCCACCAAAATGTAAGTCAGGAATCCCTGAAGAATGCTGACTTACGCCAGTGTGAGAGCGCTTGAAATGAAGTTGGGGAGAAACCAGGCCAGGAGAATCCAGTCAGTCAGCCGCCGGCCCGCGCCGCGGCCTGGCAGCAGCTCGAGTGCGCGTAGGGGCTTGTCACGCAGATCGCCGCAGCGTTGGCAATCAACGCACACACGATGGCGCTCCACGTGGGGAATGCCTGGCGCCAATGGGGACTCGCCACGCGCCTCGAGGTCCCGTTTGGCTCTGGAAGCACGACCTGGTCAAGGAAGACCGCGTCGCTGGTGGAAATCCACCAAGAAAAAATGGTGGATTTCCAGTATTGCCAGAGCCGTCCCCATGTGATAAGATGGAAGCATCATCGGGCGGTCCGGTGGACGGAAATCTCTAATCACACAGAAGGGAGATAAACCATGAAACGCCAGTTGCTGCCTAAAATTCCGGCAGGCGCGCTATGGATTTTCGTTTTACTCGTCATCTCCGCTTGCCAGGGCGCCGTTACACCGACGGAGACCGCACAGCCTACAGACACGGTTGTGCCCCTTGCAACCTCCATCCCGCCGACGCCGACGCCTAGATCTACACCCACACTTGCGCCTTCTCCGACGCCGGCAAGATGGAATTTTCCGACGCCCGACGCACAGCCTATGCCAGCCTGCCTGATCGCCGAGTTGCCTCTGCTTGATGATTCCGAGGGCCGGACAAAGCGCTTCGCCTGGTCGCCCGCCGGAGAGGCGCTGGCTTATGTCGCGCCGGACGAGGAGCACGAAGGCGCGCTGCTGGTAGTCGCCGCGCCGGATTTCGATAGTCCTCACCGCCTGGCGCTCCCGGCGCTCAGCGACCCCGCTTGGTCCCCCGACGGGACGCGACTCGCCTTCGTCACGCGGCGCGCCGAAGACGAGCTGCAAACCGTGATGGTCGTCAACGCCGATGGGACAGACGGGCATGACCTTTTCCCCGGTGAGGAAGCTCAAACCGACGTCGGAGCAGGTTTCAAAGCCATCGAGGGGTGGTGGGATGCGGAACGGCTTGTCGTGGCGACCAATTGCGGGAGCGGCTGCCGCGACCTGCTCATGGTTGATTTAGCACAACAGACCAGGGAAGTGCTCTTCCCCGAGGGGCCTAAGGGCGTCAGTCAGTATGCCTGGAGCCCGAACCACAGCGCGCTGGTGGTCACCGCCGGCTTCAATCCGCAAATTGGCCTGCTTGCGCCGCAAGAGGGAGATCTTCTCTCATACCCCGGCTTTGAGACAGTACACTGGCTTTCTGGCATCGGCGCCGAGGACGAGAGCTGGGCAAATTTCTGGACTTTTTTCGCGGATTGGTCTCCTGATAGCACCCACGTCCTCTTCCTGCGCCAGCCTGTCGAGGGCAGAGAACCGCCGGAGTTGTGGCTGTGGGACGTGGTCAGCGCGGAAGCGTCTTTTCTCTTACCCGGCGTCGTCGCCGCGCAGTGGTCGCCCGACGGCGAGCGGATTGCCTTTCTGACGTGGGGTGCGCCGGTATTCGACCCGGAGGGGAGGTGGACAGCCGTCGTTGCCGATCTCCAGAGCCCGTATCCCCTGAGCGTGGGCCTCTATCACTGGGCCGCCGATGAGGTCGTCACCCTCTTCAAGATTGGCGAGGTTGCTTTCGACTATAGCAACCTGGCCTCGTCGCCGCCCATCCCGTTGACGCTGGCCTGGTCGCCCGATGGCAGTCAGCTGGTCTATGGCGACGGTACTGGCCAGACGGGGGTCCTGGCTGCGGACGGGGTCTCTTACTACGCCCTTCCCGCCCAGGCCCGACCGCCAAGTCGGAATGCGCGCTGGTCCCCTGATGGGCGCTGGCTTGCCTTGCCGGATGGGAGTCGCCTGCAGATCTATGCTATACCTTGCGCGCACTAGCGGCTGATTTGAGATCGCACGGTGAGATGCAGATCCTTCATCGGCGAACAGGGAGTACCCGTCGAGAACTGCGTCGGGAAATGACCGCCCGTTGCAAAAGCCGCCTCCTGTGGGAGCAGGAAGCACGACCTGGTCAAGGAAGACCGCGCCGCTGGTGGAAATCCACAAAAAATGGTGGATTTCCAGGATTGCCAGAGCCGTCCATGCCTGCGTCGCCGATGGGGGTGGTGGGCTGGTCATCCTGCGCTTTGCCCCTGCCACGTCTACCTGCCGCTCGTGCTGCGCAACGACGGATAAAGGCCCCACCAAACGACGGCGACCTGCGGCCGGACGACGGCTGGAGCATCCGACGTCGGGCCATCCCCTACGGCTTGATGCCTTCACCTCGCATTTACCCTCGATGCCCCCGTCTCTCAACCCTTGACTGCGTAAGCAAACGCAGTACAATGCGTTGTATTCATAGCGTGAGGTGAGCCATGCCGATTTACGAATACATATGCCAGGATTGTCAGCATCGTTTCGACGCACGCCGTTCCATGGCGGACGCCGATAGACCCATTGCCTGCCCCAAATGCGGCGGGATGCACGCCAAACGCGGGCTGTCGCGCTTCATGGTCATGGGGAGCAGCAGCGCAGCCGGCAGCAGTGAGTTCAGCGCCAGGGGAAGCGGCGGCGGCTGCAGCGGGTGCAGCGGCGGCTCGTGTAGCAGCTGCGGGCACTGAGTTCTTCAACAAAAAAGCCGCCATCCGATGAGGATGGCGGCTTTTGTTTTCCTTTGATCCCGCAAGAACAGCTTCCAGTTACAATTTCCCCGCGACCGCGCGAGCCACATCCAGCGTACTGCTCTTGCCGCCCATGTCATAGGTACGGACTTCGCCCTCGGCGATGACGGCCGCAATGGCGGTTTCAAGCGCTTTAGCGGTATCCGGCTCGCCGAGCCAGTCCAGCATCAGCTTCACCGTGAGCAGCATCGCCATGGGATTGACCTTGTACTGCCCGGCGTATTTGGGCGCGGAGCCATGCGTCGGCTCGAAGACGGCGAAGGTGTCGCCAATGTTGCCGCTCGACGCGAAGCCCAGGCCGCCCACCAGCTGCGCCGCCAGGTCAGAGATGATGTCGCCGAACATGTTGCTGGAGACCATCACGCCGTAGTTTTGCGGATTCTTGACCAGCCACATGGCCATCGCGTCCACATTCGTCTCCCACAGCTCGATGCCGGGGTACTCCGCCGCCACCTTGCGCGCCTCACGCACCATCAGCCCGGAGGTCTCGCGGATGACATTGGGTTTCTCCACCAGCGTGACGGTGGGATAGCCGAATTGCTTCGCGTACTCGAAGGCGGCGCGGACGATGCGCCGGCAACCCTCGCGCGTCAGAATGCGGCAAGAGAGGGCGATGTCTGCGGAGGCGGTTCCCTTGAAGGCCTTCATGTTCGGGCTGAGTTCCTCCAGCTTGGCGCGGAGGTCCTCCGGCAGCGGGTGGAATTCGACCCCGGAGTACAGATCCTGCGTGTTTTCGCGGAAAATCACCAGGTCAATGTCATCCCGGTAATTGAGGGGATTGCCGGGATAGGCCTTGCAGGGACGCAGATTGATGTACAGGTCGAAGGTCTGGCGCAGGCGCACGATGGGGCTGCGGTAGACCAATCCCTTTCCCTGCAATTCGGGGACGAGCGCGGCTTCGGCCTCTTCCTTGGGCATCGAGGTGATGGCCCCGAACAGCGCACAGGTGCAGGTCTTGAGCAAGTCAATGGTGCGCTGCGGCAAGGCCTCACCTTCACGCCGCCAGAACTCCCACCCAATGTCCGCCGGGAGATACTCCGCATCGAGGGCAATCTTGTCCAACACCATCTTCGCCGCGTCCATGACATCGTTGCCGATGCCATCGCCGGGCATGAGCGCAATGCGATACTTAGCCATCCGTGTGCTCCTTTGCGTAAAATATGTGATGGGTAATGGGTGATGGGTAATGGGTCAATGGGTAACGGGTAATGAGTGATGGGTGAAGGATTGAAAGGCCCAGGTCATCTATGCCTGGTTATTGATGCGCCTCCTTGCCCACCCGCCCTCTCGCCTTTTCGCTTTCTCGCTCACCCGCTCAACTGTTTTCGGACGTGGGGCAGCAGGCCGCCATCCTCGATGATCGCCAGCACTTCGGGCGGCAGCGGAGGGAAGGTGAAGACGCCGCGCGGCGTGGTAACCGTGCCCGCTGCAAAATCAATCGTGATCTCGTCGCCATTTTCGACGCCCTCTACGGCATCACAAGTGACGATGGGAAGCGCCTGGTTGATGGCGTTGCGGAAGTAGATGCGCGCGAAACTGCGCGCCACAATCGCTGCGACGCCGGCTTCTTTGAGGCAGATCACCGCCTGCTCCCGCGAGCTGCCGCATCCCCAGTTCTTTCCCGCGACGATGATGTCGCCGGGGCGCACCGAGGCGGCAAACTGCGGATCGAGGTCCTCCAGCGCGTGCGGCGCCATTTCCTTGGGATCACTGATACTGTACGTGTACTTGCCGGGGAAAATCACGTCGGTGTTGACGTCGTCCCCGTACTTCCATACCCGGCCGGTGAGTTGTGGCTTCATAAATGCTCCTTCGAAAATAGAGATCAGCAGTCAGCCGTCAGCGAATCAGCGAAAAGGCGAGAAAGCGAGAAAGCGAGAAAGCGAGAAAAATCACTTGCGTGACAAAGGTATCGCCACTGACTGAAAAACGGAAAATTTCCTGGCGACCCTTGAAGATTGAGTATCAACTTTTGCCTCCTATCCCCTGGCCCCTTCCCCCCGCGCCGCGCGGGGGGAAGGGGAACTTTTTTTTGTGGGGCTTTGCAGGCGAGTGTAGCTCGCCTGCAAAGCCCCTTTATTTTTTCTTCCCTCCCCAACGGCGTGTTGGGGAGGGGGCAGGGGGAGGGGCAAAAGCTCCGAATCACAAAGGTTCATTCATCGCCGTCTGGATAGTTGGCGCCAGGCTGAACAGTTACAAGATTTGAAAGATTATGGCCGTGAGTAGTATAAAGCAGCGTCAGGCACATTAGAGCTCGCGCGGATCCGTGATGACGCCCATCAACGCCGAAGCGGCCGCCGTCGCCGGACTGCCCAGGTAGATGGCGGCGTCTTTCGAGCCCATCCGCCCCTTGAAATTGCGATTGGAAGTGGACAGGGTCGCTTCGCCCGGCGCCATGCAGCCCTGATGGGCGCCCAGGCAGGGTCCACAGCCGGGGTTGAGCAGCGTCGCGCCGGCGGCGATCAGATCGGCGATCACGCCCTCCGCGAGCGCCGCCTGCAACACCTCCCGCGAGGCGGGCAGCACCAGCAGCCGCACGCCCGGCGCAATGTGTTTGCCGCGCAGGATTTCCGCCGCCACCCGCAAGTCCTCCAGCCGGCCATTGGTGCAGGTGCCGAGAACCACCTGATCAATCCGCGTGCCGACGACGTCGGTCACCGGCGCGACGTTATCCACGGTGTGCGGGCGGGCAATCTGCGGCGCGAGTGTGCTTGCATCGAGCTCCAGCACCCGCGCATAGACGGCATCCGCGTCCGCGAAAACCGGCGTGAACGGCTGCGACACGCGCCCGGCCAGCCACGCCAGCGTCTTCTCATCCGGCTCCACCACGGCATTCTTGGCGCCCATCTCGGCGGACATGTTGGTCAGCGTCATACGCTCGCTCACGCTCATCGCGGTGATGGTTTCGCCGGCAAATTCCACGGAGCAGTAGTCCGCGCCATCGGCCCGCAGTTGCCCGATGAGATACAGGATCACGTCCTTGGCGGAGACGCGCGGCGGCAGCGTCCCATGGACGATCACGCGAATAGACTCCGGCACGCGCAGCCAGATCTCGCCCGTCGCCATCACCGCCGCCGCTTCGGTGCGCCCGATTCCCGCCGCGAAGGCGCCAAACGCGCCCGCCGTAGGCGTGTGCGAGTCGCTGCCCACGATCACCGCGCCGGGCCAGACGTGGCCCTTCTCCGGCAACACCTGATGGCAGATTCCCTCGCCGACATCGTAGAAGGCCGTGATGCCCTGCTCCGCCACGAAGGCGCGCGTGGCCTGGTGGCTTATGGCGTAAGTCTCGTTCGCCGCCGGGACGACATGATCGAGCACGATGACCGATAGGGTGGGGTCCGCCATCCGCTTCACACCGATCTTGTAGAACGTCGCGGCGATGGCGGAGGTGTTGTCGTGAGTGAGCAGGCGGTCCGGCTTCACCGTCACAATCTGCCCGGCGACCGTCCGCTCCAGGCCCGCTTTTTGCGCCAATACCTTTTCTGCGAATGTCTGTCCCATAATGCCTCGCTTAACCTGTCATTACTTTTCCATACTCGAACAGATTTCCCGCCTGATAGATATCCAGCTGCACTTTGGAGAACGGCTGCGCCTGGAAGTGCTCCGCGCCATTGCGAATCAGCGCGCCGGTGCAGAAGTCCACCGTCACAAGGTCACCGCTCTCGAACCTGGAGGCGACCTCTGCCAGTCCCGGGAATGTCACGAGGGGCAGGCCGCTGTTGATGGCGTTGCGTTTGTAGATGGCGCCGAAACTCTCGGCGATGAGGGCGGCAATCCCCAGCGCGTGGAAGCAATCCACCGCCTGCTGCCGTGAAGATCCCGCCCCAAAATTGCTCCCCGCCATGATCAGATCGCCCGGTTGCGCGCGGCGGGCGAAATCCTCCCATCCTTTGAGGTTGTCCAGCGCATACTGGCCCATCTGCGTCACCTCGGTGATGTGCAGATAGCGGTTGTGAAAGATCATGTCGGTGTCAATGTCGGTGTAAAGCCGCCCGGCGGCGTCTCGCAATACCCACAGCCGCCCGGTGATCTGCGTCGGTCTCATGCCCTCACCTCCGGCACGGTGATTTCACCTCTGAGCGCGCTCCACGCCGCTGTGACCGGGCTTGCCAGGTACGTTTGCCCCGCTCCCTGCTTGCCGGGGAAGTTACGATTGCTCGTGCTGACCTGCACTTCACCCTTGCCCGTCATCCCCAGATGCCCGGAGGCGCAGCCGCCACACCCCGGATTGCTGATGATGAAGCCCGCCTCGAAGAGCGTCTCCAGCACGCCGGAGGCGAGCAGCTGCGCATAGACGCGCCGCGTCGCCGGTACCACGGTCGCCATGACGTGCGGCGCGAGCTGGTGGCCCTTCACGATCGCCGCTACCGCCGCGAAGTCCTCGAAACGCCCGTTGGTGCACGAGCCGAGGAAGACGCTGTCTATCCGCTTGCCTGCCAGCTCGCGCACGGGGTGGACGTTGGCGGGATTGGGCGGGCAGGCGATGAGCGGCTCCAGCTCGGTGATGTCAATCTCAATGCTTTCGATGTACCCGGCGTCATGATCGGGGAGGAGGGAGGCGGGGATAGCCTCGCTGATGGGGAAGCCGATGATGCCACCCATCTCCGTCACCTGGCTGGCGAGCGTGATGCGTCCCGCCAGGTCGAGCGCCTCGATGGCGGGACCGTGGAATTCGATGGCCCGTCCCAACGCGCCATCCGCGCCGAGCCGCTGCAGCACGGCGAGCGTGAGGTCGCGGGCAGTGCAGGGAGCGCGCAGTGTCCCATGGAGGACGACCTTCATCGTAGGGGGGACCTCGAACCAGGTGCGCCCGCTCTTGAAGGCGAAGGCAATGTCTTGATCGCCCATTCCCTGCCCGAAAGCGCCTATGGCGCCGAGGATGTTGAGGTGACTGTCGGTGCCGACGAAGGTGTCGCCGGCGTGCACCAAGCCCTCTTCGATGGCGACGTGCGAGCCGATGCCGGCGTTCACGTCGTAGACCCGAATGCCCTGACTGCGCGCCCACTCACGGCAGAGCTGCTGATTGTTGGCGTAGGGGATGTTGCTCGGCGGCGCGACCAGGTCGAAGGTGAAGAAAGTGCGCGTCGGATCCGCAACGGGGGCGTCGCCGTAGTGCTCGCGGTAGTTCTGCACCACGTTCGCCCCGCCGAAATCCCGCGCCGTGCGCACATCCAGATCGAGCCAGATGATGTCGCCCGGCTCGACCGACGCCTCGGGCGCGGTGTGCGCCGCGAACAGCTTTTGAATCATTGTTTTGCCCATAAGCTCCCGATCCCTGCCTGCTATCCCCCTGCCTGCCGCAGCAGGCTGTGGAAGTGCATAAAGTCGGCGTGATTGATGAGGGTGGCTTCGGTGCTGCGATGGCCCTTGTCGCCTTCGGCGGCGTGCGTCGCGATGATGTGCTGCACTTCGACGGGCAATCCTGCCCGCGCCGCGAGCGCCGTGCCGCTGAAGGGATGCCGCAGCAGCTTCCCGTTCTCGCTTTGGACGACTTGGCCCTCGGCGTTGCGACGGTATTCGAGCAGCTTGCCGACGTCGTGCAGCAATCCGCCCGCAATGAGGACATCGCGCTGCACCGGCAAGCGCTCGCCGTAGATTTGCTGGAAGACCTCCGCTGCGCGCAGGGCGGTCAGCGTCACCCCGCGCACGTGCTCGATGAAGTTTGCCGGACAGGGAGTGATGAGCAGGGTGAAGGGCATGTCGAGCAGCGCTTCCGGCGTCCAACCGCCTTCCGTCAGCGCCAGTTCCCAACATTGCAGCGCTTTCTCCCGCAGCCCGGCGTCCTGAATCAGGTCGAATTCCGGTAACAATTGCAATAGACGGTCACGCATAAAGATCTCCTTGAGAGGTAATGCGTAATACGTAATGCGTCATGCGTCAGAAGGTAAAGGGACAGGTAATGGGTGATGGGTGAGGGGGGCAGGTAATGGGTAACGGGTAATGGGTGACAGGTAACGAGCAGCCCTCTCCTCATCTCCCCATCTCCTTCACACGTTCGCACGTTCGCACGTTCGCACGTTTACACATCCCCCACCTACGGGTCGCGGCGCTCCAACGGACGCAGCTCCGGGCCGTTGTAGCCGGAGGTGGGTTCGATGGGACGCATGGGCCGCTGGGACGTGATCTCGTCGAAGACGTGCGCGGTCAACCCGACGGTGCGGGCGATGGCGAAGAAGCCGTTGCCCATCTCCAGCGGGAAATCCAGCTCGCAGAGCACGGCGGCGATGGCGCCATCCACGTTGAGGGGGAGCGCCTTGCCCGAAGCTTCGGCGATGGCGGCGGCGATGGCTTGCGCCAGGGCGACATAAGCGCCGGCCAGCCCCTCTTCGGCGACGAGAGCAAGCAGGCGCGCCGTGCGGGGATCGGCGGTGTGGAGCCGATGTCCGTAGCCCGGCAGCCGTTGGCCGGCGGCGCGGGCCTCGGCGACGATTGTCCGCGCGACTTCGGCCGCCGACAGAGCCGTCTCGCGTTGACGCGCCACGCCCTCCAGCAAGACGCGCATACAGCCCTCGATGGCGCCGCCGTGATGCCGGTTGATGGTCATAATCCCTGCCGCGACGGCGGTCGTGAGGGGAGCTCCGCCCGAAGCCACCGTCCGTGCTGCCAGCGCCGAGGGCGGCGTGGCGCCGTGATCCACACTGGAGACGAGCAGCGCGTCCATGATGCGCCCCTGCGCCGGCGTGGGCAGCTCGCCTTTCAGGACCAGATAAACGACATGCGAGAACGGCACCTGTCCCATCAGGTCTTCGATGCGGTAGCCTCGCACCGCGATCATGTTCGGGGCAACTTGGGTAATCGGCTGTGACCAGCTCGTCTCAGGCATACTTCCTCCCGCTAGAGATTTTTCTCACCACTGAGAACGCAGGGGACTTTGACCCGTCGGAAGTTTCTGTTCCGTGAATTCGACCTTCGACTTCCAACTCGCGACTCCCCCTTCTCATCCCATCTTCGCCAACACCGCCTTCGTCGCCGCCGGCAGGTCCATGAAGGAGTCCACCACCGTCGCGCCGACCTCTCGTAGCCGTTCGACCTTGCCCTCGTAGGTGCCGCGTCCGCCCTCGACGATGGCGCCGGCATGGGAGAAGCGCGTGCCCTGTCGCGCTGCCTTCCCGCCGATGCAGGCGATCAACGGCTTGGTGAACGCGCCCGCCTCGATGAGATCAGCCACCCGTTCCTCCTGGCTGGTGCCGATCTCGCCGAACATCACCACGGCCTGGGTCTCGGGGTCGCGTTCGAATTCCAGCATCACGTCGGGATGGGGCATGCCCACCACTGCATCTCCCCCTACATGGACGAGCGTCGTCGCGCCGATGCCCTCGCGCGCGAGATAATAGGCCATGGAAGAGGTGATGCCGCCGCTGCGGGAGGAAATTCCCACCGGGCCGGGGATGAACCACGATTTGGCGGCAGAAGCGCGTCCGCCCATCATGCCCAGCACGGCCTTGCCGGGGCTGAGCACCCCCAGCGTGTTCGGGCCGATGAAGCGCGCCCCGACCGCCTGGGCGCGCGCGGCGATGCTCAACACGTCATAGATCGGCACGCGATCCGGCACAATGACGAGCAACTTGACGCCGGCGTCAATGGCTTCGAGCGCCGCGCTTTTCACCAACGGCGCGGGAATGAAGAGCACGCTCACGTCCAGGGGGCCGACCTGCTCCCAGGCCTCCAACACCGTATCGTAGACGGGGACGTCTTCGACGCGCTCGCCGCCGCGTCCGGGAGTCACCCCGGCCACCACTTGAGTGCCGTATTCCGTCATCAATTTCGCGCGGGCCATCCCTTCCCGCCCGGTGATGCCCTGCACGAGTACCCGCTTGGTTTGATCAATGAGAATGGCCATAATTTCTCCCCGTCAGGCATCCAGCCCCGCGATCGGCAAGTCCACGTGTCCGCCCCCCGCACCGTAGAGGAGACAATCCACCTCACAGGCGAGGCACTCGACACAGCGTCCCTTCTGCGCTTCCTCCGGCGTGATGGCGAGCACGGGCAGGCCCTCGGCGTCGAGCGCGAGAATGCGCCGCGCGCACGCCTCGACGCAGACCTTGCTAGCGCACGTCGCGCAGAGCGCGTGATCGAGCGTCACCGTGCCGGTGGGGCTCAGGAAAGTATAGAGCGTCTCGCTGCTCCGCTCTCCCGCCTTTTCGCCTTCTCGCCTTTTCGCTTTCTCGCTTTCTCGCCTTTCCGCTTTTCCGCTTTCTCGCTTTTCCGCCTGCTCGCCGATCAACGCTGCCAGCCGCTGGACGCAGAAATCGGGGGAATCATCCTTCTTGTAGCCCTCCACCGGCGCGGGGATGCGGCCGTTCAAGCCCTCGAGGATCTCCACAGCGCGATCCTCGCCGTTCCCGCCGAGCCGCACGACGATGGGAACCTCCACCTGCGCCTCCAGGAAGGCTTTGAAGAAGCCCCGCGCTGAGTAAAATTGCTCCTGGCTGGCGACGCCGGAGCCGGAGCTGAAATAGCCATCTATGGGGCCGACGGCGAGGACGATTTTCGCCGCGCGATAGACCTTGCTCGCGGGCGGGTTGCCGCTGGTGTCCACGAAGGTGGCTACCTTGAAGCCCTGGCGCAGCAGCGCGTCCATGCTCATCATCGAGCCGCCGCCGCCCGCGCCATGAAAGCCGATGTACCCCTCGCCGCGCTGAAAGCCTTCGGCCATCTGGATGAAATAAAACGTGCCGCGATAATCCTGCGCTTCCACCGCATAGGCGATTTTCTCCAGCCGCGTCGGGGGACGGTCGTACTCGCGGGCGATTTCGATGCCGAGCTCCGGGTGCCGGAAGACGGCGTAATCGTCCACGGTGATGCGGCAATCCGCCGCGACCAGTTTCCCCTCTGCGGTCAGCACCAGGGGGTTGATCTCCGCTGAGCGAGCCTCGCAACCGCGGGCGACCTGGTAGAGCCGCACGAGCAGGTCCCCCAGCTCACTCTGCAACTTGCCGCTGATGCCGGTGCGACGGACGAGGTCGCGGGCCTGATAATCCAGGAAGCCGCGCTCGATGTCCACATGGGTGCGGGCGACTTTGTCGGGATGGGCGACGGCGATTTCCTCGATGCCGGTGCCGCCGACGCTGGAGAAGATCACCAGTGGCGCCTGCGCACGGTCATCCACGATGACGCCGGCGTAGAACTCGCGGGCGATGTCGAGCTGCTCTTCGACGAGCACTTCTGTCACGGTGAGGTTCTTGATCCGCTGACCGAGCAGCGTTTCGGCGATGAGGGCGGCTTCGTCAGGGGTCGCCGCTTTGCGGATAGCGCCGAGGCCTGCACGTCCGGTCACCCACACCTGCGCCTTGACCATCACCGGGCGCCCGATCTCGGCGGCGATAGCGCGGGCTGCGTCTGGGGTCGTCGCCGCCGCGCCACGCGGTGTGAGGACACCCTCCTTTGCCAGCTGCTGTTTTCCTTGATACTCATGCAGTCGGGCCATAGCTGCTCCCCTGAAAATACGTAATGCGTCATGCGTGATGCGTAAGTGATCTCCTCAACAAATGGCTCACGGATGAACGCAGATTTCACGGATCAGAAAAGTAACGCGAACGTTACTGTTCAGCCACTGACTAAAAAACGCAAGATTTCCTGGCAACTGCTGAAGATTGAGTATCAACTTTTGCCCCCTATCCCCTGGCCCCTTCCCCCCGCGCCGCGCGGGGGGAAGGGGAACTTTTTTTTGTGGGGCTTTGCAGGCGGGCGTAGCCCGCCTGCAAAGCCCCAATTTTTTTTCTCCCCCTCCCCAACGGCGTCTGCGCCGTCGGGGAGGGGGCAGGGGGAGGGGCAAAAGCTACAGATTACAAAGGTGCATCCATTGCCGTCTGGCTACCTGACGCCAGGCTGAACAGTCACCGCACATTTTCATCCTTGGATGGTGTGCGCCAGCACATGGCGTCTCCTTCGAAAATAGAGATCAGCGGTCAGCCGTCAGAGAATCAGTGAAAAAGCGAATCGGCGAGTCACTTACGTGGGCACGTGGGCACGTTCGCACCTTCACACGTGGACACGTGGGCACTTCACACGTTCACACATGGACACGTTCACACGTCTGCATCAGCCCCGATTATACTCAAAGGCAGGGAAATGGGAAATGGCGCGGAGGCGATCACGGCGTGGCTTCGAGTTTGCGGCGCAGGCGCGCTTCGCGATGCCGCAATTCGGCGAGGGTTTGCTCGCGGACGAAACCGCGCGGCAGGGCGGCGGCGCGGTCGAGCGCGCGCCCGGTCTCCTGGAGGGCGGCGACGATGTCGCGCCGGACCCATTCGAAGGCCTTCGCGCGTTCGATCAGCGGCTCAATGGCGCGGGGGAGGCGCTCAGCCCAGGCCTCCCACAGGTCAAGCGCCGCGTCCCACTCGCCGGCCTGCTTGCGGCGCAGCGCCAACAGTTCCCACAGGCGCGCGGCTACTTCCGGCGGGAGGGTGTCCGCCTCGAGCGCGCGATTCCAGGCGGCCTCGGCTTCGGCGGTGCAGCCGGCGCGCTCGTAGAGCCGGCCAAGCCCGACCCATTCGGCGGCCTCCAGCTGCAGGGTGTCGGGCGACTGTAGCCGCCGCGCGCAATGGATGAGCAGCGTCACCATGCTCAGGACGTCTATCTCGTTGTGATAGAAGATGCGGTGAATCTCGTCCGTGCGTCCCGTGAGGAGATAATCGCGGTAGGCGGCGGGGATCAGCCAGGAAGGAAGGTCTGTTTCGGCGCGGTGGATGCCGAGCAGCTCCGCCTCCAAAACCCCCAGCCGGCGCGAGGGGAGATGGTCGCGCCACAGTAGCCGCGCGATGGGGAGCAGGTCCAGATGGGGTAGCGCGCGCCAGTGCGACGGCATCCGCTGCAAGATGAAGCGACTCTCCAGCAGCGGCAGATCGAAGCCGGCGCCGTTGAAGGTGACCAGGCCCGTCACGCCGCGCAGCAATTCGGCGATGTAGTGCAGCGCGGCGGGCTCCTCAGCGGGATCGCGCAGGAAGACCAGGTGCAATGTGACGCCGTCGCCCTCCCAGACCCCGATGCCAGTGAGGAAGATCAGCGTGCCCGCGCCGCCCGCCAATCCCGTGGTCTCGGTGTCGAGGAAGGCGGGGCGCGCGCCGAGATCATCCCCGCCGAGCAGGCTGAGCGCTCGAGGCTCGAGGCGGCTCAGCTCGCCCAGCCGGTACGCGCCGTGAGAGTGGTCGGCGGGATACTGCTGCTGCCAGACCCAGGCAGCGCCTTGCGGCGTCATCACCGTGGTCCCCGGCAACGGCTCGAGGGGCGAGGCGGGCGGCGGCGCAGGAGGGCGCGGCGCTACCGGCGCCGCCGGCTTGAGGTTTTGCACTCCCTTGACGACGCCGAGGCGGCGTAGTTTGCGCTGTAAGCTGTCATCCATGCCCGGTATGATACCACAAAAGCGCAGGTTGTGAGCCGGGGGTCTTGTCAAATCATGGGTCTGTGGTATAATTTTTCTCGTTGAAGCAAGATGCGGGTATAGTTCAGTGGTAGAACGCTTGCTTCCCAAGCAAGATGTCAAGGGTTCGAATCCCTTTACCCGCTCAACCGTCTGGCGCTCCCACACCGGACGGTTTTTTTTGTTCGAGTTTGACCGCTTCCCACGTTTTCCCATTGACAGCGCTTAAAATGCGCTTATAATGAGACGTGGGAGCGCTCCCGCGACAGGGCGGCGGTGTTAGAGCCAGCGTAGAGGACGCCGCAGGCGTTTCCTGCTCGAAAAGACCCGTGCTCCAGGAGGCTGGAATATGGCGACATTGGAAGAGATTGCCCGTCTGAGCGGCGTTTCGCGTTCGACGGTGTCCCGGGTCATCAACAACGATCCGCATGTGAGTGAGGAGACCCGCGCGCGCGTCCTGGAAGTGGTGGTGCGGCTCAATTATCAGCCCAACGCCATCGCTCGCAGTCTGGCCGCCGGCAAGACGCACGTCCTGGGCCTGATCATCCCCAAGCGGGTGGTCGAGGTCTTCTCCGATCCCTATTTCCCCATCCTCCTGCAAGGGGCCTTCGCCGCCTGTAATGCCCGCGATTATGCCATGACGTTGTGGATGGCAGATCCGGCGGATGAAATACGCTTCATCGCCAAGGTGCTGAACAACGGCTTGCTTGATGGCGTCATCATCTCCTCGATGGTGCTGGACGATCCCCTGGTCACCGCGTTGAACGCCTCAAAGCTGCCCTTTGTGCTTGTGGGACGGCATCCCAGCGCGCCGGAGGTGAGTTACGTGGACGTAGATAATATTTCCAGCGCCCAGATGGCCGTCGAGCACCTTTACCGGCTGGGGTATCGGCGGATCGCTACCATTACGGGGATGCTGGACACCATTTCTGGCGTGGATCGCCGGCAGGGCTATGAGAATGCGCTCCGCATCCATGCCATCCCCGTTGATCCGGCCTTGATTGTGGAGGGGGGCTTCAGCGAGGCGGGGGGCGAAGCGGCGATGCGGCGTCTCTTGCCGCTGCGCCCCGACGCGATTTTCATCGCCAGTGACGCGATGGCCGCGGGCGCGCTGCGTGTGTTGCGCGAGGCGGGCCTGCGCGTGCCGCAGGACATGGCCGTGGTGAGCTTCGACGACACGCCTATCGCCAGTCACACCGAGCCGCCGCTCACGACCGTCCGGCAACCCATCGAGGCGCTGGGGGAGACGGCGGTCAACACCTTGCTGCATCTGCTGGAGCATCCCGACGCCGGGCCGCGACGGGTGATCCTGCCGACGCGGTTGATCGTCCGGGAATCGTGCGGTGCCAGTCAACGCCTGTAGGGAAGAAGGCGCCTCGAGTGCATAGCTTTGACAGAACTGACGTATCATTCCGCTCAGCATTTTCTGCGGTTAGATTTGCTCATGCCAGGTAGGGGATGGAGGTATGGAATGCGCTATGGCTTTTTTGACGATCAACGCCGTGAGTATGTGATCACCCGTCCGGATACGCCGTTGCCATGGATCAATTATTTGGGCAGTCAGGATTATTTCGGCCTCATCTCCAACACGGCGGGCGGCTATTCCTTCTACCGCGATGCGCGGCTGCGACGGCTCACCCGTTACCGCTACAACAACGTGCCGTTGGACAGCGGCGGCCGCTATCTCTACCTGCGGGATGACGCTTCCGGTGCTTTCTGGTCGCCGACCTGGCAGCCGACGCAAACGCCGTTGGAGGAGTACACCTGTCGCCATGGCATGGGCTACACCCTCATCAGCTCGCTCCGCGACGGCATTGCGGCGGAGATCCGCTACTTCGTCCCCTTGAATGAGACCCTGGAGATCTGGCAGCTCACGGTGACGAATCACCGCGCCGAACCGGCGACGCTTTCCCTGTTCTCGCTGGTGGAATTTGCGCTTTGGGACGCCCAGGATGACGCCACCAACTTCCAGCGCAATTTCAGCATCGGTGAGGTGGAAGTGGAGGAGGGCGTCATCTACCACAAGACGGAATACCGGGAGCGCCGCGATCACTTCGCGTATTTCGCCTGTTCCGCGCCGGTCGTCGGCTTCGACACCCAGCGCGACGCCTTTCTGGGGCCGTATCGTGGCTGGGCGGCGCCGCAGGCTGTCGTTGAGGGGGCCGCGCGCAATTCCGTGGCGCACGGCTGGGCGCCCATCGGCTCGCATCACGTGCGGCTGGAGCTCGCGCCCGGCGCGTCGCAGCAGGTGATCTTCCTCCTCGGCTATCACGAGAACCCCCGCAATGCCAAATTCGCCGACGCGGCCCTGCAGGTGCTCAATAAGACGACGGTCAAGCCGATCATCGCGCGCTACTTCGATCCCGCCCAGGCGGACGCCGCGTTCGAGACGCTGCGCGGCTATTGGGACGACCTGCTGGGACGGTTGACGGTGACGACGCCCGACGGGCACACGAACCGCATGGTCAACATCTGGAACGCCTATCAGTGTATGATCACCTTCAACATGTCCCGTTCCGCCTCGTACTTCGAATCGGGGATGGGGCGGGGGATGGGCTTCCGCGATTCCAATCAGGATTTGTTGGGTTTTGTCCACATGGCACCGGAGCGCGCTCGCGAGCGGATTCTCGACATCGCGGCGACGCAACTGCCCGATGGCGGCGCCTATCACCAGTATCAGCCCCTCACCAAGCGGGGGAATGACGCTATCGGCAGCGGTTTCAACGACGATCCTTTGTGGCTGATTTTGAGCGTCGGCGCGTATTTGCGGGAGACGGGCGATGGGTCTCTCCTGGCGGAACCGGTGCCTTACGACAACGCGCCCGGCACGGAGACGCCGCTCTACGAGCATTTGGAGCGCGCTGTGCAGTACACCCTGGAGCGCCTGGGGCCACACGGCCTCCCGCTCATCGGGCACGCGGATTGGAACGATTGCCTCAATCTCAACACTTTCTCGGACGAGCCGGGGCAATCGTTTCAGGTCCTCCAGAGCCAGGACGGCAAAACGGCGGAATCGGTCTTCATCGGTGGGCTGTTCGTGCTGGCGGCGGAGGAGCTGGGACAAATCATCCAATCGGTCAATCGGCAAATCGGCGAGAAGGCGGGTGAGCGAGAAGGCGAAGGGCCGAACTACCGACTCCGGACTCCGGACTATTACCGAGAGGCAGCGTGCAAAATGCGGGAGACGGTCCTGGCGTACGGCTGGGACGGCGAGTGGTTCCTGCGGGCTTACGATCATTTTGGGCACAAGGTGGGCTCGCGGGAGTGCGAGGAGGGGCGTATCTTCATCGAGCCACAGGGGATGTGTGTGATGGCGGGCATCGGGGTGGATTCAGGGCACGCGGAACGGGCGCTGACGGCGGTGGCGCAGCATCTGGCGACGCCGCACGGCATCATGCTCAATCAGCCCGCTTATACCCGTTATCACATCGAATTGGGCGAGATCACTTCCTATCCACCGGGCTACAAGGAGAACGCCGGCGTCTTTTGCCACACCAACCCGTGGATCATGATCGCGGAGGCGGTGTTGGGACACGGCGATCGGGCCTTCGATTACTACACGCGCATCAATCCTTCGGCGCGCGAGGCCATCAGCGAGGTGCATCGCTGCGAGCCTTACGTCTACGCTCAGATGATCGCCGGGAAAGACGCGCCGACGCATGGCGAGGCGAAGAATTCCTGGCTTACCGGCACGGCGGCGTGGAATTATGTCGCCATCACGCAGTGGATTTTGGGAATCCGCCCCGGTTTTGCCGGCCTGGAGCTGGCGCCGGTCCTTCCCGCAGCGTGGGACGGCTTCACCGCGACGCGGCGCTTTCGCGGCGTGACCTATCACATCACCGTGCGGCGTGAGGGCCCCGGCAACGCCGTCTCCTTGCGGGTGGACGGGCAACCTGTGGCGGGGACGGTGATCCCGCTGCCGGCGGCGGGCCAGACCGACGTGGTCGTGGAGGCGGTGTTGCGATAGGGGCGGAATCTCCCTGCAAACTGACATGAACGAAAATAACGTGGGAAGGTGCGAAGGTGGCCACGTGTCCACGTGTGAAGGTGTGAACGTGCCCACGTAAGTGACTCGCCGACTCGCTTTTTCGCTGATTCGCTGATTCGCTTTTTCGCAGATTCGCCATTTTCGGAGGAATCCACCTATGCGTTACGGCTATTTCGATGATGAGACGCGCGAGTATGTGATCACCGACCCTCAGACGCCGGTGAAGTGGATCAACTACATCGGGACGCTGGCTTTCGGCGGCTTTGTGGATCATACCGGCGGCGTGGTGTTGTGCAAGGGCGATCCGGCGCTCAACCGCATCACCAAATACATCGCGCAGCTGCCCGACGCCGACTTCAAAGGTGCGACGCTCTACCTGCGCTTCCCCGAAGGCGCGGGCTATCGGGTCTTCTCTCCCTTCTACACGCCGACGCTCGACCCCTATGCGGTTTTTACCTGTCGCGTGGGGCTGGGCTACAATCGCATCATCTCCGAGATGTACGGCATTCGCACGGAGGCCACCATTTTTGTGCCGGAAGGCGGGACGCAGGAACTGCGCCTGGTGCGCGTGACCAACCTGCGCGCTACTCCTGTGGCGCTGGATGCCATTCCCGTGGTGGAATACACCCATCCCGACGCGCTGAAACAGCTCACCAACGCCGATTGGGTGCCGCAGACGATGGTCAGCCGGGTGATTGACGAGGGGGGCGGCTTCAAGACGTTGCTGCAGTACCCCTTCATGACCCGCGATTTCAGGGTGAATTATTTCACGGCGAGCCTGCCGGTCGCGTCCTTCGAGTCCGACCGGGCGCGATTCCTGGGGCGCTATGGGACATGGGCAGCGCCCAAGGCATTGCAGCAGCCTGCGTTGAGCAATTACGAGGCCCGGCGCGGCGACAATATCGGCGCGCTGTTGCTGGCGTTGGGCGAGCTGGCGCCGGGGGAAACGCGCACCTTTGTCACGCAGCTGGGGCAGGCGGCGAGCTTTGAGGCGGCCCGACCCGACATTATCCGTTACCGGGATCCCGCCGCCGCCGAAGCGGCGCTGGCCGCGTTGGCGCGTTTCTGGGACGGCTACTTGAGCCCTGTGCAGGTGGCGACCCCCAGCGCGGCGATGAATGCCATGCTCAACGTTCATAACCCGCGGCAAGTCTTCGTCACCCTCAACTGGTCGCGGTACCTCTCGCTCTACCAGCTGGGCTTTGGCTCGCGGGGCATCGGCTTCCGCGACACGTCGCAGGACGTGATGGGAGCGGTGGTCAGCGCGCCAGAGCGCGTGCGGAATTTGCTGGAGCAGCTCCTCCAGGTGCAACTGCGGGACGGCTCAGCGATGCATCAGTTCAATCCGCTGACGATGATTGCCAGCCGCGGCGACGCCGAAGAGATGGACGATCGTCCCAAGTTCTACGGCGACGATCACCTGTGGATCGTGCTGGCGGTGACGGCGTACCTCAAGGAGACGGGCGACCTGGCCTTTCTGGATCAGGTGATGCCGTTTTACGAGAAAGATAAAGCCGGCGCGCCGCTCGAAAGTGCGACGGTCTGGGAGCACTTGCTCCGCGCGGTGGACTTCACCCGCACGCACGTGGGCGCGCATGGCTTGCCGCTGCTGGGTTTCGCGGATTGGAATGACACGGTGAACCTTCGCGCGGGCGCCGAGTCGCTGTTCAACGCTAATCTCTACGGCAAGGCGCTGCTGGAACTGCATGCCCTGGCGCGCTTCCTGGGCCGGGCGGAGATGGCAGCGCTGTTCCTGCAGCACTACGCGGAGATGCAGGAGCGCGTCAACGCCTGTGCGTGGGATGGCGCCTGGTACGTCCGTTATTTCGACGTGGATGGGACGCCGCTTGGCTCGCACGTCAACGCGCAGGGGCAGATCTACGCCAACGGTCAGAGCTGGCCCGTGATTTCGGGGTTTGCGCCGGCGGACCGGGCGCGGATGGCGCTGGACGCCGTTTATGAGCGTCTCAACACCGTGAATGGGATCAAGCTCAGCGCGCCGGGGTTCGACGGCTTCGACCCGGACAAGGGCGGGGTGACGACCTATCCGCCGGGCGCCAAAGAAAACGGCGGCATTTTCCTGCATGCCAACCCGTGGGTGATCATCGCCGAGACCTTGATCGGGCGCGGCGATCGGGCGTTCGCTTACTACGAGCAGATCAACCCCGCCGCCAGGAATGACCGCATCGAGGTCTATGAAAGCGAGCCGTATGTCTATCCGCAGAACATCCTGGGGGATGAACATCCGCAGTTCGGCCTGGCGCGGAATGGCTGGCTGACGGGGACGGCCTCGTGGATGTATCAAGCGGGTGTACAATACATCCTGGGCGTGCGACCGACGTACACCGGGTTGGAGATCGAACCGTGCATCCCTGCCGCGTGGGAAGGCTTCCGGGTGCGGCGCGTGTTCCGTGGCGCGACCTATGAGTTCGAAGTGCGCAATCCCCGCCATGTCTGTGGGGGCGTGCGGTCGGTGGTGGTGGATGGCGCGCCGCTGGCCGGGCGCGTGATTCCCATCTTCGCGGATGGACGCACGCATGGCGTGGAAGTGGAATTGGGGTAAGGTGCCTTTGAGGCGTGCGGATATCGCTCGGTGAAGGAGGGCAGATGGCAGAGCTGGTATTTTCACTTATGACGTCCGATGTGCCAAATGCCACGATCGAGGCACTGATGCTGGAGTTTCGGGCGCGGACGGGGACGCAGGTACAGCTGCAGCCTCTTTCGTGGGACATAGCGTGGAACGAGATGGTCAAGATCGCGATCTATCGCAGCGGCCCGGATGTTTCGGAAATTGGGGCGACGTGGATGAGCGACCTGGCCGGCATGGGAAGCATTCGTCCCCTCACGATGCCGGAGTTGCGCACGCTGGGTCCGCTTGAGGACTTCATCCCGGCGATGTGGCAGAGCGTGAATCTGCCCAATTCCGACGATATTTGGGGCATCCCCTGGATGATGGACACGCGCTTGCTGTTTTATCGGCGAGACCTGCTGGCGCAGGCGGGCATTGATGAGGCGGAAGCGTTCGTCAGTTTTGAATCGCTGGAGACGACGTTGCGTCGCCTGCAGGAAGCCGGTGTAGAAATCTCCTGGGTGGTGCCAACCCGTCGTAACTGGATCACCCTGCACAACCTGGCGACGTGGGTGTGGGCGCACGGCGGCGATTTCGTCAGCGCGGATGGCAAGACGTTGTTGGTCAACACGCCGGAGGCCCGCGCTGGCTTTCGGGGCTATTTTGGCCTGGGGCGATTCATGCCGCCGCAGGTTCATCACCTCACCACCTTCGAGTCGGATGATTGTTTTGGCCAGGGACGGGCGGCGGTGACACTTTCGGGCATGTGGCTGTGGCAGAATGCCTATCTGACGCCGGAGCTGCGCGCGAACATCGGCATGGTGCTGCCGCCGGGCATCCCTTACGTCGGCGGCTCGTATCTGGTCGTGTGGGAGTATGCCCACAATGTGCGCGACGCCCTCAAGCTCATCCGCTTTTTGACCGATGCGCGCGCGATGCAGCGTTACGCGCTGGAGGTGGGTAAATTGCCGGCGCGTTTCTCCGCGCTTTCGGAGGTGGCCGCGCCCTTCAACACGTCGGTTGAGACGTTAGTGCGCCGGCTGGGGGAAGGCCGTTCCTTGCACGGGGTGCCGTTATGGGGGATGATCGAGGATCGGCTGGCAAACACCCTCCGTGACATCTGGCGCGACGTGCTCGAATCGCCGGAAGCGGACATCGAAGCGATTGTGGAGCGCCATTTGCAGGTGCTGACGCGGGGATTGGAATTGACGTTGCGCGGGTGAGCGGCGCGCTGCGAGACCAGGGATCATGCTCTTCCGAAAATAGAGAGCCGTGAGCTGTAAGAAGAGAGCTGCCGCAGTCTCTGCTCACGGCTCCTCCTTCACGACGCACATCCTCATTCCCGGCGATGCCCTGCCGGGTCATGTCAACTCCTCAGCCAGCGCTCGCGCCCGTGTGCCCGTCAGTCAGCGCGTCAAAATTCTTATCTCACCCGCACTGAAGTCAAAGCGCGCCGGGTCGGTTTCAAGACGTCTTCCTTTGGAAGGGCGTAACCTCAAATGGGTGATGCGTGGTACTTCCGCCAGGGCGCTTTTGCGGTAGAGTGGGAGTGCTTATCATCATGTTGGGGAGAAAGAGCAACCGTGATTCAATTATCAGATCGAGCGAAGGTGATCGAACCATCGGTGACGTTGGCGCTTTCGGCGCGCGCTAAGGCGTTGCAGGCGGAGGGTGTGGATGTATGCGACTTCACGGTCGGCGAGCCGGATTTCAACACGCCGGTGCACATCCGCGAAGCGGCCAAACGCGCGCTGGACGAGGGCAAGACGAAGTACGCGCCGGCGGGCGGCGTGCCGCGCCTCCGCGCGCTCATCGCGGAAAAGCTCCAGCGCGAAAATGCCCTGCCCTATACCGCCGAGCAGGTGATCGTCAGCACGGGCGGCAAACAGGCGCTGCTGAACCTGCTCCTGGCCGTGCTGGGACCGGGCGACGAGGCCCTGATTCCCATCCCCTATTGGGTGAGCTACCCCGAGATCGTCAAGCTGGCGCGGGGTGTGCCGCGTTACCTGCCGACCACGGAGGCGACCGACTTCAAGGTCACGCCGGAGCAGCTGGAAGCGGCGATCACTCCCCGGACGCGGGTGCTGGTGCTCAATTCGCCCTCGAATCCTACTGGCGTGCTCTACACGCGCGCTGAACTGCAGGCGCTGGCGGAGGTACTCGTGAAGCGGCAGGTCGCGGTGCTTTCCGACGAGATTTACGAGAAGTTGCTCTACGATGGCCATGAGCACGTGAGCATCGGCAGCCTGGGGCCGGAGATTTTCGACCTTGCCCTGACGTGCAACGGCTTCAGCAAGGCGTATGCGGCGACGGGATGGCGGCTGGGATATGGCGCCGGGCCGCGCCATGTCATCAAGGCTGCGATTGATATTCAGTCGCACACCACCTCCGGCGCGACTACTTTCGCGCAGTATGGCGCCATTGCCGCGTTGGAAGGCCCGCAGGACGCGGTCGAGGCCATGCGCGTGGAATTTGAACGGCGTCGGGATGTGTTCCTGGCGGGGCTACGGGCGCTGCCGGGGCTGAGCTGCACCCAACCGGCCGGCGCGTTTTACCTCTTCCCCAACATTGCCGCGACGGGCCTGGATTCGATGACCTTTGCCTCGCGGTTGTTGGAGGACTATCACGTCGCCATCGTGCCGGGGGCGGCCTTTGGCGCGGATGCCAACGTGCGCTTTTCCTATGCGACCGATATGGCGACCATCGAGAAGGGCCTGGAACGCCTGCGGAAGTTCATGGCCGCATTGTAGGGGAAAATGTGGAGAGACGCATCAGGCTGGGGATGAAGTCCCCAGCCTGATGTCTTTGATCGTCGCGGCTCCAGGTTTTCAGTCGAGTGCGTGCGCGGCCTCCAGCAACTTCGGTACCTGATAGCCCGAAGCGGCTTCGGCCTCCAGCACCCGGCGGGTGAGATTGTACACCCGCGCGATTTTTTCTGCGGCGGCGGCGGGAGTGCTGTCCGGCTCGCTGAGCGCTTCCACGGTCGTCAGGGTCAGCATCCACCACAGCAGCTGTTCCAGCGCTTCTCTGTTGAACCATATCACGCCTTCAAAGCGGTTCACTCCCAGATAGGCCTGGAGGGGCTGCTCTCGCAGGATGGCGCGCAGCAGTTCGTAAGCGCTGTCGCCGGTCTCCGTCTCGGCGGCGGCCAGCCAGGCGCGGTAATTCAGTAACATTTTGACGGTTGTTGCGGCGCGCTGGGCTTCGTCAGCGGCGAGGCCAGCCTCCTGCAGGGCGGCCGCGAAGACCTTCCCCAGCATCCACTCGTCCATCCAGACGGCGGTGATGGTCGCGGCGTTTTCCGCATCCATGATCTGGCCCAGGGGATGGAGGAACAACCAGCCGAGGAGCATCCCTAACACCGCCGGGTCATCGGATTCCAGGCCCTCGGCGATGGCCGTTGCCGCACCCAACACCGTCCGCAGTGGTCGCAACCGTATTTCGGCTTGGGTCTCGGCGGCCGCCGGCCCGGCAACGGCTGTCTCGCTGTCGGCAGGCTTTTCCATGAGCGAGGACAGCGCGAGGATGGAGGTCAGCTGCTCGCGCACTTCACGGGCGATCGTCTTGGGATTGCCGGGCCCCTGGCTGCTGGTCTTTGTGGCGTTCAACAAATCCAACATCTTGGCTTCGACCTGATCCAGGACGTGCTCCTGATCCTCCGGCTCGGCGTACCGGGCTTCGGCGAGCCAGCGGAAGGCCGGCGCGCTCACCAGCATCCGCAGCGGGGCGTGCAGCGGCTCCAGGAAGAGTTCCCGCAACGCCTCTTCGATGCTGGGCACGCCGCGACCGCCCAGGTGCGCGGCCAATTGCCCGTAATGCCCCCATTCGTTGTCCTGGACCAGGCGGAAATTGACGAAGACATGCACCTCATAGGCGTGGAGTTCGGTGTAGAAGCCGCGCTCGTGAATCTCGGCGCAGTTGCGGAGGTATTCCAGATTGTGGACGGCGTCGCGGAAGAGGACGTACATGTCGCTGCGATGGGGGATGTCCAGCCCATCGGCGATGGTCTTCTGCACGAGGGTCTTCTCGCCGGCAGGATCTTTGATCACGTAGGCGGCGGAGGTGTGAAGCCAACCGCGCGTTTCGGCATAGCGGTTGTGGTAGATCACCAGCGAGTGTTCTTCGCCTGCCTTGTTGGTGTAGGCGAAGACGTTTTCATCCACCTGCCCTTCTGGCGTGTAGTAATCGAAGAGCAGGAAATGCTCCACCTCGGCGAACAGATAGCGTTTGTGGAGCAGCGGGAAGATCTGCTGCTCGTGCCGGGCCACCAGCCAGGGGTCGGGATGCTCCTCCCAATAGGCGCGGCGGAATTCCATGCCGTACTTTTCGGCGTAGCCCTCGATCTGCCCGTGACCGAACATCGGTAGGCCGGGGAGGGTCGCCATGAGCGTGCAGATTCCGAAGTATTTATCACCCTTGCCGAACTGATCTACCGCCGTCCTCTCGTCGGGATTGTTCATGAAGTTGACGTAGCGCTTGAGAATTTGCGGGTCGAATTCCAGCGTGTTTTTGATGAGCTGCCGGTATTCCGAGTTCTTCTCGTCGCGCAGCATGTTCATGAAGGCGCTGTTGTAGACGCGATGCATTCCCAGCGTGCGGACGAAGTAGCCTTCCATCATCCAGAAGGCCTCGGCGAGCAGGAGCGTCCCCGGGGACTCCACGGCCACGCGATCCACGACCTCGCGCCAGAACTCCTCCGGCATGGCCGCGTCGAACTCCGCTTTGGTCATGCCGTGTTCCGCGCGCGAGGGGATGTCGCCGCCGGTGCCGGGTTCGGGATACCAGAGCCGCTGATAGTGCCGTTTCGTCAGCGTCATCGCCGCGTCGAAGCGGATGATGGGCGAGCGGCGCGCTACCTCCAGGATGGTCTGGATCACCGCTTCCCGCACTTCGGGCAGCAGATAGTTGAGCTGCGCGGTGTCGTTCCACGGCATGGAGGTGCCGTCGTTGCCGTGATAGATGTAGCGTGTGTCGCCGGTCCAGTGATCCACCCGCTTGAAGACGACGGCGGCGTCGCTGTGGGTGTAGTAGTGATCCTCAAGATAAATGCCCACTCGCCCGTCGTCAGAGAGGTTCTCGCCGTTGAACGTGTAAGTGGGGAAGGGGCTGTACGGCAGCTGGATGAACCAATCCGGGTGCTGGATGACCCAGGTCGAGTCAATGCCCATGTGATTGGGAACCATGTCGCTGCCCATGCGGATCCCGCGTTGCCAGGCGCGGGCCTTGAGCTCATTGTAGGCCGCCTCGCCGCCGAGATCCTCGGCGATACGGTAATCCAGCAGCGAGTACGCTGACGCCACCGCTTCGGGATTGCCCATGATCTGCTTAATACGCTTGGAGGCCTTGCTGCGTTCCCACAGCCCGATCAGCCACAGCCCGGTGAAGCCCCACCGCGCCAGTTTGTCCAGCTCCGCGTCGGGGACCTGATCCAGGCGGGTGATGGGACGCTGATATTGTTTGGAGAGCTGGTCCAGCCAGACGTAGGTGTTCTTGGCGAGAATGACGACCTGCGGCATCCAATCGCTGTCCGGGCTGAAGGCCTCGAGCTCCAGCTCCTGTCCCTTGAACTCGAAGGGCAGCAGGGCTTCGGGGCCGGGGCCGAAACCGAAGAAGGCCTTGCTTTCCTCGGCGATCAGGTCGAGGCTGCTCAGGAGCCGGTAAAGATAGCTGCCCAGGAGCGGCGCCCAGCGGCTGCGGATGAATTCCAGCTGCGCTTCCAGGGAGTTCGGCGCGTTGCGGATGGGCGCGAGGAGCATGTCCACCAGATTTTCGTTGTCCGGCCCGAAGGGCGGCTGCGTGTCGAAGAAATCATGGAGACCGCTGATGATCTCGGAGTAGGCGGGGTAGGCTTCCAGGGGGGCGTCATCGAAGAGCTCCAGGAACGGCGAGCGGGCGGGATTGATGTTGCTCATCCACAGGAAGAGTACTTCCTCGAGGACGACTTCGCGGTGCGAGACGCCGCCGGTTTCGCCGGCGAGATACTCCTCCGCATCGAGCGCGCCGCGGTACACGGCGGTCGGTGGATAGGTCTGGACGAACGTCGCCAGGACGGCGTCGAGGGTCTCTTTCCCCAGGCGCTCTTCCAAAAAGGCCAGCGCCTCTTTCATGACGCGCGGCGCGCGCTCCTGCTGGTACAGGTCCACGGTGTGATGCAGGATCTCGTCAATCAAGCCCATGGCGTTGAGCTGCCCGGCGCGCACTCCTTGTTCAGGGAAGGAAATCAAATCTCGCTGGGCGTTGAGTTTCTGGGCCAATTCCCGCGCCGCGTGGAAATTGGCAAACACGACGTTACCATCCAGCGCGAAGAGCGTATCCTCGACTTGATAGCGCTCGCGCGCGGCGCGTGAAATGTGGAATTCGCGCAGGCATGGGTTCACTGGCTGATTGGCTGACATGGCTGCTCCTTTTGAGGTGATGATGGTCCCCGGCACCCTGGTGTGCGGGGAGCGATTGCCGCAAGTTCAATCTCAAGTAGATCCCAGGCGCAAGCGTGTGCCCCTGGACGCCGGCGACTTAATGCTGAAACAGGAAGACGACCATGCTGAGAATCATGCTGAGTAGCAAGATAATGGTAATAACGGCAAATATGATTTGTGAGGTTTTCCCGCGTTTTGAGTTCATTCTACCACCTGTTTCTGGGTTAGATGGGAGACTGCCGCTCCCATGATGGCTCCATTATAGCACAATTTGGCCACAGCGGCGCGAGGCGGCTCGACGCGAAGTTTGCGTTTCATCCCGGGCGTGGTATGATGGGCGCTGCGGATTATGGCCGCCAGGCCCACTGATCCGTGAAAGAAGGATCGTGCAACATCATGTCTCGTTGGGTACGTCTGTTTGAATGGTTGATCTTGGCTGGGCTGTTGATACTGGTCGTTTTGGGAGCGCGCACCTGGGTTGAAGGTGCTCCCTATGTGGCGCTCGTTACGGTGACCCCCTCACAGGCGCCGACCGTGCCTCTTACAGCAACGCCGACGGCGACTCGCATCCCTCCGACATGGACGCCGACTCCGACGGCGACGCGCACGCCGCGCCCGACGTCAACTCCCTCCCCTACGCCGACGCCCACCGTCATGCCGACGCCCGCCCCCCTGGTCCTGCCGCCGCCCGCCGTCATCATTTCCGGCACCGCCGTCGTGACCTCGACGCTGCCGCAACCTGAGCCGCTTCCCCTGGTCCAACAGCCGAAGGGCACCATCAACATTCTCCTGTTGGGGATGGATCGTACTGGCGGCGAGCAGGTAGCGCGCACCGACGTCATGATGATCGTCTCGATCTTCCCCGATATTCCCTCGGCGAGCATGATCTCGATTCCGCGGGACTATTACGCCTGGATTCCCACGTGGGGGCTCGATAAGATCAACACGGCGTTCTTGCGGGGCGTGAAGAACCACTATCCCGGTGGCGGGCCGGGACTCGTCAAGGCGACCATCGAGTACAACTTCGGCATCCCCATCCACTATTATGCCATGGTGGATTTCAATAGCTACCGGCAGATCGTGGACGCGGTCGGCGGGGTGGATGTGGTCGTCGAGTGCCCTTTCCACGACACGTACCCCGACGCGGAGGCGCCTGCGGGGCAGAGTGACATTGACCTGGAGCCGGGCGTCCATCACCTGGACGGCAAATATGCGCTGTGGTATGTGCGCTCGCGGTGGAACACGTCCGATTTCGACCGGCATCGCCGTCAGCAGCAGGTGCTGCGCGCCGTGCTGCAGCAGGCGCTGACGCAGAATCTCATCCCCCGCATTCCGGATCTCTGGGGCGTGTATCAGGACGCCGTGGAGACGGATCTCAAGCTTCCCGATATGATCTATCTGGGGTCGGTGGCGGCGCGGCTGGACATGCGCGACATCAAGAGCCGCTTCATCCGCGGGTCAACTTTGCTCACTTCATGGACGGCGCCGAACGGCGGGGCGGTCCTGGTGCCCAACTATGAGAACATGCGCACTTTCATCGCCGAGGCGGCTCAGCCGCCGGTGACGAGCCGGGCCTCGCAGCGCGCTTTCCGCGTCGTCGTGGCCAACGGCACGGGGAACGCGGGATGGGGATATGTGGCCGCCTATCGCCTGGGCCTGGAAGGCTTCGAGGTCGTGACGGTCGAGGAGGCGCCCGGCACGGCGCGCACCACGGTCATCAACTACATGACGACGAGCAAGGGCTCTCCCGTCGGCAAACTGCAGCAGCTCTACAAGCTGCAGGCGGAGGATGTCATTGCCCAGCCCACGGAGAACAGCGAGGTGGACTTCCGGGTGACGCTCGGCTGGAATTATGATCCCTGCCACGGGACGACGACGGCCAGCTGGCGCGTGACCCCTACTCCCGCTCCTACACCCACGCCGACGCCCGAAGGACAACCTTGATGAAGGCGGATGGACGCCGGCGCGGCCCTGCCTGAGCCCTCCACGCCGCCGCTGCCTGCCGTGCGGCGTGCGCGCCGCCGTTTTCTGGCTCTCGGCGGCGTGATTTTGCTGGTCGCTTGTGGCTTGCTCGTGGGCCTGTCCTTCTACGCCACGCAGGTAGAGCCGGAATGGCTGGAAGTGCACACGGTGGATGTCTTCTTGCCGGAGCTTTCCCCGCTCCACGAGGGTCTAACCCTGGTGCAGCTCACCGATCTCCATTTGGGCCCCGACGTGACTGCCTCCTATCTGCAGCGTGTGGTGGAGCAGGCCAATGCGCAGTCTCCCGATCTCATCGTGCTCACCGGGGACTTTGTGAGCCAATCCGCCAGTTACAGCCGTGCGGCGGCGGAGATCCTCGCTGACCTGCGGGCACCGTATGGCGTCTTTGCCGTGTTGGGCAATCATGATGTGTGGGTGGGAGTAGATGAGGTCGCGGCGCGGCTCACCGAGGTGGGCATCACCGTGCTGCGGAATGACCGCGTGCAGCTCTTTCCCCGAGGCGAGTCTCTCTGGCTGGTGGGTATCGAAGACGCCGGCGCACTGGACTGCGACGCGGGGGGGCTGGAGCCGGGTCTCTGGAGTGAGCAACAGGCTGCGGTGACGCGCTTGCTTGCCGATATCCCGCCTGCTGAGGTGCGGATTCTGCTGGTGCATGCCCCCGATTTCGTCACGCTTCTGCCCGCCGGGCGCCTCGATCTGGTGCTCTCAGGACACACCCATGGCGGGCAGGTACGGTTGCCGCTGATGGGCGCGCCCGTCGTTCCCTCGTGTGAGGGGCAGAAGTATGCCGGCGGTTGGGTTCCCGGCTCGCCGCCGGTTTACGTCAGCCGGGGGATTGGTCTGATCGCGCCGGCGGTGCGCTTCAACTGCCGGCCGGAACTGCCGGTGCTCCGTTTGCGGCGCGCGGTGGAATGAGGCTCGATTATGCCAGGCTGGGGATAGCAGAATCCCCAGCCTTTGCGTTCTTGTGGTTCGAGCTGTTCCCCGCTCAGGGATTCGTAGTATAGGCGCCGCCACACATCTCGAAGTGCGCCAGATGTTCGGCTTCGGTTTCGGCGAACAGATGGCTGCCGTCGTTCTTGTTGCAATCCACCATGAAGAAATAATACGGGGTCTCCGCCGGGAAAGCAGCGGCTTGAATGGCGGCCGCGCCGGGGCTGGCGATCGGGCTGGGGGGCAGCCCCAGGGTGCGGTACGTGTTGTACGGCGAGGCGACCTCCAGATCCACAAAATAGATCACCCGTTTCCACCACGTGCCTTCCTCAGGACGGTAGCCCAGCGCGTATTGGACGGTGGGGCAGGCGGCGAGGGGCCAGCCGTCGCGCAGGCGGTTGAGATAGACACCCGCGATGACGGGGCGTTCGGCGTCTAGCACCGCTTCGCGCTCCACGATGGAAGCCAGGGTGATGCCCTCGAAGAGGCTTAGCCCCCGCTCGGCAAAGCCCTGCTGAATTTCGGGCGTCACCTGCCGGCTGAAATTCTCCAGCATCCGCTCGACCAGGTCATAGGCGGTGGGGGATTGCGGCAGCCGATAGGTGTCGGGGAACAGAAAGCCTTCCAGCGTGCCCGTCACCGGGATCTGCGCCAGGAAGTCGAAGCGCGTGACGAGGTCGCTCTGCGCCCAACCGGTCTGCGTCAGCTGCAGGAACGCCTGTGGGTCTATTCCCGCGTCCGCCGCGACGAGGACGGCGACCTCCTCGAGCCGCTTGCCTTCGGGGATCGTCACCTGGATGTCGGGGGCGGCGGCGTTTTGCAGGGTGCGCGCGATTTCGGGGATGGTCATGGCGGCATTCAGGGTGTAGCTTCCCGCCTGGATGCCCGCGTCCAGGCCTTTGTATTGCACATAGCGGCGGAAGAGCTCGGCGTCGGTGATCAACCCCTCACGTTGGAGGCGGTTGGCGATGGCTTCGGTGCTTTGCCCCGGTTCGATGACGAAGGTGACCGGCGTGGTATCGTCACTGGCGGGCTGATCCAGGGCCTCACTGTGGCTTTCGATGTAAAGGCCGAGGTAGGTGGATTCCAGGGAACATCCCAGGAGCAGCAGCGTGGCGAACAAGCTCACGAGGATAAAAAAGGTACGGTGTCTCATAGGCTCCTTCGAAAATAGAGATCAGCGAGTCAGTCGTCAGCGAATCAGCGAAAGAATCACTTGCGTGACAAAGGTGGCGCCACTGACTGAAAAACGCAAGATTTCCTGGCGGCCTTTGAAGATTGAGTATCAACTTTTGCCCCCTATCCCCCGGCCCCCATATGCGTCAACTTAATTCATATTGAGAATGGTGCGATCAATCACAAAATACTATACCTCTTCACTCACCCCTCAACGAGTGTATAATCAATGTCGGTAAGTTAAGGTTTGCGTCTAATGCCAATAGACAGTACAATGCTGCGATGTACAAAATGAATTGAAACAGGAGGTCGAGTTTACGATGGAACATCAGACCACCGCCACATACCTTGGGCTTTTCGAGTGTCTCCGGTCATTGCTCTTTTCCGAAGATTTCAAGCAGCGTCATCGTCAGAAGCCCACAGACTTCACCCGTCGACGCTGTTTGCCCTTTGTGCTTGTCGT
>Ga0208461_1000711_pt1 | contig 31942 bp, 26 predicted proteins | sample AD_JPNTR4_MetaG_FD_184448 | JGI IMG/M metagenome (GOLD analysis project Ga0208461, IMG submission 184448) | Active sludge microbial communities of municipal wastewater-treating anaerobic digesters from Japan - AD_JPNTR4_MetaG (SPAdes) (version 2) | ecosystem: Engineered > Bioreactor > Anaerobic...
CTCCGCCTGTGTCAAAGGCGGAAACGGTAGCGGCTGAATTGAAAAGGTCACGAACTTTTTCACATCGTTAACTTGCCATTATCAAAGAGTTATGCCACATTGCTCTCGAATCTTTGGGACAGTACTGGGGCATGATGATTCTGGCGGCGGGTCTCGCCGGCTTGGCGGCGGGCGGTCCCGCCATCGACACATCGGCGGATCGCGCGAAGACGCCGCTGGATCCGGGGCTCAGGCGGATCGGGACGGTCCGGCCGCGCAGCGCGGATCAGATCGCGGGCTCGAACTGGACGTTGGGCTGCGAGACGCTGGATCGCGGCTTCGCGATCTGGGATGAATACAAGGGGTATATCGTGCCGTTGGGGATCAAGACCATCCGTCTGCAAGGGGGATGGGCCAAAACCGAAAAGGTCAAGGGCGTGTATGACTTTGCCTGGCTGGACACGATCATCAACGACGCGCGCGGCATGGGGCTGAACATCCTTCTGGAGACCGGATACGGCAATCCCATCTATCCGGGCGGCGGGGGCTTTGATCTGGCCGGCGGTTTCCCGACTTCCGAGGAGGGGCTCGCGGCGTGGGACCGGTGGGTCGAGGCGATGGCCAAACGTTACGCGGGCAAGGTGCGCGACTGGGCCATGTGGAATGAACCGGACATCAACAAGCAGCACAAGCCCGCCGACATCGCGGCGTTCAACATCCGTACGGCGGAGATCATCAAGCGGATCATTCCCGACGCGAGAATCGCGGGGCTTTCGCTGGCCAGCTCCAATCCCAAATTGCTGGACCAGTGCCTGAGCGCGTTGGCTGAAAAGGGCAAGGTCGATTTGTTCCACTGGTTCATCTACCACGGCTACGAGTTCAATCCGGACGTGTCCTATCCGAAGGTCGAGGCGCTGAAGGCCACGCTCGCCAAGTACTCGAAAACGGCGCGGATGCGGCAAGGGGAGAACGGGTGCCCTTCCGAAACCGCCACGCGCTTTGCGCTGTCCAACCATCCCTGGACCGAATACAGCCAGGCGAAGTGGGACCTGCGGCGCATGCTGGGCGACCTCGGACACGATGTCGAATCCGCCATCTTCACGATCTGCGACTTCAATCACAAGGGGCGCGAGATCAATCGCAAAGGCCTGCTGCACGCTACCGAGGACAAGCGGGTGGACGGCATCAAGCTGGCGTACTATGCGGTGCAGAACACGGTCGCGATTTTTGACGACACGCTGGCACGTGTGACGGTGCCGGCGGTCAGCGTCATGGCCGACAAATCGAGCGCCTGTTTCGCTTACCGCCATGTTAAGACCGGGGCGCCGCTGGTCGTGCTGTGGGACAATTCCGGCAGGCCGGACGACGCGTTCGTCACGCGTCCCGCGCAGGTGACGGTCAAGGACCTTACGTTTAAAGAACCGGTCTGGGTGGACCTGATCACCGGCCGCGTTTATGAGTTGCCGGCCGACCGCATGGTGAAGGCGGGCGCGTTCACGCTCTTCAAAGACGTCCCGTTCTACGACGCCCCGGTGCTGATTGCGGAGAAGGCGTGGGTTCTCAAGTAGCCGGTGCCCATGCGTCGCCGGAGACGATATGCCCGCCGGGGTGCTGCAGCCAGTCGGCAAGCACATGGCACAGCGGCGCGGGCTCCAGCCGCGCCGCGTGCAGTTCGGTCAGGGGCTGCCAGCGGAATCCGATCCAATCCTCGGCCGCTGGAACTGGCTCGCCGGGCGTGAGCCCCGGGATGGCCAGTTCGAACACGAGGTTGATCTCGGCATGGGGCTCGCCGTTCTGCAGGAAGGCGTGTTCGCAGCAGCCGAGAAAACGGTCGGCCGTCGACGCGCGTCCCAGCTCTTCGGCGATCTCGCGTTCCAGCGCCTGCCGCGCGGTCTCGCGGAATTCGATGTGCCCGCCCGGCAGGTAGGTGAGTGTAGAACGTTTGCCGTGGCAGAGCAGGATGTGGCCGTCCACGACGCAGACGCCGCGCGCGATGACTTCAACCGGGGAGTGTTCGTTCATGTCGGATTCCTTGATAAGCTCGCCGCGCGGTGGAACCGCGAATGATCGAGGGGGTAACTTTCAACACAACTATCAACGTTCAACGCTCAAGTTATGGACGGGGTACGGGGGGCATGCCTTCAGCAGTTCGTTGTCATCGCGGCGCGTGACCGGCCACGGGTAGGCACCCAGCGCCACCAGCGCGTCGCCGGCCAGGAAGAGCGAGCCGCACACCAATACCACACCGCCGTTGGCGTGCGCCCAGGTGCGGGCCGCATCGAGCGCAGAGCGTACATCCGGCGCGGTGGCCACCGTGTCGATGCCCGCCATGCGCAGCAGGCCGGCGGTCCGGTCGGCGCTCAGCGAGCGCGGGTTCGAGGTGGCCACGCCCCACGCGCATGTGACGACCGGGGCCAGGATACGCAGGTGGGCAAGCGCGTCTTTGTCGCCGCAGAAACCCGCGACCAGCGCGACCGGCGCCTTGACCTTGCAGCCCTTCAGCGCCTGGCGCACGGCGCGCGCGCCGTCGGGATTGTGTGCGCCGTCGATGATCACGGGCGGATCTTCCGACACCAACTGGAAGCGCCCGGGCCAGCAGACGGTACTGAGACCGGTGACAAACGCGGTGTCAGGCAGGGCGAGGCCGCAGGCCGCCGCCGTTTCGAGCGCCGCGACGGCCGCGCAGACGTTCTCGATCTGGAAGGCACCCGCGAGCGGGATATGAACCGGCGGCAGGGTGCGCTCCTGCGTGCTGATCTTGACAGTCTGTCCCGCTAGCGTGCTACGCGAGACCGCGACCGACACTGCGTCGGCGGCGTCGATGCAGCGCGCGCCCTGCCGTGCGGCGGCGGACGCGATGACGGCATGTGCCTCATCAGGCATTGCCGCGCACACCACGGGTCGCCCTGGCTTGATGATGCCGGCCTTCTCGGCGGCGATTTTCTCGACGGTGTCGCCCAGCCAATCGCAGTGATCGAGTCCGATGCGCGTGATGACCGAGACCAGGGGCGTGACGATGTTGGTGGCGTCGAGGCGTCCGCCCAGTCCCGTTTCCAGTGCGGCCAGCCGGACACCCGCCTGCCGGAACAGGACAAACGCGACGGCTGTGAGGCATTCGAAGAAAGTGGTCTCGGGTACCCCTGATTCTGCTTCCAGCGCGAGTACGGCCCCTTCGACCTCGCGGGCGGCGGCTTCCAACATGTCATCGGAGACCGGGGTGCCGTTGATCAGGTAGCGCTCGTGCACGCGCACCAGGTGCGGGGAGGTGTAGCGGGCGACGGGATAGCCGGCGGCGCGCAGCACCGCTTCGCAGAGCGCGGCGACCGCGCCTTTGCCGTTCGTGCCGGCGATGTGGATCACGGCCAGATCGCGTTCCGGGTGACCGAGGCGTTCGACGATCCGGTTGATCGTGTCGAGTCCGGGCCGCATGCCGAAACGGCGGCGTTCGGCCAAGCGTTGGAAAAAGGATGTCATGGTATTTCCGGTGAATCAGGCCCCATCATAAATCAGGGGGAATGGCCATGCAAGGACTCTTGGGAATCGAAGGGTGCGATTCCGTTGTGTTGGAACTGCGTCCTGCGCAAAAACTCCGCTTGGCCGCCTCTGGGCTCCATCCTACAATGCGCCTATTGATGGGGCCATCGAAATCGAAATCGCTATCGGGATCGGGATCGCTATCGCCAGCGAAGGAACGCCGGACGGCACGGAGGCCAGCGGACGGCACGGAGGCCGTCCCTCCAGGGCATCGGATACGGATTGGAGGGACGGCCTCCGTGCCGTCCGCCCTTCTCCGGTTACCCGCGCAGTGTGCCTGACGCGCGTTCGGCGCGATATTCAGCGACCGTTCGGCGCAGGCCTTCAGGCAGCGGGATCTCGGGTTTCCAGCCTAGGCTGCGGATGAGGGTGGTGTCGCATAGCTTGCGCGGCGGCCCGTCGGGCATGGAGGTGTCGAAGCGCAGATCGCAGTGCGTGCCGACTGCCGTCTGCACCTGTTCCGCCAGCTCGCGGATGGTGAGATCTTCACCGGAACCGATGTTGACCCAGTCCGGCGGATCGTCAAGCTGCAACAGGAAGAGCAGGGCGCGTGCGAGATCATCCACATGCAGGAACTCGCGGCGCGGATTGCCACTACCCCAGAGCGTGACTTCATGTGCGCCGTTGATGCGGGCCTCTTCGAATTTCCGGATCAGTGCGGGCAGGACATGCGAGTGCGCCGGATGATAATTGTCGCCGGTGCCATAGAGGTTGGTCGGCATGGCGGAGTGATAGAGCACGCCGTGTTGCCTGCGATAGTACTGGCAGAGCTTGAGTCCCGCGATCTTGGCCAACGCATAGCCCTCGTTGGTCGGTTCTAGCGGGCCGCTCAACAGCGCATCCTCTGGAATCGGTTGTGGCGCAAGCCGCGGGTAGATACAGGAACTGCCGAGGAAAAGCAGGCGCGGCACGCCGGCTTCGAAAGCGCCGTGGATCACGTTCGCGGCGATCATCAGATTCTCGTATAGGAATGTGCCGAGTGCCGAACGGTTGGCCTCGATGCCGCCCACGCGCGCGGCCGCCACGATCACGCAGTCCGGCTTGTGGCGCAATAAGAACGCGCGTGTCGCGGCCTGGTCGGTCAGATCCAGTTCCGCGTGCGTGGCGGTGAGAGGCGGGCGCAGGCCCATCCAGGCCATTTCCCGGATCACGGCGGAACCGACCATGCCGCGGTGCCCGGCGATGAAAACAAGAGAAGAGGCGTCCATGGTTGCAGGTAATAAGTAATTGGGCAACAGGTAATGGGTTATGAGTGATAAGTTACAGGTTGGGGGTTACTCGGCGTTTTCCAGGACGCCGCCGGCCTGCTGCACGGCGAGCTCTTGGCGTGCCACGCGCATGTCGGCTTCGACCATCAGGCGCACCAGTTCTTTGAAGGAGACTTTGGGCGCCCAGCCCAACACGCGGCGCGCCTTGGAGGCGTCGCCGAGCAGCAGATCCACCTCGCTGGGGCGTTCGTAGCGGGGATCGTGTTTGACGAATTCGCGCCAGTCGAGCCCCAGCAGTCCGAAGGCTTCTTCGCAGAATTCGCCCACGCTGTGCGTCTCGCCGGTGGCGAGCACGTAGTCGTCCGGCTCGTCTTGCTGCACGATACGCCACATACCCTCGACGTAATCGCCGGCGTAGCCCCAGTCACGTTTGGCTTCCAGGTTGCCGAGGTAGAGCGCGTTCTGCAGGCCGTTCTTGATACGGGCGGCAGCCATCGTGATCTTGCGGGTCACGAAGGTCGGGCCGCGGCGCGGCGACTCATGGTTGAACAGGATGCCGTTGCTGGCGTGCATGCCGTACGCCTCGCGGTAGTTGACCGTGGCCCAATATCCGTAGAGCTTGGCCACGCCATACGGCGAACGCGGATGGAACGGCGTGGTCTCGCGCTGCGGTGTCTCACGCACCTTGCCAAAGAGCTCTGAGGAGGAGGCCTGGTAAAAACGCGCCTTCTTGCCTATCCCGGTCTCACGCAGTGCCTCCAACAGCCGGATCGTGCCGAGCGCCACCACGTCGCCGGTGTATTCCGGGACATCGAAAGAGACGCGGACGTGGCTTTGCGCCCCGAGATGGTAGACCTCGTCCGGCGTGATTTCGTACATCATCTTGGCCAGCCGACCGGCGTCGGACAGGTCGCCGTAATGCAGAAAGAGCCGGGTGCCCAGGATGTGCGGGTCCTGATAAAGGTGGTCGATCCGCTGCGTGTTGAAGCTCGATGAGCGGCGGATCATGCCGTGGACCTCATATCCCTTGGCGAGTAGCAGTTCGGCCAAGTAGGAGCCATCCTGGCCCGTGATGCCAGTGACAAACGCACGTTTCATGACGATCCAATCGTTGTGTGTTGACCGTTGCGGGATCGGGGAACTTCCCGTACCCGTCGCCAACGATCATAACACATTCAGAACGGGCGTCTATTTCGTAAAAGCGAAAATATCACTTAATGATTTGCGCATATCAGAAGCTGGCCTGCAGGGCGATCTCGAACGTGCGCGGGTCGCCGGGGAAGCACTGGTAGTAGTGGCGGTTGGACTCGATGTAGCGCTCGTCGAAGATGTTTTTGACGGCCAAGGAGAGTGTGACGTTCTTGGGGCCTCCGAAAGTCGAGAGCGGTACGTCGGCCGAGCAGTCGAAGACATGCCAGTCATCGATGAAGTGCTCCTTGCTGACATAGGCACCGCGCATGGTGGCGTCATAGCGATGGCGGTAGCGGTACCCCAGGCCGAGCACGACGCCGCGTAACGGCCCCTGTTCCAGCCGGTAGGAGGTAGCGGCGGTGAGCGCGTGTGGCGGGTAACGGTCGAAGGAGGTGCCGGTGGTCTTGTCCTCGTACCGCGTATAGGCATAGGACGTGTAGACCGACCAGTTGTCGCGGATGTTACCGGTCAGCGACAGCTCGAAGCCTTGGGATTCGCTTTCACCTTCGGTCTCGTAGTAGGTGGAATTCGGGATGAGCGTCGGGGTGTCGCGCTGATTGATCTGGTAGACCGAAGCACTCAGCCAGAGGGTTTCGATCGGTGAGATGCGTAGTCCGGTCTCATACTGCGTGGCCTGCCAGGAGGAGGTCAGTTCGTCGTTAGGTGCACGCAGGTAACCGAAATTCGGCGACTCGGTTTGCGAGACATTGCCGAACAGCACCAGCCAGTCGGTCGGAAGATACGAGAGGCCTGCGCGTGGGCTGAAACTGTAATCTGAATTACCGAGGCTGCTCTCGTGCCGGTCGACACGTGCGCCACCAAGCAGGCGGAACTGCTGCCAAGAGATGATGTCCTGGGCAAAGAATCCCATCTTGTCGACGTGCGTGTCACGATAGTTGGCTGGGACCCAGGTGTGCTTGGCATGGCGTGTGGCGACCGATTCAAAGTAGCTGCGCCCTTGCTCGCTCTTACGCGCGAAATCGGCCTGCATGACGGTCTCATGTGACAGGGGGCCGGTCTCGTAGCGGGCCGTCGCGCGTTGATAGATGTTGTAACGCCGGAAGGTCAGGTCTCCCTCGGAATGATCGAACGGTTTCTGGATGTAGGCTGGGGCAATGATCGAGCCATTGGCATTGGCAAAGCCCGAAGCGCCCAGATGTTCGAAATCGACTTTGGAGTAGGCAAAACCGGCGCCGGTGCGTAGGGTCCAGACACGCGAGGCGTCCCACTCCACAAAGGCCTGCGAGGTGTGTCCAAGGTAGTGGTCGCGCATGCCGGAGGTGGAGATGCTGCTGTCCCAATCGTACCCGCCGAAGGGTTTACCCTTGTAGATGGGAATTCCCTGGTAGGCGGGTTGATCGGTACGTTGGAATGTGAGGGAGAAACCGATGCGCAGGTCGTCGCGTACCTGCCAGAAAAGCGAGGGCGCGAGCATGAACGTTTCGCGCCAGCGAGCGCCGTCCGGCAACCAGAAGGGCTTGCCGGTTTCGAAGCTGAGGGGCATGCGTACGGTGAGTTTCTCTTCGATGATCGGTTCGTTGAGGTCTAAGCTGAAACGGTGACGCTGCAGATCCTCGCCGAAAGTCGAACGCATCGAGACATCGGTGAACGAGCGCGCCGGACGCGGCTGCTTCTGCACCAGATTGACAGACCCACCTGCGCCATACGGCCCGAGTGAAGAGGTCACACCGCCCTGCGTGGCGCCGACCGGGCCTTTGACGATCTCGACGCGCTCGAACGCGGCTGGATCCATAAAGATGCCCATCGATCCCGCCAGACCGAGCGTGCCGTCCAGCATCACCTCGCTGCCCGGCATGCCGCGCAGTGTGTACTGGCCCGAGGTGCGGTCCAGCATGGTTTTTCCGCCGGTATAGATGCCGGCCTGGTAGCGCAATAAATCGTGTAAATCCGCGGGGTTCATCTCGGCGATGAAGTCTTCGGTCAGCACATCGACCGTCTGCGGCAGTTCTTCGGGACGCGCGTCGCTGAAGGTCGCAGTCGAGACCGTTTCGGTACGGTATTTCGAGATCGGAGCCCCTTCGACCAGAATTGTACCGAGATCCACAGGGGCGTTGGTTTGTGCACTGGCGAAGGAAACGCATAGCAGACCCAAGAAACCGATACTTACTGACATTTTCATCTGAAACGCATGTGCCTTGTGCATACCAGCTACTACCCCTGTCGTTTCTGACCGATTTGCGAACGGCCCCACCACCACCCGGCGGGGAGCCGTTTGCGTGATTAAACGGTGTCAGGAGCGATACGGTTCATGGGTGACAGAAGAAATTAACATCGGTCTTGTCGGTGCGACTTTGAAGTCGGTATGATGCGCGTGGATTGTCTGTTCCGAAGAAAAGGGATGGACGGTGGCAGGGTGGGGAAAAAAGGGAGTGAGAAAATGGCTCGGTATGCAATCGGTTTGGACTACGGCACCAATTCGTGCCGCTCATTGATCGTCAACCTCACGGACGGTACGGAGGTCGCCTCTCACGTCTACGCCTATCCCACGGGCCAGATGGGGGTGATCGGCGATCCGCGCGATCCGAATGTTGCGCGTCAGAGTCCGGCGGACTATCGCGACGGCTTGATCGAGATCGTGGCCGAAGGCCTGAAAAAGGCGCGCGCCGCCGATCCGGCCTTTTCGCCCGATGCAGTGGTGGGTATCGGTGTCGATACGACCGGCTCGACACCGATGCCGGTGGACCGTTCCGGCACGCCGCTGGCGTTGCATCCCGAATTCAAAGATGATCCTGACGCACAGGCGTGGTTGTGGAAAGATCACACCAGTCATGCGGAAGCGGCCGAGATCACGGCGCTGGCCCGTGCGATGCACCCAGAGTATCTCGCCGCGTGTGGCGGCACCTACTCCTCCGAATGGTTCTGGGCGAAAATCCTGCACCTCAAGCGTACAGCGCCGCGCGTGTTTGAGGCTGCGTTCAGTTTTGTCGAATTGTGCGACTGGATTCCGGCGCTACTCACAGGCGTTGAGGATCCGCTCGTGCTCAAGCGGAGTGTCTGCGCGGCCGGCCACAAGGCGATGTATGCGAAAACGTGGGGCGGCCTGCCGGATAAGGCTTTTTTGGCGGCGCTTGATCCCGCGCTGGCCGATCTGCGTGACCGTCTCTACGCGACCGCCTATACCGCTGACGTCAAGGCGGGCGAGCTATGCGCCAAGTGGGCGGACTTGCTCGGACTGCCCGCCGGTATCGCCGTGGCGGTCGGCGCGTTTGACGCGCACATGGGGGCGGTGGGCGCGGGCTGCGCCGCCGGCAAGTTGACGAAGATCCTCGGCACGAGTACGTGCGATCTTTTGGTCGCCAAGAATGATCCGCCTCTGCGCGATATCCCCGGCGTATGCGGGATGGTCGATGGCTCAGTCTTGCCCGGTTACATCGGCATCGAGGCGGGACAGTCGGCTGTCGGCGATATCTTCCTGTGGTGCGTAAACCATCTGGTGCCGGATACGTACGGGGCCGCACAGGGAGAGAAGTTCACTGCCCTGGACGAGGCGGCAGCCAGACTGAAACCTGGCGAGAGCGGACTGCTGGCACTCGACTGGAACAACGGAAACCGCTGCGTGCTGACGGATGTCCGGCTTTCCGGCCTGTTGCTCGGTCAGACGTTACATACGTCCGCAGCCGAGATTTACCGCGCTTTGGTCGAGGCCACGGCCTTCGGGGCGCGCATGATTATCGATCGCGTGCGTGACTATGGCGTGCCGGTGGAGCAGGTCATCACCTGTGGCGGGCTGGCCGTCAAGAGTCCATTCCTCATGCAGGTGTACGCCGACGTGCTGAACATGCCGATGGCGGTGGCGGCGTCCGATCAGACCTGCGCGCTGGGTGCGGCGCTCTTCGGCGCGGTCGCGGCGGGCGCGTTTCCCGACATCGAAGCGGCACAGGCGCAGGTCTGCCGCGTGCGTGAACAGGTTTATCGGCCGATCCCGGCGAACGTGGCGGTTTACGCCGAACTGTTCAGGTTGTACCGGCAGCTTCACGACGGCTTCGGGACGGCCGTGTGGAACGGCGGCATGGCGAATGTCATGAAAGAGCTGATCGCGATCCGGGAACGGCAGCGGTGATGGTGGTGGTTCAACTTGGTTGAAGCGCACCCTTCGTGGGAGCGGGTGAAAACGCGGATTGCTTTTCGACGGGCATTCGATTTTAATACGCGAGGAATAGTGGTGGGCAGGGAATTCCTGCCGGAAAACAAAAAAGGGGCACAAACTCATGAAGCATCTTTTAATGGCATGCGCGGTTGCACTGGCTGGCGCTTGGGCGACGCAGGCAGACGAACCGGCTCTTGAGGAGGGTTTCGTCTCGCTGTTCAACGGTAAAGATCTGACCGGTTGGGTCGGCGCGACCGACGGATACAAGGTGGAGAACGGGATTCTCTATTGCGATCCGAAAAAAGGCGGGAATCTGATGACCGCCAAAGAATACGATAACTTCATTCTGCGTTTCGAATTTTGCCTGTACACCAACTCCAACAACGGACTGGGTATCCGTGCGCCACTAAAAGGGGATGCGGCCTACGGCGGGATGGAGCTGCAGATTCTCGACGATTCGGGGCCGCAGTATACCCAGTTGAAGCCGTACCAGTACCACGGTTCCATCTACGGCGTGGTGCCGGCGAAGCGCGGTTTTCAGAAAAAGGTCGGGCAATGGAACTTTCAGGAGGTTCGCGCGATCGGCTCCAGAATCACGGTGATCCTGAACGGCGAGGTGATCGTGGATGCCGATCTCTCCACCATCAAGGAAACGATGGACGGCAAAGCGCATCCCGGTCTGCACAATGCCAAGGGGCACATCGGCTGGCTGGGACACGGCACGCGCGCCGACTGGCGCAACATCCGTATCAAAGAGGTTCCGGCCGACTACCAGGTGGTGAAGCCGGCCGACAATAGGCCGCCGGCGGGATTCACCGCGCTGTTCAACGGCAAGGATCTGACGAACTGGAAGGGCGTGACCCGCGCTGAGAAATTTGACAACCCGCTGGTGCGCCAGAAAGCCTCGCCTGAGAAACGGGCCGAAATGCAGAAGATGGCCGACGATGAGATGCGCAAGAGCTGGCATGTGCGTGACGGCGGTGTGCTCTATTTTGACGGCAAGGGGTACAGCCTCGCCACGGCCAAGGATTACGGCGATTTCGAGATGTGGGTCGACTGGCGGCTGCTGACCGTGCGCGGCGACAGTGGGCTCTATCTGCGCGGCTCGCCGCAGGTGCAGATCTGGGATGCGCACAACCAGTGGAAGATCGGGTCCGGCGGCCTGTACAACAACAAGAAGAATCCGAGCCAGGCCCTTACGATCGCCGACCGCCAGATCGGGGATTGGAACACCTTCTACATCAAGATGGTGGGCGACAAAGTGACGGTCAAGCTGAACGGCACGCTGGTTGTGGATAACGTCGTGCTGGAGAACTATTGGGACCGCAACCAGCCGATCTTCCCCAAAGAGCAGATCGAACTGCAGTGCCACGGCGACCCGATCGAGTTCAAGAACATCTACATCCGCGAACTCTAAGGCGTTCGGGAACGGCCGGCGGCGGGCGGTGTGCGGGTGCGTTCGGAGAAGGTGACGCGCCACGTGATCGTGCCGCCGCTGCCGCTCGTGAAAGCGATACGCACGAGCCGCCCGTCCTCAACGGTCGGCTCGTATAGTGTCGTGATCGGGGCATCGGGCGTGTTGGCGTTCGCGTAGGCGTCATCCGGGCGCGCGACAACGCCGTCGCCGGGGGCGATCGTCAGCTCGTAGCCGTTGGCACCGGTGATGCCGGCCGAATCCACCACGAAGGTGCGGGCAGGGCATCCCGACGTACAGGTGAGGATGCGCAGTTCGTAGCGGTCACCGGCAACCGTCTCACTGACGCCCGAAAGGGTGCATGTGGCGGCATCCCAACGTTCTTCGACAACATCAAGTAGGCCCTGCGTGATGTGACGCGAAGTCGCGATGAGCTGCGGCCGGTCGAGTACCGGCCGCACGGCCAGCATGGCGCAGGCCTGCGGGGGGAGCGTGCAGACAAGACGGTCCTGAAAGGACGGTGTGAGCGCGTTGCTCCGGAAGTCGAAGGCGATGCAGGTGCCTGCGTTGGCCAGGCCCAGCTTGACGATGGGCACGGCGATGCGCTTTTCCGTGTCCTCCCAGTTGAAGAGACCGACCAGGCTGCGGCGCGGGAGACGGTCGGCCTCGCGACCGACGGCAAGCCAGACACCGGGCACGCGGTCTTCAAAGATTTCCACCGGACGCGAAACGATGTTGGTGCCGGCAATGAGACTCTGCAGCGCTGAACCGATGAGCGCGGCACAATAATAAACGCTCTTCACTTGCTTTCTCCCGCGACAAAGTGGGTGCCTTGCGACTCAAAGAGGCGCAGGCGGCCTTGGCGCGCGAGCGGTTCAATGACTGCGCGCAGGTCATCTTCGCTACGTCCAAAGGTCGTGGCAAGAACGCCGAGTGACAGCGGGTGGCGCTCGACCAACGCGACCAGCGCTTCGGCGTTGAGTTCGCGCGAGGCGAGTGTAGGTTCGGTGCCGCTCGTGTGCGCGGCAGAACCGAAGAATGCGCTGAGATCATGTAGGCGTTCAGGCGGGCAGGCGGTGACCCCGCTGTCGGCGGGGGGGCGCACGGCGGTGTTGAGCGTGATGGCGTCCGGCGCAAAACCGCGGGCTAGTTCGGCAATGCGCTGGACTTGGTCATCGCGGTCGTTGAGGCCGGGGATGATGAAGACCTCGAGGTCGAGACGGCCGGCGAAGTTCTGGCGGAAAGCGCGGTAGCCGTCGAGGATCGCGTCGAAACGGAGCGAGGGGTGCGGACGCGATACGCGTTCGAACGAGGCCTGATCCCAGGCGTGCAGCGAGATCTTGACGACATCCGCCAGCGCGGCATCCTGCCGAACTTCGGGCAGATAGAAGAGCGATCCGTTGCTGAGCAACAGCGAGCGGTAGGGCGTCTCGGCGCGCACGAAGCGGAAGAGGTCGCCGAAACGCAGATGCAGCGTTGGCTCACCCGATCCTGACGCCGTGATGAAATCAAGCCCTCCTCCCTTCTCACTCCTCCCTTCTTCCTTCCTTCCCTCCTGTGCCAGCCATTGCCTCAGCTCCGCGAGGATCGCGTCCATCGGCGGCGTGTCAGTGCGTGTGAGTGTGGCGTGCGGTGTGGTGCCGAGCTGGCAGAAGCGGCAGTCGAGCGTGCAGGTCTTCGGCACGGCGAGATCCACGCCAAGCGAACGGCCGTAACGGCGCGACGGAACGGGGCCAAACAGATAGTGATACGCATTCATGAGTCATGTCCCAATCAAGGAAAAGAAGCGTAGCGCAATCCGTCGGCCGATGGCGAACGAAAAAAGGAAGAGTCATTTGCCGCGGTCGGGGGCCAGCACAGGGAGCACGTAGACGGCGGTGTCGGGGGCGTTTCCAGAATAGTACGCCAGGAAATGTGTGCGTCCGATCACGGTGGCGTTGACGTTGCCCGTGTCCCACGGGCGTTCGCTGCCGACACCGACGACCTCGGGTTCGGCCCATCCGGTCGGATTTGACCACACGTCCGACAGCGCGTTGACGCGGCGTTTCACCAGACCTTTGCCGCGTTCAAAATAGTAGTTGCTGATAAGCCCGGTCTGCTCGTCGTACACCAATGACGGCGTCGAGCACAGGATGTCGCCGATGTTGGTGCGTTCGCGCTTCCACGTCACACCTGAGTCGGTTGACGTCAACTGGAACTGCACACCGCCGGAGGAGCCATGGATTTCCGTGCGGGCCAGGGCCAGGATCTTGCCATTACCAACGTATACGGCGGATTGTTCAGTGGGCCAGTCGGCCCTTGAGAGTCCCATCTCGATGGTCGTCTGCGTCCAGGTGTGGCCATTGTCGGTGCTGACGAGCGTCCCCCAGGAGTGGCTGTTGTCGTCCTTATAGTTCCCGGCGAACCACAACGCCATCATGCCCTTGCCCGGGATGTGGAAAATGTCGGTGATTTGAACCGGCAGCGGGGCGAAATCCGGCGTGGATATTTTCTCGAACGCCACACCGTCTTGCGTCCGGTAGAGGTCGTGATGATTTTTCGGGCCGCCGAAACAGCGCACCCAGAGCAGCATGGCGCCGTCGGCGTCGAGCCCCTTGCCGATGGTCACCTCGCCGTAATTCGGCTCATCGGCGACGCAGACTTCCGGCGACCAGGTTTTGCCGTGGTCATCCGATGTGCGCGCGAAAACGCCCCGTACGCCTTCGCCGATGTTGTGGCCGGTGCCGCGGCTATAGGTGCACACGAGCCGACTCCCAATCGCCTGCATCATCGGCCAGGAGTTGTAGCCTTTGCAGTCCTGCACCGTGTACGGCGCAGTTCTGGCCTCCGCCGCCTCCATCGCAAAAACCGTTGTCAACGCCGTGACGGCCGCGGCTGTCATCGATAGTTTCATCTGATTCATAGTCTCACCTTAGGATGGCGATCGTGCCTGTAGGCATCGAGCGCATGAAGAAAGCGACCGGAAGAACGCCATCAGAAATCCTGATTTCGTCCATATATCCGGTGAACGTGTTGTCGGATCCGATCGTGAATGCGGCATGATGCCACACGTCGGGCGTGACAAGGGGGCCTACGACTTGTTTCGACGAGGTGTCGGAGTTAAATCGGCAGCCCAGACGGCCACTCCATCCGATCTGCAGCGCGTAAGACTCATCGGTCCCAAAATTTCCTTGCTGATAGACGATCGGGGCCATCGACCAGCTTGCCAAGTCGCCGGGCGAAACTTTGAAGATCGCCTCGACGGTCAAGTTGGTCAAACCTAGATTTGAAGGGTTAGACGTGTCTGTACGCAGCATCCCTCCGCTGGCGCTGTTGGTGCCTGCCGGGATTTCAGTTAAGCCGAAGTGCATGGCGGTCCGCCGTTCGGATCCTTTGCGCGTGACAGGATCATAGACCCAGATCTCCGCCGGAAAACCCTCTGTGCCAGACGGCATGTATGCGGACACCGTTCCGCGATCGGAACCGGTCAGCGAGTGGCAGAACATCTGATACTTGCCGGGGTCGGCGAGATTGTCGATCACGGTGCTCGGCGTCGAGGTCACGCCGACATCCAGCACGTCTAACCGATACCACAGAACGGGCTTGGCTCTTGCTACGCCTGACGTCAGGCCTGCCGTCACGCCTGTCACAAACGCCCAACGATGCCATGTCTTCATCGCTGTCATCCATTATTTTTGGGCCAATACGGCCAATGAAACCCTCGCAACCGTTAGCTAGCGTAGCAAACACATTTTGATTTGTTGATACTTTTACGTAATTAAAAATCATACTTTCACGCATTATTCTTGCGTTTCAGCGCTCCGTCGCCTATGCTTGCGTCATCATGGAAACGGTCATCGTCTTCCGGACCACCGCCTTGGAGTGCTGGCAACACAAGCTTGAGGGCATACACCGGTTTGCCGATACGCACGGGTGGCGTCTTCAAGTGATCGACGGCGATATCACCGCCACGCAGGCGATGGGTCTGTTGGATTTCTGGGAAGCGGTGGGCTGCATTGTTGAGGCGGACGGTGGCGACACCAAACTGCGTCCCAAGCACTTTCGTCGCACGCCGGTTGTCTTTCTCGATCATTCGCCTGACATCACCCGTGAGGGTGCTTCGGTCGTCCGTCACGACTCCGCGCAAATCGCGCGCGTCGCGGCCAAGGAGTTGCTGCGCCTCAACTTCTCCGACTACGCCCTCGTCGGGTGGTTCTCGCAGGCCTATTGGATGCTCGACAAACTCGAGGCTTTCAAGTCGGTGCTTGAGTTGCACGGTAAGCGGGTGCATGTTTTCGAGCCGGAAGCAGGCGATCGCGGTGGCTCCACCGCGCTTCAGCGGCATCTGCGTTCCTGGCTGCGCAAGCTGCCCAAACCGTGCGGTGTGTTTGGCGTGAACGACTACATCGCCGAACGCGCCCTGTCCGCCGCCGTCGCTTTGGGATACTCGATCCCGGAGGAGCTGGCGTTTGTCGGTGCTGACAACGATGAAATCATCTGCGAAACGACACGTCCCTCGATGACCAGTGTGTTGCCGGATTTCAAGACCACAGGATACATGGCCGCCGAGTTGCTTGCCAACAAGATCGATGACCCTGCCGCGCCAGCGGTCTTGCGCGTCATTCCCCCGCTCGGCATCGTGCGGCGTCAGTCCATGCGGCTTTTCAAACGGTCGGATGCGTGTGTCCAAGCGGCCATGGAACTGGTCCGGCGCAAAGCCGCCGACGGACTCAAGGCGCGAGATGTTCTCGCGACTTTCCCCTGTTCCCGGCGGCAGGCGGAAATCCGGTTCCGTTCCCTGACAGGACACAGTGTGTTGGAGGAGATTCAGGAAGTGCGTTTCGCGCGGGCCATGGACATGCTAAGCAGCCCAAACATCGCCATCGGTGCGATCGCCGGACGCTCAGGGTGGCCCTCTGAAGTCGTGCTGGAACGGTACGTCAAGAAGAGAACCGGCAAAACGTTGTCAGAACACCGGAAGGCGATGCGGTCGGGACAACGTGGTTAGGTTCGGGTGCAGTCACGCCAACCAACACCTGACGGCGTTGAAGCGATAACGCGCGGCGTCGCCATCGCGCAATAATACACCATAGACATCATCGGCATGACGTTTCGCGCCCTTCAGGAAAAGCCGTTTGCCGTTCAAGTAGAGTCCGCCGTTGCGGGCCTCGATCGTCCGCACACCGAAGCGGGCGGTGAGAGTGGGGGCCTCGGTCGACTGTTTAAGTGTGACGGTGTGGAGATTCGGGTGGTCGGGGCTCCAGAGTTTAAAGTCCGGCACCTTCACGGTCGCGCGGAAATGCTTGAATGACACTTGGGTCTCGTTTTTACCGTCAAAAACAAGCGTCGCATCGAAGTCGCCGGACGTGAAATTCACGGCTTCGATCTCGACGGTGCCGGTCGTGTAGTCGCGTGTGCGGACAAAGAGTTTGCGGTTGTCAAACGACAGCCACACGCCGTGGAAGAAACCGCCCCAGCAGTGGAAGTCGTAGTAGGGGCGGACGAGCTTCTGATAGCTCCAGTCAAAGCGGTTGTCGACCGCCGCACAAGCGTATGGTCTCCTGCGGCCAACGCACCGGCCGGGATCTCCACCTTGCTCCACGGCAGGTCGTTGGTGCCGATTTCCCTGCCGTCGATCCAGAACTTGCCGTAAAGCCCCATGCCGTCGATGACCAGCCAAGTCCGTTCCACACCCCGTTCAAGCGTGAACGTCTTGCGGTACAATCCTGTGCCGCGCTTCATATACCACTTTGGCATGGCGTCGAAGCATCCTGGCACGGGCATTGTATCCGTTGCCTCGAACGCGGGGCCGCCGGCCTCCTTAAAGGATTTCCCCTCTTCGAAGCGGAACTCCCAACTTCCGTTCAACGAAAGCGCATTCATCAACAGAATGGTTCCAATCATCGATTCATCTTTTTCGACGGGAATCGTCCGGCATCGACCGGGCGACGGGAACGAGATGTTACGACTCGACACCTGCCGAGACCGGTCGCCTTGCCCCCTTCATGGCAGCACCGCCGTCCCGATCATTTCGTCGAAGCGGGTGGTGATTTTGGCTTCTGACCGCATTTGTCCATGAGATGGAGGCCGGTTTGGTCGGCAGGCCGTCGTCGCTGATGATGCCCCGTCGTTCATCTCGGTTGACCGGCCTGTGAAGACGGGGCCCCCTGTGGTGGTGCTGGATGCGGGCGGCACCAATCTGCGCGCTGCGGTGGTGTCCATCGACGATAAGGGACACGCACAGGATTGACCCGGGACATTACACGTTTGAGAAGATGATTCCGGGTGCCTACTTGGGCCGGCTCGGCTTGACCGTGCTGCGCGCGGCGGCGCTGACGGCCGTGAACCTGGCCTCGGCGATTCTCAAAACCGGCGAGGGACGTGATCCGGCCCGCCCGGTGTGCGTGAACGTGGACGGCGCCACCTATTACCGGACGCTGACGGCGGATTTCGCGCAACGCGTGCAGCGCGAGCTGGCCGCCTTGCTCCAGCCGCGCGGCATCGCCTAAGAGCTGATCCGCGTGGACGAATCGCCCGTGATCGGCGCGGCCCTGGTCGGCCTCATGCGAGCACGGCCCTGGTGCCCTGCGGTTTTAATTGACGGTCAATATCGTGCCGCCGTTGCCGCGCCGAACGGTCAGTAGGCCCGTGCCGGAGAAACGGGTGGCGTCCACATTCTGAGCGCCGCTGCCCGGTGCGCCGTAGGTGCCGCCGACGCGCTGCCTCTCCCCGAACCAGAGCGTATCGACGGTGACGTTCACACCGTTCGGGAGGTCGATTACGCCCGTGCCGTTTTCTGCGAAGGTGACGGAGGCCGCTTCGCAGATGGCGGTGTTGTTGGAGAGCGAGAGGGTTCCGCCCGCGATGATGATCTGGTGGGCATTGAGCCCGAAGCTGCCGGTAGCGGTTACGGCGAGCACGCCGTTACTGACGACCACAGCGCCGGAAAGGGCGTTGGTCTGTCCGAGAGTGAATGTGGCGCTGCCGCTCTTGATAAAGGTGAGCGGTCCGCTCATGATGCTGCCGACGCGTGCGTAGCTGCTGGCACTACTAGCGTTCACGATCAACGTGGAGGGTGCGGTGCAGAGAATTCGTTGGTAGCCTTCGTTCTCTGTGCCATTGAAGGCGTCACCGTGCTGGTCGGTAATGCGGTTGAGCACGAGCGTACGGCCGTTGAGATCCAGCGTGGCCTTGTTGCCGATGTTGTCATTGGATGACTTGCCGATGGTCAGGAAGGGGGTGCTGGCGAAAACCGGATCGGCATAAAGTCGGACCGTCCCTTGCAGGATGTTGAGACCGGACACCACATTGCTACTGGAGTGGATACGCAGTGTGCCGCTGTCGTCACGCGAGAGGCTGGCCGTTGGCATGGTGAGGCGACTGTTCAACACCAGCGTGCCTGCGTCGCGAATGTTTAGCGTGGTGGAACCGGCGTTGGTGATGGTGGTTCGCCCGAGCGAACCGATCGAAAAGGTGCCGTTGTTGTAGCAGCCGATCTGTAACTGGCCGTCCGAGGCAATCCGGATGTCGCCATCCCAGCAGGCCGTGCCGCCAGAGGCGCACCATAACCCCGCGCGTAACCCGCTTCCGCCTGTGACAGTCAGCGTCTCGTCGGTCACGGTGATGCCATCGGCGAGCACCAAACGGTTGTAACCGGAAGACGTGCCACCACGCAACACGGTGCCGCCATTTGTCGCGCCGAGCGCAAGGGCATTGTAAAGCGTGAAGGTTTTCGTCTGGTTGGCATATCCGAATGTCATGGTGCCGTCAAAGGTGTTGGTACCGTACAGGTTGGCTGTGGCGCCGATCATGATGCCGCCGGTGCCCTCGATCACCGCCGTCGCCTGCTGGGTGAAGGTTCCCGCGCTGGGTAGTATGGTGGCCGTCGTGGCGATGGCGAGCGTGCCTGCCAGCGTCAGGGCGCCGCCGCCATCATACACACTATCGTTGGCCTGGCCGACAGTCAGGGAGTTGTATTGGTGACGGCCTTTCAGCGTCAGAGCAGCAGTGCCGAATTTGGACACATCGTGTGCTGTGAGCGTGAACGCCCCCGTGTCCAGCGTATAGGCCCTGTTGGTCGTGGCCAGCGTGATGTCGTGCGGCGTGATGTCCGTCGCGAGTGTCACCGGTGCAGAGGCGATGCCGCGGTCGTCGAACAACACATCGACGCCATTGATGAAGGGGGCGTCAGCGGGCAACCAGTTGCCGGCCGTGAAATCCCAGGTGTTGTTTTCCGCGTGACCTTGCCAGACCATGCGCGGTGTGGTGCCCGAGCCGGCCACCTCCAGAGTCACAGCGGTTTCGCCAATCACCAGGTTGGCATTCGGATAAGAAACCGTCAGGGTGAGGATGCCGTCACCGCTATAGGAAGGATAGGTGACGAGCGGGTAACGACCGGGAGGCAGTCCGCTTTCTGGCAACGTGACGGTCACAGTACCCGCGCCGGTCAAAGTGAGCGGTCCGTCCAGTGCGAGACAGTCGGAGTCTCCGTCGGCTGGGTCACGCAGGTCGAACGTCATTCTGGCAGCGTCGAGCGTAACGCCCGCCTCATGCGCAAGCGTCAGGGTTCCGTACCCGTTGCCGGCGAGCGCGAGTCCGGCACCGGACGCGAAGGTTGCGGTACCGTACACGGTTCCAGTGCCTCCGAACGCCGCGTTGGCTGCTACAGACAGCGAGGGGCTGGCGTTGGTGGCGCTGTTTGTTGATCAGCAGCGTACCGGCACTGACAATGGTAGGGCCTGTGTATGTGTTGGTGGCCGTCAGAATCAGCGTGCCCAGGTCGATCTTTTCGAAAGGCCCCTCGCCGCCAATCACGCAGGCGATGGTCGAGGTGATGTTGTTGGCAATCTCAAAACGTCCACCGGGGTAGACGTCCGAGGCCGTGACGGTCATGTTGCTGAGCCAGATGCCGCGGTTGGTGTCGTCGAGCGTCAGATCGGATTGGATACGCAGGACCGAACCATTCAAGGTTAACTGGCGGGGGTTCCACTCCGGCGGATTGCCGCCCAGATTGTTCTCGTTGCTGAGCGTGAGCTTGCCTTTGCCGACGAGCGTGATGGGGCCGGTAAAGGCCGTGTTGTCGGCTGCCAGTCGGATCTCTTTCATGTGGGACGAGCGGCGCGGGATAAAGAGGAGCAGTGAGCCGCTGCCGGTGAGCGGGGCGTAAACGTGGAAGATACGGAGATCCTCTTCAACACCGGTGCTGAAGGATGCCGCTGCATCCGCCGGAATGGTGATGTTACCGTAGATCTTGCCTGTGCAGTTGCCTAAGCCGTGAGAGACCCTGCCGCGCAGGACCATGGCAGGAACCGTGACCGAGGCGCCGTCAGGGCCTTTCCAGAGTATGCTGCTGGTGACGGTCAACAGGTCACCCGCAAACGTGTGGCTACTGCCTGAACCGGGCGTGCGCATCTGATGGTTCGCCACGTAGGTGTCGCCGGCTTTGGGGGCCTGCCCGTCGTCCCACTGTACACCGGTGTTGAACGACGAGGTGTCCATCGCGTCGTTGGCTTTCATGAAGTGCTCCACGGCAGCAACCCGGCTGGCCCCAAAGAGAGCGGCTGCGGCGGCAAGCGTGTAAAACATCGCTGGATGGATCGGTTTCATGGCTGCTCCTTTTTTGCGGCATATTTCAAATCACGGGGCAAATCAGCATTCACGGAAGACGGTGTGATAATACCGTGTGGCGCGTATAACTGTCTAGCCGGTAATCCGGGAATCAGAGCCGTCCTCGCCGCGTGGCGTTATTGCGGCGGGGCAGGTTTTTTGAGATACTGCCCTTGATTCTACGTTCCGGTTTGGAACGGACACGGACTACAAAGAAGGGGAAGATCTCATGATGCAGTTTTCTCGCCGCGGTTTTATCAAGGCCGGAGCCGCCGGTCTGGCACTCGCCACACCGGTGCTGTCACAGGCCGCCGCACGGGTCGGCAAAAAGGCCAAGATCCAGGTTGGCGTGCAGCTCTACTCTGTGCGCAAGCTGTGCGAAAAGGATTTGGTCGGCACGCTTAAGGCGATCAAGGAGATGGGATACGTCGGCGTGGAGTTCGCCGGTTATTACGGCAAGACCGCCAAAGAGCTGAAGCAGATCCTGGATGACGTTGGGCTGGTCGCTTGCGGTACCCACACGGGACTCGATACGATCAAGCCGCAGAATATCGCCAAAACCATCGAGTTCAACCGGGAGATCGGCAACAAGTACCTGATGGTGCCGGGCATGAACGCCAAGGACGCCCAGGGCTGGATCGATTTTGCGAAGCTCTTCTCGGAGGCTGCGGTGACCGCCAAGGCGGCCGGCATGTATGTGGGCTACCACAATCACCAGCACGAGTTCAAAGACAAGTTCGACGGCGTCTGCAAGTGGGAGATCTTCTTCAGCCATGCGTCGCCCGACGTCTGCCAGCAGATGGATGTCGGCCACGTGGTCTCGGCCGGCGAGGATCCGGTCGCCTGGCTCAAGAAGTTCCCGAACCGCTCGCGCACGCTGCACGCGAAGGAGATCTACCCCGGCCCCGGCATCCTGGGGCAGGTGCCTGAAGGCAAGCAGGGCGTGAAGTGGGACGAGGTCTTCGCGGCTGCCGAGGCGGATGTGACCGAGTGGTACATTGTGGAGAGCGAGGCGGATCCGAACACGCTCAACAACATTCGCGGATGCATCGAGTTCCTTAAGGCCAAGGGACGCGCCTGAGACGAGTCGGGGGCGCGGGCGTTCCCGTCCGCCGCTCCCGTGTTGTCCGCTCACGACTGAAAGAGCGGTGCCAGTTCCGGTGCCGCCAGCACGCGTCCGAGCGCGGGCCGCAGCGGCGTAAGATCTGCTGCGCGTACTGTGGCGGGCGCGTGGTTTTTGTAGGCCTCGCCCCACATGCCAACGGCTGCGGCGCGTTCGTCGTCTGGCAAGAACTTCCAGATGCTTTCCAACAGCCTGAGATAGTCGTAGAGGCATTGCTGTTCGACGGAGAGTCCAGGTGCCGCTCCGTATTCGAAATCCACGAAAAGCAGGGTGCCGGAGGCGCGGTCGCGCAAGATGTTCGCGAGGCTCATGTCCATGTGCGTCACCCCGGCGGCATGCAGGCGGGCGATGGCCGATAAAGCCTCAGTCGCGAGCGCCAGGCGCGAACGTCCGCTACGTCTAGCCTCCTCCTCTAGCGGCCGGGCATCGCGGTAGCCGCTGATCATGCCCTGCGCGTCGCGCCACAGCGGCTGTGGCGTGAGCCCGAGCGGGGCACCGAGGGCATAGGCCCGCCATTCGCGCGCCAGCTTTTCCTCAGACGGTAGCGATATGAACGGCAGGCCGTTTGAGGCCGGTGCCGAGGGCGCGCACGTGGGGACGACCATGCGTAGGTATCCGACCGGATTCCCCGCGCACAGGATCTGGCAGACCACATCGCGTCCGCGTCCGCCGGCCGTGCGCCAGGTGACCGGCCCGCCGAACAGCCGTTCCGCCGCTGCCCGGTAGTTGGCCTCCAGGCGCGGTTGCGCCGCGCGCCACGCACGCCGGCGCCGCCACCATCTTTTCAGTGCACGCATCTTGATTCCTTCACGGTTGGTCGGACGGTATCGCCTGCGGCGAGAGCCAGGACGCGCCTTGCAGCAGCGCCAGGACCGAGAGCGCATGCCGGTGCAGATAGGTGCGATCCGTAAACGCGGCGGCGGCTTCCTTCGCGCGTGCCCGCCAAAGGCGCGTCGGCTCATCGCCCATGCGCCCGCCCGCCATCAGCCACCACTCGGCGCCGAACGAGACCGTCGGCCCAGTTTCGGGCGTAAAATCACGGCAGACCGCATCCCAGCACGCGGCGTGCGGCTCGACAAATGCCAGGCCGTAGAGCTGCGCCAGCCCGTCCGGATAGGGCTTGCCGCGCATTTCGGCATGTGATCCACTGGACAACAGGGCATAACTGAAACGCTGTCGCTCCGGTCGCCAGAATGTGGCCAACGCGCGTCCGAGGCGCTCTGCCCGTGCTCGCGCGTCTTGCGCCTCCGTCTTCTGTCCGTTTGCCGCAAAAAGCCGTTCGGCGGCCAGCTGGCCGGCCCGGACCTCAATGTTGTCCATCAGATACTTCACGCGATAGTCGGGCTTGGCCCAGGTCAGGCCGTCCGCAGGGTCGGTCACGCTTGCGAGGCAGGCGAGTGCGCGGCGGGCGGCCGCGAGGTGTGACGCGGCAAGCGTGCCCCCGGCCTGTCGGAAACGGTCGGCGACCAGCAGGAACAGGGCGGCTGAGCTGTCCCAGGCGTCGGTCCTGCCGGTGTCGCGATAGGCGCTCAGCGTACCTGCGAAGTCGTTCCAGTAGCCTGCGGTACTCTGGTGCGCGGCACACCAATCGAGCCAGCGACCGGCGCGCGCGCGGTCGTCGGCCGCCCCCCCCGTCTCGCTGTGCGCCAGCAGGGCGAGCGCGGCGATATGGGCAAAATAGGGCACGATCCAGACCGGTGCGCTGGCGCGGCCCTGCGGACTGACCTGCGCGAACGCGCCGTCCGGGAGCTGGCAGGCGCGGAGGTGTCTCAGGCAATGATCCACGGCAGGGCGCACCGTGTCCGGTATGCCGTCAGTCTGCGCCGGACCGGCACAGGCGGCGCAGAGCGCCATACAGAGAACGGCTGCTCTCATGGCATCCATCTTGAACCGAATGGGCTGCACGGCAGAGGTCAGGCCCAGCGCATCGTGAGGGCGCCCCACGTCAGGCCCGCGCCGAAAGCGACCATCACCAGCACGTCGTTTTTCTTGAGGCGGCCCTGTTCCAGTGCTTCGCAAAGTGCGATCGGGATCGTGGCGGCCGAGGTGTTGCCGTAGTCAGCGATGTTGAGGAAGATCTTTTCGGAGGGCAGATCGAGGCGCTTGGCCACGGCCTCGATAATACGGGTGTTGGCCTGGTGGGCAATCAACAGTGAGACATCGTGCGGGGTGAGCCCGGCGCGGTCGAGCGCGCACACGGCACATTCCGACATGTTGCGCACCGCCTGCTTGAAGACTTCGTTGCCCTGCATGGTGATGTAGCGTCCCGGCACATTCGGGTTGGGGCGGATGCCGCTGTTGGCCAGTTCCAGCAGATCGGTCTGCGTGCCGTCGCCGCCCAGCTTCGCGGAGAGCACGCCATCCGTCTCCGAATGGTGCGCACTGAACACGGCGGCGCCTGCACCGTCGCCGAACAGGATGCAGGTGTCACGGTCCTTCCAGTTGACGATCGCGCTGTTCACCTCGGCACCGATGACCAGCACGTTCTTCATCAAGCCGGAGCGGATCATGCCCCAGGCGAGACTCGCGCCGTAGACAAAACCGGTGCAGGCGGCACTGATGTCCAGTACGCCCGCGTGGGTTGCGCCCAGGGCCTTCTGCACCAGACAGGCGACTGACGGGTAGATCGTGTCAGGCGTGGAGGTCGCGACCAGGATCAGGTCGATCTGGTCAGCCGTCATGCCCGCTTGGCCCACCGCCGCGGCGGCCGCCCGGACGGCAAAGTCAGAGGTGTATTCGCCCGGCGCGGCAATGCGCCGTTCGCGGATGCCCACACGCTGCCGGATCCAGGCGTCGCTGGTGTCAACCATCTTTTCGAGGTCGGCGTTGGTCAGCCGTTTCTCTGGCAGCGCCTTGCCGACGCCGACGATCCTTGCTGTCAATGTGCGTTCACTCATGAGGGTGTCTACCGAGTTTGTCTTTGATAGGAAAAACATAAAGTATATAATATTCCGGCTTTCGCAACAATAGGCGGAAAGAGGGGGGCTCAAAATGACGAAACGGACGGGAATTGCCGCGGTGGGCCTGCTGTTGGCGCAGGCCTTATTGGCCGGTGCCGACCGTTTGGCGCGGGTTGATGCCGAGGGGGTGTTGCGTTGGGCCGATACCGGTGATGAGGTGGCACTGCTGGGAGTCAACTATTACACGCCGTTTACCATAGACTACGCGGCGCTCAAACGGCAGGGGCGCGACCACCGGCAGGTCATGCGCGACGACGTGGCCCATTTCCGTCGCCTTGGCCTGGGCTGTATCCGCGTCCACTGTTTCGAACGCCAGTTCAGCGACCGCGAGGGCAATCTGCTCGACAACGAGCACCTGGCGCTGCTGGATGAATTGATCGACATCTGTCGCGAACAGGGGATCTACACGGTGCTCACGCCGATCGCCTGGTGGGGCGGTGGCATCTGGACGGAACGTACGCAAGGCTTTTCGGACATCTATTCGATGCGCCAACTGACCGCCGACCGCTCCACGTGGCCGGCTCAGGCCCGTTTCCTGAAACAGTTCGCGGAGCATGTCAACCGGATCACGGGGCGCCGCTATGCCGATGAGCCTTGCGTGCTGGCCTTTGAGTGCATCAATGAGCCGCTCTATCCGCCGGACACGCCGGACAGTCTGGTGACCGACTACATCAACACGCTGACGGACGCCCTGCGCGCCAGCGGGACCGCCAAACCGATCTATTACAACTCTTGGCACGGACGTAACGCCGCCGCCGGGGCCTCGCGCGTCGATGGCGTCACTTGCGTCTCCTATCCCACCGGATTGGTTGCGGGGCGCGAGCTGGAGGGTCCACAGCTCAGCCGCGTCCGTGCGACCTCCCTTCAGCCCGACGCCTCGATCGCCCGTAAGTCGCGCATGGTCTACGAGTTCGATGCCGCCGACATGAATGGCTCGTACATGTATCCGGCCATGGCGTTGTTGTTCCGCTCGGAAGGTATCCAGGTCGCCTCCCAGTTCCAGTACGATCCCATGCCGCTGGCGGACGTGAACCGCAACTGGCAGACCCATCACCTGAATCTGGTTTACACGCCGAACAAAGCGCTCTCACTGGCCATCGCCGCCGAGGTCCTTGCGCGTATGCCGCGTGGTACGACCTTCACGCCGGCCGATGACGAGATGCGGTTCCCGCCGTTCCGCGTCTCGGCCACAGAGAATCTCTCGGAGCTGGTGACTGAGACACATTACTTTCACAGTAACGCGACGCGCACGCCGCCGCCTGCTCCGGATCGCTTGGAGCGGGTGTGGGGCTGCGGCGTCTCGCCGCTGGTTGCGTCGTGCGGCAGCGGGGCCTATTTCCTGGATCGCGTAGCACCGGGTGTCTGGCGCCTGCAGCTCTATCCCGATGTCTTTACCGTGGCCGATCCCTTCACCGGCACCACCGCGACCAAGGTGCGCGTGCTGCCGATATGCCCGACACTGACGCTGCGTCTGCCCGATCTGGGAGTACGCTTTGCCGTTCGGACTTTCGCGGATGGACGCCTCGGCGAATCTGCTGCATCCGCCCGGGATGGCGCGTTCACGGTTGCGCCCGGCGATTACCTGTTGACTCGTGACGACGTTACGCCTTCTGCCGAGACCGTGAAGCGTGCGGCGGAACTGGCCCCGCGTTGGGCGGCGCCGCCATTGCCGGATGAGAAAAGTGTCGGCCCGTTGCTGCGTGCCTCCGTACAGCCGCAGTGGCGTGCCGGACATCCCATGGAGCTGTATGCCGAGGCGGCGCTGGCCACGCAGGTTGTCGCGCGGCTGATATCTGGCAACGACAAGAGTGTGGTGGTGACGTTGACGCGCACGAATCAGACGATGCATTCGTCCGGGCACTACAAGGGTGTCGTTCCCGGCGATCAGCTTGCGCCGGGCGTGTGGAATGTCGCATTCAGCGCCCACGGCGCGCATGGCGTCGCCGAATATCCGGGACACTCCGCCTATGATGTAAGTTGGGCACCGCTTGTGCCGGAACGCAGGATCCCGCTGCTGCATGTTCCGGAGACGCCTCCTCCACCTGTCAACAACGGTTTGACGGAGGCGTCGGTGACATTGGTTCAGGCGGGTGACCGGCGTGCGTTGCGATTGAGTGTGGCCGATGTCGGGGTCGGCCGCTCTGCCGCCGGCTATACGCGGCCGTTTGCGGTGGATGTCGGCGCACTCCGTCCGGCCGAACGCGCCGGCGTGCCCGATCCGATGGGATGGGGGTTGCGGATCGTGGCGCGTGGCGATGTGGACGATGCCCGCGTGGAGATTGGGTTCAAGATGAAGAACGGCCAGGGGCTGGGGTATAACCTGCGGCTCGGTGCGGGGTGGAGCGAGATGATCATTCCTGCCGTCGAGTTGATTCCGTTGTGGGGGTTGCCGAAGCGCGAAGCCTTTTGCTGGAAAGAGGTTACACGACTCAGTGTGCTGACCGGCGCGTGGCTTTATTCGGAGGGGGCGCCTCAATCGGGCGTGAGTGTCGATCTGGCCGCGTTGGAGTGGGTCGCCTTGCAGCCGGCGCTGCGGCTGAATGTGGTCGCCAAGGATGGCGCCTGGAGCCTCTTTGATGTCGACGATTGGATGCGTGTGCAGCTTTGGCATGCACCGTTGCGCCGCTGGAAAGTGCGTGACGATCGGTTGCGTCCCGCCATCCATTTGGGTGCGGAACGGTTCGACGGCGAACACGGCAGTCTGTCGCTGCGCGTGCCGACCGATGGCCGTTCCTGCGCGCGGCTGTGGCAGACCGACGGAGCAGACGCGGTGCTGGTCGTCCGCGCGCGGGCGGCGCACCCCCGGACGACCGCCTTCGAACTGGCTTTGATTCAGGATGACAATGTCGCATGGGGCACGAATGTCCCGCTGACCATTGACTGGCAGACACACCGCATTCCGTTGCGTACGCTGAAGCTATTCTCGCATTGGGACAAAAAAATGACCGAACAGGCCGGGCCTCACCTGCGGCTTTCGCGCCTGGCGGCGGTCAGCGTCTGTTTCGGCAAGTGGCTCTACCCGAAAGCCGCCGCCGAACCGCACGGCTTCGAGATCTCGGCGGTCGCGGTCGAGCCTTAGTGCATACCTTTCTTTGCCTCTGCCCAGTCCACCTCGTGCGGCAGACAGCCGCGCCGGGCGGCGAGCGCGGCCACGCGGCCCGCGCCCTCGCCGGTCGCGACGGCGTTCCCGGTGACGCGGTAGCTGGCGTGCGCCACGAAATCGCCGCTGATGCAGCGGCCGGCCATCATCAGGCCGTCCACGTCTTTGGCGATCAGCGCGCGCAGCGGAATGTCATACGGCAGCGTCCGTTCCACCCCGCCGCGCTCGATGGTCTGCTTCTCGTTCTTGGCGCGCGTCGCGGCGTGGATGTCCACCCCGAAGGTGACGCGCGCGACAGCGTCATCGTGACGCGCGCCAGTGACGAGATCATTTTTGGCGACGGTGTAGCGTCCGTGGATGCGGCGGCCCTCGCGCACGCCGATCTGCTCGGGGGTAGCGACAATCTGGAGTCCGTCCCACCGTCCGCCGAGCTTGCGCAGCCCGCGCATGATCGCGAAGATCTCCTTGCGCGCGCGCAGCGTGGCGGCGGTCATGGCGTCGGCGTCGTAGGGTTTCACGCCGTACTCGTGATTGAACATCAGCAGCACCACATGGTCGCGCACCGGGAAGATCGTCGGCATGCCGTAGGAAGGATCGATGCCCGCGCGGCGGATTTCCGCCTTGACGCGCTGCACGGCGGCGACATGGCCTTTGAGGTCGTTCTGCGAGAACAGGTCGTGCAGCAACGTGGCGTCGCGCACCACGGCCAGCACGTTGAGGGTCAGGGGTTGGGCCTCGCCGGTTTCGGGGTTGCCGAAATCCCAGCCGCAGCCGGCCAGAGCACCGAGGTCGCCATCACCGGTGGCATCGATGAAGACCGGGGCGCGCCACGCCTCGCGGCCGGACTTGGACTCCGTGACCATCGCGCCGAGCCGCCCGCCGTCGCGGCAGGCGGCCACCACACTGGTTTGCAGGCGCACGCGAACGCCCGCTTCCTCGCACATCTCTTCGAGCAGGATCTTCATCTCCTCCGGCTCATAGACGAACATGGAGGACAGCGTGCCGTGGCGGGCGCCGCGCGCGTCGAGACGGTCTGCGATCTCGCGCGTGAGGCCCTCTTTCTTGAAGTCGAAGATCCAGGTGAGCAGCCCGGCGGTCCAGACGCCGCCGAGGCAGCCGTGGCGGTCAAAGAGGCGCGTGCGCGCGCCGGCCCGCGCCGCGCTGATGGCGGCGGCCACGCCGGCCGGACCCGCGCCGCAGACGATCACGTCGGCGTCGTCGCGCAGGGGCAGCTCGCGGACGGGCTCGCGCAGCACGCCGCCGCGCAGCCCGCAGGCCGGGGGCGGCGTGGCGCAACCGGTCAAATGCGGCAGGGCCGCCGCCGCAGAGCCGGTCAGCGCGGCCTGCAAAAACGCGCGTCGGCCCACAGACGCGGAAACACGGGAACCTTCGGCATCACAATCGGTCATCTTCATGGTGCCGTCCATTATGGCGCACCCCGTATTGAAGTCAACCGGTTTCGCGTGATGTTCGCGCCCCGGGGTGTGATTCAGTTTCAACTAACGCGGGCTCGCCCGCAACCCCATTCAATCTCACACAAAGGACACAAAGGTATTTCATGACAAACCATTCCCCTTCGTGTCTTCGTGTGAGAAACATCCTGTTTTTATTCTATTTCTAGCCGTTTTGCACTCGCACTTCCCCCACTGTGATGGTACAGTTTTAAAAAAAACAGAGTTGAACGTGTATCGACTGGCATAGACAGACACACGTTCGGTGGAGTTTTTACACGGCGGGACCAGGGAAGAGTTGTGCCGAAGCACGAAATCGAGGACGCTATGTCCGACGCCTGTATGTCTTTTTCAAAATCCGCAATTACAGCCGGATTCAAGTACGGAACAAACGGCCCTCAAAGCAGCCGGACACTGATGCTGGACGAGATGTCGTTGTGTCTTAATCAGGTTCCGATGGTCGCCGCCCGCATCGACTATGCCGATGCGATCATTACAAGAAATGTCTTAGTGTGTTTAGGCTAGGATCGCTACCGAGTTATGAAGTTGCCAATTCCCATAGATTCGCTCCTGAACGGCAAGGCCGTAGAATGGGAACGGCTGGAGTTCAAGGAGGGTTGGAACCCCTTGGATCTCCTGCACACCCTGTGCGAGTTTGCGAACGACTTCCATAATCTGGGCGGCGGGTACATTGTTGTGGGCGTACCCGGCAAGCCTACAAGCCGCCGCCAGAAATACCGCCTCATATCCAAAGGCCAATCCGTACTGTCCGATTGCCGGCAGAAAGGCTCAAACGGATGAGAGCGACCGCCCTTCGGTATCTTCGCGGCGCACTGAACCAGCCGACGGCCGACTTCCGGCCTGGGCAATGGGAGAGTATCCAAGCCATTCTGGAAAGCAAGCGCCTGCTGGTTATTGAGCGGACGGGCTGGGGCAAAAGCATGGTCTATTTCCTGGCCACCCGTCTGTTGCGGAATGCCGGGGCAGGCCCCAGCCTGTTGATTTCCCCATTGCTTGCCTTGATGCGCAACCAGCTGGAGGCGGCCGCGCGCATTGGCGTCAAAGCTGAAACCATCAACAGTTCGAACCCTCAGGACCGTGCCCGAATAGAACAAGCGCTCCGTGACAATCAGGTCGACATCTTGCTCGTCTCACCGGAACGTCTGGCCGACGACGCCTTTGTACAGAATGTCTTGTCAACCATTGCCGACCGCGTAGGTCTGTTCGTCGTGGACGAAGCCCACTGTATATCCGATTGGGGCCATGACTTCCGTCCCGACTATCGGCGCATTGTCCGGGTGCTCCATGCCTGGCCGTCGAACATTCCCGTTCTTGCGACAACGGCCACCGCCAATGATCGCGTCGTACGCGATGTCATGGCTCAGCTCGGCCAAAACATCACCTTGGTGCGCGGCCCTTTGCTCCGTGAGAGCCTGAAACTCCAGAACATCACGATGCCAAGCCCTGCGGCTCGTATGGCCTGGCTGGCCGAAACGATTCCGTCGCTCCCCAACAATGGAATTGTCTATGTGCTGACCAAACGGGATGCCGAACGGGTTGCCGAGTGGCTCCGCATTGTCGGTATCAGCGCTCGTGCCTACTATAGTGGCGTTTTGCCGGAACCGAATGACGGCACCTTGGTTGACAATGTGTTAAAACAAAGAGGCATAACCGTAGAGCAGTATGCCCAGTACAACGAAAAGGCAAAGAGCGCTTTGTTTCGCGAAGTGCTGGAAGCGGAGTTGCTTGCCAACCGTGTAAAGGCTCTTGTCTCCACAGTGGCCCTGGGCATGGGCTTTGACAAACCCGACCTTGGTTTTGTGATCCATTTCCAACGGCCGTCCTCTGTAGTCCACTATTACCAGCAGGTCGGCCGCGCAGGGCGTGCGCTAGACGAAGCTTATGGCGTTCTGTTTCACGGCGAGGAAGATGACGCGATCGCCGCTTACTTCATTCAGAATGCCTTCCCTCCCCAAAAGAATGTGTCTCAATTACTGGAGGCCCTTGACAGATCGGAAGGCGGCCTGTCGACTCCGCAAATGGAAAAATGTCTGAACCTTTCAAAGGGGCAAATCGCGCAGACACTCAAATTCCTTTCTGCGGAATCGCCTTCGCCAATAACGGAAATCGACGGCAGGTGGTTCGCCACACCTGCGGCAGAAGTGTTTTGCTTCGAACGGAACTGGACAAACGCCTGATATCGGCTAGTATGAGCCGGCGAAAGGTGGGAAGCGATGGGAGAGCAGCAGCGTAAGCGTTACACGTCAGAGGAGAAGGTGGCGATCCTGA
>Ga0208461_1000713_pt1 | contig 31897 bp, 20 predicted proteins | sample AD_JPNTR4_MetaG_FD_184448 | JGI IMG/M metagenome (GOLD analysis project Ga0208461, IMG submission 184448) | Active sludge microbial communities of municipal wastewater-treating anaerobic digesters from Japan - AD_JPNTR4_MetaG (SPAdes) (version 2) | ecosystem: Engineered > Bioreactor > Anaerobic...
ATTATGCAGCTAATATACTCATTTTTAATGATATATTAGACAAAATATGCTGCTTTTTTTCTTTTTTTATCTCTTTTTTCTCCTTTATTTTCAGCCCTTTCTGAAGTGCGAAACTTTAGTAATGAATAAAAAGGAGAAGGAGGAATAAAAAAGTTGTTTATATCATCGGGATGAGCCGGATCAAATGTCCACACCTCTTTTACGATGTATTTTTTTAATGGTGAATTGTTGTCGATCAACCCTTTAAGTACACATTTGCAGATTTCGTACCCGCCGTATGTATTGAAATGGGTATTGTCTGCTAAGGGTTGGATTTGATTTGGAAATGTTCCTGCAGGATAATGCACGAAAGCTTTTATTGATTCTTCGGGTCCCCATGCTTCATACAATGTTTTGGTTATCTGATTTAGATCCACCAGCATGACGTTTTCCTCCTTTGCCAACTGACGCATGGCATCGGGATAATCTCCCAAGGTATTGATTATTTTGCCGTTTTCGTCGAAACTGCGTCGGTTGACAGGTGTTATTAAAACGGGAATGCCGCCTTTTTTTCGACATTCATCGATAAAGTATTTCAAACTTTTCTTGAAACTTGTGTAAGGACCTATATCTTGCCCTTTTTGTTTTTGATCGTTATGGCCGAATTCGATGAATAGATAATCGCCTTCCCCCATTTTTGTGAGCAATTTGGCCAATCGTTTTGAGGAAATAAAGGTGTTGGCAGCTTCTCCCGATTCGGCATAATTGGCTACGGCTATCTTTGGCTTTAAAAAACGCGGCAATATCTGTCCCCATCCACACCATGGCTCTTCATCCTGATCAACCACTGTCGAATTTCCGGCAAGGAAAAGTGTGGGAACATTCACATCTTTGATGACCATTTCTACCAAGCCGGGCTTTTCCCCATTGATTTCCAGCGTAAGTTTGTCATCCCAATTTAGTTTCCCGATTTCCCGCTTTTTGATTCTCACGGAATCGTCATTTCCAATTTTTGTGTTGCGGATGTTTACGATGAACGAACGGGTGACAAATTTTCCCGGCGAGGTTTTCACATTTTCAAGCATCAATCGCCGTGATTCTGCTCGAACAGTAGTATTGGTCGTCTCTTTTTTATTTCCGAGAACTACCGTTACCTTATAGTTTCCTTCGGGTAATGTGACCGAGAAAAAATAGGGGTCATTGTCTTTAGGAACAGTATTCATATCATATCCGAAAGGAGATGTAGGACCATAAACGGTGGAATGCTTTATTTTCCAATACCCTTTTTTGTCGGCAGCACCGAAATTGAATTTATATTCGATTGCTCCTGCTTTCATGGTTGTTAGCAAAAAAACAATGAAAAGCAGTTGAAAATAAATTTTTGGATGATGCGAATCTTTCATGTTTCTCCTTTTTTCTTTGTTATTAGTGTCAATCCATATGAAATACTTCTTTCAAGGGGATAGAAACGGGCGAATTATCAGGGTTGGTTTCCATGATGTCGGCCATATATGCCCACCATTTCTGAATGATGGGGTTATCTCCCAAATCCTGAGAGGAAGCCTCTCCCGAGACTTTTTGAACCGCGAACAAGATGTTGGTATCTTTATCCCAGTAAATGGAATAATCCGATACCCCGGATTCTTTTAATAACTGTTTTACTTCCGGCCAGATTTCACGGTGTCTTCTTTCGTATTCGGCTTCGTAGCCGGGTTTCAGATACATTTTAAAAGCTTCTCGTTTCATAATTCGTTTTATTTTAATGATTCGTTTTAGGTTTTTATTTGATGTATTGGTTTAAAGAAAGTTCGGGAATATTGCGAATGCCTTCAATAAGTGCTTCGCAATTCAAGATGGCTCCTTCACGCGAAGTGTGCACGCTGTCTTTAAATAGATCTTTCGCTTTTTCGGGACCCAGTGCTTCATATTTTTTTGCGATCAGGTCATTCATATCGATAAAATAAGCTCCTTCTTGCTCCGCAACTTCTTTTGCCCATTGACAATAAGTCTCGTTTCGTGCCATTTTTTCACCATCCCATTTGTTGTTGGGGGTAGGAGAAAGTACGATGGGGATTCCTCCACAAGCTTTTGTTTGACGGATGTAAATTCGGAGATAATGTCCAAACGTATATACTTCTTCCGGTCCGCCTGTCTTTTCCATGATGACGGTTTGCGATTCTTCTCCAATACCTTTTAATGATGCTCTTGCTCTTCCTGTGTTGAGAGGACCTCCATCGTTGTGTCCAAACTGGATAAATACAAAATCGCCAGGTTGTATGCCGAGCAATACTTTATCCCATAATCCTTCTGTATAGAAGGTGCGACTGCTGCGTCCTCCTAAAGCGTGATTTTCAACGGAAATGCGAGTTGTATCAAAAAACTGTTCAAAGAAACTGCCCCAACCCCATTGGCCGTTGTCGCCTTTTCCTCTACCGTTTTTCATAGTCGAATCGCCAATAAGAAAAACAACCGGATTTCCATTTTTTCGGGAACTCCCGGCCATTATTTCATTAGGACGTGATGGATCTCCTACACTAAAAATCGGGGAATCAGTGAATTGTTTTGCAGCATAAAACTGTACCGCACTATCGTTCATTTTAGGAAATTGCGTATTGATTAATTTGATTATTTCCGATCCGGCCCATATTACCGGCCCATAACCATGCGCAGCATATTCACTCACAGGCCGATAATAATAGAAAGCGGGATCAAATCCCATGCCGGTTCCTACGCAAGTTCCTTCAACTTGGCCTTTATCGTTTATTTTAGTCGAAACTGCATTCCATCCCAATGTGGCAACAGGGCCATAAGTGACAGCTTCTATCCACCCCTTGTTAATGGCATGTGCTATGCAGTAGGTGAAAATGGCAGTTGCCGATGTTTCAGGATAAGAGTCATTTCTATCAAGCAATTGATGCCAAAATCCGTCGCCTGATTGACAAGCCGCCAATCCTTGAATATGCTTTTTCACCAGATTGAGAATAAAATTTCGCAGAGGATGGTTCTCCGGCAAAATATCGAGCGTTTCTACCAAGGTAAGTAATGCCCATCCATTGGCTCTTCCCCAAAAAAATGAAGGATGCTCTTGAGCGGATTCAACCCATCCATGTCGAAATAAGTTTTTGTCCTCAACAAACATTCTGGTAACAAAAAGCTGTATCTGCTTTGCAGCTTCATTGAAATATTTATTGTCTCCCGTTAAAGCGCCCATTTGTGCAAGCGCAGGTATCGACATAAACATATCGTCGAGCCATACCGTATTCATTTGTGGCCGTTTACGCGCAAAAGTACCATCGAACAAACGATATTCACCATACATGATGTAGTTCATGTAATTATCGATAATCGGGCGAAGATTTAAATTTTGATCCTTTCGCTGTGCCTTTATCATTGCAGCACACATAGCTCCGGCATCGTCCAGGGCTTTGGGCTTTACCATCTGATGCATTTGTGGATCGATGAGTCCGTAATCGTTAAATAGCTTTTTAAAGACAGGGAAAACGTCAGCGAAAAAATTGAAACGATCATAAACATACTTTTCATAGCGCTTATCGTTGGTTATTTCAGCGGCTGAAAGCATAGCGGCATAGGTTACACCCCATTCGTAGCTTGTGATTCGGAAATCTCCTTTTTTTAGCGCTGTATTTTGATCGAATTCTGAAGTATCTATTATTGCTTTTTCGGTTTTTGCATCGACGATTTGTGCAGGTGTAGTCGTTTCCAAATAACCTAAAATTTTGTCCAAATCGTTTTTTATTTCTTTTTGATCGGGTATACCATATGGGATTGGGTATTCGGGTTGCATGAGATGAAGTGGTACATCCGCATCGGTTTGTTTTGTCTGCTTTTTTTGAGCATAAACAGGTACCACAGCAAGGGTGCATGCTAAAATATAGAACACGATAAGAGCTCTTTTCTTCATGTTTATTTATTTAAAAAAGTAACGTTGATTTGGTCATTAAATTTACCACCTTTGTAGGTAACTTCCAATTCTATTTCGATTGGTTTCCCGCATGTCTCGGATTTTTTGTCGAGGATGATCATTCTTGAAGTTTCCCCATTCGACCATTTGTAGGAATCGTAATCCATTCCGGCATCGAGCAAAATTTTATCCTCTGTTGTCCGGATTTCTTTTTGTGGAAAAATCTTACCGAGATCGCTCCCGAAATAATAACCGGCTTGTGTCGGTTGGTTATAAGCTACATTCTGTGTTGCGGCACTTATTCGATAAATGGGATCTTCCATCAACGAATAAAACCTATAGGGAGTTTCGTAAGGGGTAATATAGATGCGAAGATTTTTATTGTCCTTTGTTCTCCAGATGACTTCCTCTCTCCAATCGCCAAATATATCGGCACAGAAACACGGATTAGATTTTGTACCATTGTTTTTCAGACACGCTTCACAGTCGAAAAGAAGATCGGAGCCTCCGTTTAAGTAATCATATTTCGTTATGCGGGTTCCATCGAGCAACTCTCTTGTCAAATCACCGTCCCACCAACAAGCCATATTTATGGGAACGCCTTTCAGAGAGGGATTGATTACTTCACCTTTTATGTTCCTTATGCCGTGCGAATCGAGTGACCACATTTCTACGCCTTTGTGGATAGGATCAATATCGGCAGCCATACAGCGACCTACGTCGGTATTGCTTGGTACCTGGAAGATTATATTACCGGTTTCTGCATCACGAAATGTTGATCCGTCTTTTCTGTTTTCATGACAATCCCACACCTGGAGCTTTTTGCTCGAAGGATCGAAAGCCGTCAGATGCAGAGCGTCTCCATGTCCTAATCCTGTAGAATACAAACCTTGTCCGTTATGGTCAATGACACATGCACCATACACAATCTCATCGTATCCGTCGCCATCGATATCTCCGACGCGTAAATTGTGATTCCCCTGACCGGCATAAGCTTCGTTGCCCTTGGTATTCGAATCGAAAACCCATCGGTTGGTCAATTTTCTGTTTTTCCAGTCAAAAGCAGCCAGTACGGTACGCGTGTAATAGCCTCGGCACATTACCACACTCGGGTATTCGCCATCGAGGTAAGCCACACAAGCCAGAAAGCGGTCGGATCGGTTGCCTTCGGAGTCGCCCCAATCTTCCAATCGGCCTCTTTGTGGTATATAGTCTATGGTTTGTAAAGCTTTGCCTGTACTCCCTTCAAAGACGGTCAGGAATTCCGGACCTTCCAGTATTCTTCCATTTTTGTTGCGGTAGTCTGCTTTTTCGTCCCCGATAACGTTACCTTCTCCGTCAATGGTTCCTTCAGCCGTTTTCATCACCACCTCAGCTTTAAGATCTCCATCCAGATCAAAAACCATGAATTGCGTATAATGTGCTCCTGCACGGATATTTTTCCCGAGATCGATTCGCCAAAGTTGCCGGCCGTTCAGTTTGTAACAATCGATATATACGTTTCCCGTGTATCCATCGTGGGCATTGTCGTGAGCATTGGTAGGTTCCCATTTGAGGATGATTTCGTATTCGCCATCTCCGTCTACATCCCCAACGCTTGCATCATTGGCTTGATAGGAATAACTTTGACCATTCGGGGTTATCCCTTCCGGAGGAATATTGAGGGGGATATTTAAATAGCCGATTGAGTTGGTATTTTTTAATGTGTAAGAAAATTTTTCTTTTGCTGATTCTATACCGTATTCAACCGGTCGGACTTCATATGTCAACACTCCTTTTGGAGCATTGGTATCCTTAAAGTAAGTAGATTGAGCAATGGGAGTTACATTTATTTTTTTGCCGTTTCTGTAAATATTAAAAGTAGTTGTCGATAAATCGGAAGATAAGTATCTCCAGCTGATGTTTACTGTTTTGTCATCTTCTCTAATCGCCACCAAACCTCGGTTTAATTTTTCTCTTTTTAATTTTGAAAAATCGTATCCGGGTTTTAGTGTTCGATAGATTTGTTCGGCGATTACGCGATGTCCCACATCGTTTGGATGCAACATATCCTCATAATATTGGGGTTTACCGATCAAAGGGGTATACAGATCAATGGTTTTTAAGCCTTTTTCTTCAGCAACTTTTTTAATGATGGGAATAATTTCATTCAATAGAACCTGGGGTTGGTGTGGCCAACGCTCATTGGGTACAATAGGGATAGGAATACAGAGATAAACGCTAGGTTTTGAAGATAAATTAATGAATTCGTTGCATATAAAGACAAGATCTTTTTCGAAGTTCTCTGCGAAGTTATCCGCATTCCATACCTTCGGTTGTGAATCATTCGTTCCAAGTGCAATGGTTACGATATCCGGTTGAAATTCTTTTGCCTCCATAAACGCAGGAAGATCAACGTAGGGTTTGTGTGTCCCTCTGCATGTTGTGGCACCACTGACTCCATAGTTTCTCACATCATATCCTTCGCCCAGCATTTCTGCCATGATACCTACATATCCTTTTTTTTCACGATCACTTGCACCGGCACCTGCCGTTATGCTGTTTCCGATGCATGCTATCTTTATTTTCTTGAAAGGAACGATAGAACTTTTGTTTTGAGCACATAGACTAAGATAAGCAGTGAAATAAATACAAAAAAATAAAGGATAGATTTTTTTCATTAGTTGTTCATTTCATTTTCTATAATGTAAAAGAGAAAGGAAATAGAGTTTCCTTTCCCTTTTACAATTAGATGTTTAATATCCGGGGTTTTGCATAGCTTGTTTTTCTTCAGAAGTTAATGGTTGACCATTTTCATTTCGAATGGCATCCAAGAACTGTTGAGGTATCGGGCGTAAATAATGCTTCTCATTAATATTTGGAGCAGCCTCCGAATTAAATAATTTTGCTCTTTTTATTAATGTTTTGGTCCTAGCTAAATCAGGCCATCTTTGAAATTCCCCAACTAGTTCTCGAGATCGCTCATTTAATAAGAAACACATCATTCTGTCATAATCAGAAGTCAGCCCAAGTTTTGAAATTACCGCTTCATCCTCATCTGGTAATTTGGACAATGTGTAATTGGTTAAATCCGACGATTCTGAAGTTTCAGGAATATTAAGCGATTCATAATATGAATTACTATTTCTAAATGAACAAACCTTTATCCCATCAGCATAATTGGCTTGGCCAGCAGTATTATTGAGGTATGCAGCTCCTCCATCCGTATACGCAGATCTAATTTCTCCACTTTTGAATTGAGCTCTTTTTCTTACAATGTTAATTTCTTGAATAGCATAATCGTATTTCTGCTGACGAATTAGCGCCTCGGCTTTTATCAAATGAGTTTCTGCTACACGAGCTAAAATGCCATCACGGGCACCTTCTCCGTAATTGTGATTCGGTCTTGAACCATCGTACCACTTGCTCAACGAAGGGAATCTATTTTTTAATCCTACTCCTAAAAAATGATCACTCCCATCCGATAAATTCAATACATAAGTATGAGGTGTCGGTTTTTGGGTATAAGGATTATAAAAATAAACGCCTGTATGATTATTTAACAATGAGGTGGAGATTTTAAAGCGGTCATCATTTTTATTATTTAAAATATAAATAATGCCCAAATCCCCCAATCCATAAGTATAACTTAATCCTGTATTGGGATCTGTTCCACTAAGTTGTCCGGCTGTTTTAGAATTATTTAAGCTAAGTTTAGTCCTAAATGACTTCCATAACCGAGAATCATTCTTTTTATCAAAAACATCCAATATATATCTGGATGGCCTTAAACGCTGATATTCTCTTCCACCTGCTATATCTCTTGTAAAACCTGTTAAATTATTATATTGCGACACAAAATAGAGATGGTAGCTATTCCCTTCAGCAGCAGGGGTAACATTTGAAAATTGCGCCGAAAAAATAATTTCTGAAAGTGTTTCGTTGGGCCCGTCAGATTTCTGAAAATTGAATAGATCTGAAAAATTTTCAGCCAGACTGTGTTTACTGATTACTTCGTCACATAAAGTAATTATTTCCGTTAAATCCGACGTCTTATATGAGCTATTCCAATCATCATTAATTTCTGAGACTCTATATAATAGCGCTTTCGCTAAAAAATGGGCAGCAACATCTTTGTAGAGCCGGCCAATTTGTGTAGTGGTTGATGGCAATCCAACATAGGCTACTCTGAAATCTTCTATAATCTGGTTAACACAATCTTCTCTGCTCGAACGGACAAAATATCTTTCGACTTGCTCAGAAGGAGTTAGTTTTAAAACCACTCCTCCATATTGTTGAACAAGATAAAAATAACTATAAGCTCTAGCAAAAGACGCTTCTGCTTTATAAAGAGTCTTATTAGCCTCGTTAATAACCACCTCATCTGTTTTTTGGAGAACCAAATTTGCCAAATTTATGGTTTTATACATTTGATCCCAAACATCATTCATCGGAATAGTGTTCGAGTTTATAGATACTATTAATGAACTTAAATTCGATGTATAGTCATTCCAATCGTGATTGCTATTATCTCCTCCGACTGTAAATTCATCAGTCCCATACATTGTTGTACAATAACCACGTTCCCTCATGAAAAGGAATCGGAAATCGTTATACAAAGCTACAATTGCATCAGCAATACCTTCCTCTGTGTTGTAATAATCTGTATTTCTTTCAGTTTTCAATTCTTCATATAAAAAATTATCACTACACGAAACAAAAAAAATTGAAACAAGTAAGAATGTCAGAATCGTATATTTTTTTATAGTTTTCATATTATTTGGATTAATGTGATGATTTTCATTATGAATATTTTTTAGCTTAAAAACCAATATTTACGCCAAAGACAATTCCTCTATTATAATATAGAGTTCCATACTCCGAATCAAGATATGAATTATTGGACCATAGCATACCTAGATCCTTAACTTGCAAATAAAGCCTTAAATTATTTACTTTCAATTGAGATAAATTAGATTTTGAAAAAGAATATCCCAACGAAACATTTCGTATTTTCAAATACGAATCATCTTTATAATATGTCATTGCATATGGGTCACCTCCAGCCTCATCACGAATTGGTTTCTGGTATTCAGCATCAATATTATCTGGCGTCCAATAATCTACTACGCGCTGATCACCATACATGGAAGTTAAAGCTTCGCCAACAGATCTTAAATATTTGAGTCTGCCAGTAATAAATAAAGAAAAATCCCAATTTTTAAATTTAAGATTGTTATTCAATCCGATAATCCAGTTTGGTCTTGTATTTCCTATAATTACTCTGTCATCATTAGGAGTGATTTGATAATTTCCATCTTGATCCTTAACCCTGACCGAACCTGGAGTAAAATTATGTCCATTTGCATTAAATTTTGCCATCTCCGATAAATCCTCAGGGGTATCTTGCCAAATGCCAATACGCTCATAATCATATATTACACCAATTGGATATCCAATAAACCACCCATCGGCTACCATATCTTCTTTCCCATTCATAAGCGATACAATAGCATCTTTTTGCCAACTTAAATTTAAATTAGTTTCCCAATACCAATCTTTATTTTGGATATTAACCGAATTAAGCGTTAAATCAATTCCATTATTCTTAGTTTCTCCCACATTAGCTAAAGTGGATGTATATCCAGTAACACTTGGCAATGCCATTGTCATTATCAAATCTTTTGTACTCGATTTATATATGTCAATATTACCATTCAACCTACCTTTCAAAAAAGAAAAATCTAAACCGAAATTATATTGGGCAGTTTTCTCCCATCCAAGACCCAAATTAGATAAATCTGTTGTCGTAGTATAACCAGATACTATACTCGAACCAAAGGGCTGTTGTACTAGTGTAATTGCTCCTTTTGTAGTATATGGATCAACGGCTGAATTTCCCGTTACGCCATATCCTAATCTCAATTTCAATTGATCAATCCATGATATATTCTTCATAAATTTTTCTTGTTCCATTCTCCATCCTAAAGCAAGACTTGGGAAAAAAGCCCATTTATATCCTTCTGCAAGTTGAGACGCACCATCCCATCTACCCGAAGCCGTAAGCAAATATTTTTCATTAAAACTATAATTAATTCTTCCCATATACGAAGACAACTGATTCTCGATCAATCCAGTTCCCCAACTATCGAGCGACGAAACGGAACCCATGGCATACCACTTCATACTTGGAAGTGCAATTCCCTGTGCAGACATGCTGTACGACTCATGATTCCATTTTGAAGCAGTTTGTAAGAATGTCGCGCCAAACGAATGTTTATCAATTTTTTTATCATAATAAATCAAATTATCAAGCGTCCAAGAGAAATCCCTATCTCCTGAATAACTAGCATACGAAGAACCTCCTCTTGTAATGGATTTTCCATCATTATAAATCCCATTTCGATATGACCTAAAGTCAGGGCCAAAGTTCATTCTATAGCGTAATCCTTTAAAAATGGTTATTTCAGCAAACAAACTGGAAAGTAATCTATATGTTTCTCGTTGATTTGTAGAGTATTTCCATTCGTTTAAAACATTTGCAACTCTCGATTGCCCACCCGGATAAGTAACCAAATTACCTTCTGAATCATATGGTAGGGCATAAGGATAAATTCTTGCAGCAGCTAATACTAAATCGGAAGGACTTGACATCGAAGCACCTTCGCTTGATTGACCATAGTCTTGAGATGCATATGTTCCATTTATATTAACCCCAAATTGGAGCCATTCCTTAGGTTTAACATTTAAATTGGCCCTTAATGAATAACGCTGATACCCCTGACCTTTAGTTGTACCCTGATTATTTAGATATCCAAAAGAAGCGTATCCTTTTACAGCTTTGGATCCACCACTCACGTCAAGTGTATGTTCATGAGTTATATTTGCTTGGGTTACAGCTCCAATCCAATCAAAAGTTTCTATCTTTGAAGGGTCCCAATTGCCATTACTCCATCCTTTTTGAATATTTGACCAAGCAACAGGGTCTGCAGTGAATAATTCAATTTTCGCATCATTTTCGAGACTGGGAGAATTGCCTGGACTCATGCTGGATGGACTTTTGTTATAAGCCGCCCACCGAGCAAAATCAATATATTCGGCTACATTCATATAATTGCTTTTCCAAACCATATCTTGTTTTGTTACCGTACCCGCATAATTTATGGATAACTGATCCTGAGAACCTTTTTTAGTCGTGATTAAGACTACACCATTTGCACCTCGAGAACCATAAATTGCTGTTGCCGATGCATCTTTCAAAACATCAAGAGTTTCGATGTCTTGTGGATTTATTGTTTCTATACCACTGGTTGACATTAATGGCACACCATCTACTACATACAAAGGAGCATTACTTGCATTTAAAGATCTTACTCCTCTAATATAAATTTCGCCAACTGTACCAGGTCTCAACGTATTTAAGATGTCAACGCCAGCAGCCTTACCTTGCAATGCCTCGAGTGCGTTATTAGTCGGCATAGCTGTAAGTTTTTCATTTGTCACAGAGATTATTGCTCCCGTAACGTCACTTTTTTTCTGAACCCCATAGCCTACAACCACCAATTCTTCTAATGCTTGTGCTTCTTCCTGTAAAACAACTCCAAATGACGTTTTTCCTGCTACCGGAATTTCCTGGGTAGCATAACCGATATAGGAGATTTGCAAAACGGCATCTTCTGGCACATCGCTTAATGTAAAGTTCCCGTCCATATCGGAAACAGTCCCCGAAGATGTCCCTTTCACCATCACTGTTGCCCCGATAATTGGCTGCCCATTTGAATCGACAATATTTCCCGTAATTGTTTTCGTTTGAGAAAAAACAAATAGCGGAATCATTGCCAAAAAACAAATGATCATTTTTCTCGACATAAAAGCCTTTATCGAGCTTGGATGTCTTCCTGTTTTTCTACTGTTTTTCATTTTTCGACATTTTAAAAAATTAATTTTAATTTTAGCTATCTTTTTTTAGTTCAACATAAAGTAAAAATATTCAATTTGATTTTTTCAAGAATTTAGATGCAAAATAAGTTACAAAGCTAATTTCCTTTGGCTTTAATTTTTTTACTCCCCAAGATAATAGGAAGGCACGGCCGGTTGTTGGTATCCCATTGTATGGGTAGTTATAGTTTGACGATAGGTATTGTCTTGTAATAAAGTAACTCTCCGGTCTTTTGCCGGAATAGTCGTACTGTAAATTCGTAATTCTCCCGGAAGAGCGGTAACAATCTCTTCTCTCCAGTCACCATAGAGATCAGCAACCAAGACCACATTGCCTTCAAAACCCTTTTGAACAATTTCGTCTTCACCCTTATAGTGATAGGTGGTCACAGAAAAACCCTTACCTTGTCCCTCTGGACGAATATATTCGCGTAATTTGTCGGCATCCCAGCATACCCAATCGCCGGTTGGAGGAACATCTTCTCCGGTGCCATACAAATTTCCTTTGGCATCAAACAGATAGCGGTTGTTGTTGCCTGTAATGCCCATCGCCCGATGTCCTTTTGGATCTTCTGCGGCAAAACATTCCAATCCCTGTCTCGTAGGATCGACATCAGCTACCATCCCTGCACCTACATGTACGGTAGGACGACCGATTTTCCAGACGAGTGTCCCTGTTTTGGCATCGCGCAGGCAAATACCTAATCCGTCTTTGTCGTGCAAAGCTTCAACAGCAAGAAAAATTTCCATGCCCGGAAGCGACGGGTCAATGTCCGTAACAAAAACCTTGTCGGGATGGCCAAGTCCTGCCGACCATAGAAGGGTACCGTTATCATCCAAGACAGCCGAGCCAAGAACGATTTCGTCTCTACCGTCTTCATCAACATCGGCAACCAGCATGGTATGAGCACCCTGACTCCTTACCACCGGATTTTCTTCATCACCATCCCAGTGCCATAATTTGGTTAATTTACCCTCTTTGAATTGATATGCATCCACAAACATGGCTTTGTAGGTACCCCTTGCCACAATCAGACAAGGTGTTTTGCCGTCGAGATAGGCCACTCCGAGCTGATTGCGGTTTTGACGATTATAATCACCCAATCTTGGAGATCTTTCGGGCCAATCAGCTTTGGTGATTTCTTTGCCGGTCATGCCATCCCATATCGATATCCACTCTTCTCCTTTGTAAACAGCACCATCTGCGTCTCTTATGCCGCGTGGTGCTGTCTTTACGGCTACTTCGGCTTTGCCGTCGCCGTCGAGGTCGTAAACGATAAATGGCGAATACCACACGCCGGGTTCGATGCCATCCCCAAGATCATTACGCCAAAGGAAGGTGCCATCATGCAAATAGGCTTCTATTTTGTAGGTAACCTGTGATGAATCCGGCTTAAAACCGGGATCCTTACTTACATTAGGTTGAATCAGAACAAAGTCGAATTGACCATCACCATTCAAGTCACCTATACCCAACCTCCTCCGACCGGGTACAACGCCTTCTTGCAGAGGAATAGAAACATAAGGAGGTTTCCCGGGTGAGGGTCGACTGATGGCGGTTACACATTCGGAAGCTTCACCTTTCTTCCCTTTCAGGATGGGAACAACCCAATAGGACTCGTCTCCTTTTACAGTAGCATTTCGGTAGAGAAAATCTGTGGTTGTCGAGATGGGTTTGCTATTCAGTTTTACTGAGCGATTCCCTGAGCTACGGTACACATCAAAAGCAATATCTGCAGGATCCGTTTGTAACAAACGCCAACTCATATATACGTTTTTGTTGCTTTCGTCGGCAATAGCTATCACACCCCTGTTAAGTTTTTCTTGAATGCGCTCTTTGGCAAAACCTTCTACTTTGGGTTTATCGGCATGATCGGGTTTCAATATTTCAAAATTGTATAACAATTCGCGTGCATCCTGGGCATATATAGAGATAAATGCCGGAAGCAAAAAAAGAATAAAAATTTTTTTCATTTGGAGGAGATTTATAAAGGTTCTTCATTATTATTGCGTTTTCTATTTTAGTTGTATAGGCGGCAATTCAGTTTTTCCTTCGACGTAATTCGATGCGAGTTGATGCAAGTGTTTGACGACTTCTTCGTATTTCGGATCATAAACGAGGTTGACCAGTTCGTGTGGATCGTGAACAGGGTCGGTAAGAAAAGCACCTGCACCTGCTCCGAAAAATTCGGCGTATCGCCATTGTTCAGTGCGAACAACAACTCCTGTGAAGCCTTTCCCATGTTCATTCCATACAGTGTAAGCCGGTTTATCCCATGCAGATAGAGGATTGTCCAACAGAGGTCTTAAGCTTGTCCCCTCAAGTCCTTCTGGCTGAGGTAGCCCACACAAATCGACAAGCGTTCGGATAAATATCCAAAAGTTCCACAATGCGAGGCGAAGCTTGCCCATTACCTTTTGCCCTCGGATCGAAAATAATGAAAGGTACGCGTGTACCTCGTTCCCACAAAGATCCTGCTTTTGACCATTTCCCCTTTTCCCCAAGTTGATATCCGTGGTCGCCCCAAAAGACAATAATGGTATTTTCTCTTAATCCCTCCTTATCCAGTTCGGCAATCACGCGCCCTACATTCCAGTCCACATAACTGATACAAGCCAAATAAGCACGAATCATTTGCCGAGCTTCTTCAGGTGATGCAATGCGATTGATAAACAAATCGGCATTAGTAGGCCGAATAGAGCCGGCCGGAAATCCTACGGGAACCATAGGCAATGAAGCAAAATCGGGAGGAAGCGGTATGTTGTTTACGTCGTACAAATCAAAAAATTCTTTTGGCGCTATCAAAGGTGAGTGTGGTTTTGAAAAACCGCAAGCGATGAAAAAGGGTTTTCCTGATTTTTTGCTCTGTCGAATATATGCAATCGCTTTGTCGGCTACACGAGTATCACCAAGTTGCCGTGCTGCTTCACCTTCTACAGCTTCCCACCGATCTGAACGAGGATTAGAAATGACATCTGATGGATTAGGCATCCTTCTCTGAAAATGGATACGCCATTCTTCGGGTGTTAAAGCGGATGGAGGGTCGGCATTGACGGGGTTGTTATAGATCCGCTGTTCTCCTCCTTCTGTCCATGCTTCCGTATCGTCTATTCCTCCGTGAAATATTTTTCCACTGCGCAGGGTTTCATATCCGTGAAGGCGAAAATAGTTGGGAAGGCTTACCCAATCGGAATAGGTAGCACCGAACCATTCCCTATTCGTGTATAATCCACTCGTCGTTGGCCGACGTCCGGTAAGAATGGATGATCGTGACGGACAGGAAAGAGGGTATTGACAATAAGCCCGTTCAAAGCAAACGCCATCTTTGGCAAGTTTATCGAGATTCGGAGTTTGTGCCATCGGGCTTCCCAATACATTCATCTCAGCCCGCATGTCATCCGAAATCAGAAACAGTACATTCATGGATTGCTCTTTCCCTTGTTTGGGATTGGCAGCAAAAATCGATTGTTCTCCGGCCGCAAAAAAAGTTATGGTAACAATTGTTGCTACAGTAAAAGGTTTTATATTTTTTACCGGTAAATTCATTTATAAATGAGCAAGTTTTTTTATTTACTATAAATCATAAATACACTTTTGAACGTATGGATTAAAATCAGGAGACTCGATATTGATCTTTTATCTTTTGTTTCCCGAGCTCAAGTCGCTCGACCTTTCCTAAAGATGAGCAGAACCACATAAATTGTAATTTTATTATCTCTCTTTGTTTGAGTTTAATATCAAATTTACTTTGTAACAGAAATAATAAGAATTGGCATAAGCCCTTCATTCAAATTCACATTATATTGATTGTTGATATTAATATTTTGTCTATATTGTTCGATAAAATTTAACAAGGCGAGATTTAAGAGATTTTATTTCTATAAATATCTATATGACAACAGTTCGGTATTTTTTTAAAGAATCACTCCTAACCGCCTGATTATTAACAATGAATAACTCTTTTAAAATATACAACCTAATCAATTGATTACGTGATTATTAAGTAAAAATTTACCGACCCATTAATATGATTAAAATACTTATTTTTTTATTACCTCCAGCCGTCTCTTTTCTTCCACAAAAATATTATATATAGAAATCAGCCTACTACAAAAATTGATATAAATACTTCAAAATTTGACATAATTTTAAAGAAGAAGCGATAACCTTTTTAAGCAGATACTTCTTGTAAATGGCTTTTTTATTCGATGTAAGACAAAAAGAATCAGCGTCGGACTCTTTTATTCTCCATATCAGCATACGCCACAAGGAGCTGAACGCATTCATGGAAACCCTCTATAAAATTTTTCCGAATAATTTCGTTCGCAATGTATTGGTTTTTCAATCATTATTTTTAACTTTGCACCCTCTAACAGAAAGGGGGTTATTGTAAGCCAACAGAAAAAAAAACGAAACGATAGTAGAATATAAACAGCAACCATCCTCGAATAAAAGCTTATTATCAAATTTTTATTCGAGAAAATTAGGGATATGCCATAATTTTATTATCCCCAATCGTGCGGGCAATAGTCCCAATAATTGAACAAAAAAACAAAGAAATATATGATCATTGTACAAGTAAAAGAAGGCGAAAACATAGAAAGAGCCTTAAAAAAATTCAAGAGAAAATACGAAAAAACAGGCATTGTTAAGGAGCTGCGCAAGCGTCAGGCATACACAAAACCGTCAATTGAAAGACGTAAGAAAAAGCAGCATGCCATATACGTACAACAGCTGCAACAAAACGAAGATTAATTTTTGATCTTCCAAAATTTTATCTAACTTCGTTGCCACAAGATGGCCGACGAAATGTGGAAAGAAAAGTTCATGAGATATCTCCGTGTCGAGAAGAATTATTCCTCTCACACGGAGATTTCGTATTTAAACGATCTTTCTCAATTCGAATCATTCATCAGATCCGAAACCGGCACTTTTGACCCTACAAATATCGATGCAGACCTTATCCGGATATGGATATCGCAACTAATAGAAAATGGCATAAAACCTCGATCTGTAAATCGCAAGCTAAGCGCCATAAAATCTTTTTTCAAGTATTTAAAAAAAACAGAGGTTTTGAAAAACAACCCTGCCGAAACGGTGCATGGGCCCAAAATCGAAAAAAAATTACCTACATTTGCCACCGACACCGATTTGGAAAAAATCATGGATGATGAAACAGAATTTTCCGACAATTTCGAAGGATATCGCGATCACCTCATACTCGAGCTGCTCTATGTTACCGGCATGCGCCGAACCGAGCTGATCAATCTAAAAGATGCAGATATCGACATCTATGCCAAAACTCTTCGCGTTACCGGAAAGAGAAACAAACAGCGACTTATCCCATTTTCGGACAACACTTTATATAATATACAAAAATATATATCCCTGCGCGATGCAAAAATCAAAAACAATTCGGCATTTTTATTTGTTAGGAATAATGGAGATCCAATGTATCCGGCCATGGTATATAAAATCGTACATACTCATCTTAGTCGCATTTCAACTCTTTCGAAAAAAAGCCCACACGTATTACGTCATTCCTTTGCTACCGAAATGTTAAACAATGGAGCCGAAATAAACGCTGTAAAAGAATTGTTGGGACATTCAAGTCTCGCTTCTACAGAAATCTACACCCACGTGACATTTGACGAACTAAAGAAAGTCTATCAACAAGCTCATCCCCGAGCAAAAAAATGAAGGAGGAAAAATTATGGAAATTAGAATTCAATCCGTCAATTTCGACGCAACTGCCCAGTTAAAAGCATTTGTTGAAAAAAAAATGAAAAAATTAGAGAAATTCAACGACGGCATCCTCGAGGCAGAAGTAATCATGAAGGTCGTAAAACCTGAAACCGCAAAAAACAAAGATGTCTCCGTTAAACTAAAATTAAAAAACAGCGAACCGTTCGCCAACAAGGTTGCCGATACTTTCGAAGAAGCAGTAGACTTGTGCAGGGAAGCTCTTGAAAAACAGATCATCAAAACCAAAGAAAAAAAAGGATAGATAATCCTCGTAAAAAAATAGATTGAAATCTTTGGCAATCGAAAAAATATTACTACCTTTGCGACCGTTTCTCTCTAATCATGAGAGGGAAACGGTTAATTATAAGTAAATAAGCCTCTTTAGCTCAGTTGGCCAGAGCACGTGATTTGTAATCTCGGGGTCGTTGGTTCGAATCCGACAAGAGGCTCAAAAAATACAAATAATTTACCGGTTAAGAGATCTGTTTCTTATTGTAAATCAGCGATATATAAATATATCATTTTTGATTGGGGCAGTTACCAGAGTGGCCAAATGGGGCTGACTGTAACTCAGCTGGCGTAGCCTTCGGTGGTTCGAATCCATCACTGCCCACAAAACAAATTGATGAAGTTTCGGATAAATATTTTGAATATTGACAACGTCATCAACTGTTTGAATGCGGAAGTAGCTCAGTCGATAGAGCATTAGCCTTCCAAGCTGAGGGTCGCGGGTTTGAGTCCCGTCTTCCGCTCTTGATATGAATCGCGGATCGCAATCAAAAACTTTGAACAAAAGTTTTGTTGAGCACTGCAAAAAGAAAAAACATCTTAGCGTAAGTGCCAAACGAGCGGGAAAACCGCTGTAGCGTTTTCCGCGGCAATACTGAGGTCGCGTTTCGAAGCAATGTTCATCAAGTAATTGCATAAGCATTCTTCGGAGAAGATCGCCACAAAACCACACAATGCGGAGAAAATCTTAAGACAGATTCATCCGTCGATTTTTCTGGCATCTTTCCTCTTTTGCCAATGTAGCTCAGGGGTAGAGCGCTTCCTTGGTAAGGAAGAGGTCGCGGGTTCAATTCCCGCCATCGGCTCGAAACGCGATTATTTTTTTGATTGAAAATTGGGTGAGCAAAATATATTCATCTGTTTTCTGAATTAAGCACTAAAAGAGAGTAAATAAACTAACTAAACTAAAATAAGAACATTTTATGGCAAAAGAACATTTTAACCGGACAAAACCGCATGTCAACATCGGTACTATCGGCCACGTTGACCACGGTAAAACTACCCTAACGGCTGCAATCACGACCGTTTTGGCTAAAAAAGGATTTTCGGAAGTACGCACTTTCGACTCGATCGACAACGCACCCGAAGAAAAAGAAAGAGGTATTACCATCAACACTTCTCATGTTGAATACGAAACTGAAAACCGCCATTACGCTCACGTTGACTGCCCGGGTCACGCTGACTACGTTAAGAATATGGTTACCGGTGCGGCTCAAATGGATGGTGCTATCATCGTGGTAGCCGCAACTGACGGTCCAATGCCTCAAACCCGTGAACATATCCTCTTAGCACGTCAAGTAAATGTTCCACGCTTGGTGGTATTTATGAATAAATGCGATTTGGTGGACGACGAAGAAATGCTTGAGCTGGTAGAAATGGAAATGAGAGAATTGCTCGATTTCTATGATTTCGACGGCGCCAATACACCTGTTATTCGCGGATCTGCACTTGGTGCTCTCAACGGCGACCCGAAGTGGGAAGAAAAAATCATCGAACTCATGAATGCCGTTGATACGTGGATTCCACTTCCTCCTCGCGACATCGACAAGCCTTTCCTTATGCCGGTAGAAGACGTATTCTCGATCACGGGTCGTGGAACAGTGGCAACCGGTCGTATCGAAACAGGCATTGTCAAAGTTGGTGACGAAGTTCAAATCATCGGTCTTGGCGCCGAAGGCAAAAAATCGGTTGTAACCGGAGTCGAAATGTTCCGCAAAATTCTTGACGAAGGTCAAGCCGGCGACAACGTAGGACTTTTGCTCAGAGGTATCGACAAAGACGAGATCAAACGCGGTATGGTTATTGCTCATCCAGGAAAAGTAAAACCCCATTCGAAATTCAAGGCTGAGGTTTATATTCTGAAAAAGGAAGAAGGCGGACGACACACTCCGTTCCATAATCACTACCGTCCTCAATTCTACATCCGCACACTAGATGTTACCGGCGAGATTCAATTACCGGAGGGAGTTGAAATGGTAATGCCCGGCGATAACGTAACAATTACGGTTGAGCTGATCTATCCGGTTGCATGTAACGTGGGTCTCCGCTTCGCAATTCGCGAAGGTGGTCGCACGGTAGGCGCCGGTCAAATCACGGAATTATTAGACTGAAAACAATAGAACTTAGCCGGCCTGTTTTTCAGGTGGTCGACTAAGTTCCTCTACGGGTCTAGCTCAGTTTGGTAGAGCACTGGTCTCCAAAACCAGGTGTCGGGAGTTCGAGTCTCTCGACCCGTGCAAAAAGTATGAAATTTTAAATGAAAAAGATAGTTGCATATCTCAAGGATGCCTATACCGAATTGGTGTATAAAGTATCTTGGCCTTCACGAGAAGAACTAACCAGCAGTACAATAATAGTAATGATTGCTTCCCTTATTATTGCGCTGATAGTTTTTGGGTTGGATTCTTTATTCGAGTGGATATTGAAAATCCTATACGGTATTTAATCATCTGAAATAAAGGAAAAAATGGCTGAAAGCGAAAAAAAATGGTACGTTCTGCGTGCCGTTAGCGGCAAAGAAAATAAAGTCAAAGAGTACCTCGAGTCAGAAATTAAAAAAACCGATTTAGGAAAGTACATATCTCAGGTCCTCATTCCCACAGAAAAGACTTACACTGTACGCAACGGAAAGAAAGTGATGAAAGAACGCGCTTATCTTCCCGGTTACGTGCTTATCGAAGCCGATCTGACGGGGGAGGTAATTCACGAACTCAAAAATCTCAACTACGTAGCAGGCTTTCTTCCCAACACCAAAGATCCCCAACCCCTTCGTGAATCGGAGGTGAAACGTATTTTGGGTACGATGGACGAATTGGAAGAAGCCAACGAAGAAATGGATGTAAAATTCTACGTAGGCGAAAATGTAAAAGTGATTAGCGGTCCCTTTACAAGTTTTTCGGGAGAGGTTGAAGAAGTGAATGACGAAAAAAAGAAACTGAAAGTAATGGTCAAAATATTCGGGAGGAAACAACTTCTCGAATTGGGATATATGCAAGTAGAGAAAGAATAAACAGCAATTTGGTTACGCAGATTCTGAAATTCTTCCGTTTGTTTCGAAAACCGTTTATTAATTTAATCAAAGAAAATGGCAAAAGAAGTTGCTGGACAAATCAAATTACAAATCAAAGGAGGAGCTGCAAACCCATCTCCCCCCGTTGGACCTGCTTTAGGTTCGAAGGGGATCAACATCATGGAGTTTTGCAAGCAATTCAATGCCAGAACTCAGGACAAAGCCGGTAAAGTGTTACCTGTGGTAATCACTTATTATACCGACAAATCTTTCGATTTTATTGTTAAGACTCCACCGGTTGCGATTCAATTGTTAGAAGCCACCAAGGCAAAAAGCGGCTCGGCCGAACCTAATCGTAAGAAGATTGCAGAAATCACTTGGGATCAGGTAAAGGCTATAGCCGAAGAAAAAATGCCCGATCTAAATTGCTTTGACATCGAATCTGCAATGCGAATGGTTGCCGGCACGGCTCGCAGTATGGGTATCACAGTAAAAGGGGAGTTCCCTGAAAATGTTAATAATTAAAACTTCAATTGAGTTATGAGTAAACTGACAAAAAATCAAAAGTTGGCTTTGAGCAAAATTGAAGCAGGGAAAACCTACACGCTGAAAGAAGCTTCAAAATTGGTCAAAGAAATTACAACTACCAAATTTGACGCTTCGGTCGATATCGATGTACGCCTTGGCGTAGATCCCAGAAAAGCGAACCAAATGGTGAGAGGCGTAGTGTCTCTGCCTCACGGAACCGGAAAACAAGTCAGAGTTCTTGTGTTATGTTCCCCCGAAGCCGAAGCCGAAGCTAAAGAGGCCGGTGCCGACTATGTAGGACTTGACGAATACATCGAAAAAATTAAAGGAGGTTGGACCGACGTGGATGTTATCATCACTCAACCGCAAATTATGGGAAAAATTGGTGCATTGGGACGCATTTTAGGCCCTCGAGGCTTAATGCCTAATCCTAAAAGCGGAACTGTGACTACTGACGTGGCTAAAGCAGTCAAAGAAGTGAAACAGGGGAAAATCGACTTTAGAGTGGACAAAGCAGGTATTGTGCATGCTTCTATCGGAAAAGTATCATTTACGCCGGAACAAATCAGAGATAACGCCAAAGAATTCATCGAAACGCTTATCAAACTGAAACCCACGGCAGCTAAAGGTACTTATATTAAGAGTATTTATCTTTCGAGCACGATGAGCCCGGGTCTGAAAATAGATCCTAAATCGGTAGAAGAAATCTAAAAAAGGAAATTAATCTATGAAAAAGGAAGATAAAAGCATATTAATAAAGAAAATAGCTGAAACTGTTCAGTCTTATGACAACTTCTACCTTACTGACATAGCCACTTTAAATGCGGCTAAGACCAGTGAACTTAGAAGAGAATGCTCAAAAGAGGATATTAAGCTTCTGGTAGTAAAAAATACTTTACTGAGAAAAGCGCTTGAGTCACTCGACGGAAATTTTGAAGAGCTATATCCCGTACTTAAGGGTAATACCGCCATCATGTTTTCGAATGTAGCCAACGCACCTGCTAAACTCATCGATAAACATAAAGCTACAAAGATACCGGCATTCAAAGCCGCATACGTACAGGAAAGCTTCTTTATCGGGGATAAATATCTGAAAGATTTGATATCCATCAAAAGCAAAAACGAAGTTATCGGAGATATCATTTCATTGTTGCAATCTCCTGCCAAGAATGTCATCTCTGCCCTTAAATCAGGCGGAAATACCATTCACGGCATCTTGCAAACTCTTTCGGAAAAATAATTTTTCAACACAAACACAAACAGAATTAGTAATCAATTTAAACAAATACAACAATGGCAGACTTAAAAGCATTTGCTGAACAATTAGTTAACTTAACAGTAAAAGAAGTTAACGAACTTGCTGAGATTCTCAAAACCGAATATGGCATCGAACCTGCCGCCGCAGCTGTTGCAGTGGCTGCCGGCCCTGCTGTAGGTAATGAGCCTACTGTAGTCGAAGAAAAAAACTCCTTTGACGTTGTCCTGAAAAGTGCAGGACAAGCCAAACTGGCAGTTGTTAAGGCTGTTAAGGAACTCACAGGCCTTGGCTTGAAAGAAGCTAAAGATTTAGTTGACGCTGCTCCCAGTGAATTGAAAAAAGGTGTAACAAAAGACGAAGCGGAAGCTTTGAAAAAACAACTTGAAGAAGCAGGAGCAGAAGTTGAACTTAAATAAGATCAGTTACCTAAAATTAGGTTAATATGGTTAGGAATCTTCCATAAGGAGATTCTTAACCTTTTGTGTCAATACATCTAAGTTCAAAAATAGCATCATCCATGTCTTCAACCAACGCTCAACAACGCATCAATTTTGCGACCGTCAAGAACCCTCTTGATTTCCCGGATTTTCTCGAAGTACAGATCAAATCTTTCCAAGATTTCCTGCAACTCGACGCTCCACCCGAAAAAAGAAAAAACGAAGGATTGTATAAGGTTTTCATGGAAAATTTTCCGATTACCGATACTCGAAACAACTTCGTCCTCGAATTTTTAGACTATTATGTCGATCCTCCACGCTATTCTATCGACGAATGCATCGACAGAGGTTTAACATACAGTGTGCCTCTCAAGGCTAAGCTTTATCTCTATTGCACCGACCCTGACCACGAAGATTTTGCCCCCGTCATTCAGGATGTTTATTTAGGCACCATTCCCTACATGACAGAAAGAGGCACTTTTGTCATCAATGGTGCAGAACGTGTTATCGTTTCACAATTACATCGCTCTCCCGGCGTTTTCTTTGGACAAAGCGTGCACACCAACGGAACTATTCTTTACTCTGCCCGCATCATTCCTTTCAAGGGATCATGGATAGAATTTGCAACAGACATCAACAATGTCATGTATGCATATATCGATCGTAAAAAGAAATTACCCGTCACCACCTTGCTTCGAGCAATTGGATTTGAGAGTGACAAAGACATTCTCGAAATCTTCGATTTGGCAGAAGAGGTGAAAGTGTCCAAAGCCAATCTCAAAAAAGTAGTTGGACGAAAACTCGCGGCCAGGGTCCTAAAATCGTGGATGGAAGATTTTGTGGATGAAGACACCGGAGAAGTTACTTCTATCGAACGAAATGAAGTAGTCATCGAACGAGAAACTATTCTCGAGGCCGAACATATTGACGAGATCATCGAATCGGGAGTTTCGTCAATCTTGTTACACAAAGAAACAGCTAATGCTTCGGATTATTCCATCATCTATAATACATTACAGAAAGACCCGAGTAACACCGAGATTGACGCTATCCGTCATATCTACCGCCAAATTCGCAGTGCCGAACCGGCAGACGATTCGAGTGCTCGAGAAGTTATCAACAACTTGTTCTTCTCGGAAAAGAGATATGACTTAGGTGATGTTGGAAGATACAGGATAAACAAAAAACTGAATCTTAATATTCCTGACGAGATTCGCGTTCTCACCAAAGAAGATATTATCGAAATTATCAAATATCTCATCGAACTGGTGAATTCGAAAGCCGTGGTTGACGATATCGACCACTTAAGCAATCGTCGTGTCCGTACCGTCGGCGAGCAGCTTTACAATCAGTTTGGCGTAGGACTAAATCGTATGGCACGGATTATTCGCGAACGCATGAATGTGCGAGATAACGAAGTATTCACCCCTATCGACTTGATCAATGCAAAGACAGTTTCGTCTGTAATCAATACATTTTTCGGGACGAATGCTCTGTCTCAGTTCATGGATCAAACCAACCCTCTGGCCGAAATCACCCACAAACGTCGTCTTTCGGCACTCGGTCCCGGTGGATTGTCGCGCGAACGCGCAGGTTTTGAGGTTCGCGACGTTCATTACACCCATTATGGCCGTCTTTGTCCTATCGAAACTCCCGAGGGCCCTAATATCGGACTTATTTCATCACTTTGTGTGTATGCCAAAATCAACGACTTGGGCTTTATCGAAACACCCTATCGAAAGGTTGAAAACGGAAAAGTGGATATCGACAACAGTCATGTTATATATTTGGCAGCCGAAGAAGAAGAGGGGAAAATTATTGCCCAAGGGAATGCCCCTATCGACGACGAAGGCAGATTCATCAATCCTCGTGTGAAAGCGAGAGAAGATGCCGACTATCCGCTTGTAAGTCCGGACGAGGTTGAGTTAATGGACGTATCTCCTATGCAGATTGCCTCTATTGCAGCTTCCTTGATTCCGTTTCTCGAACATGATGATGCCAACCGAGCTTTGATGGGATCGAACATGATGCGACAAGCAGTTCCGCTTATGCGAAACGAAGCTCCAATCGTTGGAACGGGAATAGAAGGACAACTTATTAAGGATTCCCGAACACAGATCATGGCTGAAGGTGATGGCGAAGTGATCTACGTTGATGCAACGACCATTAAGGTTAGATACGATAGAAGTGAAGAAGAAGAATTTACAAGTTTCGAAGAAGCTGTCAAAACATATAAGATTCCCAAATTCCGCAAAACGAACCAAAATACCACAGTGGATTTGCGTCCATTGTGCAAATTGGGGCAGAAAGTTAAAAAAGGAGACTTCTTGACAGAAGGCTACGCTACCGAAAACGGAGAATTGGCTTTAGGTAAAAACTTGAAAGTGGCATTTATGCCCTGGAAAGGATACAACTTCGAAGATGCTATCGTTCTTAACGAACGCATCGTTCGCGAAGATATTTTCACATCAGTGCATGTAGAAGAATTTTCACTCGAAGTCAGGGAAACTAAACGCGGCCTCGAAGAACTCACTTCCGATATTCCCAATGTAAGTGAAGAAGCCACAAAGGATTTGGATGAAAGAGGAATCGTTCGAATAGGTGCACGAATTCAGCCTGGTGACATCCTGATCGGGAAAATAACTCCGAAGGGAGAATCAGACCCTTCGCCGGAAGAAAAATTGCTTCGTGCCATCTTTGGAGACAAAGCAGGCGATGTCAAAGACGCTTCACTGAAGGCTTCACCATCATTAAAAGGCGTCGTAATCGAAACCAATCTGTTTTCTAAAGCTGCCAAAAAAGGAAAAGGCAAATTGTCGAATAAAGCACTTCTCCCAAAACTCGACGAAGAATACGAAGAGAAAATGGAAGAGTTGCGTAAAAAACTGATCGATAAATTGCTTGTCCTTACCGAAGGTAAAACTTCAGCCGGAGTTAAAGATTATACTAATATGGAAGTGATTCCGAAAGGCTCGAAGTTCACTGCCAAGGTATTAAATGAAATCGATTATCAGTCAATACAATTGAACAAATGGACGACTGACACTCATAAAAACGAGCTAATTCGTACGACTGTTATCAATTACTTGCGTAAATATAAGGAACTGGACGCTGAACTCAAACGCAAACGCTTCGATCTTACCATCGGAGACGAACTGCCTTCGGGAATCATGCAGATCGCTAAAGTGTACGTGGCAAAAAAACGTAAGATTCAGGTAGGAGACAAAATGGCAGGGCGACACGGAAACAAGGGTATTGTCTCGAAAATCGTTCGGCAGGAAGATATGCCTTTCTTACCAGATGGTACGCCGGTAGATATCGTTCTAAACCCGTTGGGAGTGCCCTCCCGCATGAACTTGGGACAGATTTTCGAAACCGTACTCGGTTGGGCAGGTGAAAAATTAGGTGTTCGTTTTGCTACTCCGATCTTCGATGGCGCTTCGCTCGACGACCTCAACACATGGACAGACAAAGCAGGCATTCCCCGATATGGCAAGACCTATCTCTACGATGGAGGAACCGGCGTCAGATTCGATCAACCTGCCACTGTAGGCGTTATTTACATGCTGAAACTCGGGCACATGGTTGAAGACAAGATGCATGCACGTTCAATCGGGCCCTATTCACTTATTACGCAACAACCTCTCGGTGGAAAAGCCCAGTTTGGAGGTCAGCGTTTTGGAGAAATGGAAGTCTGGGCGCTTGAAGCATTTGGCGCGGCACACATCCTTCAGGAAATACTGACAATCAAGTCGGATGATGTCGTTGGACGCTCAAAAGCATACGAATCTATCGTAAAAGGAGAAGCGATGCCTCAACCCGGCATTCCGGAATCGCTAAATGTTTTGCTCCACGAACTAAGAGGATTAGGATTGAGTATTCAACTCGATTAAAGTCTTAATCATACAAATGGATTTCCGACACAGTACAGGGTCCCAAATCCCTCAATAATTAATTTAAAAACAGACAAACTCTTTATACAAAAGAATATGGCATTTAGAAAAGACAATAAAATAAAGAGTAACTTTTCGAAAATAACAATCAGCTTAGCGTCACCCGAAGAAATTCTCGAGAATTCGTATGGAGAAGTGCTGAAACCCGAAACCATCAATTATCGAACCTACAAACCGGAACGCGACGGATTGTTCTGCGAACGCATTTTTGGTCCAGTAAAAGATTACGAATGCCATTGCGGAAAATACAAAAGAATCCGCTACAAGGGAATCGTATGCGATCGATGCGGTGTAGAAGTTACCGAAAAGAAAGTCCGTCGCGAACGTACCGGGCACATCCACCTCGTAGTTCCTGTAGCACATATTTGGTATTTCAGATCGCTGCCCAACAAAATAGGTTATCTACTCGGAATACCAACAAAAAAACTCGATTCGATTATCTATTACGAACGTTACGTGGTAATTCAACCGGGTATATTAAAGGATAAAGTTGAAGAAAAAGATCTTCTCACCGAAGATGAATATCTGGAATTTCTTAACGGCCTGCCAAAAGAAAATCAGCTGCTCGAAGACAGCGATCCCAATAAATTTATCGCGAAAATGGGAGCCGAAGCAATTCTGGATCTTCTTGAAAGATTAAATCTCGACAAATTAGCCAATCAGCTTCGCCATCGCGCCAATACAGACAATTCGCAACAGCGCAAAAACGAGGCTCTCAAGCAGTTGCAGGTTGTAGAGGCATTCCGTAGCTCGAAAAACGTGAACAAACCGGAATGGATGATCATGAAGGTAATTCCCGTTATCCCGCCCGAGCTTCGTCCACTTGTTCCACTGGATGGAGGACGTTTTGCTACATCCGACCTCAACGATTTGTATCGCCGTGTCATTATTCGCAACAACCGATTAAGAAGACTCATCGACATCAAAGCTCCTGACGTGATTTTGCGTAACGAAAAGCGCATGCTTCAGGAAGCCGTTGATTCGCTTTTCGATAATTCGCGCAAATCGAGCGCTATCAAAACAGAATCGAACCGTCCGCTAAAATCTCTCTCGGACAGCTTAAAAGGAAAACAAGGCCGCTTCCGTCAGAATTTGTTGGGTAAACGTGTCGATTATTCCGCTCGTTCGGTGATCGTCGTCGGTCCGGAATTGAAGATGCACGAATGCGGTTTGCCAAAAGACATGGCTGCCGAACTTTATAAACCGTTTATCATTCGCAAACTTATCGAAAGAGGTATCGTAAAAACCGTGAAATCGGCAAAAAAAATTGTCGATCGCAAAGAACCAGTTGTTTACGATATTCTCGAATATGTGATGAAGGGACATCCCGTCCTCCTCAACCGTGCTCCAACACTTCACCGATTGGGTATTCAAGCATTCCAGCCAAAACTGATCGAAGGGAAAGCCATTCAGCTTCATCCGCTGGCATGTACGGCATTCAATGCCGACTTCGATGGTGACCAAATGGCTGTTCACCTTCCGCTCGGCAACGAAGCTATCCTCGAAGCTCAATTGCTGATGCTTGCTTCGCACAACATTCTTAATCCTGCCAATGGCGCACCTATCACTGTACCTTCACAGGACATGGTGCTCGGACTGTATTATATTACAAAAATCCGTCCGGGAGCAAAAGGCGAAGGAATGACATTTTATGGCGAAGAAGAAGCTATAATAGCCTATAACGAAGGAAAAGTGGATATTCACGCCCTGGTGAAAGTTATCGTTGATGATGTTGACGAGGAAGGCAATCCTATCCGCAAAATGCACGAAACAACCGTCGGACGCGTTATTACAAACGAATATATTCCCAAAGAAGTTGGCTACATCAACGAACTTCTTTCGAAGAAATCGCTTCGTGACATTATCAACAAAGTAATCAAACGTTGCGGAGTAGCACGAACTGCTCAATATCTCGATGACATAAAAGCACTCGGTTATCGAATGGCCTTCGAAGGAGGACTTTCCTTTAACCTCGAGGATATCATCATACCTGCTGAAAAAGAAGAACTTATCAAGCAGGGATACGAAGAGGTTGAGCAGATTATGGAAAACTACAACATGGGATTTATCACCTATAACGAGCGCTACAATCAGATTATCGATACATGGACACATATCAATTCCAAATTGTCGAACATTCTGATGAAGCAACTTGCCGAAGATGACCAGGGATTTAATTCTGTGTACATGATGCTCGACTCGGGTGCCCGTGGTTCACGCGAACAAATTCGCCAATTGTCCGGTATGCGAGGACTGATGGCCAAGCCACAAAAAAGCGGTGCCGAAGGAGGACAGATTATCGAAAACCCGATTTTGGCAAATTTCAAAGAGGGACTCTCGGTATTGGAATACTTTATTTCGACACACGGTGCTCGTAAAGGTCTCGCCGATACTGCCCTCAAAACGGCTGACGCCGGTTATCTGACTCGCCGTTTGGTTGACGTTTCGCAAGACGTGATCATTACGGAAGAAGACTGCGGAACACTTCGTGGGCTTGTAGCAACAGCTCTCAAAAATAATGACGAAGTGGTAGCTTCGCTCTACGAGCGCATTCTCGGACGTGTTTCGGTGCATGATGTGCAGCACCCTTTGACGGGAGAAATTCTGGTACAATCGGGCGAAGAAATCACGGAAGATATCGCAAAAAAAATCGAAGAGTCTCCCATAGAACGAGTAGAAATTCGTTCAGTACTCACATGCGAATCCAGGCAGGGCGTTTGCGCTAAGTGCTATGGACGAAATTTGGCCCGCAGCCGAATGGTAGAAAAAGGCGAAGCCGTAGGAGTAATCGCTGCCCAATCCATCGGAGAGCCCGGTACACAGCTGACGCTTCGTACTTTCCACGTGGGAGGTATCGCCTCAAATATTGCGGCCGAAAACAATATCACCACAAAGTACGACGGCATTCTCGAATTTGATGAACTGCGAACCGTCGATCCTCAAGAAAAAGATGCAAACGGCAGAGCATACAAAGTGGTTGTCAGTCGATTGGTTGAAATGCGAATTATAGATCCCCATACAAAAATTGTTTTGCTATCGCACAATGTGCCTTATGGATCAAAACTTTACTTCGGCAACGGAGATAAAGTGACCAAAGGCGACCTTATCTGCGAATGGGACCCATTCAATGCCGTTATCATCAGCGAAGCAACCGGAAGAATTCGTTTCGACAATTTTATCGAAAATGTAACTTTCAAAGTTGAGTCAGACGAACAAACCGGCTTGAAAGAAAAAGTTATCATTGAATCGCGCGACAAGACAAAAGCACCGTCGGCTCATATCGTGAACGAAAACGATGATGTTTTGCGCACATATACGCTGCCACTCGGAGCTCACATCGTGAAAAACGAAAACGATGAAATTAAAACCGGCGACGTGTTGGCAAAAATACCAAGAGCCGTCGGAAAAGCCGGAGATATCACCGGTGGTCTTCCTCGGGTTACGGAGCTTTTCGAAGCTCGCAATCCCTCAAATCCGGCCATCGTGTCCGAAATCGACGGAGAAGTTTCGTTCGGAAAAATTAAACGCGGAAATCAGGAAATTTCTGTCACATCGAAAACAGGTGAAGTAAAGAAATATTTGATCCCGCTCTCGAAACAAATTCTGGTTCAGGAGAACGATTACGTACGCGCAGGTATGCCGCTGTCAGATGGAGCCATCACACCTTCCGATATTCTTGCAATCATGGGCCCAACTGCCGTTCAGGAATACATTGTAAACGAAGTGCAGGACGTTTATCGCCTTCAAGGAGTTAAAATCAACGACAAACACTTCGAAGTAATTGTTCGGCAGATGATGCGAAAAGTTGAAATTGTGGATCCCGGAGACACTCGCTTCCTCGAACAACAACTTGTGGACAAACATGAGATGATGGAAGAAAACGATCGCATCTGGGGTAAAAAAGTGATCATCGATCCGGGAGACTCTCAAATTTTCGAACCGGGCCAGATAGTTACCGTTCGTAAGTTGCGTGACGAAAACAGTTCGCTCAAACGTCGCGACTTGAAACTTGTGGAAGCACGTGACGCAATCCCGGCAACTGCCAATCAGGTATTGCAGGGAATCACACGAGCAGCACTGCAAACAAAAAGTTTCATGTCGGCTGCTTCATTCCAAGAGACTACAAAAGTTCTCAACGAGGCTGCCATCAACGGAAAAGTAGATTATCTGGAAGGATTGAAAGAAAACGTAATTTGTGGTCATCTCATCCCCGCCGGTACGGGTCAACGTGAGTTCGACAAACTCATTGTCGGCACTCGTGAAGATTTTGAAAAAATGAAAACTCCGCACCGCTCAAATGTCTTGGAAAAAGCTTCGGAATAATCTTTCAAAAACAAACTATTCATTAGGAAAGGGCTGCTCTATCGGGCAGCTCTTTTGTTGGTTTCACGGATGATTTAACCATTATTTAATATCTTCTAAACCGCAAATTCATGAACATTTTGTAACTTTGAGACTCGATTTTAAGCAGCATAAATAACTTATAAATAAACAAATGGTATGAAATTTTTAACAGACGACAAACTTACAATCGTCGGAGCAGCCGGCATGATTGGTTCGAACATGGCACAAACGGCAGCCATGATGCATCTTACGCCAAATATTTTTCTCTATGATCCCTTTGAACAAGGACTTAAAGGAGTTTGGGAAGAAATGCGTCACTGCGGGTTTGAAGATGTAGATTTTACTTACACTACTGACATCAAAGAAGCATTCACCGATACAAAATATATGATATCGTCGGGTGGCGCTCCTCGCAAAGATGGAATGACACGCGAAGATTTATTGCAAGGAAACGCTGCTATTGCAGCACAATTGGGAAAAGACATCAAAACATACTGTCCCGATTTGAAACACTT
>Ga0208461_1000734_pt1 | contig 31432 bp, 45 predicted proteins | sample AD_JPNTR4_MetaG_FD_184448 | JGI IMG/M metagenome (GOLD analysis project Ga0208461, IMG submission 184448) | Active sludge microbial communities of municipal wastewater-treating anaerobic digesters from Japan - AD_JPNTR4_MetaG (SPAdes) (version 2) | ecosystem: Engineered > Bioreactor > Anaerobic...
AAACACATTGGAATAAATATCTTATCGAGAATCGCCCCACTAAGATATTATCCCCATCATATTGTTATCCTGAAACTGGATATACTCATCTTTCTGGTTTGACTAAAAAAATAATTGCTCTGAATAAAAATCACCAAGAAATTAGAAAGTGAGATTGTTAAGATGGAAAATCTAAAAAAATATAAACAGATATATCTGATCAGCTATCCCAGATGTGGAAGACATTATTTGGCGCTATTGATGGAATTGTATACAGGTCATCCTTTGAGAACTGAATATGCGTATCTAAAAAAACAGAAAAATCATAAATATTTTGTTCAGATGGCTCATGGATTATGTCTTGATGGAAAAGAAAATATTGAATATCGTATAAATCAAATTCAAGGAAGTAATATTATCTATCTAGAGCGCATTGATTTTTTATCTGTTGTTTTCTCTTATATGTATTATCATCGTCATAAGTTAGATTCATACAATGCAGCTTCTTATTTCCTGCATGAGTATGATAAACATCTGAAAAAATGGCATACAGAATTTAAGGGTAATATGCTTACTGTAACTTATGAAAATTTATTAAAGGATGATAATGAATTTAAAAAGATTTGTGATTTTGTCTCAATTAGATTCAATACTGATAAGTTACATCATATTAAAAAATATCTAACTAAAGAAAAAGTAAGAGAGTTATGTAGTGATCTAGAACCAGTCAATGTGACAATGTTCTTGAATGATAAGATGTATGAGGAGAAACGTGAAATATTCAAAAAAACATTCTCCGAGAAATTAATTCAAGAATTGAATGATGATTCATATATAAAGCATCATTTTCTCCAATAAGGAATTGATACAAATGATCATCAAACGAACTGAGATGTTCCATATATGGGAAAAGTTCAATAGAGATAATAATTATAGGTTTGCGTATGATTTAAACGAGCACTCCATTGTTTTTGATCTCGGTGGATATAAAGGTGAATGGACAGAAAAAATTTCACAAATGTATTCATGTGAGATACATATTTTTGAATTGTGCGAACAATTTTATATAAATATAAAAAATAAATTTGCAGATAATTATAAAATCAAGATTAACAATTTTGGATTGTCTAACTGTACTAAAGAAACATTATTATATATTGATAATGATAAAACAACTATACATTATGATAACATAATTTTTAATAATGACAAACCTATAACAGTGGGTAAGGCAAAGTTAATTGATTTCTTTGATTACATAATGGAATATAAAATTGAGCATATTGATCTGATGAAAGTAAATATTGAAGGAGAAGAATATAATTTGATGGAATATATATTAGAAAATAATTATGTAAATAATATAAGAAATATTCAAATACAATTTCACGCCAATGTTGAAAATTACTTAGAAAGAATGATTACTATACAGAATAAATTAAGAAATACACATGTGCAAACTTATTGTTTTCCGACAATTTGGGAGAATTGGAGTCTAAAGTAAATTATGGAAAGTTATAATTTACATAATTTAACTATTGTTATACCATTCCGCCTTGACGTTCCTCAACGTGTTCGGAATTTAAAATACATTATTAAATATTTAAAAAATAATTTTAATGTAAGAATTATTATTGGTGAAATAGATCAACGACCCAAACTAAGAAAATATTTTGGATGTGATTACATATTTGTAAAAACCAGTAAAACTTACTTTCAGAAAACTAAGATACTGAATATACTAATTAAGTTAAGCAATACAAAATTTGTATGCTCTTATGATGTCGATGTTCTTATTGATCATAGAGATATAATTAAAGCATATGAATTGTTGGAATTTGGTAAAATTAATTTTGCTTTTCCTTACAATAGACAAATAAGAATGATAAGAGGAAAGTATACCAAAAAGATTTTCAGCATAATTGATAGAAAAGAAAATCCTGATTTTAGTAATTTGATATCTGATGATTATATCTTTCATACATACGGAGCATCAGGTGGATGCTTTATTTTTAATAAGCAAGAATTTATTAAATGCGGAATGGAGAATGAACATTTTGAGGGGTGGGGTTATGAAGATGATGAAAGATATAATCGTTTGATCAAATTGGATCATGTTATATATTGTATGGATTATCCTGCTTATCATTTATATCACAAAAGAGATGATACAATCCAAAAAATAAACGCTGAACAAAGTCAAAAGAACAAGATATTATTATTTGATACTGTGATAAATAAAAACAAGGAAGAATTATTATCAGATATTCAAAAATGGGAATGGTGTGATAACTTACCAAACATTAAGACTTCTAAAAATATAGCGAGCATCAAGATAGCTTTTTTCTCTATTTATTCTGATTCTAATACTACATTACAAATCATAAATAAGTACTCTTCCGAAAATAATTTTCAATTTAAAAATTTAAAATTAGTTAAAGATACCGAAGATTATGATTTTATAGTAACTAATTATGGATTTATAAATTTAGAGGAAGATCTAGTTAAAAAGAAAGGAATTATAATCCAATCGGAACCACGTTGGTATAGAGAACTTGCTTTTCCGAAAGAATTTATTGACCCTATAGAGGGAGTTAATTGCTATAAATTATTTTCCATTGAAAAATATCATACTCTGGATTTTCATTGGTATGGATTTGATTCTAACTATACAACGATAAAGAATCGATATCTTGATTTATCAAATAAAGGTTATGATAAAATTACAGCTATCGTTTCAAATAAATTATGTGATATAGAGGGATTGAATTATCTGAAGAGAATTCAATTTTTATCTTATTTAAATAAACTTGATCATTGCGCAATTTATGGAAGAATGTTACCTGAATTTAAGGATAAAGAGAGCACTTCATTGTTAACTAACCTTTCAAATTATAAGGGTATGTGTGAGAGTAAGGAAGAAGCTTTATTAAATTCTGATTATAATTTTGATGCTGAAAATTGCTATGAAGAAAATTATTTTACAGAAAAGGCTTTTGGTGGTATCTTATGTGATTCTGTGACATTCTATGACGGATGCCCAAACCTTGAGAAGTTTATTGATCCCAGATGTTTTATAAGAATAAAACTAAACAATTTAGAGGAAAGTTTTGAGATAGTTACAAAAGCAATCAGAGATAAAGAAAATATGAAACGCCTTGGGTATATAAATACATTCAAACAGATTTTTGTTAAAAGATTCAATCCATTGCGAATCTTAAAGGAATTTATTGAGGATAGATATGCCCCTTAAAAAAGTAGTAATATGTTATGTTAATTCAGACTGGCATCTCACTAAGAGTGATGCGTTTTTTAAAAGTGTTATAAATCCACTTAAGAAATTTTTTACCGTTTATGTAAAAAAATTTAACTTAGCTAGATTTTCAGAGGTAAGAGATACATATATTATATTTTTATTTATTCCGATTTACATGAGAAATTATGAAAAAGTAAGAGAACATATTTCATCGAATGAAAATAATAATACTTATTTCTTGGTTCCTATGTGGGATTGGGTAAATGCCTGGAATATGAACACTTGGGAATTGATTCCTAAGAATATGAAAATAATTTCATTTTGCGAACGATTGTATTTATTATTAAAAAAATACAGATATAAAAATGTTCTATATGTACAATATTTTCATCAGCAGTATGACCCCGTCAATTTCTCGGGTGGTAGGATTTTATCATATTGGAATAGAACGAATTTATATTCGAAAGAATTTCTTTTGAGATTATGTGAAGTATTGAATATAGAAAAATTCTTATATCTAGAAAAATTGGATCCCCGGCATGAAAAAATGTTTGAATTACCGTATAAATATAATAAAACCAAGATCATAACTTATTGTGGTTGGAATTCAAGAAGAGAATATCATAATATATTGAGAGTTTCAAATATATTTTTGTGCCCAAGATTAAGAGAAGGAATTGGTTTATCTTTTATTGAGCAACTATCTCGTGGTTCGGTTTGCTTTGCTGTAAATGAATCAACCATGAATGAGTATATAAAGCATAAAGAAACCGGTTATTTGTTTAACACATTACATCCAGATGGTATTGATTGGAATGAAATACAATCCTTAAATATAGAGAAACTTTCACGAAATACTTTATCATTTGCTGTATCTGGATATAATATGTGGAATCTTTATGAATCAAGATTGGCTAATTTTATTGAGGAATAATATCCATGTATGAATTAACGAATTGCACATTCTTAATCCCGATAAGATTTGATTCTGAAGAAAGAATAGAGAACATAAATTTTGTTTTGCGTTTTTTAAGAAGTAATTTCAAAACCAATATATTTTTATATGAAGAAGCGGTGAGACCTTACTTTAGTTTTTTTTCGAATGATGTGGATAAATATAAATTTTTTTATTCCAGAAATGAATATTTTCACAGAACTAAAATAATTAATAAGATGATTATTGATGCCACCACTTTAATCGTGGTGAATTATGATTCAGATGTTTTTTTGGACGTTGATGCATACATTGATGCATATAATAAATTATTGAATACTAATATTGATCTTTTAATTCCTTACAAGGACTTCTGGAATGTTGATAAAATGCAAACAAAAAAAATAATAAATGAAGAATTAGGTATAGATAATATAAATTTGAATATCTGTAAAAAAAGAAGAAAGAATTCTGTTGGAGGATGTATTTTTTTTAGAAGAGATAGTTATATTAAGGGTGGAATGGAGAATGAAAATTTCAGAGCTTGGGGGGCTGAGGATGATGAGAGAATTGTACGTTTTCAAAAATTGGGATTTCAAGTTGAAAGGTTAATTGAAGAATATAATCTCTATCATCTTGATCATCCCAGAGGAATAAACAGTAAGATACATACATCTTATTATAAAAATAATGTAAAAGAATTGGAAAAAATCTCTAATATGAATAAAGAGGAATTGGAGAAGTATATCAATACATGGAAAGTTTGAGCAAAAAAAAGACCTCGGACTGGGAACCATTTTTGGTTGGGGGTTAAAATCCGAGGTCAAAAAGCAGGGTTGAGGGGTCTAAAAATTCAGCCCCTCTCCTCTAAGGAGGAGAGAATTGGGAGGAGTATTAAAGAAAGGAGAAAGAAAAAATATACTCCTCACTAATTCATAATTTAATATATATAATAACCTACCACTGGGCTTGCCCAGTGGCTTTTGAAAGAGAGTCACAAGGTTACCAGACCACTAACAGGAGGTAAGGTTGTTAGTAAACGATAGGAAAGAAATTAGGAACGAAAGTGTGTCGCACCAGCACTTTCCTCTTCGGATGCAGATTAAACATCGCTGTGTGGTAGGCGAAGTGTCTGTATCGTCAAACCTTTCCATATCTGGTCGAGGTGAGGTCGGATTTCAAAGCAACTCCGAAGCTTTGAATACGCACAATCCTAATACACAAGGAGGCTTAAAGCCGTTGTATGTGTATGTAATCAATAAGAACGGAAATCCTTTAATGCAAGTAATCAATCCGTCAGTAAATGTAAAGAAAAACTGTACGAGGTTAACTGCAAGAACAACAACTTTAATTGAAAGGAGGGGCACATTCCTCCACGGGGCAAGCCCCGTGGTTTCCTGTGCCTAATTTTTATGATGCGTAAAAAGTACATATATTTTGATAATAATTCAACAACCAGAGTGGATAAGGATGTGGCCAAGGAAGTATATAGATATATGCGGCAATGTTACGGAAATGCTTCCTGTGCTCATAACTTGGGTATGCTTTCAGATGTTGCTTTGCAAAAAGCTAGAGAAATAATTTCAGATTTCTTGCATGTTAAATCAAATGAAATATATTTCTCTAGTGGAGCAACAGAGTCTAATAACATATTGATAAAAGGTTTTCTTATTCCATTTTTGATTTCTGGCAAAGTCGTTCATGCAATTACGTCCGAGATTGAGCATCCCAGTGTTTTACAATGTTTTCAAGAATTGAAAAAATATTTTGAGAACTTATATATTAGTTATATTAAGGTAGATAAAAATGGAAGAGTGGATATTGATGAATTTAGAGAAGCGGTTATTCCTGAAACAGTTTTTGCTTCTATTATGGCTGCAAATAACGAAACGGGTAATTTACAACCGATAGAATCAATTTCAGAAATTTGCAAGAGAAACTCCATTGTTTTTCATACTGATGCTACACAGCTATTCGGAAAATATCCTGAAGAGTTTATTACGAATAATATAAAAAATATTGATATGATTTCTTTATCTGGTCATAAAATTAATGCACCAAAGGGTGTTGGTGCATTTTATTTAAAGGAAACAATTGGTGAGTTATTTACCTTTATGTCTGGTGGTGGTCAAGAGAAAGGAGTTAGATCAGGTACAGAAAATATTCCGGGAATTGTTGGATTGGGCAAAGCTATAGCATTACTCAAGAAGCAATCCCCATTGTATTATGAATCTATATTATCTAAAAAAAATCTGTTAAATAAGGAAATCGTCTCAATTTGTCATAGTAATGATATTGATATTATTGTGAATACAAATCAACTAAGTTTAGTAAACACGTTGAACTTTTCAATACCTGAATCTTTGAATAAAGAATTAACTTCGGTTGAATATTTTAATAATAAAGGAATATTATTGACTGGTGGTTCTGCGTGTGCAGCTAAGAAACCTGTGGAGTCCTATGTACTTAGAGCAATGGGAAGAACTTCTCAAGAATCTTCTTCAGCGATCAGAATTTCTCTTGGTAAATATAATACATCAAAAGAGATAAATTATTTCTTAGAGGTTTTCGAATCGTATATATTATCATTAAAACATTAAAGAAAAAGGGGTTCAATGATGGGTGCTTTAAATTATGTTGAATATACCGAAAAAACCATCGATTCATATGGATCAGATAAGAAAATTTTGGTTGTTGGCCCTGGATATAACATAAAACGTAACAATGTCGTGATTAATGAGAACAATGTTGATTTGGTTGAATGGATAGAAAAATATCGTAACTCCGAGAATTTTGCTTTATTTGATGTGGTTTTGTTGTTCAGGGTACTGGAACATTTGGAAGTCAGAAAGATCGATTGGTATATCTTTAATTTGTATACCATCATGAAGAAAAAAGCAATCATGCATTGCATTGTTCCAAATATGTGGCACGTGTGTGAAGAATTGCATAAAGAATTTAAAAAGTTAGCTAATAAAGAAGCAATTGATGATTTTAAAACAAGACGGTTGACATATGAATTATTTTCTGAAGGGAAAGATACATTTTGGAGACATTCTTTATGGACAGATGAATATTCAGTTCAATATTATTTGGAGCAAGAAAAATTATTTCATGTGCTGAGTGTTACTTTGTGTAAAGAATTAATTATCAATAGCTCGATTGTGCCTTATGAGCTAGAAATTATATGTGAGAGGTTATAAATATGCAAGTTATAACATATAATGATATTATCAATGTAATCAAAAATTCAATTTGTATCCAAATTTTTGATAAACTGAAGCAATTGAATATTGAAAAGATAGATGCCATTGTTATTCCAAAATCATCATTTAATTTCGCAAATGATTTATTTTATGAATTGGGTTCATGTATTAATAATATTGAATTAGCCCCTCAAATTCCAGATCATGGAACATACGATAGGTTATTCTCAAAAATGACATTTGAAGAAGATTCAATCTTAATTATTGATTCTATTCTAGATACAGGCTTTACATTAGGAATGGTCGTAGAGTCATTAAAGAAAAAAGTTAAGAATGTAATTACTTGTACATTATTAAAAAAAATTCGTGAGGACAAGATTTGTTATTATGATAATCCAGAACATATATATGGAATTTTAATTTCAGATTACTTTGTGGTAGGATATGGATTGGATTATAATCAGCAATTCAGAAACATTAAGCACATATTTGATTATGAAGATGTAAAACGATATATTAACGAGAATGGGTTGCATAGTTTTTATGAATATTCAAAAAGTTTGGAAGAATAAATCCAAAATGTAATTTTTGAGAAAGGAGATTGTATTATGGTTGACGAGGTTACCGAAAAATTCTTATGGGTTGAGAAATATCGTCCCAAAGTACTCGATGATGTAGTTCTTCCAAAAACTTATCGAGATATCTTTGAGAAGTACATACAGAATAAAAATATTCCTCATTTATTATTTTATGGTGGGCCAGGATCAGGTAAAACCACAGTTGCAAGAATACTAATTAATAATATTTGTGAATCCAAATTGGATTTATTGGCATTGAATGGAAGTTCAGCAAATAGTGTGGATATAATCAGGAATATGGTTGAGGATTTTGTTAGTACCTCTTCTAATTCAGGCAAAATAAAAATTGTGTATTATGATGAGGCAGACTATATAACCCATAATGCTCAAGCGGCATTGAGAAATATTATTGAGGCATTTCATGAGAATGCGAGATTTATTTTTACTTGTAACTATATATCAAAAATCAATGATGCAATTCAATCTCGTTGTCAGACATATGAATTTAAACAGTTGCCAAAAGAATATATAAAGGATCATGTTATAAAAATTTTAAATGAAGAGAATATAGAATACAATGAAGGCGCGGTTATCAATATTATATCTTCATTTTATCCAGATATAAGACGAATTGTTGGTCTTTTACAATCCAGAGTTAATGATGGTAAGTTATTTATTGATAACATAGAGAATAGTAATGAGCATAAAATTATTATTTTAATTTCAGACATTGGAAAATCATTCTCGAATAAAAAAACAATGAAAGAAAAGATAGATTCTATACAAGAGATTATCAGCAACTATGAAGTGGATTATAAAACCATTTATCAAAAAGCTTTTGAGAATCCAGAGATTCCCGTATGGGTAAAAATTGTTTTGAATGAGTATGCAAACAAACATGAATTTTGTATGTTGCCTTCAATGAATTTCATGAGTTGCTTATATCAAATTATGCAAAACGGAAATGAACTCAGTAAAGCATTGAGGTGATAATAATAATTATGATCAATTGGAATTATCTTAAGGATGAATTGGAATTAAAAACAGGGATTGCATATTATGATTCTAGAAGGACAGAGTTAATTTGTAAATGTCCGAAATGTGAGACAGAATCCAAAAAGAATAAAGGACATTTATATATACAAGTAAGTGAAGAGCACCCTGTATTCAATTGTTTTAAATGTGGTTTTAAGGGGAATATTTTAACTTTGATAAAATATCTTTCTCTGAATAAGGATGAAATCATTCAGGGAAAACTTTTATATACATACTCCAGAAATGTTTCTGATGAAAAATATATTCTTAGCCCATCAAATAAATTGTTCTTTGAGAAAATAGGTGATTGTATTGGGTATTATCAATTGAAGTCACAATATATAAAACAAAGAATTGGATACGATATCAATCTTGAATTGATTCCAAATCTTGTTTTGAATATAAAGAATTTTGTAAGAATAAATAATATTAACACTACAGAGATAAAACCAGAGTTTTTAGAATATTTGGATAGAAACTTTATTGGATTTGTGTGCAACCGGGAGTCATTGATGATTCTCAGAAATACAGATGAGAATTCTGATTTTAGATTTTACAATTTAAAATTAACTGATAAGAAATTGATTTTCAAAGATTTTTATGGAATAAAAACCAATCATTATGATGAAGAAAAAATTAACACAATCGTTCTATGCGAAGGAGTCTTTGATGTATTGGTTAGTTATTTTTCGGGTTACTTCAATGATCTGAAAGAATCATCCTTCTTTTGGGCTTGTGCTTTAAACAATAGTTATGAAAACACAGCGATTTCTGTTTTGGATTTTTGTAAATTAACCAAAGCTAACTTTGTTATCTTATCAGATAATGATATAAATGAAAAAAGATATGCATTCTTAAATAAGAAACCATTTGTAAATAAGTTGGATATTTATTGGAATAAATCAGGAAAGGATTTTGGGAAATTACCTATAGAGAAAGTTAAGACATCTTTTGATAGGAATTTTTTTGAAGGTAGGGGCAATGTTAAATGACCAGCATTCATTTTAATAAAATTTACAGATATTTTATTGAGATTAAGCATAAACCATATGAGGTTGATTCATCTCTCGCTGCATATGAATTATTTGATATAGCTGAAGAACAAAATAAGTTCATCCGTGTAGATAGGAATATTCGTCTTGCTTTATTTAAGACAGAATATGAGAAATCTCCTGCTGCATTAATTCTATTTGTAATTGAGTTTGAAAGAAAAATAAGTATTTCAATATTGAATGATATTGTCTTGGGTCTGATTGAATATCTAGAAAAATCTTTCGGTAAATTGGATGATGTTTCTTTTATGAAAGAGCAAGATAAAAGAAATAAAAAGAATGTTAGTTTTTTGAAAATTATAAAAAAGTTAAAAGAGGAGGATCTTAATTAACAATGCACTTCAATGAATATCAAGAAAAGGCAGCAGCGACAGCGATGTATCCACTTTTCATTGATCGGTATGAATCTCTCGATGAAATAGAGAATAATTTCTTGAATATGTCAGGTATTATATATACAGCATTGGGATTATCCAATGAGGCAGGAGAGGTTCTTGGTAAGATTAAGAAAATTATTCGAGATAAAAATTGCAAAATTACAGATATTGAAAGAAAAGGAATCTCAAAGGAATTAGGCGATGTACTTTGGTATATAAGTAATTTGGCTGATTCTCTTGGATTGAACTTGAATGATATTGCTCAAGAAAATCTTGAGAAATTATTTTCTAGAAAAGAACGTGGTATGATTAAAGGTGAAGGAGATGAACGGTAATAAGAAAAAACATACACAGAATTCGGTAGCTGGGCAATTCGATAAGTTTGAAAGAAAAATAAAGAAGTATTTTAAAAAGAAGACCGAAAAAAAGAAAGTGAAAAATATCCTTAAATATAATCTGAATGAGATAGATGAATTTTATGATAATGTTTGAATGCTGAATTAAAGTTTCTCGTGAGTTTGAATAAATTTAAAAGCTAGAAGTGAGTTCATATGAGTGAAAAAATTTACTTCTCTAAGATTAAGGTCAGAACAAAGGTATCCAACCCGATAATTGATTCTGAAGTTGATCGTAGAGAAATTATTTTTGGAGATTTTGAAAAGATTTTATATATCAAGGATATGGAAGATAATCTTTTAATGTTTCTGCCAGCGGATGATAATGATATTGCAATTAATAAAACATGGTCCTCATGGAGAATTATGCAAGAATTTCAAAAATTTAAAGAATTTGAGCTGGATGTCGTTGACGGCGGTACATATTAGCTCTATGGAAAAATGAGTTTCTTAAATGATATTCCACTGAACGATTTACGTTATTTGATTCTTGTATTATTTATCATAGGTGGTTCCGCTTCAATATACTATAGAGAATATATAAAAGCGATTCTTGATAAATATTTCAAGAAAGAAAAAAACAATGATATATTCTCTGATATATGTTCAAAGTGTGGTTTACGAAATCTGGTTGATAAAAAGTTAGAAGAGATAAGAAATATTATTACTGAAATAAACCCAGAATTAGAATTGAATATCAAAAAAGTTTCTTCCAGTCTGAATAGTTTACGAATAAAAGAAATAGGATTACTTAAGAAAGAGCTGGAAGATCTATCTAGATTTATAGAATCTCACGATAATAAATTTAAAGAACGAAATGATGTTGTAATTGAGAAATTAAAAGAGATTATGAATGGATATAAAAACGATACAGAGGAATTGAATGATAGTATTGACGAAATTAAAAATATTATTAATGTAATAAAAGATGAGTTGATTGATATAAAGAAGTCTTTAAAAGAAGTCAATATAATGATTCACTCAATTGATACTTCTCAAATACTCGGAAAGGAGAATTTGGAAAGAATATTAAATAAGGTTGAGAAAACAAGTGATGCTATCATTGAGATAAGCACCAAACTGGAACTAATTACCAAGAAAGATGTCGCATTTTAAAATAAGAAAGGTAAATTAAAATGGCTACATATTATATAAGTGAATCTAGCGGAAATGATAATAATAATGGATCAATTGATTCTCCTTGGAAAACGTTAGGAAAATTAAGTTCGGCTGGGATTCAAGCCGGCGATACCGTATATTTAAAAAGAGGAGATACTTGGAGTGCTGTATTAAATGTTCCAGCATCTGGAACGGACGATAATAATCGAATAACTTTTGATGCTTATGGAGAAGGAGCCCTTCCTATAATAACTGTGGTTTACTTTATTACAAATGCAAATAATCCCTCATCTTGGCAAGATATGGGATCAAACATTTGGAGGCTATCATTAGACCATGATCCTAGAAGAATTTGGGTAGATGATGTGGAATGGCAACGTGCTCAAAATGTTGAGTCTATCACGTCTCAAGTTAGATGGGCATTTTCCTCCAATTATTTATATGTATACAATAGTGGTAATCCATCTAATATGGTTTTTAAGGAAGCTGGTACTCAAGTAAAAGCATTCTCTTTTGGTTCTAGAAATTACATCACAGTACAGAATTTGGAAATTCGCGGTGGAAGATCATGTACTGTTGAATGTTATGGTGATTATAATATTATTCAAAATTGTATAATAAGAGATTCTGGATTGATGGGTATCTTGGCCCATGGAGACGGTAGACCTGATTATAATTCTAGGAATGGAATTATTCGTAATTGTATTATTGATTCACGTTATATTTTCAATGATTCTTATGAAAATTTAAACGCAAATTCTGATGGCATACGTTTAAATTATGGTTGTTGGTATTGGGAGGTTTATGGAAATGTGATTAAAAATTTTGGGCACACTGGTATTTATCTTACTGGTGCAGGTGGAAATCCTTCGGGATATAAAAATACAGGAAACCTGATCTTTGAAAATATTATTACTGCTCCTGATTTAAGTTATGCGAGAGGAATTTCCACAGATGGTGCTGATGGAGAGTGTGAAAATAATTATATTTATAATAATTATATCGTGAATTGCCCCGTTAGAAATCAAATTAATGGAAATAACAATTATGTTTTCAATAATATTATCGAGAATGTCTCTGGGGCTTCATTTCGTACGGATGAAACTGCTCAAGGAATTAGTATGGAAGGTAACTCTCCTTATACTTCCTGCCATGATAATTTTATTTCATCAAATGTTATTATGAATTGCAGTGGCCCTGGAATACAGATTTGGGGTTATACTGGGGCAGCCGATAAACTTGACAATATTATATATAATAATAAGTTGATTAACTGCGGTATAAACCCAAAAGAAGAAACAGTTAAAAATGTTGCTTTATATATTGATTCTCACTCGAGCGTATTGAGTCAATATTTTCTAAAGAATAATTTCTTTAATACTTCACTTGAAGACCCTTTAATCTTTTACCGTGGTAGTTTGATAGGAATTAATGGTTTTAATGAACAAACATCAGATGTGATACGATTTAATTCAATATGTGTCGATATGCAAGAGACAAATTCTTTAATTTATGAAATTCTCAGAAGTTTCAAGAAATATGAAAACTATGAAACAAAATTTCAACCATTATTTAGTCAGAATGTATTGGATATAATTTCTCGAATTGAAAATCCAACTGAACCATATAATATTAATGGTAAGATTATTATAAATATAATATTTGATGATAATTTAAATACCAACCCTATAGAATCTGGAACACAGATAATTTGGGATACTGTTTTATCATACTTTGATAGATCTGATCGTTATGCCATTTTATTAAATGGTCAGTTCCCTTATATTAGTTTATATTTATCTAAAAAGAATAATAATGAATGGAAAAACGTTTTTATTCAAGAAGATTTTGATGATTTTGAAATATATCGAGATAGTGCAATATTAAATATTGGTTTCCAAAATAGTGCTCTAGAGTCGTTAATAAGTCAAGAGAAAACAGTTTTGATGTTTGGAAAATATTTCTCAGCACTAGTTTCTGGATTGGATTATAAAGGCATTCTTTATAATCAATACATATACAATTGGATACAGGTTTATCAATATCCTTATAATAATAATTATTTATTTACAGCTTATACATTACAAAAGAAAAATGATTCGATGTTTGACGTTTATGAAAGGATCAGGATGGTTTTAAACCATCTTTATTAAAAAAGTTTTTAAAGTTAGAATAAATTATAAGTTAAAATATTAATACATTATGTTGAGTTTTAAAATCGAAAAAGATAAACAGGATGAATACATACAATGTTCTAGAATCGAAAACTCTCTTAGAAGACATTTTAGACATATTGGGTATTGATATTCATCTTTTGCTAGTCTTAAAAGAGAACCTTCCGAAGGTTTATTTTCGTTTTGATGAACATTTTTCATCCTTGATTTTTCAGTTATTTAATTATTATAAATTAGCTTGCAATATTTTCGAGAATGCCATACTGCTAAAACGCACACCAGAATATTTCGACCAAGATATGTCATTTCATTTTAAATCTTTTATAAATCTCGAGAAACAATTTGAAGAGATGTTCGAAGACAAAGCAGCTTTTAAATTATTAAAAGAATTATCTCTTTTTTTAACAATGACACAGTATAAAGAATTGATCGATATCGTTGATAAATCATATAAGAATGGAGATAGAAAAGTTTTTATCACTGATGGAAAAGATAAATTATTATCTGTATATCTGAGTATTATTACTTTAATACACGGTTTAAAGCAAATTCAAAAAGACAATCATTATATTTTTTATTATCAACCCTTTTATAAAAAAGTGAAAGGATTTTTTAAATTTGTCGCTGACAAAAGTGTTGAGTTACTTGATAAAAGTATCACATTAATGTTAAGCTATCGTTATTGTAATAGAGATTATACGATATTTGATGAAGAATGTAAATCAGAACGTGCGGATATCGAGGGTATAATTAAGATGGTTAATTATTTCGATACTGTATATATATCATTCTTCGAGAACTCCAATTTGAGTATGAATGATTTTCCAGAGCACATCAAGAATAAAATTCATTTTGACGATACGGGCGTCAAACTATTTTCTGAAGTTGGTTATTGATTTTTGGAAGTTTCGAATGTTTTTTGAGACTTCCAATTTTTTACTCTAGATTTTTTCTTGAAACCATAATAGGATATCTGATCATGAATAAATTTAAAATTTTTTAGGTTGATATAAAATGGTAATTAAAGCATCCGATTTCTTTTTAGATTTAGCATGGGACAAGAATGTTGATTCAGTTACGTTGCATGTCCCAACGGATAATGTGGGTATTCAAACTATCCCCACAGCCAGAATGGAAGTTGAGATTGATTGAGAGAGCTAGAGAAATGATTGCTTCATCTGGTACAATTCCTTATGACCATTTAATTACAATGATGAATCATCCTGATTTCAATACTGAAATTTATCCCGAGATAGTCAGAATAACAGGAGGTAAAGATATACCAGAGTTACAAATAGATAATCCAGTTTTAAAATTACTTGAAAATAAAAATGAGGAATATGAAAAATGGCTACTTACACAAAAATGAATCTGTGGCTCAACAAATGGACGGCCAATTGCTGTGGCCGCCACATTGATTGGTTCCGGAACAACAATTCATACGGCGGTTTCTGGAACTTCCAGCATGGATGAAATTTGGATTTTTGCAGCAAATGTTACAACAGGAGCAGTTACATTGACTATTGGATGGGGAGGAACTGGAACGTCTGATACGATCTTGGTTGATGTTCCTGCAAAACAAGGTTTATTTTTGGTTGCTCCTGGAATTCTCTTACAAAATAGCTTGGTTGTTAAAGCGGCGGCAAGTACCGCAAATGTTATAAATCTTGTTGGATTCGTAAATAGGATAGCATAATAATTATGCATCTGGATAGCTTATTTCTAAAAAATTTCAGGAGAAATCATGAGACTGGTAATTGTGATGCAAGAGATACACAAAAATATGCATATAGTTCTGATACATTTACCTATAGTAATAATTTAACCACGTCTAGATATGGACATGTTGCGATTGGAAACCCCGAAGTTGGGATTATTTCGGGTGGGTTTTCTACAAATATAAATGATTTTTTAGGAACCTCAGAAAAATATACTATTCTTCGGATGCTATAACCTCAGCTATTTCATTAAATCAATCGAGATTAACACATGCAGGTGCGTCTAATGTTATCAGAGGATTTTTCATCGGAGGAACTCGACAGGCAGGTCAAGGTCTCTCAAGTATCGAAATATATACCTTTTCTTCAAATACTATGACATTGAGTGGTACATATTTATCTGTGAATAAATTCAATATAACTGCATGCGGCAATAAAGAATTGTGTATAGTTGGTGGTAGTACAGATGCAATTTCTTCTACAGAAAGAATTACATTTACAACTGAATTAAGGACATCAGGTGCAAATTTAACACACGCTGTTGTTTATCCCTCAGCAGCTTCAGGTAATCACGGGGGATTGCATAGTATGTTTTAATTAAATCTGTTATAAGTTAGATAGACTTAAAATTCTATTTCGAAAAATTTGAAAATGATATAGAGAAAAAGATTTTATCTTTTTAAGAAAGGATGTATAAAAATGAGATCATACAACTCTTGGATGGAATCTTTTGCGTATCTGAATGGCAGAAAGTAACCTCATCAAACTATTAAGGAGAAAGATTATGAATATCATGCCGATCTCGAAAATTATTAAAAATATCGCCCAGGTGGCGCATGAGGCCAATCGGGCCCATTGCCGAATGCTTGGGGATTTGCATCAGCCATCTTGGGATGAAGCGCCGGAATGGCAAAAAGCCGGTTGTCATCCAGGGCGTATTGGCCGTTCAGACGAACCCCGATATAACGCCGCAGCAGTGTCACGAAAATTGGATGGCTCAGAAACAGAAGGAAGGCTGGAAATATGGCCCCGGAAAAGATACAGAAAAAAACTCATCCCTATCTGGTTCCATATAACGAATTGCTCTATGAGCAACGTGTAAAAAACGAGTTGTTTCTTGCTATTGTAAGATATAAAAATTCTTTTTGTGGAATTAATTTTCGTATAATTTTTACAGAGTTTAAAGAATAGCATAAAAGGATGGGATAAAATAATGAATAACAAAATTGAAGAAACCAAAGATGAACAAGCATGTTATTGTATGGATTTTGATTTGATCGTTTTGAGCAATCAAATACTTTTAATTTTTTTAAAACTTTTCGGTTTACTTAATCTTTCGTGGATTGCTGTTTTTTCTCCTCTATTAGCTTGGCTTTTTATTTTGATTGTTTATATAATCTTCTCATTATTTTTTTTGAAAGAAAGCGATAAAACAAAATGAAAATACTATTATATGATAATGGTCAATCATTCGATTTGCGAACTCCATATGAAACTTTTTTGGGTGGAAGCGAAACCTCTTTAATTTTATTGGCTAAAGGATTAGTTGAACTAGGACATCAAGTTTTTATTTGTAACAATAATAATTACAATGTATTAGAACAAGATGGAATTGTTTTAAACAACATCCTATATACAATTGATGTTTTGAAAGATTGTGATTTAATTATTTGTAATCGAACTTTTCCATCTGGATTAGAGAACTTTGTTGGTAAGAAAAAGATTTATTATTTTTCACATGATGCATATGATCAACCATTGGTGTCTACTTGGATGTATAAAAATGAGATCATACAACTCTTGGATGGAATCTTTTGCGTATCTGAATGGCAGAAAAAAACATTCTTTAGGTATTTCATGATTCCAAATAATCTCCATAATAAATTTCATGTTATAGGCAATCCAATTGATATATCATTGTATTATGGATATGCTGAAAGAAATAAGAATAAATTAATTTTTAGCTCTATACCTTATAAAGGGCTAGAGGTTTTACCAAGATTGTTCGATGATATTTGTATACAAACCAAAAGAGATGATCTTGAGTTACATATTTTTTCCAGTATGAAATTATATTATAATGATAATAAACCAGATGAAGATTATCAAGTAATATTCAATACTTTGACTAAAATGAAAAATGTATTTTTACATGATTTGGTTTCCATGAAACAATTGGCATATGAATTTGCAACAAGCAATCTATATATACATCCACATTTATATCATGAAACATTTGGTATGGTTTTCACACAATGTCAAGCTTCCGGATGTTTACCTATCACAACTAATAAAGGTGCTGTAAATGAAGTAATTAAGAACAATGAAACAGGATTCATCATCCAATATCCAAACATAGAGAATGTGGATTGCTATAAAGCATATCTTGATAAAGTTTGTGAATTATTATCAAATTATGATAATTTGTATAAGAATAGATTGGCTGCTCAAGAATGGGCTAAGCAATTCGATTATGTAAAGTTAGCAAAAAAAATTGAGAATGTATTATTTCAATAGTTAGAAATTTTTAGAAAAAAAAATGAGAGCCAAAGTGGGATAGCTCTCCAAGGGAATGTGGGACTGCTAAACTTTCTTTTTCAGGATTTATTCTATCCTCTGAAACAATGTCTGCAAAAGAGAGTCCGTTGGAAAGATTTCATAAGATCCTTTATCAAAGTATGTGAAGAAATCCATTTTGAATTCCAAGAATAACCCATCTGGATTATTTCTTTGGAATTCACTTATCATTTTAGTAATATCATCCTGAATCATTTTCAAAATCTTATCATCTGAAGAATTATCAAAGTTCAATAATTCTTCATTGCTGTATACTATCCCGATGGGAATATTTTTTCCAGCATTGATAAGCTCGATAATGATATTCTCTACCCCCTCATCATAAAAAGCTAAATTCTTAATATTTTTTATTTTTTCAATAGGAGGGGAATCATCTTCAGACCAAAAAGGAGAGAAGATGTAATCGATGATTATGAGTGTACCCGTATTACCACGATAAAGATGATAACTGTCTTTCAGATTTATCATCTTGAGTTGTAAATCATATTCTTTACTATGATGATTCACCTTGCCTTTGTGGTGTAAGAAGACTATGGTGAATATCATACCTGACATGATCAAAATAAACATCGCATACATAATAAACATCGCATACATAATCTTGGTTTTATAATATTTACTAATCATGGTTTATGAATTTCTCCTTATTTAATTTTCTTTTTTGTTTTTATTTTTTTAGAGGTTGTATTTTTTTGAGATACAACCTCATTTATCTCTTTATTTTCTATCTCGAAAATCATTCTGTCAACGATAGTTCGTACTGTTTCGTTGACATGAACTTCTTCGTGTTTTGTAAATGGTGGCAATATCTTCCACATGTAAGGAAATATTGCCAAACCATATGTGTTTTGTAGATTTGTTTTTATATTCTCGAATACCTTCCATGATACAAAGATATTCAAGAAGTTATTTCCCCTCAATGTCAGGATTAAATATGATCCTACCATTCTGGAACCATATATTTTTACATTTAATTCCTGATATTTACAGGAATTTTTAAATCTATCTAAAAATTCCTGTGGGTTAATAATATACATTTTTTGTAAAGAAGAGCTACTCATGTTTCTCTCCTTGACCTTCTTGGTTGTTTATGGGAATATCATTTCCCACTGTGATAATGTTTTTATCCTGATCCCGATAAACCTCTTGTATAATTACTTGCGGGGCAGGAATATTTGTAAACGACCAGATCAGACAAATAATCCATCCAATCACCGTCCATCCAAACAATACATTAGTGATAAGGATGGGAATTCTGTTATGATGCTCTCGAAAATCAGCTATCAAATACGGAAGAAGATAGAGCGCGATCAATAAGAGAATATAATATCCTTCGTTTCCAGATTCCATAATAAAAACTCCTTTTTAGAATTATTTATTCTTTTTTGTCTCAGCATATTGTATACATGCTGAGAATATAGCAATGGCCTCCCCAATATAAATAATAGTGTATAACATCACAATTCCTACCTCCTCTTGGCCACAGGCCATTACTATTCCTCCGATTATACCCCCGATTAGAATTCCCAAAATAATATAGACCGCTGGCAGATACCAGGATTTATTTCCGTTCTGCCAGTTTTTGAAAAGTAAATAAAGCAGTAACATTTCTATGATTAACATATTGATTATCCTTTCTAGCATTATTTTGTATCCGGAAGCCATACGCTTCCGGTGTGCGTATAGGTTTTGATAGGTCTTAAGCTGCCGTCATTTTCAATAACGGCATCAACTTTCTTTGTGAAAATCATCGGCCCTTTATAACTTTTTGGCCGATAAATAATTTCCACTATGTCATCATTACGAAGAAATTCGGCGGACGAAAACCCGTCCGATTCAACCGTATTTAGAAGGTTGGTTATCCTGTCTCGCCAACCTTCCCAGTGTTTTAGAGCCTCGTTTACCCTGGTAACGGTTTCTTCAACGGAGGAAACCGTTACCCCCCAGCATCCACTACCCCATACTTTCCAGCCTCTCGGTGAAACAATCACCGAGTGATTATTATATGATAACTCGACTTCGAATTTCTCTAAGTCGAGCATTTTCCTAATTTTATCTAATAGTTCTTTTGCTTGTTTTTCCTTGGCAGCATTTTCCTCTTCGGAGAGCTGCCAAGAAGGCTTATAGAAGGAGACTTTGCTTGGATCGAAGTTCTCCTTCAAAAATACCTTGGCCCCGGTCCATTTGTCGATATTTGCGACAATATCGACATTCAATTTTTTACGAAACTCAAGGGCAAATTTTTCTCTGCCCCTGACTAAAAATACCGAATATCTTGTTAAATCCACCCCCCTTTCAGTACCTTTGGGGGTCAACATCTCCGGCAGAACAAAATTGCTTGCCGTTACAATTTTCCCCTTCTTTCGAAATCTAATGTCATATTCTATCATGATTTTTTTCCTCCTTAAAAATAAAATAAAACTATCTATTCTATATTTTATATATATAGAGAAAAAGAAATGAGATATATTATCTCATCAATGGATATTAAATTTATGGTAAGGTTCTTACCTCATTGATTTTTCTTCCAGCCGTGAAGAACACGATCAGAATTGAATCGGATAAATCTTGATCATTAAACAAGAACATAACTACTATGCTTACCAAAATGCTTGATGCAACTGCGTACAACAGATAATCAAGAAGTGGTTTCCACCATTTCTTGACTCCGTGATACCAGCATACGAATACGCAAAACAGGATAATTGATTCAGGAATTGGTGTTAGCATTTTGATTCTTCTTTTTCGGGAATTTAATTTGATGTAATTCCATAATTAATTGATTATCAATTATCGAATTGAAAATTCCCTTTTCTTTCTGAAATAATCTTACTACTTCATATCTGAAGTCCTCTATGTCTCTATTACTACCAGAGATACCTGTTTTGAATCTCAACAACTTATCGGGATATTTTATGATAGCTTTTTTGAAATCATTTTTTAGCTCCTCTCTATCGTTTTCATTTAGATGGATCTTCATATAATAAGGTAATGGAGACCCTTTTATATTTTTGTATTCCTTATTGATTAATTCTTCATAACATATATGATATAAAATAAATATAAAGACAAACAATTCAAGAACAGTAAGAACGTTTATTATTTTTTTAATTATCTCCATTTCAATATTAATTCTGGGTTACAGATGAACCCAGCGGCATTTTTATGCCCACCTCCGCCATATAATTTGGAGATTTCTGAAACATCAATGCCGTCGATACTTCTTAATGAAACAATTGCCTTATTGGGATTTACAATCTTATAAAAGATTCCAATAGGGCAATCCTTTGACATAAATTTTTTGATTATGTTATTTCCCATGGGGCCATTATATACAACTGTTTTAAACTCATGGAATGTGATATAATATACATTTAAGGATAAATGCTCCTCTAATTTTGAGATATACGATGCAACTGTCTCTCCTTTAGAGATCAAATGTTCTGTACTTTGATCGTTTTCAAAAAGCTCTTTCCATAAGTCATTATTGGTTGGGTCGGTATTGCAAGTTTTTAATCCATATTGAAATTTGCAAACCTTATCCCAATCATTTGTCACTTCGTGAATATCATATTTTGATATCAATCTTACTGCTTCAGGTATTTTTTTACCTAAAGCAAAACCTTTCCAGGTCAACTCACATGCTGCTACACTTTGATCGACACCTTTATTAAAGAAATCAATATCCCCCAACTTTTCAATTGCTGTTTTGTGGTGATCTATCCAGATCACCCTATCCTTTAATTTTTCCATGGTTTCTCGATCATAACTATAATCGAGAATATATATCAGTTTATTTGATTTGAAAATTTCTTTTGGGGCGGAGTCCCCATACTCCGCCCCTATGAAACTAAGTTCTGTTTTTTCGTGTAAGAAGTAGTTCACAATTGCTGCTGAGCATTTTCCGTCTAGGTCTGAGCGATGATAGATGATGTACATAATTTTTCTCCTTTTTAAAATGCGGTTGTGATAGTTTTGGTATTTAGCCCAAAACTATCACAGACTTGCAAGACAACAGGCTCACCATCGATAGCGTTAGAGATAGAATGAGCCATGAAAGAGGACCCAAGTTTCTCAAGAAAGCCGAAAGAACTTGAATCGAAAAGATTGGTATCAACTACTACTATTTTCAGATAGTTCAACCTTCCTCTCTTTACCAGAATGAGGTCACCTTCGAATCCCCATTCTTTCAAGACATTGAAAACCTTTACCGCGTGGTCGGGAGTTGTATTTCTAAACATGATCTTTCCGCTATCAACCTCTATTTCATCCATTTGACCGAGGTGCAGTGCTACAAAATCCCTCGCGTCAGGGTTATACATTAGTATACCAGCAGCAATTACCAGAATACCAATAATAATCATTATCCATTTTCTGCTAGCGAACCTTCGACAATTTTCATCGAAAACGACATTGTTCTGATTCATGATTAGCCTCCTGTTTTTAAATCTTAAAATTTTGTGAGGACCATACCCATTAAGAATTATATGGATATGGCTCTCTTTTTTTGGGTCTGATTGAAATTTCTTAACCTACAATGTTCGGTTCTTGATGAGTTTTGTCAGCATTACATTTTTCCATAACCTCCTTCCTTCTATTCTTTGTGTTGAATTCTAGATGCGATTTCCAGATAATGATTGGCTGATAAGGGTAATCATGTGATAATTGCATGGCGGTACGTATAGCTGATTGCTCATCTGGAAAAAAATGCGTGGTCCGTCCGTGTGATGCGTCGATGCAAATCATAAAATTACTCATAGTCTTCCTCCGTGTTTCCTACTAACTGGTTATCAGCAAAGAAAAAAGAAATTGGTAACAAAATATTCTTTATTATATATTCAAATATTCTTATACTAAATTTTATTCTTTTTTAAGCTAATGCCACCGTCACCTGATGATCTTTTTGTATCTCTTCTTTAGTAATGCCAATACGGACTTGACTAGTTTAGTTTACCACCTGAGGATGAGATACGATGTGACAGGTTGTCAATACCATGTATTCCACTCTAATATTCAATCAATCAAAATAGCGTCAATTTGTTTTATCGCTTTTTCGGCTTCATCAATTGATACATGCGGTTTTAACTCGTGGATTCGTATTGCTCGTTTACTAACACTTTTCTCTTCTTCTTTCTTTGTAACAAAAAGGGCGGTTGTCAATCGCTCCAGTTCCGCAACTCCTTTATCCCCAATAAACCTGGCTGTTTTTTCTACGGAATCCTGATATTGTCCCAAAGTTTTTGGAAAATGCTCAATGATATCATGACCATAATCAGTAAGAACATAGGAAGGACTATAAGGCAACGGATTGACATGTAAATCGATAAGTCCGTCCGCACGCATGGCGGTCAACTCATCCCGTAAATCGAATGAAAATGGTCCGTGTTTGTACAAGATAAAATCGTATTCCAGATCGACATTTTCTGCATTTTGCAGGTGATAGGTTGCTTTTTGAATATGCGTTTCACTGCACCAGCATCCATTTTTCTTCAATTTTTCTATGAGAGAAAGCAATATTGCTAGTTTTTGAATGCGCTTCATTTTTACTCAACCTCCGTTTCTGGTTTGATTATTTCATCTCTGTTGTAACCAAGATTGGGCTTCAATCGCATAATATCATACGTTTTCCCCTTCGTTAATTGCTGGTTACTCCAGGGTGGCCTTGAATAAGGAGGGGATACTGATATGGGTAGCCGTTTATTCCTCACAATCATCCAGGTCTTCCATTGTCGCCACACATCCGCAGCGACATACCGCGAACTCCTGTGGTGGGTGGGGGAAGAAAGAGTGGCAGACGCGGCACTGGTACAGCCTGCCGTGAGTCTCGACGCTCCCGATCTTGGTACCACGACCCCTATCGTTCGGAAACTCGTAGATGTCGAGTCTCTGAGACACTCCATGGTAGTCCCAGTCATCCACTTTCTCCTCAGCCAAGGCTCTCGCCTCGGATGGATCGAGTGGATTGGCTCCCCTGTACAGATGGTGCCACTCCACGCCATCATAAAGCCGATACTCGTACATGATTATGCCTCCTGTGTTAGAACTTAGTCAGTCACCTATCAGGTGACTGGCCTAGCAGCCCACCCTCCATGGAGGAGGAGGCCATAGAGAGGGGCTGCTAGGCCGCGAACGGCAGAGACGGCTTGAACTAAAAAGGCCCGCGCGCCACCGGCGGCAGGGCTCCTCAAACTACCCACTCAGGCATTTCTTCACTTCCTATCCGGAGCACGGACGGACGCGCATCGGCATTAGCGTCCGTGAGCGGTTGCCGTGACTCAAACGACCACCGCTCCGCTTCTTCCATCCAGAGGCGGTCGATGTAGCTGGCGACCACCTTTGCATTGTGCTCTGATGGGAACATAGCCATCACATGGGAAGGGGGCGCGTTGAAGTTACACGCTACCCTCTCCACGTCCGTGAAGTAGACATTCGTGGCTATGCCGAACGTCTCATTCCACGACGATAGGTCAAGTTCACAAGGGTTGAAGTGCCGTACCACAGGCCGCGGACTCCAGTTTTCGATGGCCTCGTCCCACTCCCGGACCGTCTCCAACCAGAGGCAGTCCAGGAAGTCTGTCACTGCCTCGGCGTCTTTTTGTCTCTCGAACAGCCCGAAGATGGAGGAAGGTTTCATGTTTCCTCCACGAAGGATCTGTCCCCCAGGGCCAAACGAAATATTAGTTATTATTGCGTACATAATGACCTCCTTGCGTAAGTTTTTCTTTCATATATAGAACACAAAGGATAGGTTGTCTTAGAACTTTCCCATCCATAATAAATGTGATATTTTTCCTCCATGATAATTTTTTTCCTGAAATAGTACAATATGATCGGATGGATTATTGGATGACTCCCTCTCGGCGTAATTGTCGATTTCTGGCAACGTCGGGATAATATGCTCTGTTGTCCAGCACATCGATGACTGGAAGTTCACCCTTAGGAGTAAATCGGTATCCTGTCCCTAACTTGTTACTAAACTCATCCACATTCCCAGAAACGCTTGCAATACGTGGATCAAAGGACGCAGCAATCCGTCAGGCTAGACGAACTGCGGACTGGAAGGCAAGATATGACTCTGTATCCTCGGCCTTTTGTTTTGCACACTCTGCGTGCCGTTTAGCGGTATGCTCAATCCAGCAAGCTGGGTGATTATAAGAAAAAATAGAGGAGAATTACTTTTTCTCTTCTGATTCTAAATCTTCCTTTGACGCTACACGGTAGCGGCAAATAGTTAGCTAAATTGCTAGATATAGAAATGACGTTAAGTAATTTGTGAGGGATATATGCTTCTTAACATCTCAAATATATATAATAAAAAAAGACAAAAATAATAAGGAGAAAAAAAGTTGTAATGAGATTTTTCTCCATTTTTCAAAAACATTAATACAACATGCAAGCTAATATTGATATTAATCGTCAGTCTCAACCACCCATTCGGGCAGTGAGGTTAATTTTACTACAAGTGGCCTGATATCATCTGATGATGATGTCTCAGATGATTCCAACTTTTTTATCCAAAGACGGTCCATATAATTAGCGACCGCTTTGGCATCATCAAACAACCTAAAAATAGCGATAATGTCGGGAGAATCGACGGCATCGATCTCCCAGCGTGCATATGTCATCTTAAACACTAATCCTGTAGAGATGCCGTATTTCATTGCCCATCCAGCGACTTGGTCTGGGCTGACTTCCAAGGTAAGAGGCTTTACCTTCTCTTCTTCTTCTGAAAGTCGACACCAGATGTCTCTAACTGGGTCCCATTTGCGTACGGACTTTTCCCATAGAGCTGTTAGTTTGGCCGCAATTGCATGGGCGTCATTCTTGTTCTTCAGCAGCGAGAAAATTGCATTTGGTGAACGATCCGGATTGCTCTTAATCGAGCCATCCGGCTGGAACTGTAGATTTGTTCGTATTACATACATCTTTTTTCTCCTTTCGCCAGTTGACGGGGCTGGCACCCGGTTTATTTTTTAACCGACCAAGTATCTCGGTCGGCCTACCAGCCTGCCCTCCATGGAGGAGGAGGCCACAGAGGGAGGCTGCTAGGTGTAAAGAGATGCGAGAACAGATTAGCTTTTTTCTTTTTGCGTACGTTCCTCCCCATTAGAGAGGGGAGGAACGGTAGCGGAACCATACTTCTTTTCCATCACCTCCTTGGCAAAGGATTGAAACTGTTCAAACGTACTCATCTGGACTTCTCCGTCCTTGAAACAAACGGAGAATCCAGTATGTTTAGCCTTTTTCTCCACAGGCACGACTATTGGTCGTGCCCTGTGATCCTCAATCGACATCATGAAATCGCACTCCTCGTTGTCCTCTGTATATGGCCCGCGGAGTTCCGCGATCCACCAGTCGTCGAGGCACTTGCGGAACGCCTCGGCGGTGTTGTAGTCGCGAAACACCGCCACCGTAGTGGTGGCCGGATCTCCAGGGCCGATAGCCAGCCCACCATCTCCCGACGGGATAAGGTTGGTACGTACTTCGAAAACATAGTACGAATTCTCCTTATCCCGGGGACGCATGGGCTCGGGCGCTAGCTCCGGGATGACCACCTGGTAGCCTGCTCCGCGCAAGTACTCCACCACCTTCTCGTAGGTGTCAGAGTACTCCCTCAGGACACCATCCTTGTCCACGAACCGAACTTCGTAGTGCAGTTGGTTCGCGACTTCGATGGTGTCACCTTTCTCCCTGAGGTCAACTCCGTCGTTGTCCTCAGGGAGTAACGATGCTTCCACATATGATAAGTCCTTAATAATCATCATTACTATACCTCCAGATTCTTGGGATCTTCCTTGGGTACATATCCCCAAGCCCAGTGATCCCAGTAAATGTTTGAGAAGACCGGAACAACGCGGGGGCTTTGGTCACTGTTGCTCTTCCAGATCTTCTCTCCGTATATACCCTCGCAGTACTCCCGGAACTTCTGGGCCATCTCATAGTAACGAAATGTGCCCATGAGATGTTGGTTTGTATATACAGCGGTTTCATTATCAGCAAATGTAAGATTGCCAATCAGCCGAAACCGCACGTCATAGTGCTGCGATGGATGCCTAGGGACCACACGGTCGTGGATCTTCTCCCTCACGTGGTAGCCGTGCTTTCGCAGCTCCTTGACCACCTCCAAGTAGCTGCCGACCACCTCGTCGGGCTCTCCATCACTCCTAACATACTCAACCCGATAGTGGGTGAGCGGCCGCAGAACGACCACATCCTCATTCTTGCTCACCCCTACCAGGTCAACCTTTTTTGATGTTGTAATATGCATTGTTTTCTCCTTTCTTCCTTACTGCCCGCGCCAGTGGGACATTAACGTCTCTCCTATTGGGCAAGTTGCTGCCCATGGCTCTCCGCACCATGGGCACTTGCCCCTTTCATTGTAGAGGTCCGGGGCGTAGGGATACTCCGTTTTGCACACCGGACATACCAGCCCGTAAGGGCCATTGGAGTGGATGATGTTGATCAGCTTGTGCCCTCCATAAGTCGATTCGCACGTCAGGAATCCTAACGTGCGAACTGGGCATGCGTCCATGTACTGATCCAAGTTCCAAATGGCCTCCCAGGTGGCTTCCCTGCGATACTTCGATTCCAGTTTGATCCGCCGACCGTTGAAATAGAGAGTCATTTCCCTCTCTATCCTCCGATCGTTGTCAATTTGCTCTTCTGTGCTATCGATACCTGTGACCTTCTCCAGGTTTAGAGGCTGTTTGCACCAGAGGCAAACGGCCTCAGTCGTGTGCACCGGAGGATGTGCCTGGAGAAGATCACAGTCGCGGCACTCGAGATACAGTCTCCTGTCCTCGAAGTTGTCGTATATTCCTACGAGCCTCCTCTCCGACTCCTTCCCAACATGAAGGAGCCAGGCATACTGCCTGAGGCCGTCTCGCCACTTTATGATTGACTGCTTGTTGATCCGTCTGAGGACGGATGCCATGTCCTCAGACTCCTGGGCGATTGGGTAACTTGATTCCCAACCTTTCCACCCGTAATAAATGTAGAATACCTTATTACCTTTTATCATGATTTCTCCTCCTTCTACAGGTTAATGTCCAGCTCAAGATTTTTTTACCGATGGATATTTTTTTCAGTTGCTATACTAGTTTGTCTTCCATAAACATAGAAGAAGACTGATAGACTAGTAAATATAAGGATTAATAAATAATTTGATCCTCATTTTCTATTACCCATTCGGGCAATGAACTTGAGGTAAGATTAATAATATAAGGTCGTATATCACTTTCATCCGAGGCAATATTATCATAAGATGCCTCAGTTTTCATCTTTTTTATCCAAGCACGGTCGATATAGTCAGCAAAATCGCCGCGGCATCGTCAAACCTCCTGAAAATTGCAATAACTTCAGAAGGTTGATTATTAATATAAATTGACCATTTTCCTTTATCGCATTTGTAGCAAATGCGTGTACAAACTCCAAAATTCATCCTCCTAATATTATTTTAACGAGCTGAGATGGCGTACAGGTAAATGCGGCAGCATTTTTATGCCCGCCACCCCCATGCCGTTTAGCGATCTCAGAAACATCAAGATCGCCTTGACTTCTTAGAGAAATGAAGACTTTTTTCTCATTAAGAATCTGGAAGAATATCCCAAGTTGATATTCTCCTGATTCAATAAAAGGCATGATTATTTCGCTTCCATTTGGACCGTTGTATAGGATTGCATCCAATCCCTCGAATGATCCAGGAAAGCATCTTTCCCTTAGAACAAGGTTTTGCTGTGTCGCAAATCTGTCCATGCACTTCCCTTGTTCTATGAGTCTGTCTGTGGTATTCTTTTCCTTAAACAACTGATCCCAGAATTCAATGGATTCCGGGATTGCCGGATTAGTCTGATATGTTCTAGCCGCAAGTTGAAAAGCACGTACATCAGACCAATCCTCCTCCTGTTTCCTAAGATCATATTTTTCAATTAATCTTAGGAACTTCGGAGGATCAAAATCCTCACCATAAAGATATTCCCAAACAAGTCTGCATGCTGATTTATTTGGGGATACCTTTTTTACTATATTGGTTAAAGATAGATCATTAATGCTTGATATATGATGATCTATCCACACCAACTTGTCTCTCATAGCTTCCATGACATTAGCAGGGAAGCTAAGATCCGCTATAAAAATTATATCATTCTGCCTGAGTTTTTGACATTCTTCATCAGACAGAATATCTCCAGAATGCATCCCCATTAAAGATGCTTGAGGATACATTCTCTTTAGTAGCTCACCGCTCAGATGGCCATCTAGATCATCCGAATGGTATATAATAGCTACATTTGTCATGGTCATTCTCCTTCCTTTTTTGAAATATTTGTTTATGTTTTTTCTTGAAAAGAAAATGTTTAAAAAATATATTTTTCACAAATGTCCTTTCAAGAAAAAATTTATTTTTTCTCATAATTTTATATATATAGTCAATTTTCCTTGTATAAAAAATAGATTTATGTGATATCTACTACTACTCATTCTGAATAGGCATGAAGTTACCTTGCAAGCCCATATTATCTCATTTGTCTCAGGATGTGATTCACACCCAGGGCCACACAACACTATTGTATACGACATAGACCAGGCTGATCAAATTCAATCAAAACAACATCTATCAGTAATTATTTCTATTATATCGGTCCATGATTTTGTGTTATCAAAGTCCACCAGAATTCTTTTTCTCATCATATTTTTCCTTAGCAATAATATCGATTCTCTATATATGAAATTTCTGAATACTCCGAGGAACGGTATACTTTTTTATTAGTAAGAAATTCATTCCATTTAAAAAATTTAACTTAATTTATAAGGAAGAAAAAAAAGAAAAAGAGGAAAGGAAATATCATAATTATTATTAATTTGATGATACTCTACTGCAAGACCCCGGAAGGATCCCGTTTTAGTAACATACGGAGCGTGCTGATGCAGCTTCGGGCTCTGAAGCACAAATCCCGGATTTCCTTCGTTGTTAGCGATCTGATAGGAAGTTTGTTATACTTCCACTTATACAAATCGCCAACGGTGCAAATTCGCACCCAATTTTCTCCCTCAGGAGTCATCTCGTGGGGGAGGATTTCTATCCTTCCGGTGGCAGATTGTTTGAATACATTTATTCTGGAAAGGTTGTCTATGTATTTTTGATACATAGCTTTCCTCCTTTGCCGGTTGTCGGGTCCGGCGCCCGTGATTTTACCGGCCACCCCTGGGTTGGTGGCCAGCCTACCAGCCCACCCTCCGCGAAAAGGGAGGAGGAAAACGCAGAGGGGGGCTGATAGGACAGGATAGAGGGTGTTAACCCTCTATCCTGTGAGGTCGGACATTGTGGCCACGTGGCCACATGTCGGGCATGTGGCCACAAAGTCTGTCGGGTGGGGGAATACTTTCCCGCAGGCGCGGCAGATAAAGCGCCTGCCCGGGGTTTCAACCCACCCGACCCATGTCTTGGGTCCTGCCATTTCTGATTCCAATATTTTGACTACTTGGGATATTCCACCGTAATCCCAACCTTCTGTAAAATACTCCGCAAGAGATACCACTTCGTTGTGGTATAGCGGCTCTTCCGTTTCGATCAGTATCGTGTAGTCGAGTCCATCATATAATTCATACGTATACATGATTTTTCCTCCTTTGCCGGTTGTCGGGTCCGGCGCCCGATTTTACCGACTGAAAATATTCAGTCGGCCTACCAGCCCACCCTCTCCCGGGAGCAGAGGGAGAGGGGGGCTGATAGGACAGGATAGAGGTTACTCTATCCTCCTGACTACCGGGTGATATGGAATTGGAATGGCCATTGATAGCCATTCCATGAACCTTTCTTCGTTGTATGTCGTGTCTTCCACAACGTCTTGTCTTACCAGAATAGATAATGCCATGTCTTGTAAATCCGGGGGGATACCCCCTAACATATACAGACTATTTAATACGTGCCAGAAGATATATGGCACGTCCTCGTCTTCGTAAGCGCAGTTCCAATCGCAAACCAGCATTTTTCTTCCCCTTTCTTTATAAGAAGTAATCTAAGAACTTTTAGAT
>Ga0208461_1000753_pt1 | contig 30953 bp, 18 predicted proteins | sample AD_JPNTR4_MetaG_FD_184448 | JGI IMG/M metagenome (GOLD analysis project Ga0208461, IMG submission 184448) | Active sludge microbial communities of municipal wastewater-treating anaerobic digesters from Japan - AD_JPNTR4_MetaG (SPAdes) (version 2) | ecosystem: Engineered > Bioreactor > Anaerobic...
CTGCGGAAGGGACGCCTCTCGCACCTGCTGGCGCCGATGCCGGTGAGGGTGGTGTTGAATTCCAAGGCGGCCTTGTTGGGGGCAATCCATTACGGCATGGAGATGTGGGACAAGTAAAGCAGCCCGGCTGCAAAAATGGCGTTGGGAATGCCCGGCGAAAGTAATCCGGCAGTCGTTAGCGCGCTCGTTTTGCAGGAGGAGAGGAAAAACAGCGCTCCTGCATCAAATGGCTCGGGAGTAAGGAATGAACGGGCAGGCAGCAAACGATGATATTGCCCGGCAACCTGCAGTGGCAGAGAGACTGCATCAATGGCAGGATCGGGCCTTATTTCTGACGTTGTCGGCAATTAGTGTGGCCGCGTTGCCGGCGTTGATATTGGTTTTGGTGCAGAACTGGAATAACCCGGCGCAATATCCTTTCATCGCCATTTTCTTCGCTGCCTATGTCGTGATGCTGTGTCTGAACTACGTCAGGCCTCTGTCGCCGCGCGTTCGTAGTTGGGGATTTCTCATCCTGGCTTATGTCGTGGGGGTATTGTCGCTGATCCGCGGCGGCCTGGTGGGCATCGGGAAAGATTATTTACTCATTTTACCATTGCTTGCAATCCTTTTAAGCAGCAAGCATTCTGGCTATATCGCCCTTGGAATTTCATGCGTTAGCTACCTCGCGGTTGGCGCTTTGCTCTCCGCCGGCTACTTTAAGGCGTGGATCCTGTATCCCGACGTCGCTTTTGATTTCGACGTGTGGATTGCCGAGGGGATTTATCTGGCGTTGTTGCTGCTCGTGTCCTTCGTGCTGTTCCTGACTTTCTACAACTATTTGTTGCGCGTCCTGGAGGAACAGCAGCGTGCGGTGGTCGAACTGTCGCAGGCCCATCAGACGTTGCTCTTCTACAGCCAGAACCTTGAAGTGCAGGTGGCGCAGCGCACGGCAGAGCTGTTGCAGGCCAACGTGCAATTACAGGAAGAGATCGCCGATCGCTTGCACGCCGAACAGGAGGCGCGATTCCGGGCGACGCTGTTGGAACAACTCCAGGACCTGGTGATTGCAGTAGACCTGGAGCAGAAAATCAGCTATGTGAATGAGGCGGCGGCGCGTTTTTTTGGCGATGAAGTCGCTGCGTTGCGGGGGATTCCGGTGTCGGCATTGCACCTTGAAGGCGCTGATGTCTCATGGGAACAGCTCATTCGTGCGACGTTGAGTCAGGGGGCCTGGCACGGCGTTTGGAGTTATACCTCCGGCGCTGGCGACGTTCGGAACCTGGAAGTGCGGGCCTGGATCATCTGTGATCCGGAAAACCGGCCTGAAGGGTTGATTTGCCTCATGAGCGATGTGACCGCGCGCATCCGTTCCGAGGCCTTGTTGCAGCGTCACAATCGCGAGCTGGCCTTGCTCAATCGGCTCATCACCGCGGCGGCGGCGATCGCGGATATGCGCAATTTGCTGGAGATCCTGTGCCGCGAACTGGCACAATTCTTCGAATTGCCCCAAGCGCTGGCGCTGACAACAGATGTGTCGAGCGATAGCGCGGTTGTGGTGGCGGAATACTTCACCCCCCCGCAGCTGTCGTTCCTGAATTTGCAGTTTCAAATCTCAGCTTCTCCCGTGTTTCAGCACCTCTTGCACACCCGAACGCCCTTGTTCATCGCCGCTTTGAGCGATGATGGGCGTTTAGGCGAGCTCACCGCCTTGCTTTTGGAGCGCGGCGCGAAGTCGGTGCTGTTAATCCCCCTGGTAATCCGCGAGCGCGTGATCAGCATTGTCTGCCTGAATATGTTGCAACATGTTGTTTTGGATGAGACTGACTTTGCGCTGATCAGCAGTGTGTCTTCGGCGGTCAGTCAGACGTTGGAGGCGGGGGAATTGCGCGTCGCCATTGAGAAGACGCAGGCAGCAGAGCGCGCCAAATCACAATTCATCACGCACGTCAGCCACGAGCTGCGCACGCCGTTAACCAACATTCGCGCGTACCTGGATTTGATGCACGTGGGGAGGCCGGAGCGGCGCGGAGAGTACCTGGCGATTGCGCATGACGAAACAGTGCGACTCCAGCGCCTGATCGAGGACTTGCTCTACCTCTCCCAACTGGATGTGGGGCAGCTGGAGGTAGACGTGCACCCGGTGGATTTGAACCAGCTCGTTCGGGAATTGTTCGCGGAACGAGAGCGTCTTTTCAGCGCGCAGGGGCTGGAGCTCGAGGCCGTTCTCGAGCCGCAGCTGCCCTGGGTGGAAGCGGACGTGCGGGCGTTGCGTCAGGTGTTGATCAGCCTGCTCACCAACGCGCTGCATTTTACTCCCAGCGGCGGGCGGGTGGTGATAAAGACTGCCTTAGGCTTCGCGGAGGGCCGTGAATGGGGCACCGTGGAGGTGCGTGACACCGGCCTGGGGATCTCGGAAACAGAGCTGGCGCAATTGTTCCAACGCTTTCAGCGGGGCATGGCCGGGGAATTGACTAACACTCCCGGCGCCGGCGTAGGATTGGCGCTGAGCAAGGAGCTGGTCGAATTGCAACATGGGCGACTGACGGTGAAGAGCCATTTGCAGGAGGGCAGCACTTTCACCGTCTGGTTGTTGCCTGCGGCGCAGAACTAGCCTGGATTCCCTCCAATATTTCCCCCTCGCTGTGGGAGTGCGTGGAGTTGCATTTAAACGCCTTCGTATTATAATGCGCGTTTGCAACTTTCCACCCCTTGCTTCGTATGATAGATGTCTTCATGCGGTTGCCTGCGCCGAAGCCGGCGTAGGGAACCGCTTTTGGTGCCGGTCAGGCAACAGCCACACCCATACGTTGGCATGGTGGAATGAGCGCTGGTTGCAAGACTCAGATTCACGAGGAGGTAAGTGTAAGATGTCGCTCGATGTGAAGGCCGAATTTGAGGAGCCCCCTGGTGGACGTACGCCGCCGCACCCATGGGAGCAGGTTACTTGGGAGCAATGGAATGACTGGCGCTGGCAAATGGCTCACCGTCTGCATACGGTGGAGGACTTTGTCGGCTTCATAAATCTTACTCCGGAGGAGATCGTGGGGCTATCTGCCCCCGAACACTTCCGCGTTGATGTGACCCCGTATTTTGCAAGTTTGATAGATCCTGACGACCCGAATTGCCCTATTCGGAAGCAGGTGATCCCCACCGCACAAGAATTGATTCCTTTCGAGGCCGCCATGGCCGATTCGTTGGGTGAGGATGCCCATTCGCCTGTGCCGGGATTGGTGCATCGCTACCCGGATCGGGTGTTGATGTTGGTGACGACGCAGTGCGCGAGTTATTGTCGGTTCTGTACGCGCAGTCGGTTGGTGGGGGATTCGCATGTGATGTTTAACTCGGCGACCTACGAGGCGCAGCTGGAGTACATCGCTGCGACCCCGGAGGTCCGGGATGTGCTGATCTCCGGCGGCGATCCCCTGACCCTGCCGTTGCCGGTGCTGGAGCGACTGCTGAAGCGCTTGCGCGAGATCCCGCATGTCGAAGTGATCCGCATCGGTTCGCGGATGCCGATCTTCTTGCCGCAGCGCATCACCAGCGAGCTGGTGACGATGCTGTCGAAATATCATCCGCTGTGGATGAATGTACACATCAACCATCCCAAAGAGCTCACCCCAGAGGCGACGGCGGCGTTGGGGCGGTTGGCCAATGCGGGAATCCCGCTCGGTAGCCAGACGGTGTTGATGGCCGGGATCAACGACTGCCCCAACATCATCATGGCCCTGGTGCACCAGCTGGTACGCAACCGCGTCCGGCCGTACTATCTGTATCAATGCGATCTGGTGGAAGGGGCGGGGCATTTCCGCACGTCGGTCGCCAAGGGATTGGAGATCATGGAGTCGTTGCGCGGGCACACCTCCGGGTATGCCATCCCCACTTACGTCATTGACGCGCCGGAAGGCGGCGGCAAGGTGCCGCTCCTGCCCAACTATCTGTTGAGCATGTCCGACACGAAGGTGGTGGTGCGCAACTACGAGGGCTTCATCACGGCGTACACGCAGCCCAAGGACTACGTCCCGCATGACCCGGCGACCTGCCCTTACTGTCAGCGGCAGCGCGACGAGGGCGGGCAGGCTGGCGTCGCCGGGCTGTTGGCCGGGCACAGCCGTGAGATCCGCCCCGATACGTGGAACGACGTGCACGCGAGACGCTTGCAGCGGCGCGGGGTGCATGAAGAGACGCTCCTGGATCACGTCATCCGGCAGCAACAGGAGGTCGGGTAACGTGGGGGGCCTGCGGGTTGCGGTCGTTTCCAACCGCAAGCATCAGGTTCGCACCGGGCCGGCGGCGCCGCCGGACGCCCTGGCTGAGTATGACAGCGACGTGACGGTCGAGAGCCTCCAGGAGGCGCTGCGCGCGGGTGGCCACGCGCCGTTCTTCCTGGAGGCGGACGAGAGCTTCTACGACGCCGTGCGTGAGGCGCGCCCCGACATCTGCTTCAACATCGCCGAGGGTTTGCGGGGCGATTCCCGCGAGTCCCACATTCCGGCGATCCTGGAGCTGTTGGGGATCCCCTACACCGGCGCGCGGGTGCTCGCCAATGCGCTGGCGCTGGACAAGGCCGCCGCGAAGATGATCTGGCGCGAGAATGGCCTGCCGACGGCGCCCTTTCAGGTGTTCCGCCAGGTCCAGACGCCGCTGGCTGCCGATCTGACGTTCCCGTTGTTCGTCAAGCCGGTGCACGAGGGGTCGGGCATGGGGATCAACGCGCGCTCCATCGTCCATGACGAGGCGGAGTTGCGGGCCCAGGTAGCGTGGGTCATAGCCACGTACCATCAGCCGGCGCTGGCCGAGGCTTATCTGCCGGGACGGGAGTTCACGGTGGGATTGGTCGGCAACACGCGGCGGCCCGACGAGGCGCCGCGCAGCGATTTCTATAACGCGCGGGGGTTTCATCTCTTCCCGGTGTTGGAACTCGACACGCAACGCGGCGCGGTGAAGGGCATCTACAACGCCGAGGCCAAGTCCTATGCGCTGGACGATGTCAACGCGCCGGGCTACCTGTGTCCGGCGGACATCCCTGATGCCTTGCGTGAGACGTTGTTCGAGCTGACGATGGCGGCTTTTGAAGCGCTCGACGGGCTGGACCTGGGCCGGGTGGATTTCCGTCTCGACGCGCAGGGGCGACCTCACATCGTCGAAATCAACCTGCTGCCGGGCCTCAACCCGCTGGTGAGCGACATGGTCATCGTCTCTCGCGCGGGGAATGTGCCGTATGAGCAGTTGATCAACGCGGTGCTGGACCTGGCCCGCGAGCGGTATGGGATGATGGAAGGCTGAAACTGATTGATGCTTGGAGAAGGGAAGGCTGGCGGCAAGGGGAGCGCTCTCGTATAACCATAGCAGGTCGTGAGAGAGGGCGATGAGACATCATGCCAGGTCTCGTGCGTTGACCGGGGTGCACCGCTGTTCAATGCTGGAGCGTTGGGGTTACCTGCTGTGTTTGGGGGCGCTCTTCTTGCAGCTGGCGTTGGCCGCGCCGCGCCTCTCATTGACTTATGATGAGCCACTCTACACTGCCATCGGGTATGCCGACCTGGTCACGGGTGATTTCTACTGGCATGGCGTTATTGGTCATGGCCCGTTGTTGAATATGTTCGCCGCCTGGCCCCTATTGCTGGGAGGGCAGCAGCTCGATCCTCAGCAGTTGGCGGGGTGGGGAACTGATGATTCACTGGGTTTCAGCCGCGCTTTGTTGTCAGGGCTGGGGGATCTGGCAACTACGGCCTGGGTGACGCGGGTCCCCATCATGTGGCTGACCGTGCTGCTGGCGGCTTGCGTAGCACGCTGGGCCAGAGATCTTTGGGGACCTCGCGCCGGCCTGCTGGCGTTACTGGCTTTTACCTTCGAACCTAATCTGATTGCCCATGGACAATTGAACACAACCGACATGGGCGTAACGTTTTTCGGGTTCCTGGGAGCCTATTTGCTGGCGAGTTACCTGCGCGCCCGTTCGCCTGGACTGTACATCGGAGCGGGGTTGGCGCTGGGAGCGGCGTTGGCCAGCAAGGCCTCCGGACATTTTTGGCTGGGGGCTTATTGTCTATTGGCTTTGCTCGCCTGGACAGGAGATCCGTCGTTCCGCCAGGGGCGACGGGCAGCATCCCTGGCGCTGGGTCGGTGGATGTTGCGCCTGGCGGGCTGGATCGGGATCGGCCTGCTGACGCTTTGGGCAACGTATGGTTTCGAGATGCGACCCCTTATCGCGGGGGGAATTCCAGTGCCGATGGCGTCCCATTGGTTGGGACTGGGTTACCAACGCGCCAATGTGACCCTGGGGCAGACGACTTTCCTGGCGGGGCAGCTGGTGCAAGGGGGGCATTGGGCCTATTTTCCCCTGGCGTTTCTCCTGAAAACGCCGCTGCCATTGCTGGGGGCGTTGCTGCTCTCGGTGGGGTTGAAACTGCGCCGACCTGGTGTCTCTGGCTGGCAGTGGCCGTTGGTGGCGCCGCCGTTGGCTTATCTGGCCCTCTCCCTGGTCGTGGGGTTAAACATTGGCTACCGGCATCTGCTGCCCGCATTGCCTTTTTTCTGTGTCTGGGTTGGGCGTCTCGCGGCTCCGGGGGTGCTGCCCGCAAAATCGCGTTGGATGAGGCCGTTCATGTTTCTGGCACTTGTCTGGTATGTCGCGGGCAGTGTGAGCATCTTCCCCCATTATTTGACCTATTTCAACGAGCTCGCCGGGGGTCCTGCAGGCGGTTATCGCTATTTCGCTGATTCCACTCTGGAATGGGGGCAGGGCTTTTACGATCTTCGGACTTACCTGCAGGCCGATAACGCGCACGAGGCGGAGATTTCCCTGGCGGCGTTCTCTTCCCTCGATCCGAGCTGGTACGGCCTCGATTTCATCCCGTTGCCGCCGACGCCCGGCGACGACGTGCCGTTGGGGCTTCCGCGACGTTTTGACCCCGCGCCCGGACGGTATGTGCTCAGCGTCACGCCTCTTCAGGGGGTGTGGGTGTTGGATCCCGATACGTATGATTGGTTTCGCCATCGGACGCCAGGAGCGCGTGTGGGCAACGTGTTGTGGGTCTATGATGTCGTTGCTGACCCTGATCCGCTTCAACGAGTGGTCCAATGTGCAACGCCGCTGCCGCCTTTGAGTGATTCCGCATTGGCGGAGGGATTCGGGCGGGAAGATTTGCCCAGCGCAAATTTCGACTGCGAGCACAGTTGGCTTTATCCTGGCAATGGGGGATGGATTATCTTGCCGGGAAGCGAGGCGCCTGAGGGTTGGACGGTTGAACGGCTGGCAGGCATGTCGTTGGTCTTTCGTCAGCGTGAGCATTGGCAACACCCGGCAGCGACGATATATGCTCAACGAGGCTTGCCTGCAAGCAGCGCTCCCCCAAAGGCCACTGTTGTCGTCGCCCCCTCGGAATTGTTGCCGTCCCAGGCGTTGTCAGAGGGTGAAACTCTGACTGCACCCCTGGCGCTGCAAGGGCCGCTGATATTTCTCGGCTACACTCTGACCCCCACATCCTCTGAGGTGATGCTCGACAGCTACTGGCAAGTAGCGGGGACTCCGGACCGCTTGCTCTCCTTGATGGCACATTTGTTGGATGCTCACGGTGTGCCGGTGGCCGTAGCTGACGGTTTAGGGGTGTCCATCGAAGGGTGGCAGCCGGGAGACATTATTGTACAACATCATTTGTTCTCGGAGCCAGCGGGCGGCCCTTATTATGTGGAACTGGGCGCGTATTGGCTGGACACGCTGGCACGCTGGCCGGTGAGCGTTGACGCACGAGTTCCGGGCGATCGGTGGTTACTGCCTCAGGCGTTGACGCTGGCTCCCTGAGATGGGGGCACACGCGGCGGCCTGACGAGACGCCGCGCAGCGATTGCTATCACGCGCGGGGGGCATCTCTTGCGCTGGACGATGTCAACGCGCCGGGCGCCCTGTGTCGGATGGACATCCCTGACGCCTTGCGCGAGACGTCATTCGAGCTCCATGCTTCATCGAAGAAGAGCGCCGGTGACCTGCCGGCGCTCTTCTGGTTGGATAGGACGTTTCAGCGGCGCCGCAGTACCAGGGGCAGGTAAAGGCGGTTGGTCTCTCCCAACAGCCCATAGACGCCGGTGTACCGGATGTCTGCCTGGAGCTGCCCCATGCTTTGCCCCGTCATGGTGATCCCCTCAGTGACCCATTTCCCTGCTTCCAGCCGATAGAGCCCCATCGTCCCTGAAATGATGACGGTAGGGCTGTAGCTCAGGCGCAGCTGCAGCGGCGGGCTGAAGGGCATGGGAGTGGGGGCTGCTTGCAGCTCGAAGAAGTGGTCAATGCCTTCTAAGTCCCCTTGAGAGGTGGGAAAGCGGCGGTAGCTGAGGGTGAAGGTGGTCGTGGTGTTGAGCACGCCCGCCGGAATGAGCAGCTGAGTGCGATGGCCTGGATATTGTTGGGTCAATGTACCGCCTTCGGGGCCAATAGCGGTAGAGACCGGCGCCGGCGTGGAGGTCGGTGTTGGTGAAGGGGTGGGGCTGGGTGTGGGCACGATCCCGAACTGCGCGACGAAACCATCTGGCGGGTTGTTCAGGTAAGGCTGTTTGGCGTTCTGGAGGGGGAAATCGGGAGACCGCGTTGCACCGACGACAGTCACGACCCAATCCTCGCGCACGGTGAGGCGAAAGCCGCGTTCCACATCGCTGCCGCCCAGGAACGAGGCGTATTGGAGAGTTCCTGCAGGATTTAACTGCGCCAGGAAAGCGTCCCGTTCACCCTGGAGCGTGCCCTGGAGCGGGTTGCGGACGGGGAAGTTGGGCGATTCGGTCTCGCCGACGATGTAGACGTTGTCGCCGGAGTCAAGTTCCAATCCCCAGGCGAAATCGTAAGCGGCGCCGCCGAGGTAGGTGCTGTAAAGCAGCTGATAGGTAGTACCGTCAATTTTGGCGACAAAGGCATCCCATTCCCCGCCGCCGTAACTGGGCTGGAAGGGCGCTCGCAGGGGGAAGTTGGAGGAATTGGTGCCGCCGGCTACGTAGATATTACCGGCGCTATCAAGGTCAATCCCCCAGATTTCGTCACGTCCTGCGCCGCCAAGATACGTGGAAAACAACATCTGGTTGGTCCACGGATTGAGCTTGAGCACGAAGCCATCGTCCCATTCGCCGCCATAGACGGATTGGATGGGGTTCACGAGCCGGAGGCCGCTGTCCGATGAGGTCATCCCCCCGGCGTAAATGATGCCGGCCTCGTCTACGGTGAGGCGGAAGATCTGGTCGCGCCGGTAGCTGCCGACGTAGGTGGAATAGATCAGCGTCCCTTGCGGGTCGAAGATCGAGATGAAAGCGTCTTCATCATCCAGGCCAAAGGTCTGGGATTGCCAGGGATTGAGCAACGGAAAATCTTCGGAGTAAACCTCACCGGCGAGATAGATTTTCCCGTCAGCAGCTACGTACATGTCATCCACTTCTTCGGACTCGCTGCCGCCAAGAAAAGTGGAATAGACCAGCGTGCCGGCAGGGGTGAGCTTCAACAGATAGGCGTCTTCGTCGCCGCCAAAGACGGGTTGCCAGGCGTTGAGCACCGGGAAGTCGCTGGAGTACGTCTCGCCGCTCACGTAAGTATTGCCGGCGGCGTCGGTCCTGATGGCATTGCCTTCTTCTGAGATCTGGCCGCCGAAGAATGTCACGTAGATGAGGTCGCCGGTGGGGGCCAGCTTGGCGACGAAGACCTTCTTTTGCGGCCGCTCACCGGGGATATTTTCCGGCGGGAAACTATACGACCAGCTGACGCCGGTGACCATGATGTTGTGCTCGCTGTCGAGCGCCACTGCCCAGCCTTCGTCCTTGCTTGGGCCGCCGAGGTAGCTGCTATATTGCAACAGGGGATCAATCACCAGGGGCAGGGTGGGGTCGGGCGTGTCCAGGAGGGTGAAGCCGTAGGTGGTCTTATCCCGCACTTCGAAGGCGGCGCGGAGGGGAATTTCCCGGCCGTTCACCTGCTGGTAGACATGGGGCGCCTGTTCGGTGAGGGGCGTCGCGGTCCCCAGGCGGGAGGCCACGCGGAGGTTGCCCGCGGCGTCCAGGCTCAAGCCGGCGGCGTCCTCGTACCGCAGCGCGATTTGGGTGGGGTCGGCGCCGGGCTGCACCACGAACTCGGACTTGAGGCCGCCGTTTTCCAGCGTGTAGTGCAGGGCGATGCCGGGGTAGAGTTCCTGGTAGACGACTTCGGCGAAGAGCGGCAACTGCTCGCGCCAGCGCGTCGGATCGTTGCCGGTGTACAGGTTGACGACGCCCGGCTGGCGCGCTGCCCCTGTGGGCTGCGTTTGGGGATCGGCGCCCACAAATTCCAGGTGCAGCGTCTCACCGGCGCGGTAGAGGGTGACCCCCGCGGCGTTCACGGCGATCAGGGCGTCGGGCCCTTGCGTATAGAACACGTCATCTTGCGCATCGTAGATGAAGAAGGCGGTTTGGAATTCTGTCGCCGCCGGCGGCGTTTCGGCAGCGGTGGTGGAGGGTCCTTGCTGCAGGGCCATGCCTGCCAGCAAGATCAAGGATAGCAGGAAGCTCATTGCCAATACCAGACGCGATTTCATAGGCAGTTCCTCCTTGAAAAATGCGGAATGCGTAATGCGTAATGCGTGAGTGATCTTCTCAGAAAATAGCTCACGGATGGCCACAGATTTCACGGATCAGAAAAGGTAACGCGAACTTCAGTTTGCTCTTCGTCGCCTGCCCTGGAATGAATTCCAGGTCTGATACGTTTTCACACAACGCGCTTCGGCGTGGTTGGCTCCTGTCAGGCTGGGGATGGAATCCCCAGCCGAACCGGTGAGCCGTCGCAGCCTCCGCTCACGACTTACCACTCACGAGTCACATTTTCGTGCTTGCCGGGTGTGCATCAGCACTGATGTCTGCATGGCATTCTCGACTCTGACCCGTCCCGCAGTGTTTTATGGTGTTGCCAGAGCGAGAAAGACGGCGTCGGCGGCATTCGCCCCGGACGTTGCCTGCCAGCGAGAGCCATCGTCCAGCCAGTAGACGCCGGTGCGCAGGAACAGCGGTGCCGTCAGGTCGCCGGCTGCCAGTGTGAAGCGATGCCTTTGGACGAGGACATCGCCCGCCTGCCAGCTCGCGGCGGGGACGCCCAACCCATCGCCAATGCCGAGCGTCGCGCCCGCGCTGTTCACGAGGTGGGCCATCAAGGAGAGGGGGCGTGACGGCGCACCCGTTTCCACGCGCCACCAGCTCTCCACTTCGAGGCCCCCCGGCTGCTGATAGGCGTTCACGCCGAGCAACAGCAATCCGCCATCGAAGGCAAACGGCCCCTGCTGCGGCGGGAGGTTTTCCAGGGCCTGCGGCGCCGTCTCCGCCGGCGCGATCCAGCCGTCGGTGTGTGAAGGGGCGTTGCCTGTGTCCCCGGTGCCCGCGTCGTAGAGATTGAAGGGCGGCGTCGCTTGGGTCCGCCGTTGCCGGTAGCTGAGGGTCGCCGTTTCCAACCGGCGCGCGATGAAGTCATCTCGCGGCGCCGGCGTCTGCAGCAGAAGCCGCGTCGCCAGCGTATCGCGCGTGTGAGTCCCGTGCAGAATGTAGATGCCCGGCCCGGTCGCCGGGATGACCCAGGCCTGGGTGCAGTCGAAGCTGAAACGGCGCGCCGGCAAGCTTTCCAGTCCGGCTGCCAGAGCTTCGTCACTCAGCGGTGTGACGGGAATCTGACATTGCGCTATCCACTGGGGCTGCTCTGTTTGCGGCACGTGATAATAAAAAAAGGCGTTGGCGATGCGCGCATCGGGTTGACGGCGGCGAAACCAGTCGTACATTTCGGGATCGGCGAGCGGCACGCCATCCAGCGCGGTCACGCTGATGGCGTACTCTCCTGGCGGCGGCGTGAAACGGGCCGGGAAGACGGCGGGGGTCGTGCCGCCCAGCGGCGTGAGGGGGGTATAGTGCACGCCATAGGCGGCGGGGTCGTAGAAGACGAACCCGGCGACCTGCAGGGTCTCGATTCCCCGCGCCTGCTGGAACTCCGCCAGCGCTTTGTAGGCCTGTCCCCAATCGGTGTTGGAATCGGCCAAAAAGCGCCAGCCGTTTTCCGGTCCCCCGGCAATCTCGTTGAAGAAGGTGAGATAGTTTGGGGCGAGGCGCAGGGTGCCAAGCGCGAGCCAGGCGAGTAAAGCGTAAAGCGGAATGCGTAATGGGTCATGGGTAAGGGGTGAGGCGTCAGGAGTTCCATGGGATTTGATGTCGCGATCTGTGTGCGATCTGGCGCTGGCAACGCCAATTCCAATATACACAAACGGCAGCGCCGGCAGCAGATGCCGATAGCCGATGTTGAGCGTGCTTGTCAGGCTGCTGAGGACGTAGAGGGCAGGGAACAGGAGCAGCGGCAGGAGGGCGAGGGGGAAAGGGCGGGCCGGGGCATGGAAGAAGCGCCGGAAAAGGGTGTACAGGCCCAGCAGTAACAGGGGCAGCGGCGTCTTGAGGGCAAAGGCGACCGGGAAGTAGGTCCACCAGCCGTGCATGGAGTTCTGTCCCAGCAGGAAGGCCTCGCGGCCATAGGCGAGGTTCTCCTGCAGGCGCAGCCAGCGCTCGATGTGGCTGGCCGCGGGGAGGGGAATCCCGCCCAACAGTTCGGCGACCGGGCGCAGCTCGAAGCCGTACAGCGCCCACAGCGTCAGCGCCGAAACCGCCGCCATGGCCACAAAGCGCCCCACTGTTTTCCAGGGGAACGCGGCCCCTTGACGCCTCTGCGCCGCGGCGTTGATCACGACCCCAACTCCCAGCACCGGATACAGCAGCAGGGCGGTCAGCTTCACGCCCTGTGCCAGTCCCAGCAGCAGCGCCGCGATTCCCCACCGTCGGCGCGTGGGCCGTTGCAGCCAGCGCGTCCCTGCCCACAGCGCCCAGAGACTGAAGGCCGTCGCTCCCATGTCGGTCGTTGCCAGACTGCCGTGGGCGAGGAAGTTGGGATCCAAGGCGCAGAGTGCCAGCGCGAGCGCGCCGGCCGGCGGCCCGGCAAGGGTCGCCGCGACGCGGTAGATCGTGGCGGCGAGAAGGACGGTGAGCAACGCCGCCGCGATGCGGGGCGCCACGATGACCCGGTCCAGTGGGCGGTAAGCGAGCAGCGTCTCCTGGGCGACGGTGATCAGAGCGCCGTCGGCGTAACCGCTGGCGGTCTCAGGCGGGGCCAGATCGGGCACGAAGAAAAGGGGCCAGGCGAAGAGCGCTTTGGCGAGGGGGGGATGCTCATCGAAGAGCTGCACGTTGCCGGTGCGCAGATATTCGTAGCCGCTGGTGATGTGAAAAGGCTCATCAATGGTGGCGGAAAGCCGGGTCGCGGCGTTGAGCAACAGCGCCCACTGGAGCAGCAACAGCGTCACCGCCAGCCAGCGGGAAGATGCAGTACGTCCCTGCTTCATGGTCGCACTTCCCAATAATCACCGCCGTTCACAATCGGCCAACGTTCCATTGTATCCAGCCAGTAGCCGCCCAGGCGGAAGGCGTAGCCCTCGGATTCGGGGGCCGGCAGACGATGTTGTTGGATGAGCATATCACCTGTCTGCCATTGGTCAATCGGGAATCCCATCCCATCGCCGACCTGCACGGTCGTGCCATCCGCCGCGACGAGGTGCGCCATCAAGGAGAGGGGACGATCGGGGCGCTCCTTGACCTGCCAGTAGGTGCGCAGCACGATCTCGGAACTTTCGGGGCGCGGGGTGACATCGTAGCCCAGGAAGTCCAGCGGCCCGGCCGTCTGCACCGGATAAGGGGACGCGGGGGAGGGGGCGGCTTCCAGGCGCTCGATGCGGGCGCTTTCAGCGCCATTCGCGGCGCGGAGAGAGAATTCTAACGTCCCTGCGGTGGGGCGCTCAGCCGCTGTCCCGACCCAAAGCCCCGTTCCCTTCGCGTAGACCTCGGCGGAGCTGCAGTCCGGCCGGATCACCCGCAGGGTGGCTTGTCCGACGTTTGCGCGCACCTGTTCGGAGGAAAGGCCCGTTTCCGCACAGAGCACCGCCCATGCCGGGGGCGACGAGGGCGCGACTTCGTATAGCCAGAGCGCGTGTCCCAGTCGCGCCGCCGGTTCACGGTTCCGAAACCAGGCGTAGAAATTGAGATCGGGCGCGTAAGGACCCTGGAGCACCGTCGCGCCGATGGCGTACCATCCCGGCGCCGGTTGCCAGGGGGTGAAGGTTACCGCGCGCGGATCCGGCGGCAGGAACTTCACCTCGATGCCGTAGGCCTGCGGCCTCGCGGGGCTGTAATGGGCGTAATAGACCTCCGTCACGTCGTGTTCCGTCATCCACTCCCGCAACTGCCACAGATTTTGTCCCCAATCAAGGTTGGAGTCTACCAGATAGCGGTATCCGCCCGCCGGGCCGCCTGCCAGCTCGTTGAAAAACGCGAGGTCATGGGGGGCGACGGCGAGGGTGCCCAGGATGAGCCAGAGAAGTAAGGCATAATGCGTGATACGTAATGCGTGAAACGTGAAATGTGAGGCGCGGGATTTTGAAGTTGCAACCTGCAATTTGCAATTTGCAACTCCAATATAGAGGAACGGCAACAACGGCAGCAAATGGCGATAGCCGATGTTCACGGTGCTGAAGAGGCTCGTGGCGGCGTAGAGCAGGGGGAAGAGCAGTACTACGTAATGCGTGCTGCGTAATGCGTGAGTTGAGTGAGTGAGAACATCACGCCGGACGCGGTACGCAGCGCATACGACGGCATACAATGCCAGCAATAGCATCGGCAGCGGGGTTTTTAGCACGAAGGCGACCGGGAAATACCACCACCAGCCGTGAGAGCTCACCTGTCCCAGCAGGAAGGTAGGATGTCCCAGCTCATAGTGCTCTTGCAGCGATTGGTAGATGCGGACATGCGTCGCGGCGGGAATGGGGAAGGGCAGTCCGGGAACCTGTCCGACCTCGAAGCCGTAGCCGGCCCATACCACCAGCATCGCGGGCAAGGCGAGGGACGCGGCGTAGGGTATAAGGCGCAATATGTACTGCGTGAAACGTGAGCCGTGAAATTCGCCATTCGCCATTCGCCATTCGTGGCCCGCAATGACCAGTCCCAGCACCGGAACCAGCATCAGGGAGGACACCTTCGCCAGCAATGCCAGCCCCAGCAGCACGCCCACGCCCATCCATCCGACAAAATTCTCGCTTCCTTGCCTCTCCGCCTTCTCGCTTTTCCGCTTTTTCGCTTTCTCGCCAACTTGCCGACTCGCCGCGTACAATGTCGCCACGCTCAACATCGTCGCCGCCATGTCCGTCGTGATCAGCGTGCCGTGGGCGATCATGTTGGGATCGAAGGCGAAGAGCGTCAGCGCGAGCAGCCCGGCTCGCGGGCCGCCCAGGTCGCGCGCCCACCGGCAGATTAGCGCGCCGAGCAACACCGCCAGCCAGAGGATCGGCAGCCGACCCACGAGCGCCAGTCGCTCCGGATGCGGATACTGCCACACGACGGCATCGGTCACCGCCGAGAGACTGGCGATGTCCCAGCCGTCAATCGTGCGGGGATCGGGGAGGTCGTCCTGCAGCAATAACAGCATGGCGGAGAGTATGTTCGCCAGCGGCGGATGGATGTGCACCGGCTGCAGGCGGAAATCGCCCGTGCGGAGGGTGGCGTAGCCGGTCGCCAGGTGCGGCCCCTCGTCGAAGGTGAGCGACGCGCTGCGGAGGTGCGCCATCCCCTGGGCGAAAAAGGCCAGCAGGAGCAGGAGGATGAGGAGGTGTGTGGACCGTTTTGCAGAGCGCATGGCGCTTACTTGATGATCTCGATGGGGGTGAGCGACGCTTCAGCTTCCCCGCTGAGGAGGGGGATGCGTTCACCCGCCGTGTTTTCCAGAGCGACCGCCAAACGGTACATCCCCGGCGGCGTCACGGGATTGAGATTGACGTCCAGGTGAGCCTCGATGATGGCGTCGGCGGGCCATTGCGCGGGCGGATCGAAATCGAAGACGGCGGGAGCGTACACCAGCTCGCGGCCCCACACCCCACCGCTCGCATCGGTGAGCAGCCCGTCCAGGCGCGGGGGATCGGGCGCGGCCTCTGCCGTGCGCGCCCAATACGTCGTCAGATGAATCCAATTGCTGGGCGGATGGCTCACCTCCTCCGTCGCGGGCAGGCGCGTCGCGTCTACCTGATAGCCCACGAGGCGCAGCCCGTTCTCGAAGGTGAAATCTACCGGCGCGGCGGCAGCCGGAAGCTGCGTGTGACGCCAGTTCATGTCGAATCCGAGCAGCCGAATTTGTCCAAGGGTGGGATATTGCCCCGTGATTTTGGGGAAGCGCTCGCTTGCCGCCTCGATGAGTCGGTGATCGGGCGCGTACACGAGATCATGGTGGAGCACCAGCCAGAGTCGGTCAAACCCTTCGCCTTGCAGTTGCTCGTAGAGCGGTTCCGGCGCTTTGGGATCATACGGATAGGAGAAAATTTTGATCGGCCCCCGGTAATATCGGCTGAGGACGCGGTCCATGTAGTCGGTGTAGATGACGATAATATCGTCGGGCGCGCCGTGATCTTCGAGATACTGTGCGACGAAACGCCAATCGGTGCGTTGAAATGCCGGGTCGTTCAGATCGCGGAGCTCGGCCTGTGTTTGCCCCAACAGGAGGACGGCTACCGCGCCCAGCGCGAGCAGCGATTGCCGGCGACGCAAGGTCTCCACTGCCAGCGCCAGGATCAACAAGAAAATGGGGAAAATCGCGCTGAGGTATTTGGGCGTGAAGACAGGGATTTTGAAGGAAACCGGATAGAAGAGCATCAGGGGGAAAATTAGCAGGCCGGTGATCCAGGCGCCCGCGCGCCAGCCGCGACGCCATGCCGCGAGCATCCCCCCCACGAGCAACGCACTCAGGCCGAAGAGCCAAAGCCCCTCGTGTTCCCAACTCCAGGCGCGGACGCTGAACTCCAGCAACAACTCACGCAGCATCTGAGGCAGCGGGACGAAACGTTTGCTGGGATCCTGCATTTGGAAGGTCGGCAGCAGCGTCCAGACAAAGCGCAGCACGGGAAGATACGGCAGCGCCGAAAGCGCCATCGCGCCCGCGTAGGCGCCGAGCCGCCGCCAGTCGCGCCAAGTGGTGATGAGGACCAGCATCCCCTGCGCCGCAATGGTGAACGCGCCGAAGAAGTGGCTGTAGGCCAGGAGGTTGACACAAAGGACGTAGGCCAGCCAGTGCTGCCAGCGCATCCGGCGCAGGGCGCGGGTGAGCAGCAGCAGCGCCAGCGTCGCCAGCAACATGTGCAGGGCGTACATCTTCGCTTCTTGCGCGTACCAGATCGCAAAGGGGGAGAGGGCCATCAGCAGCGCGGCCCAGCTTCCCACGCGCCGATTGAACCACGTGCGCCCCAGCTGCCAGAGCACGGCGATGTTCAGCACGCCGCACAGCGCCGAAAGATAGCGCACGGCAAAATCCGAGGGGCCGGCCAGGCGATGCCAGCCCCACAACAACAGAAAATACAACGGGCCGTTGTTTTCAGGCGTGATAATGAGCCGCAGGGCCTCATTGAACGGACGGTCAATGAACCACACCGCGTAGCTTTCATCCACCCAGAAGGATTGTTTATCGAGGGTGGGGAGGCGCAGCATGGCTGCCAGGATGATCAATGCGACCGGCAGCAGCCAGCGAGAGATGGCAGCGCGTGAGGGTTTCATGGAGATGAACTGTTGGCGGGGTTGAGAGAAGCCCGCTCTTGTTTCAAGCGCAGCTGCAGCCCGATCAGCAGCACGACGGCGGCGCCTGCCAGGCCCAGGCCCACTCTGAATGCCGCCGGCCGATAGCGCAGCGTCAAATGATGTTCCCCTGCGGGCACCAGCACCCCGCGGAAGATGGCGTCGGTGCGGATGAGCGGCGCCGGCGCTCCATCTATGAAGGCTTCCCAGCCGGGATAGTACGTGTCCGAGAGGATGAAAAGCCCCGGCGCGCTGGTCTTGACGACGAACTCGGCGCGGTTGGGGCCGTAGGCCCGCACCTCCAGCGTGGATTCGCCGTCCCCTTGCAGCGCGGGTCCTTGCTCGACGATCGCCGTGTGCTGAGGGTCGAACGCGGGGTCGAGCGTCGCCAGCATCGCGGCGCCCGTGTCGGCCACATTTTGCGTGGCGTACACCATCCAGACGCGATTGAGCGCGCGGGTGTTCAGATGAATGTCCACCCAGGGATTGTCGGTGTAGACGGGCCAGATTCCCGGGCCGCCCGGCTGCGCGTCCTTGGGGACGATGATGTATTTGGCCCCAAAGAGCTGATAGGCAGGCGCGCCTTTATCCGGGATGCTCCAGTAGAACTGCAACGCGCTTTGCAGATCCATGGGATTGCCGGTGCTCTGGGGCACGTCGAAGCCGTCGGCTTGCAATCCTGCCGGCGACCACAACCCGCGCGCCGCAGCGTCAATGTCTATCCGGAACCAGCCCGCATCGCTGCGCAGGAACGCGAGGGCGTCGGCGTAGGGTTCGGGCGTGGCGGCGCGCGCTTCGGTCTCGACAAGGGCTCCCAGCGCGACCAGCTCCGCGGTCAGCAGCAGGAGTAACCCGGCGCGACCCAGCGTCGGCCGCCAGCTGCCCAGCAGCAGCCAGAGCGCGCTGCCGGCGCACAGCGTCGCGGCGAGGCGCAAGCCGGTGAGCGCCTGTGCTCGCGGCGCGCCGCCGGGGACCGCCTCCAGCCATCCCGGCGCGCCGAGCCAGAGGCCCGCGCCGAGCAAACCGCAGATGACGGCGCCGTATCGCAGGGCGCGGCGATGGGACCTGTCGAGGGCCTGCATCCCCAGCGCCGCAGCGAGGGCCAGCGCCAGCGAGAGGACGAAGACGGCGCGCACCGTGCGCCACGATTCGGAGAAGAGGGGCAGGTGCGCCAGGTGGGGATAGAGCGGGCCGTCGTAGCCGCGCGCGTAGGCGTAGGCCAGACCGCCCAGCAGCAGCGTGAACCAGGTGCGGCGCTGTTTGAAGCCGGTCGCCAGCCCCAGCCCGGCCAGCAGCAGCCCCGTCAGCCCCATGTAGCCCGTCTCCATGCGGGCCCAGCCCAGCCACGAGCCGCGCACGCCCCGTCCGTGATACAAGGGCGTGACGAAATCAATCAGCCCACTGAGCATCAACTGCGCGCCGCTGCGAGCTTCCTCGGGTGTCTGACCGCGTACCGTGTAGGGCAATCGCTCCAGGCCGGGCAACAGCATCGGCATCACCAGCAGCGCGGCGAGGAGGCCGGCCAGGAACAACCGTCCGCCGCGTTTCATGGCGACGCGCAGGTCGCGCGCGGGCAGCTGCCAAAGGGCGTAGATCCCTACCGCCAGCGCGCTGTACAGCGACGCCTGGCCGTGTCCGGAGAGGATGATGAGCGCCAACACCCCCGCTGCCAGGGGGAGCGCACGCCTGCGCCGTGCAGCCCCTTCGACCGCCCAGAAAGCCCAGGGCAGCCAGGCCATCGCATCGTTAAACTGCGGATGTCCCAGGTGGATAATGAAGGAATCGCACAGCATGTAGGCGATAGCGCCCGTCAGCGCGGCGCTGCGACGGAGGCGCCATAACCGGCTGTACCGCAGGTAGAGATACAGGCCGGCGCCCGCCCACCAGAGCGGAAACATGGCGCGCATCAGCACCAGCCATTCAGGGATCGGCGAGAACAGGAACAGCGGCCAGTTGAACGGGTTGAGCAGGCCGTATTGCGCCTCGGCGATGATGGGATCGCCGGCCATCATGCGCGTGCTCCACAGCGGGAAGATCCCGCGCCGCAGCCATTCGGCGACGTAGGTCCACACGGGGTAGAGCTGGCCCCATAAATCGCCGCCCCCCTGTGGGAAGGTGTATCCCGCAATCCACACGGGCCAGAAGAACAGCAGCACGACGCCCGCGAGGGCCAGCAGGGGGGCAAGTTCTGTGGAAATCAGCCGCCGTTTCATCTCGCCTCGATCTCACGGCGGCGTACAGGGCGGCAGGGCAAAACTGCCGTCCGCCAGCGGCCGCCCGTCTGCCGCGGTTGCCTGCCAGCGCGTCCCGCTTTCCGGATCCCAAATGCCCAGCGTCACCGTTCCCGTCAGGACGGCGGTCTCCACCCGCCGTGTCTCTTGCACGACTTCCCCCGGCTCCCATTGGGCGAGCGGATACAGTCCCCCCAGCGGATCTCCGTCCGCCTGGGTCAGGAGCGTCCCCTGGGCGTCCCACCAGTGCATGAAAACCGTGGGCGCGCCCGGCATCCTGGAGAGGGCCTGCCATTCGAGTTCGACCGTGATTTCTGCCGGCGGCGTCTGGCGGCAAGCGGCCTGGCGCAATATGAGCCGGTCGCCCGTCGGGCTGATGAAGGTCCCGGCGACGTGAGCCGGCGGCGTTTGCTCCGGGATGACCCGGCCCAAGGGCGCGAGGCTCAACGTGTCGGGCTGATAGCGCACCTGCACGATCTGCGTCGCGGCGCGCAAGCTCGTGCCATCTACCGCGGCGTCTGCCAGCTCCAGGAGATAGGGCGTCGGCGGCAAAATGGCGCCCATGGCCCGCGCTGTCGCCTGGAGCGTTCCCTTGCCGTGGACGGCGAGCCATAATTCCCCATCGGTGGGGGGCGGCAGCGGGATGGCGCCTTCATGTCCCAGGGGATAGCGTCGCCCGGCGAAGGTGATGCGGCCGGGCAGGTTGATGAGCAGCGTGCCAGGATGCGCTTCTGCCTGGCTCGCTGCGGACCACAGCAGCTCGCCGACGCGCTCGTGCAGCGCTACTTCTTGCTGGACAAAGATTGCTCCCGGCGCGAGGAGGAGCAGGCTGAGCGCGACCTGCGCCAGGGCGCGCGCTCGCGTCCCCCAACGCTGAGGCGGCAGCTGCTCCACGAGGGTCGCCCACAGGAGGGCGATCCCGGCGGCGCTGAGGTAGAAGACGCGCGGCGGATCTCGATACCAGTTGAAAGCCTGGGTGGCGAGCGGAATGATGCTCCACAGCGCCGCCCAGCCCAGGCCGAAGAGGGCGCTGCGATAGGCCTGCCGCCGGTACAGCCAGATTCCCGCGCCTATCAGCGCCCCTGCGCCGAGGATGACCAGCGTCGTGATGTCGCTGAGGCCGCTCAGGCGGGCGAGCGGTTCAGCCAGCGGCGCGAGGGGGAACACCAGGCACTGCAGCGCGATGACGAGATTGTAGCTGGGGTGCAACCCGGTGAGGAATTCTGTGGGCATCGCGGGTGAAATGGCCGTGATGACGGCGAAGGGGAGGAGCGAGGCGGCCAGATAGGCCAGGCCCCAGCGCGAAAAGGGGCGGCGATGCAGGCAGATCTCGGCCCAGATCACGCTGGCCCCCACCATCACGCCACCCTCGTAGGCGAAACCCGCCAGCGCTGTGAGCAGCAACCCCACGATGTGCAGGCTGACCTTTCCACTGGAACGGGCCTGCGAGTACAGCAGCAGCGCTGCCAGCGCGAGGATGAGGGTCAGGGGATAGGAAAAGGAGCTGGCCCACAGGACGGTGTCGTAAGCGAAGGGGAACAGGGCAAAGAAGCCTGCGCCGAGAAGCGCCGCTTCCCAGGGGCGCCGGGAATAGTGGGCGGCCAGAAGCCCGACCAGGCCGCTACTCAGCGCGTGGCCGATGAGATTGAGCAGATGCAGCATCCACGGCTCGAGACGGCCCGAAAGCGCCAGCAGGCCGCGCCACAGGCTGAAGTGCAAAGGCCGGTAATCCCCGTAGGGACCGACGGTGCGCCAGAGCTCCGAAAAGCGTGTGGCTTCGACCCATGGTACCTGCAGGAGATCGTCGGCCCAGAGCGGCAGCTGCAGGGCTGGATAGTAGAGGAGCAGCGTCAATGCGATGGCGACTGCTGCAGTTGCCAGCAGTATGATACCTGTGGGCTTGCGGACCATTGCTGTGCACATTCGGCTTGATCATACCAGAAGCGAGCAGAAGCGCAAATCTTTCGTGAAGGCGAGGCAGGATTGACGCATTCACCCCTTGTGTTACAATCCCCACTGCTGTTTCCCACGAGCAGACTTGTAGCCGCTGAGAGGAATCAGCGGTGGGTTTTCAAATGATTCGCCGATTTCAACGTGGGCATGTGAGCACGTGAGCACGAGTTCTATTTTTTGAGAAGATCACTTACGTATGACGCATTACGTATTTTTAGAGGAGATGAGGTTATGTCGCGCAGGATGGTGTCGTTGGTTGTAGTGCTTGGTATTCTGGCGACCCTGTTGGGGTTTGGGATGAAGAGCACTTCCGTGCAGGCGCAAGCGCCGGGCCCCAATTTGCTGACTAATGGCGACTTCGAGATGAACACCGGCGGCGCCTGGCCGTTCCAGGATGGCATCGGTGAAGTGCAGATTGCCCCTGGCTGGCGCGCTTTCTATGTGGACGATCGCCCCGCTTATGCGAAAGTGCCCGACTACTGCAGCCCGAAGGACAAGAACTGTGGGTGGGGACGCCCGGAATTTCGGGGGATCAGCACGGCTGAATTCTCCAATCGCGTGCACGGCGGTTTCCTCGCGCAAAAGTATTTCAGTTGGAACCGTCAGCACGAGGCCGGACTGTATCAACAGGTGAGTGGCATCCAACCCGGCACATTGTTGCGCTTCCAGGTCTACATGCAGACTTGGTCGTGTCTGCCTGAAGGCGAGTGGAACAATTGCCCGACCGCACCGCTGTCCAATCGCCCGGCGCCGATGCATACCAAAGTCGGCATTGATCCCACCGGCGGCACCAATCCCTGGGCGCCGACGGTCGTTTGGAGCCCCGAAATTGACGCCTACGATGTGTGGACCTTGTTCACCGTCGAGGCCACGGCGCAGGCCAGCACGGTCACGGTGTTCACTTATTCCCGCGCTGATTGGCCTGAACCCTGGCCTCGCATTTCCAATGATGTGTACATTGATGACGCCTCGCTGGTTGCCATCGGGCAGGGGGAGATTCAGCCAACGCCGGCGCCGCCGGCCGCCCCACAGCCTACTGCTGCAGCGCCTGTTGCACCTGCGGCTACCCCCACCCCTCGCCCTGATGGCTCTGTCGTGCATATCGTCCAATCCGGCGACACGCTGTTGGGGATTGCGCTTCAGTATGGGGTGGCACTGGATGAACTGCGCCGCCTGAACGCCGGGACGCTGGGTCCGAACGATTTGATCATTGTGGGGCAGGAGCTGGTCATTTCCGGGAAGCCGTTGGCCTTGCCGACGCTTACTCCCACACCCAATCCGACGACGCCCATCACGACGCCGACGGTTTCCATGCCCGTAGCTACGGTAGCGCCGACGCCTCTCTCGGACAAGGCCGCGCTGTGCGTGTTGGTCTACAACGACGTCAACAGCGATATGATCCGCCAGGTGAACACGGAGGGACTGGTCCCCGGCGCGGGCATTTCCCTGGTGAGCATGAGCGGACCTGCGGGGTCGTACACCACCGACGGCCTCGGTGAACCCTATTGCTTCCAGGGCCTTCAGCCGGGGAATTACGTCCTGCGTTACACGCCGCCGGTGGGCTACGTGGCGACGGGCCCGGTAGAGTGGGGGGTCGCCCTGGCTGCTGGTCAGACCTATGCCCTGGAGTTGGGTTGCGTGTGGGCGCCGGCGGAGCATTCAGAAGGAGGATCGGAACCGGCTGCGCCCGAGTCAACGGTGACTCCAACCCCTGAAAGCGCGCCTCAGACGACCTCGCCGTTGATGAAGATCGTGCAGATCAGCGGCATCATCGTCGCCTTGCTGGCGGTGGCGGTGGGCGTGTTGTTCTTCCTTTCCCGGCAGAAAGTGTAAGCCTGGCTGGTCCATAGATGCGACACACGGCGGCGTTGAAAAACGCCGCCGTGTGCTTTTGCCGTTTGCAGGGGCTGCCAAAAATGCGGTTATGACGCCGACGGCTCTGGCTGGCGGCAGAGTTGCCGGAAGAACTCGGCGGTGTGCGCGGCGATCCGGTTCCAGCTGAACCCGGCAGCGAGCCGCGCGGCCTGTTGTCCCAAGCGTGCGCGCAAGTCGGGCTCGCGCCACAGGCGGCGCAACGCCTCCGCAAATTCCGGCGTCGCCTCAGGGGGAACCATGAGCATGTTCTCGCCGTTGCGCAATTGCCTGGAGGGAACCTGCGGCTCGGTGGTGATGATGGCCTTGCCGTGAGCCAGGGCTGCATGTAACGTCCCGCGCCGCAGGCTGACGCCATCGCGGTAGGGAAGGGCGCAGACATCACAGGCGAGCAGGGCCGCTGAGACTTCCGGCGGGGTGGTAAACCCGGTGCGCCGCACGCGCGCGCTCAGCCCCAAGGCCTCGATGCGGGCGTCAATCTCGGCGGCGTAAGCACGGTTGGTGGGGTCGCTGGAGCCGGTGCGCCCCCCGATGAACAGTAGCTGCGCCGGTATCTCCTCCTGTACCAGCACCGCCGCCGCCTCGAGGAGCGTTTCCACCCCCTTGCTGCGGTTGAGGAATCCAAAGTATCCGATGAGGAAATCCTCGGGGTTGAACTTCTGGTCGGCGCGCCAGGCTGCCGGTTCATAGCCCGGGGGTGGGACGGGCGCGATATTGCTGCCGATGGGGATCAGCCGGACTTTCGGGGCGGGGCTTTCGCTGCCCAACATGTGGGTCAGCTGCACGTAATCCTCGTCATTCGTGAGGATCACGCCCTGGCTATTGGCGGCCAGCTGCTGCACCGACCATTCCCGTAGCTGTCCTGCCTTGGGAAACAAATACGGCACGCGCAGATCATGGAAGGTGGTCACGATGGGCGCCTGAATGTTCCGCTTTTGCCAGCGCGGCAGGAGATGAATGGCGCCCTTCATCTCGTAGATGGCCGGTTGATATTGAATGTTCAGCACGTCCGGCCGGATCGCGGCGACCTGACGCACGATCTGGTTGTGGCAGGCGATGCCCCAGCCGGTGATGCACCGGTGAACGTGCACGCCGTCCTCGTCGGTGACGGCGGGAGCGCCGTGCTGTCCAGTGAGGATGTGCAGCTCGTGGCCTTGCCGCTGCAGTTCCAGCGCCAGGGCGCGCGTGAAATCGCCGACGCCGCCTTCGAGCGGGGGATATTCACCGGTCAGGATGGCGATACGCAAGGGCGCCTCCCTCAAGGGTGGGATGTCGCAATCTGGGAGATCAGCGCCTGCCATTGCGTCGCGGCGCGCTCCCAGGAGAATTCCATGGCCCGCCTCAGACCCCGCGCCCGCAGCTCATCGCGCAGGGCGCTGTCGTCGCACAGCCGTTGGAGGGCCGCCCTCCAACCGGGAATGTCCAGCGGGTCCACCAGCAGGCCGGCGTCGCCGATGACTTCGGGCACGCTGGAGACGGTGGAGCCGACGACGGGGGTGCCGCATGCCATCGCCTCCAGGATCGGGATGCCGAAGCCCTCGTAGAGGCTGGGGAAGGCGAAGGCCGTCGCCTGGCGGTAGAGCGCCGGCAGGTCTGCGTCGGCGACGAAGCCGAGGAGGCGCGTGTAGGGCCGTTGGGCAGCCGCCTCCAGAATTGGCTCGGAAAGCCAGGCCGGTTGGCCCACGATGACCAGCTGCATGTCTCCTCGGGCGATGAGGGGGTCGCAGGCTTCCATCAGGCGGACGTAGTTTTTGCGCGGTTGAACGGTGCCGACGGTGAGGAGGTAGGGGCGGGCGCCGACGCCGTAGCGGGCCTGCAGGCGCGCGCGTTCCTCAGGCTCGGGGGTCGCCGTGAAGCCCGCCGATAGGCCGCTGTAGAGCACCGTGATCCGCTCGGCGGGGACGTGCAGCAATTCGATGAGATCTTCCCGCGTGGCGCAGGAGTCGGCCAGGACGAAATCGGCGCGGGCGACGCTGCGCGGCACGGCGCGTTGCAAGTATTGTCGGAGCGCGGGGGTGAAGGTTTCGGGATGCCGCAGGAACGACAGATCGTGAACCGTGAGCAGGGCAATCGTCCGGCGACGCAGCGGCGGGAGCACGAAATCCGGCGAATAGAAGCACGCCACGTTTCCGGTGACCATCTCAGCGGGGAGGGGCAGGCGCAGGCGTTGCCACAGCCGCGCTGCCCAATCGTCGGTGAGGGGCAGCGTGCGGAAGTCCAATTGCTCGGGCGCGGCGGCCAGGGCTCGCAGGCGGGTCTGTTCCTGTTCCCAGCGCTCCCGCACGCCGGCCGCGGCGGCCAGTAACACGAACTCGTGGGGCGACGGCTTCGCGAGGATGGCGTCTACCAGTTCGCGCGCATAACGCCCGATGCCGGCGCCCTGACGGATGGCTGAGGTGTCATCAATGGCAATGCGCATAGCGGATCACCTGTCTCATTGCAAGGGACGCTGAGAACGCGGGTTGGACTTGAAAGCCCGGCGTAAGTCCGCCGCTATTTGACGTCGTTGTAAGTCCAAAGGCGGTTGATGAAGAAATTCCAGAACATGACGACGCCGGTAGCGATCACCTTGGCGCCGTTGTAGCCGATGGTATAGGCGGTGTTCGCCGTGAGCGTGGGGAAGAAGCCGGCGGTCAGCCCGGTCAGCGGATCCTTGAGCAGGGTGAGGATGCCGGTGTTGATCGCCCATCCCAGAATGTTGACGATGAAGAACTGCACGAGTTGGGTCTTGAGCGGCTTCGAGCGGGAATCGGGATATGTCCAATAGCGGTTCCAGGTGAAGTTGCTGATGACGGCACAGGTGAACGAGATCGTGTTGGCGGGCACGATGGGCAGGCCAACGACGCGGTGCAGCAGATAGAGGATACCAAAATCCACCATGGCGCCGATGGCGCCGACGACGGCAAATTTCAGAAACCGCGTGAGCTCCTTGCGGTTGACTTCCATCCGGTTACGCGGTGTAGCGGTCACAGTCATCTCTTGTCATTGCTCATTGATAGGATGGCCCTTGCTTCAGGCTGGCAAAATTATACCACAGGGAACGCAAAGTCAAACCTGCGTGCGCTCGCGCGTGTTGCGACATCCGATCTTCATGGTATAATGGCCGCATTGGAGAGGTGCCAGAGTGGCTGAATGGGGCGGTCTCGAAAACCGTTGTAGTCTTCGGGCTACCGTGGGTTCGAATCCCACCCTCTCCGCCAGAGCGGCGCAGGGAATTTTCCCTGCGCCGCTTTTGTTGGGATGGAATGCCTCTACTGCCCGGCCACTAGCCGCCTGGAGATGGCATTGTGCCTCTCGATGAGCGACGGCAGCTCCGCCGTGAGCAGCTGCCCCTCTTCGATGATCACCCGCCCGTTGATCACGGAAAGGGCCACGTTCTGCGGCTGGCAGAAGACCGTCGCCGCCAGGGGATCGTGGATTGCGCCGCCTGCGTACCCCACCGTATCTAGCCGCACGCCGATGCAATCGGCGGCCTTGCCGGGCGCCAGCTGGCCGATGTCGTCGCGCCCGAGCACTTCGGCGCCGCCGCGCGTGGCAATCCACAGCGCTTCTTCCGCCGTCAACCCGGCGGGATTGCCCTGCACCCGTTGGAGCAGCAGCGCTATCCGCGCCTCGGCGAGCAGATGTGAGCTGTCGTTGCTGGCCGAGCCGTCTACGGCCAGGCCGACCGGCACCCCCGCGTCGAGGTAGGCCCGCACCGGGGCGATGCCCGACGCCAGCCGCATGTTGCTGCTGGGACAATGCGCCACGCCCGTGCGCGTCTGCGCCATGAGGGCGATTTCTTCGGCGTTGATGTGGACGCCGTGCGCGAACCACACGTCGTCTCCCAGCCAGCCCAGCGATTCGGCATAGGCGACGGGCCGTTTGCCCGACGTCGCTTTGCAGAAGTCCTCCTCGTCGGCGGTCTCGGCCAGATGCGTGTGCAGGTGCACGCCGTAGCTGCGCGCCAGAGCGGCGGATTCGCGCATCAGGTCTTCGGTCACGGAGAAGGGGGAGCACGGCGCGACGACGATCCGCACCATGCCGTAAGGCCCCGGTTCGTGATAGGTCTCGATGACGCGCTGCGTGTCACGCAGAATGGCGTCTTCTTGCTCCACGACGCGATCCGGTGGCAGCCCGCCCTGGCTCTCGCCCCGGCTCATCGAGCCGCGACAGGGATGGAAGCGCACGCCCAGCTCCTGCGCCGCGCGGATTTCATCATCAATGGCGACGTCATTGGGGTAGATGTAGAGGTGATCGGAGACGGTCGTCGCGCCGGAAAGGAGCAGCTCCGCCAGCCCCAGCTTGGCGCTCACGTAGACGGCCTCGCCGTCCATCCTTGCCCAGATGGGGTAGAGCGTCTTCAGCCATTTGAAGAGCACGGCGTCCTGTACGGCGGGGACAGCGCGGGTGAGCGTCTGATACAGGTGATGATGGGTGTTCACCAATCCCGGCAGCAGCAGCATCCCTTGCGCGTTGATGACGCGGTCGGCGGTCGCCGGCAGCGTGTCTGTGGGTCCGACCGCCTCGATGACGTTGTCGCGCACGAACAGCCCGCCATCGGCGATCCGACGGTGGGCGTCGTCCATGGTGACGAGTACTGTAGCGTTTTTTATCAGCAATGTTTCCATCTTGGCCTCCTCGGAAAATTAACACGTGCCCACGTTCACACGTTCTTCTCGCATTGCCGGTTCATTCCTCCGTCTCGTAGCCGGCAGCGATCCACTCCAGCATCCCGCCCTGCATGTTGTGGACGTTGGTGAAGCCCTGCTCTTGCAGGTATTGATACGCCCGGGCGCTGCGAGCTCCGCTGCGACAGACGACGACCACGGTCTCGTCGCGGGGAATCTTGCTCAGGTGATCGGCAATCTCGTCGAGCGGCATCAGCCGTGCGCCGGGGATATGCCCTTGCTGGAACTCACTTTCCTCGCGCACGTCAATGATTACTACCTCGCCGGCGGCGTACAGGCGTTGCACTTCGGCGACGCTCAGCTGCGGCGCGAGGTTGGTAGCCGCAGGCAGCGCCGTTGCGACGGGCGTCGGCGCCGCCGTCGGCGGCGTGCCGCAACCACTCAGCGGGAGCGCCATCAGCAGCACCAGCAAGGACCAGTGATAAAGGGGACTTTGGGACATCGGGACCTCCGGGATCTGAATTTGATGGCTGTCATGATAGCATCAAATCATCGTTTTTACCCGCACGACGCGAGGGGGACGCTCTCTCGCTTCTCCCTCCAGTGAGACTACGTCATCTTCACGACAATGTCGCTGAGGACGTTGCCGGCCTCGTCACCGCGATCTGCGGCGTTGCTGAGGTGACGGTAGATCTCGCGGAGTTTTAACATCTCCACGACATGCTCGACATCTTGCGGCATACGGAAAAGCGCCGCGATGGCTTCACGATACACCCATTCGACGCGATTTTCCAGCGCCTTGGCGCGGACGGCGTGATCTTCGGCGACGCCGGGATGATCCGAAAGCCGAATGACGCCCATATAGATCTCGCGGGTGGCGTCCACCAGCAGGGAGACGATGCGCCGCAGATAGTCGTTGGGCTCCACCTCTAACATGCTCATTTCGCCGACGGTGCTGTAGGCGTAGTCAATGATGTCGTCAATGGCGCGGGAGAGCGCGTGCAGGTCCTCGCGGTCAATCGGCGTGATGAAGTTGCGATTCAGCTCGTCAATGAGAATGCGGCGCACCTCATCGGCCTCTTTTTCCAGGCGGGTCACCTCGTCGGCGCAGGCCTTGCTGGGGTTTTCCATGTAGGCCGCCAGCGCTTCCATCCCCTGAACGGTGAAATCGGCCTGTTGTTCCAGCAGGGTCAGGAATTTATCGGGTTTGGGGCGAAACAGGTTTTTCAGGAATCCCATGGACATGTCCTTCCACGCAGAGATCGCAAACTATACATTTTCACGGGAGCAGGTGCCTCAACAGCAGATAGCTCACGGCGGCGATGGCGGCCGCCGCCGGGACGGTGAGCAACCACGTCAGCAAGATGTTCCTGGCAACGCCCCACCGCACTTTGTTGAGGCGTTCCGCCGCACCCGCCCCCAGAATGGTGGCGCTCACGACCTGCGAGGTGCTCACGGGACCGCCCATCAGCGCTGCGCCGAGGATGATGAGGGTGGAGGCCAGCTGTGAGTTGAAGCTGTGAACCGGCCGGATTTTGTAGAAGCGCCCTCCCAGCGTTTTGATGATGCGCCAGCCGCCGAGCAGCGTTCCCAGCGACATCGCCCCCGCGCAGAGGATCACCGCCCATTGCGGCACCGCAAACGCGCTGAGGCGCCCCGTCGCCAGCAGGCCCATGGCGATGACCCCCATCGCCTTCTGGGCGTCGTTCGCGCCGTGACTCAGCGCCAGGGCCACCGCCGTGAACACCTGCGAGCGCTTGAAGAAGTTGTTGATGCGCGGCGAGGCGCCGCGGGCGAGAAAGATCACGCCCTTCATCAAGACATACCCGCCGATCAACCCCAGAATGGGCGAGAGTAGCAACGCCCCCAGCACTTTCTCCAGTCCGCCGAGGATGATCGCATCCGTGCCATAGCCGAGGATGGCAGCGCCCATCATGCCGCCGATGAGCGCGTGGGAGGCGCTCGAGGGGATGCCTGACCACGCGGTGATGAGACTCCAGAGGATGGCGCTCAGCAGCGCCGCCCAGATGACGGGCAGCGTCGCGGCTTCACTGACGATGAACTCTTCGCCGATCGTCGCGGCGACGGCGATGCCGAACAGGAACGGGCCAACGAAGTGCGCGATGGCGCTCAACCCCAGGGCCTGCCGGGGGTTCATCGCCCGCGAGGAAATCATCGTGGCGACCGTGTTGGCGCTGTCGCTGAAGCCGTTGAGGAAGGCGTAGAGCGCCGCTGTCGCGACGAAGAGCAGCCATGTCAGGGTATCGGCGGAAAAAATGGGCATGTCGTTTCGATGGACCCCCGTTCGTATGGGGCGCCGGCGCGCGAGCCGGTTACCGGCTGCGTTCCCAATCGGCCAGCTGCTCCAGCGCGTTTTGCAGGTTGATCTGCCACTGGCTTTGATCCAGGGTGAGCGGCAGCCAGATTTCGCGCCGTCCCACCCGTCCATACGGCTGAAGCCGCTTGTGGAGCTCGTGCCACTGCTCGTTGGAAAGCTCCTTGAGCCAGGAGGGACGCAGCACGATTTGCCCGCTTTCAATGGCGATGGCGGGAATGTGGGCGTCGCGCGCCAGGATTTTGAGCCGTAGCTGGTAGATGAGATTCCCAGCGGTTTCCGGCAGCGGTCCGAAGCGGTCACGCAGTTCCTCCTCGAACGCGCCGATCTGCGTCTCGTCGGTGAGCTCCG
>Ga0208461_1000765_pt1 | contig 30724 bp, 25 predicted proteins | sample AD_JPNTR4_MetaG_FD_184448 | JGI IMG/M metagenome (GOLD analysis project Ga0208461, IMG submission 184448) | Active sludge microbial communities of municipal wastewater-treating anaerobic digesters from Japan - AD_JPNTR4_MetaG (SPAdes) (version 2) | ecosystem: Engineered > Bioreactor > Anaerobic...
CTGGGAAGAAGTTGATGCCGGACCGATCATTCTTCAAGCCGTGGTGCCTGTTTACCAGGATGACACTGAAGAGACTCTGGCCGACCGCATCCTGGTCTGGGAGCATAAAATCTATCCCGAGGCGGTGCGCCTTTACTTTGAAGGAAAGCTCGAGGTGAGAGGTAGAAAAGTTTACATCCTGGACTAAAAGCAAGCCGCCGGCACCCGGCTCTTGAAATTCCTGCCTGATTAAGTCATATTTATAGTTCAAATTAAACAGATAAGACGATAAAACGAGGTTAAATCCATGTTCAAACCTGTCGAAGAACAGATGAAGCTTCTGAAAAAGGGAGCTGTGGAAATTATCCAGGAAGAGGATCTCATCAGGAAGCTCGAAAGGTCCAGAAAAGAGAATAAACCGCTGCGAGTTAAAGCCGGTTTTGATCCGACCGCACCTGATATTCACTTGGGTCATACTGTCCTGCTGCGAAAGATGAAGCATTTTCAGGAGCTGGGGCATGAGGTTATTTTTCTTATCGGTGATTTTACCGGACTGATTGGTGATCCGAGCGGACGGTCGGCCACCAGACCAGCTATGACCCGGGAAGAAATCAACAAAAACGCCGAAACCTATAAACAGCAGGTTTTTAAGATTCTGGATCCAGAAAAAACGATTATCGATTTTAATTCGCGCTGGTTGGGTAAGTTGACCAGCTTTGAGATTATCAAACTGACTTCCAAATACACCGTGGCCAGAATTTTAGAGAGAGATGATTTTACCAAAAGGTTTAAGGCTGGACTGCCGATTTCTGTCCATGAGCTGCTCTATCCCCTGATGCAGGCTTATGACTCGGTTGCCCTGCAGGCCGATGTTGAGCTGGGCGGAACTGACCAGACCTTTAACCTCCTGGTGGGGAGAGAAATTCAGCGGGAATATGGCCAGGAGCCGCAGGTTGTTCTGACCGTGCCGCTTCTTGAGGGACTCGATGGTGTGGAAAAAATGTCCAAATCACTCGGGAATTATGTCGGCATAAACGAGCCGCCCGAGGAGATGTTTGGCAAGCTGATGTCCATCTCTGACGAGCTGATGTTCCGCTATTATGAGCTTTTGACAGACGTCGAGACAGAGCAGATTGAGAAGTGGCAAAAAGAGGCGAAAGAAGGCCAGATTAACCCGAGAGATTTAAAGGCCCAGCTGGCCAGGATGATTGTGACTGATTTCTGGGGCGAAGAGCTGGCCAGAAAAGCAGCCGAGGAGTTTGACCGCATCTTCAAGCACAAAGATCTCCCAAGTGAGATAGAGGAGAAAGTGGTTGAGCTCAGTGTGCAGAGCGGGAATGAAGCGTCCACTTCGGCCGAGCAGATGGAGTCAGGAGAGGCGGCCAGGGAAACGGCTCAGAGTGGCCAGCAGCAACCGACAGTGAGATTAATTGATGTGCTGGTCAACCTGGGGATTGTCCCCTCACGCGGAGAAGCCAAGCGCCTGATCCGGCAGGGCGGAGTTTATCTTGACGGACAGCGGATTGATGACCTGGAGCACCGGCTTGACGGGAGTAAACCCGAGCAGATTCTCAAAATCGGCAAGCGCAAATTCTACCGCCTGAAGCTGGTGTTGAAGTAATTTGAGCCTTCTTAAATCTATCCATCTAAAGCTATTAACTCTGGAAACCAGGGCCTTGATAAAATTGTTCTACCGTCCAGAAAGCCCGGGGCTTTAGGCTATGTAGGCCAGGAATGAATGGTAAATTCTGATAAGCCTTCGGTACCTGGCTCTGCCTTTTACCAAAGAAGGAAGTTACCTATTTTAGCCTATGGAGGTACCTTAAATCTGCGGTCCTAATTTTCGCCTGACAGGGAAGAACAATGCAAGCCAGGCTGGATTGTTTGTAAATAACCAGCGCCTAAAATCTACTTTTTAGCTTGGCTATAATGGCCGAGGTAGCTCGAAAAAATTTAAGGCTTATTTTCTCTTACCATCCGTCATCTCGATTTCGCGGTTTATTTCTTCAATATCTACAGTCTGGGAGTAATCTCCAATCAAATGTTTACAGAAGTAGTCTCCTCTCAGCCAAAAAGAAATACTCATCCATGTTGCCATATCCGTGCCGCTGGCCGGGCAAGAAAAGAAATTGAAACGCTTATTGGCTCTGATCAGGGCATTAGCCAGCCGGATAGAGTTGGCCGGGTGGACATTGTTATCGATATCACCTGTGACTATTAGCAACCGCCCCTTGAGATTCTTGGTGATTTCTGAGTTCTTCTCGATGTCGTACTCGAAAGTGACATTTCCTTCTTTATCTACGATTTCTTTTACTCCATGATGCTTTTCACTCCACCAGCGGTTGTAAATATTATTTTCATGTCTTCCAGAAGAGGAGACCGCCACTTTGAAAAATTCTGGATAGACCAGCATAGCTGCAGTTGACATGAAGCCTCCTCCGGAATGTCCGAAAATGCCGACCTTCTTAAGGTTAATATAAGGATGCCGGGCTGCCAGTTGCTCAATGGCTGCTTTTTTATCGGCTAATCCATAGTCTCTCAGGTTTCCATAGCCGTAATTGTGATACCACTTGGAACGGCTGGGATGGCCACCGCGGTTGCCGACAGTAATGACAATGAATCCAAACTGGGCTAAGCGCCAGAGGCCAATTGACCACTAAACCATCCCACAATATAATAAATTAACAATAATTACTAGAAGGAGGAAATTAGAATGAAACATTTGTGCTTTTTTAATGATTTTGCCTTTGGCAAATCAAAACTTATTTTGTCTATTGCCATAGTATTCATATGCTTTAGGTCCCATATATTAGCTTTTCCTTATAGAATAGGAAACCAGACTTTAGAGAAAAATAATCAAAATATGGATTCTAAAAATGCTTATTATAAAGAATCACTTCTTAATGTGAAAGAACTTTTAGAAAACTTTATCGGCCTCGGAGATGTGAATTCTCAGAGAAAATTTTTCAATATACCTGATCAATTCAATCTTGGGGAACAAGTTAGTCCTGATGGTAATCTTATTGCTGCGATCACATCAAAAGTAACATTTGATAAAATTAAATACATATATCAGTTGGACTATTATATATACATATACGATAAAAACACAAAAGAAACGTTTACTGATAAAATTGCTTGGTGCAAACTTTCAGATTCCCGGGGTGAAGTACCGGATAGTTATTTATTAGCCTTTGGCTTTACGAGTTCAAGTCAAATATATGTGGTTGGTAACGATAGAATTTTATTTTTATCATTTGATAAAAATAAAATTACAGATGGTTTCTATGTGAAGACAAAACAGAAGTTATTGGGTTATCACTCCTTTATGATAGAATTAATCGAAAAGGTAGAAGGATCAACGGAATTATACAAACCTGCCGATTTGAACACACTGGCGCATTATTTCCCAAAAGATGATTTAATTTTACTTATCCCATGCGGTAGAACTGTAGTAGGGTCTGATCATGGTGGAGATATAATCTTTATTTATCCGGAAAAAGGACAAAATATTTATTTAACTATCGGAGGATGTTTAGCATATGCTTTTAGCCCGGACAAAAAATATCTTGCAATTTATTCAAGAACATATGAAAACAAGGGCTGCTTAAATATTATTGATATGGATTATAAGAAAGTTTTTTACTCGTCTAATATTCCAAAATTTATAGAAGGGGTTTATCTTTTGTGGCTTTCTAATAGAACAGTTGCAACCTTCACTTTCTATAATCCATATATGATATTTGAAGGCAGAGCCGTCTTATTGTCGATATTTGATCTGGAATTGAAATCTGAAGTTTCATCATCTGATTCTATCCTTAATTTAAGAACATATAATATTCATAATATTCATTTCTTGGATCTACTGAATGCACTAATGCTTAAGTCAACATGTTTTAAACCACAAAAAAATGAATTGGAGACTGAGCGTGAATTCCAGCAAAGATTGGCTGATATATTAAATAGATGCAACGAACTACAGAAAGAAGCATATAAATATTTTCAAAACAAGACTATTCCTGTTCTATTTCCTGCTTCTTTAGGGAAATATTCTGCAGACAATGAGGAATTTATAATGAATTTTTTGAATAGAAGTCTTGCATTAAAAGTTAAAAGAGATATTGCCCCCACTTTGATACAAAAAAGGGACAAAGGCAATGTTTTCTATGTTGATGGAGAAATAAAATTGGTTAATAAAGAAACTTTTCGTTTAATAAATCCATACTTTATCGCCCCTGATTCAGATATTAAGATTCCAATTTTTAATTGAATAATTTATATTACTACGCCAAGTCGTTTGAGCTTCAACAGAATTGTAGCTCATCTGTTAGAAGTGTGATGAGAGGAATGTAATGTCACTTGAATCTATACAGAGTAATAACCTAAAAGTTGAGGTGCTCCCCATAGTTTGGACAGAAAAAGGGCTTGTATAAGGTGCACTTTTTACCTGCCTGTTTCGACTTATCTTAACCATTTCGTAACCCTGTCTCAACCTGATGTGAGGCTTTAAAACCTCCAAAATAGACCTCAGACGGTGTTCGATAGCCCAAGCTCTGATGCAGTCTCTCCATGTTGTAAAGGAGAAAATAATTCCCCACACCCTGCCTGGCTTCACTGACCGTATGATATTAATTCCGATGGAAAGTCGGCCACATTTTGAGGTTACAATCGAAACACGCGCCCGTATTCCGCATAATGATGTACCCAATGCACCTTAAGACAGAGCTTTATTTGAGCTTGGCTACTAGGCCATCCCATATACTATGTCTAGCTGAGCTTGCTATTAACAGCATCCATAAATTCAATTAACTTTTTGTCTTTCCCTTTAACTCTGTAGTACTTTTCTCCTCCGATTTGACTTATCAAAAGCTGAGTTTTACCCTTTGCACCGAGATAAGCGAGGTAAGCCCCAATGGCAATTAAGATAATGCCAAAGGGAAGAGCAAAGACACCGATAATCGCCATGACATTCCCCAGAATTAACGTTATTATTGATCTCTTAAAAATAACCCTGACTGCAGTTATTTTACTAAGGGGAAAACTCTCTTCTGCATTTTTATAAAGCACTATCAGCCTACGGTTCGTCAAGATACTCATGTTGTTAACATCATTATCGCCCTTAAAAAAATACTCAGCAATTTTTTCTTCGCCTTCTCCAAGCTTCAAAAGGCTCACTCCTTTCCATGATTTTTTATATCATAAAAAAAATGCGGATTGTCAAGTCCATGTATCGGGTCTGTTATTTACAGTTGAAAAGTGAACTCTTTACGCTTGAAAAGTGAACTGTTGATGAGGCATTCCATGTATAGGAGGAATACATGGAACAGATACACAAGCGTTTCAGCTCTGAGCAGGTTAAACAACTGCTTGAAGGTTACCTTAAGGGTCTGATGGATCGGGCAGATATTGAAGAGGTGTTAGGCATCAACAAGACTCGTTTTTTTGCTTTACTGAAGCTTTATCGGCATGATCCGAAAGGTTTTACAGTCAACTATAATCGCAGGAGCCCAACACGGTTGTCGAAGCCAGTTGAGGAGCAAATTCGTCGGGAACTTCTTTTGGAACGTTCTCTGGTGGAGAATCGGCAGTTACCCATCTTTTCCTACTAAAATTACTCGGCTGTCAGAGATCGCTTGTTTCGTCGAGGGATAGATGTATCTCTGACCACCATTATTGAGCGAGCCAAGGCCTTAGGTTGTCACCGTCCCAGGCCTAAGAAGAAAGCCCATGAGCGGGAAGTTATCACCACTGCTATTGGGGCTCTGATCCAGCATGATGCTTCTCATCATCTTTGGTCACCCTACGCCCCGGAGAAATGGACGCTCATCAGTTCTATTGACGATTACAGCCGTAAGATCCTTTTTGCTGACTTCTTTGAGGAAGAGACTACCTGGGCTCATATCCAGGCCTCAGAAGCGCTCTTACGCCAGTATGGCCTCCCTCTTACGCTACTATGTTGACTCCTTACGTGTCTTTCGCTTCGTACGTAACCGCGATAGCTTCTGGTACCGAACAGTCCTTAAAACGGATGAGGCTGCGCCCCAATGGAAACAGGTTCTTATGTCTCTTAGTGTAGACGTTACCTATGCCCTCTCTCCACAGGCCAAGGGCAAAATAGAACGCTCCTATCGCTGGCTTCAAGACCGGATAGTAAGAACCGCAGCCATCGAAAAGCTCTCCACCTTGGATGAGCTCCGCCCAGTTCTAAAAGAAGAAGTCTTTCGCTATAACCATCAGCGTCTTCACGCCACCACTGGCGAGATACCTGACATCCGCTTTGAAAAAGCACGACGCAGCGGTCGAACCCTCTTCCGTCCCTTCTCTTTGCCCTCCCCTTATTCTTCCACCAAAGATGTCTTCTGCCTGAGAGAAAAAAGAACCGTCAACCCTTACCGCCGAATCGAGTTCTATAACCATCAAATCCCTCTCCCTAAAGTTCCCAAAGTCCAGGAGGTACCGCTCAACCTTGAAGAACATAACCGGCAACTGTCCAGGCATGAATATGTCCATAACTATATACGGCCCCACTGGGCACTGGAACTTAAAACCCCTTTTTCAATATTATGTCCAGTGGAAGAAAATTCATAAAGCTAATGTGTCATCAATGTCCTGACCCAGTACAAAATTTGACAATGTCTTAAAATTCTGTTAAAAAATTTTAGATTTTAAAAAATTTTGAAAAGGAGGTCATAAATGAAGGACAAAAAGATCATGAGAGGTTTTTTGGCCTTATGGTTAGTTCTGAGTTTTTGGGGTTGCGCTGCTTATGTTAAACCATCTTATATTGTCCCTGGTCCAAATCCTATTGCAAATTACCGATTTGATTATAACCCTCCAAAAGATCTTAAAAAATCTACAGAGCCATTTACCTTCCTTTTGTTGCAAGCTAACAAAGAGGTTAAAAGTCCCTATTCCACGACTTCTGTTGAAGTAGATATTCCGCGGTTTTCATCTAGAACTACAGAAGATTTGAATAAGATTATTTCTGAATTTTCGACTTCTATAACTGAAGACTTAAAAGAGTTAATGACCCAAAAAGGATTTAGATTGGTTCAATTAGTCAAAAGCCAAGATGAAGCTACCTATGGACAGAGGGAAATGAGCAATTTTGCTATTTATCCTAAAGTAAGCATTGAAATTGATGATCAATTAATCTCTTCTGAAAAACCAAAGCAAGATATCACTCAAGCATTGGTGACAAATCAATATTCGCCAGGATTAGTAAAAGGAGTATTCGGGATGAAAGGAAGAATAACCATGGAATTAAAAGAGCCCATAACTTGGCAACTTGTCTGGACCAAATCTGTTGATATAGATCGATTAGAGCAGGAATATTCTTTTAAGTGGAACTATAATCCGCAATTAAAAACTGGCTATACCATAGGAGAAGATACAAGACCTCAAGTATTAGCATCAATGCTTGAAAAAATTTATAATGATGTTTTTGAAAAGTTTAATACCTATTTAGATCCAGCAGAATTTTCTATGCTCAACAAGCAAGCACAAGAAATAAGAAAGAAAGCAACAGGAATTATAAAGTAGGGCATTTACTAAAATTGGACAATATTGCGTTTCTGATAAACGAAGAGGAGTCTTGTATTTTAACTTCCAAAAATCTCCGCAAAGTAATCATATTTTCAATAGCAATGAGGCCAATGATTAAGCTGGTATACTGGTATATAAGATAGTATGTAAATTCTGGTGGCGACGCGTATTCCAACGCAAGTCGGCCGGGTATTCCAACGGGAAGGCGGCCACTTTTTGGGTGGTGATTGGAACAGGTGGCCGGGATGGATTGGAAACGTTGCGGTGCTGGGTAATCTCAGGTGAAAGGGGTATTCTAAGCCTCGAAAGGAGGCTTAGATGCCAGCGGAGAGATTACCGATGCGAAGGATTAAAGAGATCATACGATTGAGCTGGGGCTGTGGACTATCAGCCCGGCAGGTATCACGGAGTTTAAAGGTAGCGCGGAGTACTGTGGGGGAGTATTTGAGGAGGGCGAGGGGGACAGGGCTGAGTTGGCCTCTGCCTGAAGAGCTGGATGAGGAGGCCTTAGAACGGAAGTTATTCCCTGCTCTGCCTTATATTCCTGCCTCAGAGCGGCCACTACCTAACTGGGCAGAGGTTCATCAGGAGCTACGGCATAAAGGGGTGACACTTCTTCTTCTCTGAGCAGAGTATAAGGCAAGATATCCTGGCCTCCAGACTTTACCCCCAGCAGGCCTTCCGGTCGTGTCTCGGACTGATGAGGCTGGGTAAAATCTATGGACCAGAGCGGCTGGAAGCAGCCTCAAAGCGAGCTCTCCACTGCCAGGCCGCAAGCTACAGGAGTATCAACTCTATCCTGAAGAATCGACTCGATGAGATGGAAACGGTAAGCTAAAATCCAAGGGTGATGGTAAACAGAAATGCAATGGTAATGGTAAGCAGAAATCCCCTAGGGATGGTAAATAGAATTCCCATTCTTTTAGAGTTCCTGTAAGGTAGGAAGAAACCTTACAGGAGTCGGGAATGATTAACAAAGCGATGTTTAAGGAAATCCAGACATTTCGGAGGCGGGGATATTCGAAGGGAGCGATTGTCAAAGCTCTGGGGCTTGACTCCAGGACGGTGGCTAAGTATTTTGCCATGGAAGAGGAGGGCTACAGGAGCTATCGTCGGGAGCATCTGTTTCGGGACAAGGGGTTTGACGGCTTGCGGGAGGAGATTCTGGGGGTTTACGAGGTCAATGGGTATCGGAAGCTTCAGGTTTCCTCGGTATATGACTATCTGGAGGAGAGATATGGGAGTTTACCTGGCAACGAGCAGACGCTCCGCAACTACATCGGCTATCTGAGCCGGACCGATAGGTTGCGGTTTAAGGAAGGAGAGAGGCTCTACAGCCAGGTGCCGCCACTGCCCTTTGGCCAGCAGATGCAGCTTGATTTTGGTCAGTATCGCTTCGGTAGCGGGCTGAGGCTTTATATATTTGCTGCTGTGCTTTCGGCCAGCCGGTATAAGTATGTAGTTTTCCAGGGAGAGCCGTTTCAGACGCTGGATGTTATCAGGCATCTTTTGGACTGTTTTGACTATTTAGGAGGGCGGCCGAGAGAGCTGGTCATCGACCAGGACCGGCTGATGGTGGTTAGTGAGAACGCTGGGGCCATCATTTATATGAAAGAATTTAAGGACTTTATTGATGAGCAAGAGGTTGTTCTATACGTCTGCCGTGGAGGGGATCCTGAGACAAAGGGCAAGGTAGAGAACGTGGTAAAGTTCGTCAAGGGGAACTTCCTTGAGAGTCGGGACTTTGAGACAGTGGAGGAGGCGAACGTCGGTGTCTTTAGCTGGCTTGAGCGTCGGGCCAATGGGAAGATCTCGCAGGCGACCAGACAAATCCCGGCCGTTATGGTAGAAGAGGAACGGATGCATCTGAGGCCGCTACGGACTTCGATTTTTCGGAAAGACTCGCTTCTCGGTCGGGAGGAACGAACGGCCAACGAGAAAGCCTTGATCTCGGTCAAGGCCTGCAATTATCAACTGCCCACCAGGTACAAGAACAGGACCGTGGAGATATATATGACCGAGGAGGAGCTGTTTGTGTTTGATCTTTTCACTGGCCAGGAGGTGGTGGTCTACCCGCTGTCACTCATCCCGGGGCAACTGGTCTCGACGAGAGCCTGCCGAAGAGAAGGAGAGAAGAGTATCGAGGAACTCAAGGCTGAGGTGGTTGGACTCTTTGAGCTTGAAAGCTGGAAGCGTTTCGTTGACAGGAACTTCAAGAGGTTCCCGAGATATGTGCGGGACCAGTGTTTGGAAGCCAGGCGGTTCTTTACTAAAAAGGAGATTGAGACTGAGGTACTGGAGATGGCCCTTGACTACTGTCTGGAAAACGAGACCTTGAGCTTTGCCAATCTCAAGGACACCTATGTTCATTTTGAGCATCAGGGCGAGCCGAGTGAACCGCTGGCAAGAGTTGAGGTGGAAAGTGTGGGCCAGTATGAACCCTTGCTGGTCAGCCAACGAGAGGTTTCCGAATACGAGAAAGCGGCTCGAGAAAGGACAGTCTCATGAACACCCAGCAGCAGACACTTACCTACCTCAAGACGCTCGGTCTGCAGGGGATAACCAATGGCCTGGATGAGATCATCAACGATGCCGAGTCAGAAAGAGTCTCCTACCTGAGTTTCCTGAACAGCCTGCTGGCTTCTGAGATTGACTTCCGGATTAAACGCCGAGTGGAGCGGAATATGACTGCTGCTCACTTCCCCGTGGTTAAAACCCTGGAGAATTTTGATTTTGGGCGGGTTCAGGGAATCGGGAGGTCTGAGGCGGCCAACCTGGTTGACTGCCGTTGGGTCGATATGAGGGAAAACTTGCTGTTTTTCGGGCCACCAGGCATCGGCAAGACGCACCTGGCGATCGCCTTCGGACGGGTAGCTGTAGAAAAAGGATACAAGGTCTGTTTCGAGCGGGTCACCAACCTGATCAGGCTCCTAAAAACCGCTGAGGTGCAGAAAACCTCTGAATACAGAGTCCGCAGAATCATGAAGTCGGACCTGGTCATTATCGACGAGATCGGCTACACGCCCATCGAGAAACGGGAGGCCAATCTGTTCTTCAACCTGATCAGTGAACTATACGAAAAGACCTCCCTCATCGTCACCTCCAACAAGAGCTTCGATGCCTGGGCAGAGATGATGGGCGATACCCTGATGGCCACGGCCCTCCTCGATCGGCTGCTTCATCACGCCAGGGCCTTTACCCTGGACGGTGAATCTTACCGTATCAAAATATCAAGAAAGGAGGTTTAAATCATTCCAGTCAGGTATGGGAAATCTGTTTACCATGAGGGTGGGAAATATCTTTACCGTCACCCTGTGAAATGTCCTTACCACAGTCATGGGAAAAGTACTTGACATTTACATGAAGCCACTGGAAGAAGAGTTCCCGGTCTCAAAACCAATCAGCCATCCCAACATCCGTGGTTCTTCCTACTATGAGGGAGAGTCATCATGTTAGTTCAGCCGACAGTGGAAAAACTTTACTCCCTGAAGCTCACCGGTATGGCTAAAGCCCTGGAAGAACAGCTCCAGACGCAGGATATTGATAGTTTAAGTTTTGAGGAGCGTTTTGGGCTACTGGTTGACCGGGAGATGACGGAAAGACAGAACCGGAGACTTGGTCTCAGGCTTAAGAAGGCTAAACTGAGGTTAAATGCCTCGGTGGAGGATATCGACTATCGCACCTCCCCGTGGTCTGGATAAGGCGCTGGTGCTTCAACTTTCTTCCTGTCGGTGGATAGAAGAACATCTCAATGTGCTTATTACCGGACCAACTGGAGTAGGAAAAAGCTTTGTGGCCTGTGCCCTCGGTCAGAAAGCCTGCCGGGAGGATTATCAAACCTCTTATTTTCGTCTCCCCCGGCTCCTTCAAGAGCTGAGCATTGCCCGAGCCGATGGCCGCTATGGAAGAGTGCTCACCACTCTGGCCAGAACCGAGCTCCTCATCATCGATGACTGGGGGCTTCAACCGCTCGATGACCAAGGTAGACCTGATCTCCTGGAAATACTTGAAGACCGCTATAATGTCCACTCTACTATCGTCACCAGTCAGTTGCCTGTCTCTAACTGGCATGAAGCTATCGGTGACCCTACCCTGGCTTATGCCATCCTCGACAGGCCTGTCCATAATGCTTATCAGATCAATCTCAAAGGAGAGTCCATGAGAAAAAAATTAAAAACTCTTGACTCAAGCCGGCCACTAGGATAAAAAAATTATGCCCAGCGTCGCTACGCTCCGACAGGTCATCGACTTCCATTGGATTAGGTGGCCGTAAAAAATACTAAGAAAATTTGATTGCCAACACAGGAAGTCAAGAATCTGCATTCAATAAGCTTATTTTCTGCCCCAAAGTGGGGAGTGCTTTGGCAATAACCAAGATAAACTGACAAAATTCTCAAAAATGAAAAATAAACCCTAATTTCAGCTTTGGGCTATTAAGATTCAGTTTAGCTTGCCGTACATTAATAAGATCTGGCGATTCCGGCATTGATTCTTCTACGGTAATTATAGGAAATGGCCCTGATCCAAACGCATTGATTTCACAATACCATAAGTCACCGTTAATATTTGCCGAATTGTTAGCCCAAGTTTGTTTTACTGATCCTTTTAGCGAATTAAATATTGCATAATTAGCGGACCCCTCTAAAAATAAGCCGATATTCTTAGCAATTAAAAATTCTACGCCTATACCCCCATGAGCACCAAAAGACCTGGATTTTAATTTGTATTCTTCGTCTATTCCATTTAGATATGCTATGTGCTGTTTATCAAAATAATTAGCGATATAATAATCTGGGCCAAAAAATATATATAATTTAAAAGTTTTTTTTGATACAGGATAATAGTTCAAACTAAGTGTAATTGGGATTATCTTTAATTCTGGATTCCATGTGAATTTATCTAAGCCATTTTCAGTTTCAAAACTTAGATCAGATGACTTTTTTGAATATAAGAGGCCTGATCCAAAAGATACGGATATTCGCCTATTAAATTCAACTAATATATCTAGGCCATAGCCATAATTAATATTAAGAGGCACGTAACCTCCCTTATAATTTGTGTATCCTTCGTTTTGGAGATACGTTTTCCAAATGTCGGACCAGCCTTGCAATCCTCTATTTAATTCTCCACCAGAGAAATAGCTCGCCGATACCGCAGGCTTAAGCCCAATTCTTATTTTCCCTTTAGCCGGGCTCTGTAATGAATAAAATAATAAAATTGATATCAATAATGCGATAGATTCTTTCTTCATAGTTTCTCCTCTTAAAATACTTAATATCAAGAGACTATTTGTTTTCAGCGGGTAAAGGTTACAATAAACATATGAGATGGTCTAGTAGTCAAGACCAAATATAGCCTTCTTTTAAGGTGTGTTTCCTCTAACATTCTGCACTCGCTGGTAGCTGATAATAAGCCTCGAAGGGCGTATCATATACTCCTAAGCTCTCATGTAACCCTCATCTCTTCTACCTCCAGCTCCTCCTTCCTCTAGAAGCTGTTTCTTCCACTTCATTATCTGGTTGGGATGAACCTCAAACTGAGCTGCTATCTCAGAAGTGGTCTTCTCTCCCTTTACCACCTCCAACGCCACCCTGGCTTTGAACTGGTCACCGTAAGTCTTCCGTTTTTTCATCTGTGTTCCCTCCTGTCATATTCTAAGGGAACACACCTTATTTTGCGACCACTTTTGGTCTAAATAGGCTAGACCATTATAATATTCGATGCCTTTACTCCAACATTATCTCTTAATATAACAGTCCAATAACAAGTTCCTGTCCAAGTGGGATTCGTTTCAACTACTCTGGGCCCTATGGTCATTGACCTGTCAGAATTAACTGTAACTTTGGTATTCCAGTTTGTATCTCCCCTATACCAACTTACACTACCACTATTTGCTCCGCTCCAACTAAAAGTAACTTCGGACAAGTTCAGGAAATTTGAGCCGCTCGCTGAAAGTGTCGCATCATAAGGTGCGGTATTTGTAGTTATTATAGAGGGAGTTAGACTCGTAAACTTTAAGACATTAGAGGTTACTGTAAAAACTACATATGCCTTGTCATTTGTCTCATTACTCTGATTGGCCGTGCTGTTCACATCCAGGATGACCCATATGTAATTGGCCCCAGATGGCCGATTACTAGGAATAGTAACAGACCGATTCACACTGTAAGTGCCTCCAGCAGGTACGCTTGGAACATTTATAGTGTCTAGTAAATAATCACTTGTTGTTACATCAGCTGAAGAAGTGTTTATCCTTATGTTTGTAGTAGAAGCATTGGCAACCCCACTCCCTTGATTTTTAATGGTAAAACTTACTGTAGCACTCGAACCCGGTGCCCCACTCGTCGGACTAACCGTAAAACCCTGAATAATAAGATCAGATTTGGCTGTAGAGGTTATGCTAAATGATTTAGGTTGAGATAATCCTCCTCCTGGGCCTGGGCTAAAAACAGTAATTGAGGCAGTTCCAGGCATTGCAATATCAGAAGAAGAAATTGTCGCGTTTAGCCCAATAGTTTTATTGGCTGAATCTAATACCGGAGAAGTATTCCTATCCGAACCATTCCAACGTACTATGGATCCTCTGTGAAAGGTACTACCGTTCACTTTAAGGGTAAAACTCGTACTACCGGCTGTGGCACTACTCTGGCTCAAAGTGTCTATTACGGGTAACGGAGCATATACGCTAAATGAATACTCATTAGACTTGGCACCGTCAGGGTTAACTACCTGCACAGTCCAATTACCAGGATCGGTCCCAAAAATGGCGCTAATAGTAACTTGGTTACCGCTTACAGCGGTCGGAGCCCTCCCCGAATAGGTATCACCAAAATTATCTTTCCAGATAACCTTTGACCCAGAGACAAAACCATTGCCGTATATTCTTACGGTCTGTAGAGTATTAGACCCTTTTATTGGATTTGGATAGATGCCCGTAACCTGTACTGCAGAAGAGGGAGAAACTACTTGGAACTGAAATTCTCCTGAAGAGATTCCACCTGGATTTATTACTTCTACAGTCCATTCTGAAGAAATGGTTGTAAAGATAGGCTTGATTATTATTGTATTGCTACTAAAAAAGACAACAGAACGGTTAGGAAAAACTTCACCAGTACGAAGATCTCGTAATGTTACACTTGCACCAGGAGAAAAATCATATCCTAAAATTGTAAAATCTTGGGGGCTATTCGATCCTATAACAGGATTCGGCTTTACCGTAGTGATATTAGGCTTAGCAAGTGGATCAGCTAAACCCGTAAAATTTATGCTAGCTTGTTTGCCATCTGGATTAATTATTTTTACGCAAAGTGTAGCCGCAGCACCTGGTGGTAGAAATGTACTTATTTTAATAGATTCTGAACTAAGATATTCTGTTTGGAGAATATCATATTCTATGCCCTTTTCGTCGATCAATTTGGCAATAAAGTTTTCATTAAATCCAGTTCCATTCAATAGAAAGCTTATATCTTGGCCACGCGTTGCGTGATTTGGAATTATAGAATCTATCCTTAATATATTACAGTCAGGGTTTTGTTTAATTTCTAACGAAAGCTCGTTGCTTTTTTTACCTGTATAACTATCAATGGCCCAAAAACCATATGTTCCTATTCGACTTCCGCAAGAAATCATATAAGAGTATTGTAAATTACCAGAGTCATCAATATCGTTGGTTAAAATTAAAGGTGGTAATTCCATATTGTCAGGCTGCTTCACATGAAACTCAACGGTATACCCAGGAGTAAAGTTTGACCCTTTAAATAAAAATGTAGTCCCCTGAATTCCCGACGACGTATTTGTCCAGAGCGTCGGAGCATAATCACTTAGCTGAGATAGCTTTATAGTAGCACTCTTAACAGGAGATTCATGTGTCTCGTTCTTTACTTTAATGTAAATTGTTTTAAATCCATTTTTCCCTGATAAAGTGTATTGGACGTTTTCAGAATAAGGTTGCCAGATGCTGCTAGAGAAGTCTTTATTCTCGCTTATCATTATGTAAAGGGGACACTTATTGCATTTAGTATTTATTGTGATAATTTTATTCGTCGTAATAGGTGACCCATCGTTAATTTTTAAATCGATAATATCTAATTCGCTTTGTGTGCCCCAAATATATTTTTCTATGCTATCAAAGGTTTTTTTGTGTTGAAGGCCGAGCTCATAGATTGGAAAATTAATGCCAAAACCCACCGCTGGCGTAAGGCCCGCATAAATGCCTATGTTATTATATTCATCGCGAGCTTGCAAATATGTCTTAAGATTCCCATATATTCCTATACCCAGTGATTCCCCTATAAGATCAGGCAAACCAATATTAATTTCCAATTGGGGTTTCAGGTAAACCATAACAGATGCATTGATACTCGGGTTGCTCATTCCTGAATCAAAGGAAATATATGGTTTACACCATGAGTAAAAAGAACCAGGCAATGTTCTATTATAGTCGAATCCGTAATCAATTTCTCCTTTTTGGATTATCCCCAATTTGGAAATTATTGATGCGTTAGCTTCGTATCCGGCAAAAAGCGAAATCGTAGGATTTATCGGAATGCCAAAACCGCTCAACGGAATAGGCAAAGATATCAATTTAATTTCTTCCCCAGATGAAATTTGACCTGAAGTAATTAAGTTTATTAACACTTCCTCTTCCGGATTTAAAGAAAACATAGTCTCTAACGTACCCTTATGTCTATCAAAATCGAAAATAAAAGAGATATTTGCATTTAGCGTTATTTTGATATCTATAGATAAATTCGAGCTTAATTCAAAATTCTCTTTTTCAAAAACGACTACATTTCCAGTCGAACCATAATAGTTAATAAAACCCTGGTAAGTTGTGCTTTGATTATTTAGGTTATTAAGCAGATCCCTATATCTTATATATTCAACCTCCAAGGATTTATTATCAGCGTAATATTGGTTTCCAACATTTTTTTTGTTTTTTGGAAACTTTTTTTCCGTTCTAAGAAAATAATCTATTTTCCCCCGGGCAAACCTATCGATGATAGACTTGTCGAAAATTAAGGGCCTATCATCAACGTATAGATGTAATTCTTCAAACGCATCTTCAATATTTGCTTTTTCAATTTGGATAGCTCTCATTCCGTTAGAATCATCTATGCAGACAACTTTATTGAGGATTCCAAATGGGAAAACGGAGCTCTTTTCAGCATATAAGATATTACCGGGCCTAATAGATTTTATTTTAGAATCGGCATTTTCAAATATTAATAGATTCGGCCGGACAAAATTAACTTTTAAACATCTTAACTCATCTTCTGTGAGCTTGATCACATTCGAAGAAAGTATTCCAGTGCCTATCGATGAAAAAGATTGAGTATAACCCAAGCTCTTATTTTGGGTCCATCCTTTAAACTTTATATAATAATCTTTTTCAAGCTTGCTGGTCGTATAAATGACATCTCCATTTTGAGGGTTTGTGATATAAAATATTTCTGTCGCCCCTTCGACTTTATTTTTATAAATATAACCAATAATTTTATAGGTTACGCACCCAGAAGAAAGGAAATCATTTAATTCATCTTTATCAGTAACTAGCCTTTTTTGATCGATTATACTTGAATAGACTTCATAGACTGGAATTGTTCCCGTAAGGGGCGATTTATATAAATAAAAAAATGGACTATCATATAAATCAGGCGGTGCTGTTTCTTTTTCGTAGCCATTAGTAATGAGTCTACTATTTGATTCTGCTGATAAATCAAACGAATGTATTCCCGCTTTTTTGCTATACCATCTTTGTATCGGAATTACTTCTATAGAATAAGAATATAATGATAAGAAATAAATCGCTGATAATAATAATAAAACCTTTTTAGTTGAAAGAACCCATCTCCTCATATCCTAAACTCTTTAATGCTTTTAGTAACATTGATTAAATTGCTTGTCAAGAGATTTTTTCATTTAGGTTAAACCTGCTATGTCAAGGGTATATGAATTGTTGCTGGTTTATCATTTTTTTCCTTACTTAGTGGATTAATCTCATAACTAGCTGTTGAGTCAAAGCTACGAAATGCTTTTCATGGTTATAAGTTGTGCCTTCTTTCCATATGTAATGCGTGTAATACTCCCCAAAAATTAGACAAAGCAATAGGGTGAGAAATGGCCTGCCATAACTCAATAGGAGGTATGGTAAAATGGCCAGTATGAAAAGATGACAGTATGAAGCCGCCTTTAAGGCCAGGGTGGCCCTGGCTTTGAACTGGTCATCATAAGTCTTCCGTTTTTTCATCTGTGTTTCCTCCTGCTATATTCTAAGGAAACACACCTTATTTTGCGACTACTTTTGGTCTGAATAAGATAGACCATTATAAATCTTATCCCTGAATTTAGCTTCATCCTTAGCCAGAAGGCAAAACATTTTCGTGTAGATTCTCTCATGAAGCAACGAATCAGTTTCGTGTAGATTTTAAATGACGCAATTCGCGGCCTTGTAATTCAAATAAATTAACTATAAAATTTTGAATGGTCATTGTGGTAGGTCAACTCCTTTCCTAACTTATTTTGTTTCAAGGAGTTCCTACCACATTTCCCTATATTTTGCACCACACTTTTGGCTGAACAGCCTTCGCGGCCTTGACATTACCTTAATATAATGCATAAAATTATTAAGAAAAAGGTATGAAGAGAATAAAAAGGAGGGCTTTTCCAGTGTCGCACAAAGGATATAAAACGAATTTAATGCTGCCACTATTATTAATTTTGCCTTTGATAACGATCTATTGTGGTGGTTCTGGTGTTGTGGGAAATTATTACAGTCCTGGGGACCCAGCCGATATCTTGGAAATCAATAAAGATGGCACTTTTTACTGTAAAGAGGATGGTATGGGTTTCTCAGGAACCTGGCAAGTTAAAGATGATAAACTTAGGCTAATCCTTACAAGTGGGATCACAGCAGAAGCCCGTATAGTTGGCGAACAAATCGTTGATAACGAAGGCAAGATTTGGCTTAAGAAAAAATAAACTCTTAGCTGTGCTCCGAGTTTAATTTGAAAAATTCTGTCCCCCAGAGTCATTGATAAAGAAGGCCTTTAAGGCATTTTGAAGAAAGTCAGCTAACTTTATTAAATTGAGTTCCCTCCTGATAAGCTTCCTATCTATCGCAATCTTTTTAGCTTTCTCATAACTTTGTTCATCGAGGTAATTTGAATACCTGTCTATTCTTAGTGTCAACTCAAGTCAACCTTTGAGGATATATATGGGTGCTAATCTTCCCAATATTGAGTCCCTTTTTTATCTATATAGCCCAATTTTCCATTGAGTTCCACTACTGCAAGTCCTTCATTGAACCCACGGGCTGTATCATAAATTGGCTCGATGACCATCCTCCCCTTTTTATCTATATAGCCCCATTTATCATTAAGTTCCACTGCAGCAAGTCCTTCTGTGAAGCCAGAGACATCATCATAAATTGGCTCGATGACCATCCTCCCCTTTCTGTCTATGAAGCCCCATTTATCATTAAGTCCAACACGCCCAAGTCCTTCTGTGAAGTCAAGGGTCCAATCATAGACTGGCTCAATGGCAATCTCCCCTTTTTTATCTATATAGCCAAATTTATAGTTAAGTGCTACTGCTGCAAGTCCTTCTCTGAAGTCAATGGCAAAATCACAAATTGGCTCGATGACCATCCTCCCTTTTGTGTCTATAAAGCCCCATTTATCATTAAGTTCCACTGCAGCAAGTCCTTCATTGAACCCATAGGTTCCATGATAAACTGGCTCAATAACCATCCTCCCTTTTTTATCTATATAGCCCCATTTATCATTAAGTTCCACTGCAGCAAGTCCTTCATTGAACTCAATGGTTCGATCATAAATTGGCTCAATAACCATCCTCCCTTTTTTATCTATATAGCCCCATTTATCATTAAGTTCCACTGCAGCAAGTCCTTCATTGAACCCATAGGTTCCATGATAAACTGGCTCAATAACCATCCTCCCTTTTTTATCTATATAGCCCCATTTATCATTAAGTTCCACTGCTGCAAGTCCTTCTGTGAACCCATAGGCATCATCATAAATTGGCTCGATGACCATCCTTCCCTTTCTGTCTATGAAGCCCCATTTCTTATTGAGTAGCACTCGTGCCAGATCTTCTCTGAAACAATCAGCAATCTCATAAGTTGGCTTTATTACCAATTTCTTATTCCAATCACAATACCCCCATTTATCACCAGCTCTATATGGAATAAGAGTGGCAAGTTCTTCCTTTTGGCCCTTTGAACTCACTGCTGGTTTTATTAGCTTAAAGAAAGCAAAAGCACAGAGTAATATCCCGACAATAACTATTAATGGGATAATAATAGTCTTTGACCATCCATGCCCCTTTGGAATAAGTTCCTTAGCCTCACTTGCCAATTCCGCCCCACAGTAAGAGCAAAACTTAGACCTTTCTGGAATTTCCCGACCGCATTTTGAGCAAAACATTTTTGCCCTCCTCCCTTAATTAATTCCTTTCCTTGCTGCTGTCAGCACTCTCAGATGTTTGTAGGTCAAATCCACATGTTTCACAGAATTTATATCCCTCATAGACGATTGCTCCACATTTAGGACATTTCCCTGTGGCATTTTTGCCCTTAATTTTCGAGGCTTCTTTAAGCTCAAGATCGTTAAGCATCTGCCTGAGTTCAGCAATTTTGTCTTCTTTAGCTTTTATTTCATTGCTCTTTGCTCTTAGTTCTGCCAGCCGTTCATCGCTTAACGTGTTATTTTGAAGAGATATATGGGTCATTCTACCGAGCTCTTGAAAGAGAAGATCTCTCTCTTCTGCTATTGACTTAATCTGGTTTTTTATCTTCACAGATTCAGCAAATATTTCCGACTTGGTTTTAACCTTCTTAACCGTCTTTGAAGCATCGTTATAAAATTTGCCAAAAATGTCTGCCATGCCTTCCTCCTACCAGAATGTTTATATTCTACTAATAAATTTTTGCCTCAGTCAATCCTTTTTGTCTTTCAGGTCCATCCCAAAATCTAAAAACTTTTATAACTCAGTTTTCATTTTCCTGGTGTTATTAGCAATGGCAGCTAAGGCTCTGAATTGTTCTGCCAGAAACCTGGTTAAGATTACAATCAGATAACCTATAATGGGCAACAGGAATATGCCAGTCCAACCTAATACAGGAAAACGAAGTCCAATTAGTTTTAAAAACCAATAAGCATCATTTCCTAATAAAATCATCGAAATCAATAGCCCAGCAAATCCCACTATAGCAAAGAGTGTTCCAAACCACTCACCTAAGGTTTGGATGAAATGAGAAAATATGGGGGTAGCCACGAATTCGTCTCCTGTTGAAGAATCTACTGCCAATTTCATCATTCTATCCCACCAGATCTGAAAGCCTATCCAGCCAGCAAAAGCAAGTACTACCCATACCAGCAAAAAGGCTAGAACAACCTCGAAGGAGGCTCTGAAGACTATAGTCTTGGAGAATAAGATATACAAAGGAAAAATCAAATTGAATATAGCTAGCAGGCCATAGAGCCAACTGAATGGCCGACGGAAGAAATGGCCCTGGTCAATAAAAGACAGGTAGGGCTTAATGAAAGTAAAAAATTTATTTTCCATCTTTTCCTCCTTCTCCAATGTTTATTGGATAAACACCAGCAGAATGATATTTTCGCGAATCGAGCATATCCTCACCCTTCCAGAAAAAAGCTTGCCATCTCCCATTTGCCATTATAATAAAATTTTGATTTGGTGTGTGTCAAACAAAATAGCTGACAATGCATGACCTAAAAGTCAATTAAAATTATTTTGACTCTTACTCTGAAATTCAAACCTTAAAATAGATTCCTCTCCTAAAAAAATGTTTCTACTCGCCTTCGTTGATATTTGTAGCATTTTTGCCTGCTTCATTTCCCCACCTGATTAGATTTAATGGTTATAAGCCAGTCGGCAACCCAGCCTTTCCTCACCTGCCCCGCCGCTTCCCATTCGACCGCATACCAGCCAGCCTGCCGCCCCGTAATTTTCACCACCGAGCCTTGCGATAATTGAAAGAGGACCGGAGCTTTTAAATCTGGTGCCTGCCTGACATTGACCACGGGCTTATTAATGACACCATAAATTATTTTTTCTTCTTGCACTTCTTTGACCTGAACTTGTGCTTCAGGTGGTTTAATCTGAGCCTTCTGATAACTCGCTCCTCGGGAATCACACAGGCGCCAGATTCCGAGGGAGATACCTGCCGCCAGGACAGTCGCCAGAAAGACCAGCAGCCAGGTTTTCGCCTTCGACCAGAAGCTCACTTTAAGGTCAAGTAGCCAGCGGCCATCAGTAACCGCCGTGGAGCCAGCCATCGCCCTCAATCTTTCGAGCCTGACATCCAGGGGAGGGTGGGTTTTGTAAAGGAAATTAATAATCTTACCGCCAAAACCTTCAGCCGCCACTGTTTGCCCGCCAAGCCACAGCGGCCTTAATGTTGAGATGGCCAATCCCCCAAGGGCCGGGCCACTCTCAATCTTAGCCAGCGCAGAAGCCAGAGCCAGGGGGTTTCTCGTCCACTGGGCAGAACAGGCATCAGCCAGAAATTCCCGTGCCTTAGAAACCGAACTCGAGGCTGCCTTAACTCCAATAGAAACTATTATCAGCACCAGGCCAACGAGCAGGACATAAATCCCAACCAGAAAGAGACCATAAAACAATAGCACCAGCCCAATAATGGCCACCAGGCAGCCACCGGCGCCTTCGGCTTCTTCCCCGAATTTACTTATAATCCACCCAACTAAAGATAAAATCGCCAGGGCCAGAAAAACAGCCAGGCCGGCAGCTATGCCGGCTGTTAAAACAGCCCAGACAAAACCTACGGCCTGAACCGTATACCAGCTGTCCCCGTTCTTAAGATGCGCCATTTCATGAGCGATGACTGCCTGAAGCTCCTCGCGAGATAATTTATCGAGTAAGCCTCTGGTAACAACGATGCTGCCTTTCTTTAAGGACCGACCGCAGGCCATGGCATTCTGGGCAGGCGAGTCAAGCACATAAAAGCTCGATGGAGAAAAACTTTCACCACAGGCCAGGGCCATTTCATCGCCGAGGGCCGCCAGCACCTTCAGGTCATCGCCACCTGCCCGCTTCGCCCCGACGATACCCGGGATTACTGACTGAGATGAAAGATATAAGATAATAGTTATAAGCACCCATAAAGAAACGGCCGCAACCATTCCCCAGATAGAAGCACTTCTGATGTTGATATACCCAAGACCTTCCAAATCCATGACATCTTGCAGGAAATCAACATTGACGATCACCATGAGAAATCCCATGATGGTCATCCAGATAATTCCCAACAAAACAAAAAACAGAGTCTGCCACTGCCGTTTGCTCTGTTCTTCAAAAAATGAGGTGGTTTCCATTACTGCTATTTTATTCTAATCTAATCTATCGCCTATTCTATCGCTTAATATAATCTAGAAAATAATTCTAAGGAAATTGTTTTGATAAACCTTCTTTGCTTTACTGACCCCAACTTTTGAGACTAATCGATAGACAATACCCCTCCCGCCGTTCCTCATCATCAGGCAAACTTATCAGCTCTAACTTTGCCCCATCCACTTCGTTAGAGGCCGGAGACCACCACGTCGCTAAACACCAGGCTGGGAAACCGCATCTGGGAATAAGGATAGGGATCATTGGCTGCTTCGACCAGCCTCGGCCAGAATTTCAAATGGTTATCAGCAATATTCATTTCCGAGACCGGATGAACGATCTCCCCTTTTTCGAAAAACTGTCCGATGATACCAATCGAGAAATCCCCGGTCGTAGAGTTGGAGTTCCCTCCGATAAACCCGGTCACAAAAATCCCCCGGCCCAGGTCTTTCATAATCTCTTTGACCGAGCGCTTTCCGGCCGGAATAACCAGGTTAGATGGGCTTCCGGTTGTTGGCTCCCAACCGAGCTTCCGTCCATAATACCAATCTACGTAAAACTCCCTGAGCACTCCAGCTTCAATCATGACCATCTTTTTGGCAGCTATACCCTGGTCATCAAAGGTCCGACTGCCCAGACCGCCAGGAATAAAAGGATCATCGATAAGAGTTAGCTTCTCGCTCCCCACTTTCTGGCCCTTTTTGTCCGCTAAAAAAGACTGCTTCTGCTGGATGCTACGCCCGGACATTGCCTGGAGGAGTCCACTGGTTACCTGGCCAACGACCCGGTTTTCAATGATAATCGGCAACGTCTCTGTTTTAATTTTCTTTGCCCCGAGAAGGCTTAAAGTCCGGGAAGCAGCCTCAGCCCCAATCTCCTCCGGCCTGGGCAAATCCTGGCGGATCATAGCTATGGCCACATAATAATCGGCTGGCCGCCGGTCACCTTCATCTTTAGCCGTCATTTCAGCCGCCCCATAAAAAGCAGTGTATTCAACATAGCCGTCAAAGCCATTGCTGGCCATCAGCACTTGCTCAGAGTAGCTGTCATAGCCGCTGGCAGAAACGGAAATGACCTTATCGCCTCCTTTGGCCAGGCAGCTTTCCTCAATTGCCCGGACAAAACTGTGCCGGCTTTCGGGAGTCAGCTTTTTATAATCAGGGTCATATTGCTTTAGGTCAAGTGTCTTACGCCCCTGATAATATTTCGGGTCGGGCAGCGTCCGCAGCGGATCTTCCTCGAGCAGCCTGGTTGAGGCGACAGCCTTCTCAATAAAGCTTTTCAAAGCCTGGGGTCGAAGGTCTGAGGTGGCCTGAAGCGAATATCGATTATTGACAAAAATTTCTACCTGCAGCCCACGGCTCGTGGCTTCCTTGATACCTTCAGGCTGGCGCTCCCGGTAGCTAATCTCTACGAATCGTTCGCCGTTGATGGACACCCGGCAATCATCTGCCCCGGCGGCTTTGGCTATTTTTATTGCTCTATCAGCCAGATCATACAGTTCTTTTTTCATCATTTTTCTCCTTTCCTCAGCCTCTAACTCCACCAACGGTAAGTGACTTCACCAGGCACGTCGGCTGGCCGAAACCAACCGGCACAGCTTGCCCACCTTTGCCACAGCTCCCGCCACCGCCCTGAGCAAACTCAAAGTCCTTAGCCACCATGATGATATTGGCCAGCATTTTGGGACCATTGCCCATGATATTGACATCCTTAATGGGAGCTCCGAGCTTTCCATTTTCGATGAGACGTCCCTGCGAGACATAAAAGGCAAAGTCACCTTCCCCTATCTTTACCTGGCCGTTGGCCACATCCTGAACATAGATGCCGTTGCCCGCAGCTTTGATTACATCTTCAGGGCTGGCCTCCCCACCCAGCATGTAAGTGTTGCGCATGCGCGGTATGGGATAGTGCTGATAACTTTGGCGGCGGCCACTTCCGGTCGATTTCACACCGTAGGAGTGAGCCGAAATCCGGTCATGGAGATAACTTGTAAGTATCCCCTTGTCAACCAGAATCGTCTTCTGGGCCGGTGTTCCCTCGTCATCAAAATTGATTGAGCCGGTAAGATAAGGAACAGTGCCGTCGTCAATGATGGTCACGAAGGGCTCGGCCACCTTTTTGCCAAGCATGGTGCAATAAGTCGAGATTTTTTTGCGGTTGAAGTCGGCCTCCATGCCATGACCGATGGCTTCATGGAGCAGGACACCCGTCACACCCGGCCCGAGGACTACTGGCATTTCGCCGGCCGGAGGCTGAATGGCCTCAAAAAGGACCAGCGTCCGGTCCACTGCTTTCTGAGCCAGTTCCTGAACAAGAGCAGGCGTGTAATAGGAGAAATCCCGCCGTCCGCCATAGTTCCAGCCTGACCTTTCCCAGCGGCCGTTTTTCTCTGCCACCACTGTCGAAGAAAGATAGCTTCTCGGCTGAAGGTCTTCGGCTTTAATCCCATCGCTGGTGACAACCAGAAGGCGTCTTTCCTGATCGTAAAAGTTAACCATGACCTTGCGAACCTGAGGAGACAGACTGAAGCACTTCTCGTTAACCGCCCTCACCAGTGGAAGTTTAGACTCGAGCGGGACTGAGGAGAGCAGCCTGGTCACAGGATAGTAGTTCTCAGTTTTAGGAGGAACAAACCTGGAGGCTGGCTTCTTGCCTGAGGCACTGGCAATGGTGGCGGCGGTCGAGGCAGCGGCCAGCATAGCCTTTTCGCTCAGGTCCTGAGTGAAACCATAACCAACCTGATCGCCCTTAACAGTCCGGATGCCCACGCCCAGGGCGACCTCACAGGAAGCCCGGTTGACTTTTCCATCCTCCAGAATGAGGAAATTGCTTGTGGTGTGCTCGAAGAAAAGATCAGCAAAATCACCGCCCTTAGACAGTGCTTCACTTAGAACTTTCCGGCAGAGCTCGTCGCTCACGCCAAACTCCTTTTCAAAATAGCCACCGTTCTTTTCGTCGGCCAGCGCCGGCCAGCCTTTAGGCAAAAGGCTGGAGGCAGCAAACGTCCCGGCTATCGCTGTGGCTCCTGTTTTAATAAAAGACCGCCTGCTCATGTTCGTCATTAATCCCTCCTCAAAAATTTTACAGATACAGGACATATATCATACAAATAGCCAGTTTTCTGACAAAATAAAAACTGCACTTTATATACTATACGTAGTATAAGCAAAAAAGGTTCTTTCGAACATAATATTTTCCTCAAACAGGACCGCTGCTGGGCTATCCCCAACAAAAAGCCGGCACGTCTGCCCTGATAAAAATATGGCTTGACACTCAAACTATTTCGGAATAAACTCCGAATTGGTTAAACTAATTCGGAGTATGGTCCGAAATGGTAACAGTTAAAAGAATACTCAAAATATCCCTCCCCAGCAGGCAATCGGCTTTTCTCTGGGGCCCTCGAAAAACTGGCAAATCCACTTATCTCAAGGAAACTTTCCCGGAAAGTATTTATTATGATTTTCTTAAAACAGACGTAGCTCTAGAACTTACCAAGAGGCCGGCATTATTGCGAGAGCAGCTATTGGCTAAGGACGAATCAAGCCTTAAGTATCCCATCGTCATTGATGAAGTTCAAAAGGTGCCTGAGGTTATGGACGAAATCCACTGGTTAATAGAAAACAAAGGCTTGAGCTTTATCCTATGTGGTTCGAGCGCCAGAAAACTGAAAAGAGGTAGAAACAACCTGCTGGGCGGCAGAGCCTGGCGGTATGAAATGTTTCCGCTGGTCTCAGCCGAACTAAAAAATATTGATCTACTTAGAGCCCTGAACCATGGGCTCATCCCTGACCATTATTTCAGTCACGATTATAAAATGTCATTACGAGGTTATGTTCAGGATTATCTTAAGGAAGAAGTTTTCGCCGAAGGCTTAATCCGGAATGTGCCAGCTTTTGCCAGGTTTTTTGATGCTGTTGGATATACCCATGGGGAGTTGATCAATTTCTCTAATATCGCCAGGGACTGTGGCGTTGATTCTAAAACAGTAAAAGAATACTACCAGATACTAGCTGATACTTTACTTGGGCGGCTGATTGAGCCATTCAGAAAGAGGCAGTCGCGCCAGGTTATAACCAGAGCACCAAAGTTTTATCTTTTTGACGTCGGTGTAGCCGGGGCGATTATGAAGCGTCAGATTTCAGAAACACGAGGCGAGCAGTTTGGCAGGGCCTTTGAGCATTTTATATTTATGGAAATTCAGGCTTATAGTTCCTATAGCCGCCTGGATTTCCCTATTCATTTCTGGAGAACAAAATCCGGTCAGGAAGTGGATTTTATCCTGGGAAACGGCGAAGTGGCCATCGAAGTAAAAGGCCAGAAGCTGGTTGATAATAAAGAGCTAAAATCGTTAGCTGCCTTTATAGAAGAGAACCATCCTAAGAAGGCCATTGTTGTCAGTAATGAAACAGAAGCCCGCCGGGTTGGATCAATATTCATTCTGCCCTGGCGCACATTTTTGAATGAACTCTGGGCTGGAGAGATAACCAGTTAGCTTGTTTGGGATCCAAGAAAAGAGTGATAGAATAAGGTTCTTTAAGGGATATGGGATTGTAAAAAGGGGAATGGACAATGGAAGAAGTGAACTGGAACAATTTCAAAGCGAAGTTTCACGATCACGAGCAAACGGCTTTTGAGCGGCTTTGCTATCTACTGTTCTGTAAGGAGTACGGCAAGGACACCGGTATTTTTCGTTTCAATAATCATGCTGGAATTGAAACGGATCCAATAGAAAAAGATGGCCAGGTAATCGGCTGGCAGGCCAAGTTCTATGATACGAGGCTATCAGAGCATAAGGATGAGCTAATCCAGTCAATCGATACTACCTTGGCGAGGCATCCCGAGGTAAACAAGATCATTTTTTATACGAACCAGGAATTTGGCCAAGGCAAAAAAAAGTCTGATCCTCAATACAAGACGGATATCGAGAATCATGCCAGGGGAAAAGGCATCAATATCGAATGGAGAACATCAAGCTTTTTCGAGTCTCCGTTTGTCTGTCAGCAGAATTCTAGCATAGCTCAGCATTTCTTCAGCCTGAAGAAAGGGATTTTGGATTCTGTCACTGAGCTATCGAGATATACCGAATCTATTTTAAAGCCGATCCGCTCGGAAATATCGTATGACGGCAAAACAATAAAGCTGGATAGGTCTGCGGCTTTGAAGATCCTCTTGGATGTGAAGGATAGCTCTTCTCCCATAATTCTTAGCGGCGGAGCCGGCGTCGGTAAGACAGCCGTGATCAAGGATTTTTATGATGCGTTCAAGGAATCTCATCCTCTGTTTGTATTGAAGGCAACTCAGTTCAGAAACATTTCCCATATCAATCAGCTATTCAAAGATTACGGAGAGATCACCGCGACAGACTTCATCAACGAGCATAAGGATATTGGAAAGAAATACCTCGTCATTGATTCAGCGGAGAAGCTGGCGGAAATCGAAGATCGGGAAATTTTCAGAATATTTCTCTCTACCCTTTTGGAAAACGGATGGACGGTCATTTTTACGGTCAGATATAGCTATTTGGACGATCTCCGCTTCCTGTTGAAGGAAATCGGGGTCAGTTTTACTTCTGTCAACATACCTGGTCTCACACGGGCGGAGCTAGAACAGATTGCTTCTGATCACGGCATCAGACTTCCCAAAAATGAGAGGCTTAAAGAACTCTTAGAGACACCGATTTATCTGAATATATACCTGCAAAACTACACGAGCATGCGAGATGATGTTAACTATTCGGATTTCCGCAACATTATCTGGGAGAAGCATATTCAGGACTCAAGCCACCACTCGGGGAATCTTCACAGACGGAGAGAAGAATGCTTTCTGATGATAGCTCGGAAGAGAGCGAATGAGGGTAATTTTTTCGTTAAGTCTGAGAATTGCGATCAGGAAGCACTTGAAAAATTAGAGGCCGATGAGATCATCCAGCATGACCCCAATGCCGGTGGATATTTTATCACTCACGATATTTATGAAGAATGGGCCTTGGACAAAATTATCGAACAAGCGTTCATTGGGGCCTCGGATTATGGAAATTTTTATCAGACAATAGGAACATCGCTTCCCGTCCGTAGGGCACTCAGGAATTGGCTCTCCCTTAAGCTTCTCATGAATGACGAGAGCGCCAAGCGTTTGATCGAGTTCACTGTCAAAGACAGCGGTATAGATGGGCACTGGAAGGACGAAATATTGGTCGCGGTGCTTTTATCTGATTATTCCCGCATTTTCTTTGAACGCTTCGAAGATGAGTTGCTGGAGGGATTGGATGAGGAGTCTTCAGGGGTCGTGAAGGCTCTCGGTGACGGCTTCAAATACGAGAACAGGTTACTGCACAGGATTCTCTTTCTCTTGCGGATCGCCTGCAAAGCTATAGATGAAGATTTATTGAGACGCCTCGGGTTGACAAGGGCCGGGGCGGTCTTGCTGCAGACCGTTTTTACTAAGCCAAAAGGAAGCGGCTGGGACTCAACAATTGCCTTTATCAACAAAAACAAGGGAAAGCTACGGTTCAGATATATGAACGCAGTTCTTCCTGTGCTGGATGATTGGAACCTAAGCCATAAGCAAGGAGAGACCACGAAAAATGCAAGTCAAGTAGCATTGTTTTATTATGAGGAGCTGACTAAACAAGAAAGTTTCTACTTCAGCTCCCGCGACGATACGAAAGACAAGCTTATAAGGGCAATCCTTAACGGTTCGGGCGAGATCAAACCCGAATTAAGGGCCATTGTAAATAAAATCGTAACCAGAAAAGACACCAGCCACAGGGGCCGATATTACGAGCTTGGGAAGGCAATCCTTTCGTCGATTATCAGTAGCTCTGTGATCTCTGAGCACCTCCCTGAGGAAGTAATAAAGCTTGCTGAGCTCTTTTGGGTTTATGAGCCCAAAGAGGATCAATACCCGTTTTCCAGCGCCAGGATTGACATCGAGCAATATTTCGGTTTGTCAGAAGGCCATCATGATTATTACCCCGCGAGCGCTTTCCAGACCCCCATCTTGCCGTTACTGCAGACTTATCCTCAGAAAACGGTCGACTTCATCCTTTCCTTTACAAACAAATCGATCGAGTATTTTGCGAAATCAGAACTCGGTCAAAATGAAGTGAAAACTATTAATGTGGTTATCGATGATTCCGGCAATACCGTTAGGCAGTATATATGCGATAGGATCTGGAATTTATATCGGGGCACTCAAGTAGCACCTCCTTTACTCGAATCCATCCACATGGCACTGGAGCGGTGGTTGCTTGAAGTCGCAAAATTGGCAGATTCAAAAATCACCGAAAGCTGGTGTTTGTATCTGCTCAAGAATTCCCGCTCAGCCTCAATTACGGCAATTGTCGCAAGTATTGTTCTCGCTGAACCATCAAAACTATTCAATGTTGCGAAATTGCTGTTTCGCACCAAGGATTTGTTTTTTTACGATACAGCAAGGATGCAGTTGGACACGACCGCCAAGGATCTTTATGCCATGAGCTACGATCCGACAGGCCTATTTATGAACGAACGCCTTGAGACCTGCGACGATAAACACCGCTCGAACTCGCTTGAAAATCTTGCCCTCCAGTATCAGCTATCTTCCACAGAAGGTGAAGAAGAGGAAATGCTCAGGCAGAGACAAGAAATCATTTGGAAAATATTTGATGATCACTACAAACGGTTGCCTGAAAAGTCCAATGAGACAGAAGACGACAAGACCTGGAGACTGTGTCTGGCGCGCATGGACCGACGAAAGATGAAAATCACGACGGAGCAAAAAGACGACAAAGTTTTTATAAGTTTCAATCCGGAGATCGATCCTGAGC
>Ga0208461_1000769_pt1 | contig 30670 bp, 26 predicted proteins | sample AD_JPNTR4_MetaG_FD_184448 | JGI IMG/M metagenome (GOLD analysis project Ga0208461, IMG submission 184448) | Active sludge microbial communities of municipal wastewater-treating anaerobic digesters from Japan - AD_JPNTR4_MetaG (SPAdes) (version 2) | ecosystem: Engineered > Bioreactor > Anaerobic...
CGAGACCCCCGACGCCTTTCTCGTCGCGGTGAACGACCCGGCCAATTTCCAGGCCGTCGACGACCTGATGCGCCTGCTGGGGCGCAGCGACGCCGAGGTGGTGCTGGCCTCGGAGGGGACGATCCTGTCGGCCATCGGCTACGCCTACGACCTGGGCCGAGACTCGGCCCAGGAGTTCATCCGGATCATGAACGGGGATTCGGCCGACAGCATCATTTCCGAGATCGAGGAGACGGCCGATCTGCTCGACGACACGAGCGACGCTCCCATCATTAAGCTCGTCAACCTCGTGCTCGCCCAGGCCATCAAGGACCGCGCCAGCGACATCCACATCGAGCCCTACGCCGCCTCGCTGAAGATCCGCTACCGGATCGACGGCATGCTCTACAACCTGCTGAACCTGCCGCGGCGGATCCAGTCGCCGCTCGTGTCGCGCATTAAGATCATGGCCAGGCTCAACATCGCGGAGAAGCGGCTTCCCCAGGACGGGCGCATCGAGGTGAAGATCGGCGACAAGAACGTCGACATCCGCGTCTCCGTCATCCCCACCGCCTTCGGCGAGCGGGTGGTCCTGAGGCTCCTGGACAAGTCTCAGGCGATCCTCACGCTGGCCGACCTGGGGCTGGATGACGCGAAGATCAGGCAGTTCGACCGGCTGATCAAGTCACCCTACGGGATCGTCCTGGTCACGGGACCCACCGGCAGCGGAAAGACGACGAGCCTCTATGCGGCCCTGTCGAAGATCAACAGCCCCGAGATCAACATCATCACCATCGAGGACCCCATCGAGTACCAGATCGAGGGGATCGGACAGATCCAGGTCAACCCCAAGATCGACCTGACCTTCGCGACGGGTCTGCGTTCCATCGTCCGCCAGGACCCGGACGTCATCCTCGTGGGCGAGATCCGCGACCGCGAGACGGCGGAGATCGCCATCCAGTCCTCCCTGACGGGCCACCTCGTCTTCTCGACCCTGCACACCAACGACGCGGCCAGCGCGATCACGCGCCTGATCGACATGGGTATCGAGCCGTTCCTCGTGGCCTCGTCGGTCATCGCCATCGTGGCGCAGCGGCTCGTGCGCGTGCTGTGCCCCCGCTGCAAGGAAGCCTACACGCCCGACGCGGAGTCCCTCGTCGACGCGGGGATCCCCAGCAGAGCCGTCGACGGAAAGCCGATCTACCGCCGCAAGGGCTGCAACGCCTGCATGAACACGGGCTACCGGGGCCGCACGGGCATCTTCGAGATCATGATCATGGACGAGGGCGTCAAGCGGCTCATCCTCAAGACATCCGATGCCAACCAGATCAACGACGAGGCCGTCCGAAACGGCATGGCAACCCTTGTCCAGGATGGCGCGCGCAAGGTCCTCGAGGGGATCACGACGATCGAGGAAGTGCTCCGTGTGACGAGGGTCCTCAACCGCAGCGCCAATGTCGTGCTCGAGGACGAGGCGATCTGACGCGAACCGCCCCGAAGCAGGCCCCACAAAACGAGACCCCCGGCGCCGAACCCCGGCCCGGGGGTCTCCGTTATCGTGAAGAGCCCTTTGCCCTTCGCCCTGCCGTCCTCTACCACAGTTGTGGCTTGTACCCGTCCGGGTAGACCTCGTCCCAGCCACCGGTCGTCGTAAGCCGCAGCGGGGTCTGGCTCGACGGGCCGCTCACCTCAAGCGAATAGAGGTCCCGCTGCGTCTCGTTGGGCGGAAGAGCCGAAAAGAGCAGCCGCCGGTCGTCGCCTGAAAAGGCGACGCCGCCCACGTTACGGATACCCTGTTGACCGGGGTAATAGGTGAAGGTAAACCGGTTGACGTGCTGGAAGGAGGGAATCCGGTTGACATGAACGTAGTGGAGCGTCATCGGGGCCAGCGCAACCCTCTCCTCCCATGCCAGAAGGCCGCCGTCATGGGAGACGACGGGATTTCTGCCGGCCGCAAAGGGCCCGGTCAGCGCCCCCGTCGTCAAATCCTGCAGGTACAGCCCCACAGCCTGACTCGTCCCGCGACCGAACACGATGGTGCTCGCATTCCAGTAGTCATGGCCGTAGTCGTCCGCCATGCCCGCCGGGGGGCTCGTGATCTGAGCCAGCAGGGTCCCGTCCGGCCTTACCTGCCAGATCTTCCCCTGGCTTCGGAATAGAATCCAGCCGTCCGTAGGGGACCAGCGGGGGCGGGTCCCCTGGGCGATATCCTTCTCGCTCACCCCCGCGGCATCGCCCAGCTGCCTGACGATGACGCGTTCGACTCCGCCGACGACGCGCTTGAAGGCCACCCATCGGCCGTCACGGGAAACGTCGGGCATCGAGTCGTCGTGCGCGGTCACGAACAGCGCCGAGGGCTGCAGGGGAACCTCGTCCGTGGCCGACAGAAGCTGCCCCTTCCCCGTTTCCTGGGACACGTAGACGATGGACGCACATCCCCATGTCATCGCAAGACAGGCCATCACGAGAACAAGACATTTTTTCATGACTTCCTCCTTGAACCGGCGACGTTTGATGATGGTGGACGGTTGGACGATGGACCCGTGGCGACGCGCGTCGGTCCCATGGGCAGGGAAGGAGAGCCGAAAACGAGCGGGAGACCGAAGAATCGAGGAGCCGGTGCGGGAAACGGGCGGTGCCGACCCATCGCAGGATCATCATGACCGACAATCGAGCCTCCCGTCAACCGAAAATCGACGGCGCGGACCAGGTGTGCCCCGGATCAGCGGCTTCATCCTCTCACGGCCCCCGTACCCGAGACCTTTTCTTCGCTGCCTTCCTTTACGCGGCGGCCGAATTGTGCTACAAGCAGGCATCACAGTCGGCACACCAAGGATTCCACCTTCAACATGCACGGTAGCCGTACCCGCAAGCCCTTCCCGGCCCGCCGCCGAAGAGGAACCCCTCGCAGTGAACATTCGCCGAGGCTCAAGCCCGAGGCGGAACCCGTTCTCAACGGCGTGCTTGCCCGGATCGGCAAGCCCGAGGAAACCCCCTTCAGACCAGATGCCTTCCAGCTCGAGGCCCTCGCGGCTGTTCGCCGCGGGGACTGTCTCGTCATGGCCCCCACGGGATCCGGCAAGACCTGGATCGCCGAACAGGCCATCCTGGACGTGCTCCGCGACGGGAAGCGCTGCTGGTACGCCTCGCCCCTGAAGGCCCTGTCGAACGCCAAGTGGGTCGAGTTCGGCGACCGCTTCGAGAGCATGAACGTGGGCATCCTCACGGGCGACACGAAGGAGAACACCGACGCCCCCGTCATCGTGGGAACCACGGAAATCCTGCGCAATCAGCTCTACGACGCCATGCACGAGGGCCGCGACCTGCCCTTCGACCTCGTGATCCTCGACGAGGCCCACTATCTCGGCGACGAGGAGCGCGGGGTCGTCTGGGAAGAGATCATGATCTACCTCCCCGTGCGGGTGACCCTCCTTCTGCTTTCCGCCACCATCGAGAACGGCCGGGAGATCGCCGCCTGGCTCGAGGGCCTGCGGCGCAAGCCCTGCACAGTCATCGAGGAGAGGCGCCGGCCGGTGCCCCTGTACCCGCTGTTCCTGCACCCCTCGGGGCGGCTCATGCCCTTTCTTGACAAGCGAAGGCTCTTCGGCCGCGTCGAGCAGTTCGCCCGGCAGAGGGGGAGGCCGAATAAAGGCGGCCGGGGGATTCCGCCCTACGGCGAGATCGTCCGGGCGCTCCGGCACTTCGATCTGCTGCCGGCCATCTTTTTCCTCCAGTCCCGCGCCGAGTGCGACAGTGCCCTGAAGAGCTGCCGCGCCTCCACCGGGCCGGCGGAGCCCGGGTTCGAGGAGGCCCTCCGGGAACTGATTGACCGCACCCCGCGGCTTGCCCAGCACAAGCAGCTCGACCAGCTGCGGCACGCCCGCGTCGCCTCGCATCACGGCGGGCAGCTGCCCCCGTGGAAATTCCTCGTGGAGACCCTGATGAAGCAAGGCCGCCTCGACGCGATCTTCGCGACCTCCACCGTGGCGGCGGGCGTGAATTTCCCGGCGCGGACGATCGTCCTGTTCAATTCGGACATCTTCAACGGCCACGAGTGCGTGCCTCTCGACGCGACGGCCTTTCACCAGATGACGGGAAGGGCCGGCCGCCGCGGCCAGGACAACATCGGCTTCATGCTGCTCGTTCCGGCGCGGTTCATGGATCTCAATCACATCCGCCGGCTCGTCTTCACCCGTTCCGAGGACATCGTGAGCCGGATCAGGAATGACTTTTCCATGGTGCTCAACCTCCTGCTGTCCCAGACCCTGGAGAACGTGCGCCACATCTTCGAGAACTCGCTGGCGGCCTTCCAGCAGGACAAGGGCCGCGGGGAGGGGAGGAAAAGCGCCGCCTCAAGGCTCTGGAGGGCCTTTCAGCGTCACCTGAACTTCCTGAAGGCCGAGGGGTTCGTGGGCGAGGACGACCGGCTCACGGCCGACGGCATCTGGGCGTCGCAGCTGAGGCTCGATCACCCCGTGCTGATCGCCGAGTGCCTGCGACGGGGAGCACTGCCCCGGGACGACGCGGCGCTGCTGGCCGCCGTGATCGCACCCTTCGTCTACGATCGCGGGCAGGAGATCTCCGTCAAGCGCAAGGAGCTGCCCCGCAGGCTCGTCGCGGCCTACGACCGCGTCATCGACACGGTCTTCCCCATGATGGAACGGCTCGATGCCGAGGGCTTCGGGCTCAATCCCCTTCCCCTCTGGACGGCGGCCGTGATCTACGACTGGGCCCGCGGCCGCGACTGGGACCGGATCATCGGGCGTTACGGCTTTGCCGACGGCGACATGGCCATGCTCGTCTCGCGAACGGCCGACAACCTGCGACAGATCGCCGCCCTCCGGGGCACCCATCCCGATGTGGCCGAGCTGGCCTGGACGGCCCGGGAGTCGCTGTTGAGGGAGCCGGTGGTTTTCTAGCGCTTCGCGCGGGCCGCCGATTGAAGGAAGGAATTCTGCCGCTTTACGTCGCGGATCCCGGTTCCCATTTCCCCGGACCCTGCATTTGGGCTTGACATTTTCGAGCGGGCAGGGCTATAAGAACGCCCTCCAACGGAAACCCGGGCCGGATCGTTCCGGCCCTCTTTTTACCGAGGACGGACGCGTCCCCATCGTCTAGAGGCCTAGGACATCGGCCTTTCACGCCGACGACCGGGGTTCGACTCCCCGTGGGGACGCCAGAAAAAAGGGGATGCCCGCCGAGGGCGTCCCCTTTTCATTTGCCTTCCCGTCACGGGGATCTCACCACGGGTTTCGCACACGCCCGTCGAAACCGAGCGCCGCGGAGATCCTTCCCGCCGTCGCCATGAGGGGCGGCACAAACGTCTCGATCATCTCGTTGAAGGTCACCATCTGGCTGATGAAGGACATGTTCAGGGAGGCCTCCACATCGCCCCTGCCGTTGAAAATGGGCACCCCGATGGCCCGGAGCCCGGGGATCCACTCCCCGTCGTTGGTCGCGTATCCCTTGAGCCGGACATCCTCCAGGATCTTGCCGAGTTTCTCCCCGTGCCGTCCGATGCGCGTCACCGCCTCCCCGTCCTCGAGAAGCTCCTGCAGGAGCCGGTCATAGCGCTCGCGGGAGAGATAGGCGATCAGCGATCGTCCCATGGCCGTCAGGTAGCAGTTGACGCGGCTCCCCACGTGGAGGTTGGTATTGATGATTTTCCGCACCATGATCCTCTCGATGTAGAGCATCTCCGACCGGTCCAGCACGGCCAGGTTGACGTTCTGGTCCGTCTCGCGGGACAGCGCTTCCATGAAGGGCAGTGCCGTCTGGCGGAGATCCATGCCCGACAGGACTGAGAAACCGAGCGCCATGACCCGGGGAGCCAGGGAATAGGTCCTTGCGCGGGGATCGAGCGTCACGTAATTCAGGGCCAGAAGCGTCTTGAGAAACCGGTGGACCGTCGTCTTCGGTAGGCCGGTCTTGATGGAGAGCTCCTGGAGGCCGAGACGGGATTCGCTCGGGGTAAAGGACTCCAGGATCTCGAGACCGCGGATCAGGGAGTTTACTCTCTTCGGCTGGGCCATGGGTGATTCCGTACAGTGAAAATCGGTCTTTCATAGTGAAATACCCCCTTTCCCCGGGGCCTGTCAAGCACGGAGTGCCGTCTCCCCTCTTGTGCGACGCCTGGAGTTCGGGAGGCATCGCGCTGCGGAATGTGATAGACTGCCTCAACGACCGATTCTGACGGAGGCACCCGATGGCCCTTCACGAACTCGCCGGGAAACCGGCCCCGAGATCCCTGCTCGCCAACATCCCCCGGCTGGTGACGGCCTACTACACCGATCACCCGGACCCGCGTTGCAGCGCGCAACGGGTGGCCTTCGGAACATCGGGTCACCGCGGGTCCTCCTTCCTTCGCAGCTTCAACGAAGATCACATCTTGGCCGTCGCCCAGGCCGTCTGCGACTACCGCTCCGCGCGCGGCGGCGGGCCCCTCTTTGTGGGGATGGACACTCATGCGCTCTCGGAGCCCTGCTTCGCCACGACCCTCGAGGTCCTCGCCGCAAACGGCGTCGACACGATGGTGCACGCCGGACGCGGGTATACGCCCACGCCGGTCGTCTCCCACGCGATTCTGACGTACAACCGCGGCCGGGCTTCAGGGCTTGCCGACGGGATCGTCATTACGCCCTCGCACAACCCGCCCGAGGACGGGGGATTCAAGTACAACCCTCCCGAAGGGGGACCGGCCGACGTGGAGGCGACGCGCTGGATCGAGAACCGCGCGAACGAACACCTGGCCGCGGGACTGAGGAACGTCAGGCGAACGACCTTCGAGAAGGCGCGCAGGGCCGCAACGACCCGCGAGCACGACTACGTCGGCCCCTACGTGGAGGACCTCGCGGGCGTTGTCGACATGAAAGCCATAGCGGACTCGGGGATCCGGGTCGCCGTCGACCCCATGGGCGGCTCCTCCCTTCCCTTCTGGGACCCCGTGGCCTCCCGTTACGGGATCCGGCTCGATGTGGTCAACCGGGACGTGGATCCCGCCTTCGGGTTCATGACCGTCGATCGGGACGGCAGGATCCGGATGGACTGCTCGTCCCCCTATGCCATGGCGCGCCTCATCGGGCTCAAGGACCGCTACGACATCGCCTTCGGCAACGACCCCGACAGCGACCGGCACGGCATCGTGACGCGGAGCGCCGGTCTCATGAACCCCAACCACTACCTCGCCGTGGCCATCTGGTACCTGTTCCGGAACCGTCCCGCCTGGCGTCCCGACGCCGTCGTGGGCAAGACGCTCGTCTCGAGCAGCCTCATCGACCGCGTGGCGGATGAGCTCGGCCGCACGCTCTCCGAGGTCCCCGTGGGGTTCAAGTGGTTTGTCGACGGCCTGCTCCGCGGCTCCTGCGGGTTCGGCGGTGAGGAAAGCGCGGGGGCGTCCTTTCTGAGGATGGACGGCACGGTCTGGACGACGGACAAGGACGGACTCATCATGGGGCTGCTGGCCGCCGAGATCACCGCCCGGACGGGCCGCGACCCCGGGGAGCACTACGAGGAACTCGCCGGACGGTTCGGGAGCCCCCTGTACGAACGGCTGGACGTGGCGGCCTCGGCCGAGCAACGGGCGCTGCTCGCGAAGCTCACGCCCGGCGAGGTCGGCGTGAAGGAACTCGCCGGGGAGCCCATCGTGGCGTGCGTCACGGAGGCACCCGGGAACCGCATGCCGATCGGCGGACTCAAGGTCGCGACGCGCGACGGCTGGTTCGCCGCCCGCCCCTCGGGCACGGAGAGCATCTACAAGATCTACACGGAGAGCTTCCGGGGACCTGAGCACCTGGCCCGTATCCAGGAGGAGGCGAAGGCGATCATCGCGGAGGTCTTCCGGAAGGCGGGAGTGTGAGGGAAAAGCAACAGGCTCTGGACGCGAAACCCTGTATCCCCAAAAAAAGAGGCCCCGGTTTCGGGGCCTCTTTTGTCGCTTGCCTTCAGGCTTCGTTTACGGCTGCATGACGAAGAACATGGCGTTGCGGTTCTTGGACCAGCAGGCCTCGACGGATTCCTTGCAGACCGGCTTCTCTTCGCCCCAGCTCACGGTCTTGATCCGCTTCTCCTCGACACCGGCCGCCTTCAGCGCCTTGGCCGCCGAGTCAGCTCTTCTCTGTCCCAGGGCCATATTGTACTCGTTGGTGCCTCGCTCGTCGCAGTTGCCTGCGATGAGGACGTTGGCGGCCTTGTTGGCCTTGAAGTAATCGGCATTCTTCTTCACGGCATCCTTGAACTCAGGCTTCACGTTGTACTTGTCGTAGTCGAAATAGATCGTGTCGAGCTGCGCGGCGGCTCCTGGGGGCAGGGTCACGGGAATCCCCGCGGCAGCGGCTGCAGAAGCAGGCCCGAGGAAGATCTTCTCCACGAAGTCGGCCATGCCGGCCGCCGTTTCAACCTGGGCGCCCGTCACCATGAAACCGCACTGGCCCGCCTTCACGACCTGGTCGAGCAACTGCTTGCCCTCACCGGTGGGGTCGGGGCCGATCAGGACGGCATAGATGCACACCCTGTCCTGCAGGGCGGCCTTCATGGCCTGGGCCGAGGCCGGGGCCTTCGGCATTTCAAGGCCGTCGCTGAAGATGACGAGGGCCGACTTGCCGGCCAGGGGCTTGAAGTCCGCCGTGGCTGCGTCGATGGCCAGATTGAGCGGGCTTTCGACGCCTCCCGTGTTGACCTCGAAGATACTCTTGCCGAAGTCCTCCTTCACGTAGGGAGCCATCCCGTACCAGAGCTTGGTGTCGTAGGGCCTGGAGATCCACCGCTGTCCCGCGAAATCCCGCAGGCCTGCAGTGAGCTTCAGGTTCGGAATCGTGTCGTTGAACAGACGCACGAGGTGCTGCTCGTATTCGAGCTTCGTGGTCTTCAGCGGGCTGGTGTAGGCGAAGTGATTCCACTGGTACGGGTCCTCCATGGATGCGGAGGTGTCCATGACGACCTCGAAATTGTTGGCCTTCTGGATCAGCGCGCCGGACTTCAGCTTCGGGTTGAGATCCTGTGCCGGGATCGGTTTGATCACCGTGGCGCAGCCGCCCAGCAGGGCCAAACTCATGACGACAACAAGCAACCTGATCAAATTTCTGACCATACGATACCCTCCTTGTGGATGAATTGCTTCTTCTTGGTGGCGATGTTGAGATGGAATGGCCGATCCGGATGACACGATGGCAGCTTCGATTCCGATGGCTCAAGATGAGTTGTAGAACTGCATCGGCCCATGAACCCGACAAGCCGGGAAGAAAAACAGGATCCTGGAAACATCCCTCGGAGAGTGATCCCCTCGCTCTCCCCCCTTAAATTGCCCGTGACTATATAAAAATTCGGCGGGAAATTCAATCATTAAATGCCTGCCGGTCAAAAAAATACGCGAACGGACCGGCAATGTCCATTTTCTGGAAATTCCATGCCATTTCTGGCAACATGCCCGCTGTTGTGATTCCCGGATAAACAGTAAGGAGAAACGGCTATGAAGGTGATCGCATTCAACGGCAGCGCCCGCAAGGACGGCAACACGGCCATCCTGCTCAACACGGTCCTCGAGGAGATCGGGAAAGAAGGCATCGAGACCGAGCTCTACCAACTCGCGGGTAAGAAGATCCAGGGCTGCATCGCCTGCTACAGGTGCATGAAGAACAGGGACAGGCGCTGTGCCGTGACGACGGACATCGTGAATGACTGCATCCAGAAAATGATCGAGGCCGACGGGATCCTCCTGGGCTCCCCCACCTACTTCGCCGACGTGTCGGCCGCCACGCGCGCCCTCATCGAGCGGGCGGGCTACGTGGCCCGCGCCAACGACTACCTGTTCAAGCGCAAGGTGGGCGCCGGTGTCGTCGCCGTCCGCCGCGGCGGGGCGATCCACGCCTTCAACTCGCTGAACCTCTTTTTCTTCTATCAGCAGATGATCAACCCGGGCTCCAGCTACTGGGCCTTTGCCGTCGGCCGCGACCCCGGCGAGGTGCTCAGCGACGCTGAGGGGATCCAGACCATGAAGACCCTGGGGCAGAACGTGGCCTGGCTGCTCAAGAAGGTGCGCAGCTGAGACAGGCCTGCGGGGAACGCTCTTTTCTCGCCCTTGCAACAGGGCCGCCGGCACAGACTCCTTCCGGCAGGAACCGGCCGCCCTGCCCCGGCCGATCACGGGCCGCCGCCCTCCCGTCGGTCCCCTCCGGTCGAGGGAGGAGAAGCGCGACGGGCGGCTATCGGGAGAAACGAAAGCCCCCCTGACCACGCATCATGTCGCAACGATTGGGCGGCAGCCGCTGGTTCCCTGTTGACAACCGCACCGGCTTCTCATATAACGCACGCAGCGCGTAAGAGCCTTCGCTGTTTTTCATCCCACGGCATCGACGGAGGGTCGCCATGACGGAAGAAGCGCTCGGCGGACGGTTCAGGACCATCCAGGAACTCATGCACGAGATGGTGGCGCTGTGGCAGCGCCTGACCGAACTCGAGGAATCCGACCGGGAACACCGCAAGGCCCTTGAAACGCTGCGGGCAAGCGAGGGGCGTCTCTTGAGCATCATCGGGGCCCTGCCGTTCCGGCTCTTCTTCAAAGACGCGGGGCTGACCTATGCGCGGTGCAACGAGGCCTACTCCCTCGACTGGGACATGCGGCCCGGGGAACTGGAGGGAAAGACCGACCGCGACCTCTTCGCCGCCGAGACGGCGGAGAAGCTCGCCGAGATCGAACACGAGGTGATCCGGACCGGCAAAACGGAAATGGCCGAGGAGGACCGGATCGTGGCGGGCTGCGAGGTGACCTTCCTGGCGATCCGGAAACCCGTCATCGACGCCGGGGGAAACACCCTGGGGATCCTGGGCATCCTGCAGGACATCACGGAAGACAAGCGCAACAGGGCCTTCCAGGAGCGCCGGATCCACGAGCTCGAAGGCGCTCTTTCGGAGCGTGTGGGACAGGTGGAGTCGCTCAGGCACAACTTGGAGAAGATCTCGGCGGAGCGCCGGGAAAAGGAGGAGGAGTTGGGGCGGTTGCGCTCGGGCCTCCAGGCCGAGATCACGGCGCTGAGGGAAGACGTGAGCGGAAAGGCGGCTCTTCTCGAGCGGAAAGAGACGGAGTTCAGCCGTGCCCGCTCCGAAATGGAGGGCGAGCTGCAGGCCCGGCGCGAAGAGATCCACCGGCTGCGAGATGAGCTGCAGAAGGAGACCTACGAGAGGGGCCAGGCCGTCGAGGCCCTGAAAAAGTCCGTCGCCCACTCTCAGGAGCTGCTCGAATCGGTCCAGAGGCCGGCAGGCATGCGTTAGCAGCGGCATCCGACATCCCGGGGGCGGCGCAGATCAGGCATCGGAAGGGGGAAACCGCGTCGCCGACCCGGACCCGAGGCACTTCCTCGATTATTTCGTCGATCTCTCCAACGTCAAGGACGCCTACAGCCTCCTGATGGTGGAGAACCAACGGCTTCGGGCCCGCGAGTTCGAGAAATACATGAAGGGCCGTCCCCGCGGGCTGTTCATCCATCTCGGGTTCGACATGCTCAAGGACGGGCACCGGGAACTTTACGACAGGGTCAGCGCCATCCCGACAAACTTCAAGATCCGCGACGGACAGGCTCAGGACCTGAAGCAGGCCGCCTCCATCCTCGTCGGCAAGGCCGTCGAGAGGATCCGCGCAGACGCCTACTGGGCGGGCCGGTTCAACTGAGATGACCTGGTTTCTGCTCTCCCTCACGGCCGCCCTCGGCCTGGCCACGGCCGATGCCCTGACGAAGCGCTTCCTGAGCGATCTTCCTGCATACCGCATGGGGGTCGTCCGCATCCTCTCCACGGCCCCCTGGATGATCCTGGCGCTCGTCTTCATCCCGTCCGCTGCCCCCGACAGGACCTTCTGGCTGGCCATGGGTGCGGCCCTGCCCCTCGAGCTTTCAGCCTTCTTCCTGTACATGAAGGCCCTCAAGCTCTCGCCGCTGTCGCTCTCCCTGCCCTTCCTGGCCTTCACGCCCGTCTTCATGATCCTCACGGGCCGCTTCATCCTGGGCGAGTCGATCGGGCCCGGCGGCACCGCAGGGATCGGGCTCATCGTCCTGGGCGCCTACGTCCTCAACCTCTCCAGGATGAAGGCGGGTTTCCTGGAGCCCGTCCGCGCCGTCATCCGAGAGCCGGGCTCGTGGATTATGCTGCTGGTCTCGTTTATCTACTCGCTCACAGCGCCCCTCGGAAAAGTGGCCATCCTGCATTCCAACCCCTTCTTCTTCGCCGCTGTCTACAACCTCGTACTTTCGGCTCTCATCGTCGGGCTCTGGCCCGTGGCGTCCGGCCGCGCGCCGGTGCGCAGCATCTTCAGCCGGCCCGGCCCCATGGTCCTCATCGGGCTCGCGGCGGCGGCTGAGAATTTCGCACACATGGCGGCCATCGCGCAGGTCGAGGCGGCTTACATGATTGCCATCAAGCGACTGAGCCTTCTCTTCGGGGTACTCTACGGGGCGTGGTGGTTCGGCGAGCAAAACATCCGCGAGCGGCTTGCGGGCGCGGCCATCATGATCGCCGGCGTGTTCCTGATCCGGTGGGCGCAGGGGGGGTGACGAAGGGGCAGGGGTCGGGCCTCGAACCTTTTTACGCCAGCTCTTTCCTGCTGGCCAACAGCCTCTGCAAAGCCGTGATGTTGGTCAGGACAGCGAGGATGACGATCACCGCTTTCAGCGTGCAGTCCTGGCAGCCTCCGAAGAAAGCGTGGTTGATCGGGGCATTGAGGACCGTCCCGGCGATGAGCAGGATGATCCGCTCGGGGCGCTGCATGAGGCCCCTGAACTCCTTCTGCCCCAGGCCTTCGGCCCGCGCCTTCACGTAGCTCACCATGATGGAGCCCATGAGCGCGAGCATCACGGCGATGAACATCCAGCCGCCGCGGAAGTAGACCAGGAAGCCGAAAAAGATGAAGAACTCCGAGTAGCGATCAAGCGTCGAGTCAAAAAGGGCTCCGAAGCGCGTGACCCTGCCTGAGAGGCGTGCCACGGTCCCGTCGATGGGGTCCATCAGCGCCGAGGCCCACAGCACCATCCCCCCCGCGAAGATGGCCCCGCCGGCCAGGAGGACACCGGCCGCAAGCGACAGGAGCATCCCGATGACGGTGATGTGGTTGGGCGAGACGCCGGCGCTGACGAGCGGTCGGGCGACCTTCTCCATCACGGCATAGTAGCCCTTCTGCGCCTTCCGCCGGAACCCGCCTTCCTCGTACGGCATTGCGTGACCTCCTCGTCCTCGTGCAGGCACGTCCGCAACGACTGTCTCGCGGCGTCCTTTAGGCAATCACCGACCTTGCCGCCGCTCCCGATCAATCGCCCGTCGCGCTCCAGCTATGGCCGCATTGCCAGCAGGTGTGGGGGCCGATGTGCTTGCCGCTGTCATCCACCTGCACACCGCATGTACCTGTACAGGTCTTTTTCGGGCAGTGCCTGAGACAATAGATGCTATTGAATTTTTCATGGGCCTCTTTGTCCCCCTTGCGGACCCGCACATCCCCGGGTTTTCCCTTCATGGAATCCTCCTTTCCGCTTCGCCCGTTCTCATGACCCCGCCGGACCCTGCACCGGATCAGCGGGCAGACCCCGTGCTCTCGAGCGCCGCACGGGCCTCCTCGCGGCTCCCGAAGGGCCCCGACACGACACGGTACCAGTCCTTGCGGGGACCGACGTTCCTCTTCACGATTTCGATTTTTCCCGGACCGGAGCCGGCCTTCACGGCGAAGTCCCTCGCTTCCCGTTGCGTCATGAAGGTGGCGGCATGGACTGCGAGGGATCCGTCCGGCCGTGTCACGATTCTCGCCTTCCCGGCGGCCCGGGGCAGAGCGACCTCGCTGCCGGTCAGGATGAGATCCACGTCGGTGATCTCCGGGTTGGATTCCAGGATGTGGTCCAATGCCGTCGCGTCCGCCGACCCGTAATGGCGCGCGGCGATGGACGTCAGCGTCGCCCCCTCGGAAACCACGACCCTCTTCACAACCGTTTCACTGTCTTCCGGCTCCGGTGCGGCCGATCCCCTTGTGGAAACCGGCGCGGGATGCGCGGGGCCCCTCGCCTCCGGTGCCGGCGCTTTCTCCGGCCCCTGCGGCTGCACCGCAGGGGCGGGGGCCTGTGTCCGGGCCGGCGGGGCCGCGGCGGGAGCCCCCGCGGCGACGGTCGCCGTGGCGACCGCCCCCCGCTGCGAAACGGCCGCCTTCCGTTCCGCGTAATAGTAGTACCCGCCGAGAGACAGGCCGGCGATCACGGCGGCGGTTGCGGCGCAAACCCAGGGGCCCGGAGAGGCCGATTTTCGAGCGGGCGCGGCGCGAAACGCCCCTTCTTCCCGGCGGAGAAGCGGCGCCGCGGCCCTGTGCGCATCCCGGACCGTCTGCGCGGACACGGGGTTCTCGGACCGCTCCTGTCCGAGGGCGAGGGCCCCATCACAGAGGATGTTGAGGGTGTGCGGAATCCCGCCGCCATGACGACAGAGAGCGGTCATGGCCTCCGCGGTGAGGACCTCCGGGGCGCCGCCCGCCCAGGCGAGCCGGTGTTCGATGTATTGCCGCGACTCGTCCTCGCTGAAAGGCAGGAGGCGGTGCAGGATCTGGATGCGCTGCCGGATCTGCCGCATGTGCTGTGCGCCGAGCCGCTGATCCAGCTCGGGCTCTGCCAGGATGACGATCTGGATCAGCTTCGTCCGGCTCGTCTCGAGGTTGGACATCAGCCGCAACTCCTCGACGATCTCGTCCTTCATCCGGTGCGCGTCGTCGAGGAACAGCACGACGTTGCCGCCCTTCTCCAGGCACCGGATCAGGTACTCGTAGAGCGCGTGCAGAAGGGGCCCCTTGCTCGACTCCGCGGTGCGGATTCCCAGCTTCCCCGTCAGTTCCTTGAGCAGCATGTAATACCGGTCATGGGCGTCCGAGATGAGGACCGCCTGTACCCCTTCGTCGAGCCGCCCCATCGCCTGCCGGGCCAGATGGGTCTTCCCCATGCCCCTCTCGCCGATGACAACGATGTAGCCCTTTCGTTCCCGGATGCCGTAGAGCACGGAGGCCAGCGCCTCCTTGTGCGTCTCCGATGGAAACAGGACCTCGCGGTCGGCGTCCTCCCCGAAGGGCATCCTGCTGAACCCGTAGTGCTGCGCGTAATCCATGCCGGTCGCTCCGCCTGCAGAACAGAAAGATCGGTTTCGTGATCCCGTCGCCCCATTAGCGGAAAATCCCGTCGTGAAGTCAACAAAAATCAGCGTCAGACCTTCACGTGCAGGACAGGCAGGGGCAGGTGCCTGCGTTTCGTCTCGCCGAAGAAGGCCGTCTGCTCGCGCACGGTGGGCGCGCCGCGGCGGCCCCTGCCGAGCGCGTCGACGGGATGGGCCGCGCCGAGGTGCAGGCAGTGCTTGCCGAACTTCTCGCGCATCTCGTCGACGGCCTCGTAGAGGTCGCGCACCTTCTCGGCCCGCAGGGGGCTCTCGAAGAGGGTGTACTGGACGTCGCGGTCGGGCTTCAGATCCGCGAGGATGACGCCCGTGGAGCGGTAGAGGTCCTCCCTGCGGTAGAGCCCGTCGAAGAGCCCCCGCAGCACCTCGCAGAGCTCCAGCGGGTGGGCCGAGGGGCGGGTGAGCTTCACCTCGCTTCCGCGGTACTCGAAGTCGTTCATCTTGAGAAAGCCGATGAGCCTGCGGGGCGCGAGGTGGTAGCGCCGGGCCTTCATGCAGGCCGACTCGAGATTGCGCAGCAGGTGCGCGAAGAGGTACCCGGCATCGCTCGTGGGCGGCGCGAAGGTCTTCGTCTTGCTGATCGAGGCGTAGTCGCTCTTCTCCTCGGCCATGACGGGGCAGACCGACTCGCCGCGCAGCTCGCGCCAGATCTCCTGGCCGGGCTTGGTGAGCTTCTTCTTCACCACGGCCTCGGGGAGCCTCGCGAACTCCAGGGCCGTCCGGATCCCCATCTTCCAGAGGTAGTTCGTCGTGGCGGGTCCGATCCCCCAGAGCTTCTCCACGGGCAGCTCCCGGATGTACTCGGGGATCCGACGGCCCGGGATCGGGGTGAAGCCCGCGGGCTTGCGGTGCTTGGAGGCCACCTTGGCAAGCACCTTCGAGAGCGAAAGGCCCGCGGAGACGGTGATCCCCAGCTCGCGCTCAACCTCGCGCTTGATGTTGAGGGCGATCGCCTCGTAGGAGGTGTGGAAGCAGCGGCGCAGGCCCGTGAGGTCGGCGAAGGCCTCGTCGATGGAGTACTCCTCCACCTGGGGCGTGAAGCGCCGCACGATGTTGTACATGCGCCTTGAAAAGAGGCTGTAGGTCTCGTAGTCCGAGGGCAGCACGATGAGCCCCGGACAGATCTTCTTCGCCTCGTGCAGGGACACGCCGCGCCTGATCCCCAGGGCCTTGGCGGCGTAGCTCGCGCAGGCCACGATCCCCCGCTCGCCGCCCGTGATGAGGGGCTTGCCCCTGAGCTCGGGGTGGATCGCCTCCTCGCAGGACGTGAAAAAGGCGTCGCCGTCGATGTGCAGGACGGCCTGCGGCCAGGAGCGGAGATTGAGCATTAATTGATCCATGGGAAACCCATATCCACCTCAAAAAGGGGAGAGAGAGGGATTTTACACCGGAGATCGGGGAGGATTTTTCCTCACGGCAGGTTCACGTAAATCTTCTCTAGGACACTCTCGCACTCGATCAGCACTTCCCTGTCCGAGAAACGCAGGACCTCGAGCCCCTGCTCCCGAAGGTATTTGTCTCTCACACGGTCTTTCGCCATTTCTTCGAGGCCATAGTGCTGCCCGCCATCGACCTCAACGACCAGCCGCGCCCCGGGGCAATAGAAATCCACGATGTAATCCCCGATGATCTTCTGTCTGTAAAACTGATAGCCTTTGAGTTGCTTTCTACGCAGCTTTATCCAGAGGGCCTTCTCCGCATCGGTCATATGCGTTCGCAGTTCCCGGGAGAAGACTTTCAGTTTTCCTTCATAGGCAAGAAACATGGGTCACCCGCCTCGGATAGTGTTTTTAAAATCCCCCTGTATCCCCCTTTTTCAAAGGGGGAGATCCGGGGGAAATGCCCCTTTTGCCTTTTACCCCCTCCTTTGAAAAAGGAGGGTCGGGGAGGATTTCAGAGGTGGTATTTCCGGACCACCGCCGACACGATACCCGCGATTTTCAGCTCCTCCCGCGCGCGGACGGGCGGATACTTCGGATTGGCCGACTCGAGCACCACGGCGCCGCCCTTCGTCCGGGTGAAGTATTTCATGGTCCACTCGCCGTCCACCTGGGCCACGACCACGTCGCCCGCCTTCGGCTCCCGTCCCCGCTCGATGATGACGAGATCCCCCGGCAGGATCCCCTCGCCCGTCATGGAATCCCCGCTCACCCGCAGCAGGAAGGACGCCTCGGGCTTCGTCACGAGGTACTCGTCGAGCGAGACGAGGTCCCGCAGCTCCTCCCCGGAGGGCGTCGGGAACCCGGCCTGCACGGCGCCCACGAGCGGCAGGGCGAAATCCCGCCGCACGGGCCGCAGGAGCCCCCTGCGGTCCTGCTCGAGGACGCCCTCCCTCAGGAGCTTGCGCATCCAGAAGTGGACGACGCTCTTCGAGCGCACCCCCAGCAGGGGGATCATCTCCGAGTAGGCCGGCATCCGCCGGTGGTCCCGGTAGAACCCCGCCAGCCTCCGCGACACGGTTTCGACGGTTCGCTTTTCCTGCATGGGAAAACTCTATTCAAATCCCTATCAGTTCCGAGAAAACCCCTTTCCCTGATCGGAGATATCTGCTCCTCCCTCGATGGGAGGGGCCTCCTGCTTTCACTCCCCTCCCTCGATGAAAGAACCTCCTGCTTTCACTCCCCTCCCTCGATGAAAGAACCTCCTGCTTTCACTCCCCTCCCTCGATGGGAGGGGCCGGGGGAGGGTGACTTACGACACGTCTTCGTATCTCTTCCAAAACCCCGTCAAAATTTTCAAATATCTCATTGTTCCAGAACCTCAGCACTTCAAAGCCCTGCGTGCCAAGCCAGGCATCTCTCCCGGCATCACGCATATCATCGGCGTGCTGGCCGCCATCCAGTTCAATGACAAGCTTCCTGTCAAAAGACGCGAAGTCCACAATGTACTTCCCGATGGGTTCCTGTCTTCTGAACTTGACCCCTTCCATCTGTTTGGCCTTCAGGTGTTTCCACAGTCGTTTTTCCGCGTCGGTCTGCCTTTTCCTGAGCTTCTTTGCGATCATTGAAGCGGAACTCATCAATTCCCCCTCTCCTTGATCCTCTCCCACCAGGGGAGAGGAAATTTGATAAAGATCCTCTCCCGTCGAGGAAGAAGGAACTTGAGTAATGCCCCTCATAGAAGGATCGGAAAGGATTTATCTTGTTCCCCTTCTTCACTCAGACACTTAGGCACTCAAACACTTCTTCGCTCGTCCCTTTTTCCCTTGACATCCTGTGCCCCCCAGGTTATAGAACGTTCGTTCTATTGTCAAGGGGATTTTGGCGTGCCGCGGCCGTTCCGGCAGGGCGCGAAGACATCAAAATCATTGACATGATTAACGAAAGACGATAATGTGATCTCCTCGCAAGCGAGGAATAGCAAGGGTCCGGACGGGCCCGGCCCCGTTCCTGCTGAGCGGCTGAAGGTCGAAGGGGAGGCCTCTCTGGGAAAGACGGTCGTCAAGCTCATCGCCACTGGGCTCGGAAGCGGTTACTCGCCCTTCGCGCCCGGCACGGCGGGCACACTCGTCGCCATCCCCCTTTATCTGGCCCTTTCGTCCCTGTCTTGGCCCCTTTACCTGGTATCGGTGTCTCTTCTCACTCTTCTTGCCGTCCACGCATCGGGTGAAGCGGAGAAGATTTTCGGCAGGAAGGATTCCCCCCGGATCGTCATCGACGAGATCGTCGGCCTGCTCTGGTCGCTTGCTTTCGTAGCCCAGACGGGCTGGCGGATTGCGGCGGCCTTTTTCCTCTTCAGGATGTTCGACATCCTGAAGCCCCCGCCGGCACGGTGGTGCCAGGACAGGCTGCCCGGCGGCTGGGGCGTCGTGGGGGACGACGTCATGGCCGGCCTCTGGGCAAACGTGGCGCTCCAGGCGGCACTGAGGTTTTTTGATTTTTGACAACCATCCGCCCCTCTCGGGGCGACCGGGAAAATCCTCCCCTGCCCTCCTTTTGCAAAGGAGGGAGTCAGGGCATCCCCCTTTGTAAAAGGGGGGTGGAGGGAATTGAAGAAATCAGGCTGAAATGAACATCGGTATCCTTACAATCGGCAACGAACTGACCAGCGGCCGCATCGCCGACACCAACACGTCCTACCTCGCCCGCGAGTTTCATGTCCGGGGCTGGGACGTGCCCGTCTCGATGGCCGTGGGCGACGAAGCCGGGGCCATCGGCGAGGCGCTGGATTTCATCCTGGAGCGCTCCGACGCCGTCGTCGTCACCGGGGGGCTGGGCCCCACGGCCGACGACATCACGACGGAGTGCATCGCGAAATACTGCGGCCTGCCGCTCTACCTGGACGAGGCCGTCCTGCAGACCATCAGGGAGCGCTTCGCCGCGCGCGGGCTCCGCTGGACCGACAACAACGCCAAGCAGGCCATGTTCCCACAGGGGGCCGAACCGCTCCGCAACCCCGTGGGGACGGCCTGGGGATACGTCCTGAATCGGGGCGGGAAGCTCATCGCCGTCGTTCCCGGCGTGCCCATGGAAGTCAAGCGGATGACGCCGGAGGTGCTCGTCCCGCTCTTCGAGCAGAAGGCGGGCAAGACCTACATCCTCACGAAGACGATCAAGCTCTTCGGCCTGGCCGAGGCGCTCATCGACAGCGCGCTGGCGGACCTGCCCCTGGCGGGCACCACGGTGAGCCTGGGCTTTTACCCTCGCTTTCCGGAGAACCACCTGGTTCTGACGGCAAGGAGCGCCGACCGCGCGAGGGCCGAGGCGGACCTCGCCCTCATCGGTAAGGGCGTCGTGGAGCGGCTCAGCCGCAACATCTTCGGCTACGACGAGGACACCCTCGAGGGAATGATCGGCGCGCTGCTCACGGAGAAAAAACTCACGATAAGCATTGCCGAGTCGCTCACGGGCGGCCTCATCGCCGACCGGATCACGAACGTCCCCGGCAGCTCGGCCTACTTCGAGCGGGGCATCGTCGCCTACAGCAACCGCTCGAAGACGGAACTGCTCGGCGTGCCCGAGGAGGTCATCCGGGAACACGGGGCCGTGAGCCGGGAAACGGCCGTCCTCATGGCCGAAGGGGTGCGGAAAACGAGCGGCGCCGACGTCGGCCTGGCAACAACGGGCATCGCCGGCCCCTCGGGCGGCACCGGCGCAAAGCCCGTGGGCACCGTATTCATCGCCGTCTCCGACGGCACGCGGACCGTCTGCCGCGACTTCGCCTTCAAGTGGGAGCGCAGGCGCATCAAGGAAATCACAACCCAGTGGGCCCTGGAGCTCACACGCCGGTTCCTCGCGGGGGAAAGCCATGTCCAGTGACAGCACGTTCCGTACCTTTCTGGCCATCGAGATCCCGAAGGAAATTCTCGAGCAGTTCGAGCGGGTGCAGTACCGTCTGGGCCTCTCCATGACGGGCGTCATCCGCTGGGCCAGGCCCGGGAACACCCACCTGACGCTGAAGTTTTTCGGAAACATCACCGAGCGCGACATCCGCAGCATCACCGATGCCCTGCAGGCGAAGGCGCCGGCGCTGGCGCCGGTGCGCGTCGCCATCGGCACCCTCGGCGTCTTCCCGAACCTGAGCCGGCCGCGCGTCCTCTGGATGGGCGTGACGGAGGGCATGAAGGAGCTTGCGGCGCTGCAGGGCCAGGTCGAGACGGCGCTGGAAGCGGTGGGGTTCACCCGGGAGGAGCGGCCCTTCCGGGCGCACCTGACGCTGGGGCGCATGAAGGCCGACCGTCGTATCGAGGGCCTCGAAAAGGCGATCGAGGACCACAAGGGCTTCGCCGCCGGGACGTTCACCGCGACGGAAATGGTCCTCTTCCGCAGCGACTTGAAGCCCACGGGCCCCGTGTACACGCCCCTGGCGACGTTCAGGCTGGGCCTATAGAGACCCCATTCCTTGCTCTTCCTCTCCCCTCCGTGGGAGAGGATCGAAGTGAGGGGGAATACCCCCCCTCCTCTGGCTCCTCCCGCCAAGGGAGGAGGATAACAGGAACGGGAGAGAGGGAAATTAGAAACAGGAGAGCGGATCAAGACACAACGATCACAACCTCCAGGAGGGAAAAATAAGACCATGGCATCACATGAGCAGGATCGAGAGAAGGCAGTAGAGCTTGCCATCGCCCAGATCGAGCGCCAGTTCGGCAAGGGCTCCATCATGCGCCTCGGCGGCGAGGAGGTCATCGACGTGCCCGTGATCCCCACGGGGTCGCTGAGCCTCGACATGGCTCTCGGCGTGGGCGGTATCCCCCGCGGCCGCGTCATCGAGATCTACGGCCCCGAGGCGGGCGGCAAGACGACGCTTGCCCTTCACATCGTTTCCGAGGCCCAGAAGGCGGGCGGTCTGGCCGCCTTCGTCGACGCGGAGCATGCCCTCGACGTGGGCTACGCCCGCAAGATCGGCGTCGACACGGACAACCTGCTCATCGCCCAGCCCGACACGGGTGAGCAGGCCCTCGAGATCGCCGAGACGCTGGTGCGCAGCGGCGCCCTCGACGTCCTGGTCATCGACTCCGTGGCGGCCCTCGTGCCCAAGGCCGAGCTGGAGGGCGACATGGGGGACGCGCAGATGGGCCTCCAGGCGCGCCTGATGTCCCAGGCCCTGCGCAAGCTCACGGGCACCATCAGCAAGTCCAGGACCTGCGTCATCTTCATCAACCAGCTGCGCATGAAGATCGGCATGTTCATGGGCAACCCCGAGACGACGACGGGCGGCAACGCCCTGAAGTTCTACGCCTCCATGCGCCTCGACATCCGCCGGATCACGGCCCTCAAGCAGGGCGAAAACGTCGTGGGCAACCGCGTCCGCGTCAAGGTCGTGAAGAACAAGGTCGCCCCGCCCTTCCGCGAGACCGAGTTCGACATCATCTTCGGCGAGGGCATCTCGAAGGAGGGCGACGTGCTAGATCTGGCCGTCAACAACGGCATCGTCGAGCGAAGCGGCACCTGGTACTCCTACAGGGGAGACCGCCTCGGCCAGGGCCGGGAGAACGTGCGGCTCGCGCTCAAGGACAACGCCGAACTGCTGGCGAAGATCGAGGACGAGGTCCGAGAAAAGTTCGGGGTGAAGAGGCCCGAGAAGCAGGCCCCTCCGGAGAAGCCGCCGGAAAAAGAAAAGAAGAAGTAAATGGAGGCTCATCTCCAGTACAGGAGGGCCAGGGAGCGGGCCCTGCGTCTTCTGGCGCTGAGGGGACGCAGCCGGGCGGAGTTGCGGAAGAAACTCGCCGAGCGGGACTTCTCGAAATCCGTCATCGACAGGGTGCTTGAAAATCTCGGCGAGCTGGGGTATCTCGACGACGGGGCCTTTGCCGTCAACCGGGCGAGGCACCTCGCCGTGAACCGCCTCTACGGCAACCGCAAGATCGAGGAGCAGTTGCGTGAAAAGGGCATCTCTCGCGAGGCGGCAAAGGAGGCCGTCCGCGAGGTGCGCGAGGAGTTCCCCGAGAGGGAGGGAATCGCCCGCTACGCGGCGAGAAAGCTCCGGGGCCGGAGCCCCCGCAGTCTCGACAAGAAGGACCGGCTGGCCCTTGCCCGGGCGCTGCAAGGCAAAGGCTATCATCTGACACTGATTCTGGATTACCTGGGAACATACGAGGAGGGAACCCTATATGACATCGAGTGAGATCAGGGCCAAGTTTCTCGAGTACTTCCGGGAGAGGGGGCACGCGGTGGTCGCCAGCTCCTCGCTCATCCCGAAGGACGACCCGACGCTGCTCTTCACCAACTCGGGGATGGTGCAGTTCAAGAACTGCTTCCTGGGCCTCGAGGACCGCGGCTACTACCGGGCCGCAAGCTCCCAGAAGTGCGTGCGCGCGGGCGGCAAGCACAACGACCTGGAGAACGTGGGCTACACGGCGCGCCACCACACCTTCTTTGAGATGCTGGGCAACTTCTCCTTCGGCGACTACTTCAAGAAGGAGTCCATTGCATGGGGCTGGGACTTCCTCATCAACGTCATGGGCCTCCCGAAAGAGAAAATGTACATCACGATCTACAAGGACGACGACGAGGCCTTCGAGATCTGGAACAAGCAGGAGGGCGTCCCCGCCGAGCGCATCGTCCGCATGGGCATGGACAGCAACTTCTGGATGGTGGGCGAGACGGGCCCCTGCGGCCCCTGCTCGGAGATCCTCTACGACCAGGGCCCCGAGGTGGGCTGCGGTCGGCCCGAGTGCAACGTCGAGTGCTCCTGCGACCGGCACCTGGAGATCTGGAACCACGTCTTCACGCAGTTCGACCGCAACCTGGACGGCAGTTTCACGCCCCTGCCGAAGCCCAACATCGACACGGGCATGGGTCTCGAGCGCCTCGCAGCCATCGTGCAGGGCAAGACGAGCAACTACGACACGGACCTCTTCACCCCCATCATCGCAACCATCGCAACGCTCGCCGGCAAGGCCTACGGCGACAACCCGGACAACGACACCTCCATGCGCGTTATCGCCGACCACGCCCGGGCGGTCTTCTTTCTTATCTCCGACGGCATCCTGCCCTCGAACGAAGGCCGCGGCTACGTCCTGAGGCGCATCCTGCGTCGCGGCTGCCGGCACGGCAAGCTCCTGGGCTTCGACAAGCCTTTCCTGAACGACGTGGTCGCCACGGTCGTCGAGGTCATGAAGGATGCCTACCCCGAGATCGTCGACCGGCTCGCCTTCGTGCAGAAGGTCATCTTCAACGAGGAGCAGCGCTTCCTCGAGACGCTGGACACGGGCCTGCGCATCCTCACCGACGAGGTGGCCAAGCTCAAGTCGGCGGGCGGCAGCATTATCCCCGGCGAGGTGGTCTTCCGGCTCTACGACACCTACGGGTTCCCCTCGGACCTCACCGCCGACATCGTGAAGAAGGACAACCTCACCCTCGACATGGAGGGTTTCGAGAGGCTCATGGAAGAGCAGCGGGAGAAGGCCCGCGAGAGCTGGAAGGGCAGCGGCGAATCGGCAGTCGCCGACAGCTACAGGAAGCTTGCGCTCAAGGGCATCAAGAGCGAGCTGGTGGGCTACGAGGAGGTCACCGAGGCCACCTCCTTCGTCACGGCCATTCTCAAGAAGGACGAGGACGTGGACGTCATCACCGAGGGCACCAACGCCGAGATCTTCACCGACCAGACGCCCTTCTACGGCGAGACGGGAGGCCAGGTGGGCGATACGGGCGTCATCGAGGGCGAGGGCTTCCTCTTCGAAGTCTGGGACACGCAGCGCCCCGACGAGAACCTCATCACCCACATCGGAAAGCTCAAGAAGGGCACCCTCCGGGTGGGCGACACGGTCCACCTGAAGGTGGAGCGCGACACCCGCCGAGCCACCGAGGCCAACCACTCGGCGACACACCTGCTCAACGCGGCCCTGCACGCCGTGCTGGGCGATCACGTCAAACAGGCGGGTTCCCTCGTCAACCCCGAGCGGCTGCGCTTCGACTTCACGCACTTCTCCCGCATCGACGAGAACGAACTGGACCGCATCGAGACGCTGGCCAACCAGTACATCCAGGCCAACCTCCCCGTCCGGACGAGCATCCTCGACAAGGATCAGGCCATGAAGACGGGGGCACAGGCCGTGTTCGACGAAAAATACGCCGACAAGGTCCGTGTCGTCCAAATGGGCGATGTGAGCGCCGAGCTCTGCGGCGGCACCCATGTGACCCGGACGGGCAACATCGGCGTGCTGAAGATCCTGAGCGAGTCCGCCGTGGCGGCGGGTGTCAGGCGCATCGAGGCCGTCACGGGCCCCGAGGCGGTGAAGTACATCAAGAAGGAAGACCACGAGTTGAAGAAGGTGGCCAATATGCTGCGCACGGGCCCCTTCGAGGTGGCCGAACGTGTCGACAAGCTGATGAAGCACCAGCGCGACCTGGAGCGCGAGATCGAGGCCCTCAAGGGCAGACTCGCCGCGAAGGAATCGGGCGACATCATCAAGAAGGCCAGAAAGGTGGGCGAGGTGAAGCTGCTCGCCGAGCGCGTCGAGGTCTCCGACGTGAAGGCCCTGCGCGACTTCGGCGACAAGCTGCGCGACAAGCTGGGCTCCGGCATCGTCTGCCTGGGAAGCCAAGTGGGCGAAAAGGCGATGCTGCTCTGCATGGTGACAAAGGACCTGGCAGGCAGGTTCAACGCGGGCGAGATCGTCCGCCAGATCGCCCCCGTCGTGGGCGGCAGCGGCGGCGGTAGGCCCGACATGGCCCAGGCCGGCGGCACCCAGCCCGAGAACATCGACAAGGCCTTGAAAAAAGTGAAGGACCTGTTGAAAGGTGAAAAAAAAGTAGCCAAGAAGGGAAAAAAAGTGTAGACAATACGCGACTGTCATTGCGAGGGGCGTAAGCCCCGCATTAAGTCCTTTGTCATTGCGAGCATAACGAAGCAATCTCGTCTTAAGAAATGAACCCCCTCCCTCGACGGGAGAGGGAAAGGGTGAGGGTGAAATTCCCCTCTCCCTTCATACAAAACCCAATTCCCCAACTCCATCTCTCCCTTTCATCTTTACCTTGGGGGGCCCGCAAGGGTCCCCCGGGGGAGAGACGGCCCGACGTCGTTTGCTCTTCCCCCTTTAACAAGGAGGGACCGAGGGGGTTCGATTCTAGACTTCTTCATTCAGGTTCCCGGAGGTTCTTCCCTAGTCAACTCATCAACCATAACCTAATCAACATCTTCCTGATGGAAACAGAACCTTGACCGACTAACACGCAAAACCCCGCCACTCAAGCGAGTGCGGGGTTTTTATGAAGCTTTGAAAAAATTGCCCAGCGACCCGAACTTATGATTGATCGCACAGTAACTCTTCAATGATCAAGGAGGAGCCGGAATGAGATACTTGACCTTGTTATTGACGCTGTTGTTCATCCCATCCTGCGCACAAGTCCCCAAAGAAGCGAGTTACCCTATGACCCACCAAGAAAAAATGCAGGCCAGTGAGCATTGGCGCTTCCTGGCCAAGGATATTTCTAAGCAGGTGGTCTCCACGATATGCCCAGAAGCCATGGAGACAGCGGCGACGGGATTGGGCCCGAACCTTAGCCCGGAGCTCTCTTACAAAAGCCCCATCCAAGGATTCCAGGCCACCTGTTCAATCAAGGATGCATTTTTTATATCTGACAAAGATCAGTCACCATTCGGCAAGGCAATGTGGTCTTTTTTGAAGACAGAGTTGACAAGCAAGGGGCTTACCATTAACTCAAATCCCCAATCACCTTATCAACTAAGTTGGAAAGTTGAGCGAGTTTTTCATAAGGCCGAACGAGTAAGTGGTCATAGCGGCTTGTTTGTGGGACTAGGGGAGGTTCTTCAGTTTCTGATCGCAGGGAATCCGGACAACGCTGATTCAACTAAACCGCATTCGGAAATCATTATCACGTATGAGCTGAAGAATCGGGAGACCAAGAGAGATATTCTGCACGATACTCGAATTTATTACATAAACGATGTGGATATGGATCACTACGAAGTAAGTAACCTTAACCCAATCAGGTATGACGTTACAAATCGGTAAGGGGAGGGTCATATGAAGAGAACTCTGACAATGCTTCTCATCATTTGTCTTTCGTGTTTTTTAATGATGGGTTGTGCAGTTTCCCAAGGCAAAGTTCCAGTTTCTTCTCCCAAGGGACACGTCTTGACCGGTGGCCTTGTAAAATCCGGGTACTTTATCGCAGATTCTCTCGTGTCCAATGCGAAAGCTGCTATAGCCAATACTGACACGATTTTGGTTGCATCGTTCGTCGACATTAACAATTTGCAGGAGTCATCCACGCTGGGAAGGATGCTCGCCGAGCACGTAGCATCGCGGCTCTCCCAAAGAGGCTATAAAGTTATAGACATGAGACTGAGAACGGAATCTGTCTTTATGCAAGAGGGGCGGGGTGAGTTTCTTCTGAGCCGCGACCTCCGGGAAGTAAGCAAGAGCCATAATGCATCAGCTGTGGTCGTCGGAACATATGGTGAAGCGTTATATGGAATATACGTTTCTGTACGAATCATTAATCCGGCGGATAGCAGCATTATATCATCATGCGACTATGGATTGGCACTTGGACGGGGCGCATCTGGAATGACTTCAATCAAATAAATATTGCCCATCGTACGCATCGTAGGGTCCACACTATTGACATGCGTGAACTTAACCAACTCACGAAGGATGAACATCATGATCGACCAAGCACGCCTTGGAACGTTGATGAAGCATATGGTTCAAATTCTTATTGTGGTTCTCACTATATTTTCTTTCACAAGCGCAAGCGCATTCTGGTAGTGTCAACTTTCTTGTGTAAATTCTTTGTACGCCATCTCCTGGAAGAACGGTAAGTTCTTCCGCACTTTCCCCACAGGGGTCGATCTCCAATGCAGCTCCATCTTCAGCGAGATGAAGGCCAGAAGCCGATAACAAGCGGCCTCCCCGGGCAGGACCTCCATCGGTTTGGTTCGTCGTCTAAACTCCTTGTGGAGCCGCTCGATGATATTGGTTGTCCTGAGCGACACCCAGTGATCCACGGGGAAGTCGAAAAAGCTCAGGCACGCCTCGAGGGATCGCTCCAGGGAGGCAACCGCCGAGGGAAGCGCCCCCTGCCACTTCTCACGGAACCGCTCAAAGGCCTCCAGGGCCTGCGGCCGCGAGGGGGCATAGAAGATGGGCTTGATGTCCCCCGCCACCTCAGCCTTGAGCTTCCGGGGCACCTTGGCCAGAACGTTGCGGGCTACGTGGACTTGGCAACGCTGGGTCTTGGCCTTCGGGAACTCCTCTCGGAAGACCGTCTCGAGACTCGTCAGCCCATCCATGATGCCCAGCGTCACCCGGCTGCCATCGAGGCCTCGCTGCTTGAGGTCCCGGAAGAACTCCCGCCAGTTGGCCGCCGATTCCTTGTCCCCGGCCTGCAGCCCCACGACGAGCTTGTGTCCCGCTTCCGTGACGCCGATGGCCACCAGGACGGGAACGATCTCGACGCGCCGTTGGATGCGCATCCGGAAGTTGACCCCATCGATGAACAGATACCGGATCGCTTCCGTCGACAGGTCTCGCATCCGCCACTTCTCCACGGCCTCGGCGAGTTCCCGGTTGGCCTCGCTGACCTCGGCTGGCGAGATCCGGCGTCCCAGCAGCCGCAGCGAGATAGCCGAGAGGCTCCGGGTCGAGATGCCGCACAGAAACAGCAGGCTCAGGTCCCGGCCGATCTCCTGTTCATAGCGTCGATATCGGGGCAGCACTCGGCTCTGGAAGTCTCCCCGACGGTCCCGCGGCACCAGCAGCTGCACATTGCCGACCCCCTTGATCGCGAAGCGCCGGGGGTAGAAGCCGTTGCGGTGGTTGACCTCGCCAGCGCCCCTGCAGTAGCGCTCCCGGCCCAGCCACTCCGTCAGCTCGGCGCGCATGATGGCTTCCATGTACGTCGTCACGGCCCGCTGAAGCTCCACGCGCATCATCTCAAAGAACGGTTCCGGCTTGTCCGGAAGAGACTTGATAATCTCGTTGACTTCGGTTACGGTAATTTCCAGTTTCATGAGGCGCTTTCTCCTTTCATGGTGGGTTTGAGCTAAACCCTTGTAAAGGAAAAGCGCCTTTTTTACGAGACAGAGGATTTACACAAGATTTTTTACACTACCCGCATTCTCACAAACAAACAAAATCGATGACATCGCGACAGTTGCATTCAGGGATGGCACCATTATTCAGGGTCATGTTGTTCAGATGAACGTTGATACGATTACAATTTGGACCCCTGATGACGATATTATCATCCGTGAATTCAATGATGTAGAAAGAATCACCACGCAGGGGAGTTTTGATTTACGCGGTGGCGCCAGAACGAATGAAGCAGGCACGAGCGTAGAGTAGGTCGCAGAGATTCGGGGGACGCCTCAAGCAGGGAAAGACTTGGGGTCGGGTCTTGTCGGGCTGTTGCCCAAAGTCATTTTTCAGTCGTAGAGGGCATGGGGTGCGCGACGAGCGCTTTCGATGGTCGGACAAGCGAACAGAGCCCCCATTCGACCGGCGAAGCCTTCGAGCAGCCCCCGAAAGCGATTTGCGAGTCCCTGTGCGGCACCGGGGGCCACCCCGGAGAGCCGGATGGCGCAAGGGGCACCACGCTCTTTGACATACCGCAGCAGCTTCATCATATTCTGAATCGCTGCCGTCAGGTACTCCTGGATTTGCTCGCGCCAGAGCCTGCGCCAGCGGGCCCGCTTGAACCCGTAGCGCACGGCCTCGGCAAAGGAGCCCTCCACCAGATGCTGCCGGACCCGGATGTCGCGGCGGGCCGCCTTTGAGCGAGCAAGCTCCCGCATCCGATTCAGGTCGTCTTGACGGTTATGGCGTTTGACCGAGCGCCCGGTCTTGGCCGTCGTGCACTGTGCTCGGAGTGGACAGGCGTCGCAGAGGCCCCGATCGCAGAGATAATCGACGGCCTGCTTCTTCCGATGGTGACGCCGGGGCCGAAGGGCCTGCCCCGCCGGGCACATATAAACGTCCGTCTCGGGATGATATTGGAAGGCCTCCTCCGGGAAGATCCCCTTGCGTCGGCCCGTGTCTTCCTGGCTTCGCTTGATGTCGGGGATGTGGGCCTTGAGCCCTCGATCATCGCAGGCCAGGTAGTTCTCCACCGTTCCGTACTTGGTGTCGGCCACGAGGGTCTCGGCCGAGCGAGCCGTGTTTCCGTGGTGTTGGTCCACCAGCGGCAGCAACCGATGGGCCTCGTTGACCTCGCCCGGGGTGACCTCCGTGGCGGTGATGACGCCACAGCGTCCATCTACGGCCCGGTGGAGCTTGTACTTCAGGCTGACGCTTCCTTTGCCCTGGCGCACCACCGAGGCATCGGGATCGGTCGTCGAGTGATGGCGCCGATTGACGGCCCCCGACTTCGGCACCTTCGGCGGCTCGGGGTCGCAAGAGGCTTCCTGCGGCTCATCCAGGCGGGCCTCCAGCTCCCGGCAGCCCTTCACCAGGTAGGGCTCGAAAGCAGGCCGGCTGACCACGGAGTGGTTCGAGGCATCGGCCTCGATGAGGCTCGAATCCACAAAGAGCTTCGTGCCGTCCACCAGGCCCGCTTCGACGCACTGCCACACAATGCGCTCGAAGAAGCTCCGGAAGGCCTCCACACCCCAGCGCCCCCGCGCTTTGCTCAGCACGCTGTGGTTCGGAATCTCGCTGTCGAGATCGTAGCCCAGAAACCACAGCCAGTCGAGCCGAAGCGGAATCGTGTTCATCAACTCCCGCTCCGAGCGCACGTTGTAAAGAACCAAAAGGAGCATCATCTTCAAAATAGCGGGGGGCGGCACGGAGACATTGCCATTGATCCCGTAGCGGTCCCGAACCTCGTCGTAGATGAAGTCGAAATCGACTTGACTCCGGATCCGCCGCAGCACATGCCGCTCCGGGATACGCTGCTCCAGGTTGATCGAGGGGTAAAAGAGCTTCGGTTGCTGATCGGATTGGAACCCCATCATGACTGGCTCTCCATGAATCGTGGCATTGCCAATCCTATAAAATCATCAGCACACTCATGCAACGGTTATTTGGGCAACAGCCCGTTGTATTTCAACATTCAATTTACAGTAAAGCTTTTCAGATAATGCTTAAATACAAGACCTGACCCTGAATTCACCG
>Ga0208461_1000773_pt1 | contig 30431 bp, 20 predicted proteins | sample AD_JPNTR4_MetaG_FD_184448 | JGI IMG/M metagenome (GOLD analysis project Ga0208461, IMG submission 184448) | Active sludge microbial communities of municipal wastewater-treating anaerobic digesters from Japan - AD_JPNTR4_MetaG (SPAdes) (version 2) | ecosystem: Engineered > Bioreactor > Anaerobic...
CACTATCGCCACAAGCAACGAAAAGTACTGCAACCAAAGGCAACACTCGCTTTAGCATGGAACACCCCCAAGAGTCGGAAACCAGCGGAATGACAGCCCAAGCACAAACACGAAAAGGCCACTTCGCCTCAGCATCCTACTAACGGCCAAAATGACAGTCAATCAATAATTGCCTCGTTGTTTGCCTTGCGGGCGGGGACAGGAGGCAGGGACAGGAGGCAGGGGCAGGGACAGGAGGCAGGAACAGGGGGTCAGCTTCGCAGTAGCGGGGGGATTCCTTTGTGGAGGGAGTCTTCCACTCGCGATCTGATGGCCTTTTCCAGAAACCAACTTAAATCAACGGTGATTACCACCTCTTTATCGGTGACTTGGACGTCCGCGTCAACGCCAGACCTTGAGTATTTAACCCTTTGGGGGGCTAGCATGTCCTTTTCCAAAGAGTACTGCAGGGAAATGCTATCAAGAACCGGCATAAGTCGGGCCAAAGCTGTATCAATGTCCAATTTATGCTCGAAACGGTAACTTTTGGTTGCCATTAGATTTCCCCCTTGTCACAATGCCGCGCTATTTATCAAGGCGCCCCAGTCACTTCACCAGGATTCGAATGGGGCCTAGTTGGGTCGAGCTTTCTTTCAGTCCAATCAAACATTCGCTCAATTGAACGCAGCGCCTTTTGCTGTGTAGTCGCGTCAATTTCCACAATCTGGTCAGGCCTAGGGTCCTCTAAAACCTGAAGCACTCGATGCAAATCAACCCTTTTCATATGTGGACATATTGCACATGTGCCCACAAATCGCTTGTCAGGAAAATCCACCTTCATCCGGTCAGCCAAACCACATTCAGTCACCAACATGAAGTTGGTATCAGTGCTAGCCTTGATGTAATTGACCATATCACCAGTACCACCAGCCAGGTCCGCATGAGCAACGACCTCAGGCGGAGATTCCGTGTGCACAAGTACCTTAAGGCCAGGAACCCGCCTCCTCCACTTGATTACCTGGTCTGCGGTGAAGTCTTCGTGGACTATACAGTGCCCGTCATAGCCGGTAATCTTTTTAGTCGTCAGCTTGGCCAGATTCTTGGCCATATATTTATCAGGTAAAAACACCACATGATCGGTTGGAGCGGCTTCTACTATCGCCAATGAATTCGCGCTGGTACAACAAACGTCGCACTCTGCCTTTACCTCGGCGCTGGTGTTTACATAGCAAACAAAGGTCGCATCTGGGTATTGCTGCCTTAAACGGCGAACATCAGCACCTGTGATTGACTCGGAAAGTGAGCATCCTGCGTCAGTATTAGGCAAAAGCACCCTTTTGTTGGGAGACAGGATCTTGGCCGTTTCACCCATGAAAGAGACGCCACAAAAAACGATGGTGTCAGCATCCACGTCCCTAGCTATCCTAGACAAGCCCAGCGAGTCACCTCGATAGTCGGCAACTCCAAACAGTATTTCAGGCGTTTGATAGCTATGCCCAAGAATAACGGCGTTTTGCTGCGCAGCTAACTCCTTGATTCGCAAGGTGGTTGGAGCAATTTCAGCACACTCTTGCGCTGTCCAACCAACCCGACTGAGCAACTCAAATAAACGACCTGTTTCAAGCTCAACGGCTTGTTTTGAAAAGCCAAACATGGCGGCATTTAACAGGATAAAATTATAACAGTCAATCTAACGGGTGATAAAGCTGTAGAATCCGAGGGTTAAATGCAAATTCATGGCATATCAGGAAGCGGGGGCAGGGACAGGGACAGGAGGCAGGGGTTCATAAAATCTGCTCAGATGTCGTGGAATTTGGTAATCTTCGAACCTGAGCGGTTGTAGCGGCCGGAGTGCGAATGAAAGTTTTGAAAGTTGTTGCGATTGTGCTTGGTGCGCTGGTAGGTCTGATTGTCATTGGCGCCTTCATCATTGGGGTAATGTTCAGAAATGAAACCAGAAAACCTGCCATCAATGGCAGTCCCGTTGCACATAAGACTCGGAACCTGGAGCCAATGCCCAGACCCTATAAAGCCAAAGGCAGATATCGAGTGGTCGAAATTGATGGACGCGCTTGGTTGATGGACCGTAGAGATAGAATCACGATTCTGCGCGGAGCAACAGTCAAATTTGATGGCCCCACAACCCTTGGCAATGACCCATTTTTGACCGCCCGACAACTGCGAGATGTCGGTTTTAACGCCTTAAGAGTTTTGGTGCCTTGGGACGACATTAACAACAACCAAGATTCTTTAAAGCTGTTTTATGACATGAAAACTTTGATGAACGCCGCTCATGGACATGACATGGTGGTTCATTTTGTAATTTGGTTCGACGGTGTTCCAGGACAGCCCGGCAGCAGCGGTATCCCAGCTGAAATGAACAGGGGGGCTCTGGCACCTTTTGAGCCCTCTAAGTATCTGTTCATAAACCAGTTGCGTACCCTTGCCCTTGAGATGAGATGGTGGTCTGATTTTAACCAAAGCCTTTGGTCATTTGACTCCAAATCATTGCAGGATCACTTGATTGACCCATGGCCAAAGCTAGTACAGTTGTTTGGTGGTCACCCTGCCCTACTGGGACTTACTCCGATACACACGCCTGTTTGCTTCCCTGGAATTGTTGGGCGCCTGTTTAATCCAGGCAAAGACGATTGTCCAATATCGGACTTTCAGCACCGTTTTATTTCCGCAGTCAGAGCTAACGATTCCAATGTAGTTGGAATTATGGAGCCACCAATCTCCGGGGTCCCTTGCACCAAAGGCCAGGTCATCGATGAATGGGAAAAGCCAGATCTGCCCAATATTATAACTGCTTGGGGTGTTGCCAGGAACGAAGTTGGTCAGATGGAACAACTTGTTCAAGAAGGGCGTTTTCCCATGTTTTTTCAAAACGAGGACATTGGTGGGCAGCCTTCTGGATCTGAAAACTTTTCCAATTGGTATGACACGCTTGATAAGCTGCAGGCATCTGGGTATGTGAACTTGGCTGATCCAGTTAATCCGGCCAAGCAACTGATGCAGGCTGTCAACAGGCCATACCCAAGTCGAGTAGCTGGGGTACCAACTGGTTGGTCGCTTCAAGATGGGACTTTTACTTTGACCATAAAATCCCCGGTAAAAGATCAGCCTACCATGGTGTATATCCCGCCATCAGCGTTTGGTCCTGATGTTACATGGGAGAATCTAAATGTTACCGTGACTGCCGGGACTTATAAAACCCACGCCAGGAATCCAAACATGCTCCTTTGGTTTGTCGAGCCAGAGGCTGAGAGTGCGCAGATAGTGGTTGGGGTGGGGGCAGGGACTGGAACAGGGGCAGGGGAATGACTATTTTTTCAGTGGATACTGTGTGAAGGCAATCACTCCGATTAGGGACAGCAGGCCGGCGGCGGCGCCTGTCAGGATTATCCCCATCGGCTCCTTACTGGTGTATCCAAAATTGGCAAACAAGGTACCTTGAAATGCCAGGGCCAAACCACCGGCTATCTTTTGGGTCAGCCCCTCCATGCCGTTATACATCGCCTCTCTGCGGTATCCTGTGCGCTCAGTATCATGGTCCATGACGTCGGCAAGAATCGCCCTAGGAATAACAAAACCTACAGCAAGCGCTGGTGCCAAAATGATCAATATGGCGATCAGGTGTGGCATGGGAGGAACACCTGGAATGCTGCCTGCCAACGTTGCAAGTGGAACCAACACCGTGAAAATAATCAGGCTAGCCATGTAAAGATGTGTCTTTTTGATGTATTTAGTTGCCAAATCGACAACTGGCAGCATCAATGAGGCCAGCACCACAAGCCCAAGCAGCAAAAACGAGGCAACCAAATCGCCCTTGGAAGGGTCATCTACGACCTTTGTAACCACCAAAAATGGCAGGGCCGCTGTAATCATGAACTGGGCAGCATAAAGCATTGAAGCACTGATGATATATGGCAAAAAGGCTGGGTTCTTTAGCGTTTCCCAACCGGCTTGAAGCAGATTGAAAGGAACGTTTTTCTCGTCGGTGTGCGGAGTTTCTTTGATCTTGGTCAAAACCGGCAGCATGCAAATGACGGTCAAAAAGGCGGCCAAGACAGCTGCAACCTTAAATCCGTCTGGTACGTAAAAACCGAGGATTTCACCTCCCCCCATCAAGGCATCGATTGCTAGGCCAAACCCAACAAAGGCAACTATCTGGGCCAATGCATTAAAACCAGCCATCCAAGCGGAAACACGCACTCGTCCGGCCTCAGTTCGCCACACCTCTGGCATCAAGGCCAAGTAGGGGTTAAAAACAACAGTGAACGAGACGTGAAGCACGCCCAGCATTACAAAAAGCCATGTAACGTTGACATCTGATAGACCATTGACAGGGGGAAACCACAATAACAAGAAGGAAAACACCAAAAAAGGCAGACCAACCCTCATGAAGGGCTGCCTGCGCCCACTTTTTCCCTTGTGATGGTCTGACCAGTAACCAACCAGAAGATCGGTAAAGCCACCGACGATCATGACGACCAACGATGCAATACCAAATACCTGAGGATCGACCAGTTGCACACGTCCAACCTCGTCGGCCGAGGGGCAATAAAGACGCATCGCCCAAGTGGACACTACAAGTAACAGCATTCCAACAGGCAGATTCCCAGCAGAATAGGCAATCATTGTCCCTAGGCCGGGATCTTTGTAGCCGCTATCGGTATCGTTTTGTTTGATCTTAGACATGCACAACTCCGCCGTCCATACATGACCAGAGGTGATAATGGACTAACCTAAGCAGGTGTCAAGAAAAAAAGCCCGTGGTGGTTGAACAATCATCTTCTGGTTGGGAACAAAAACACACCACCAGAAAAACGCAGTCAATTGGTTAGTCCAGGATTTTAGCAACCCAGAAATGACTTGAGGGGCGAGCTTACGCCTTTACAATAGCTTCAACGGCGCAGTTTGGAACGCATTTTGGCTCGCCGCCGCTTTCTTCACATTCGGTACACAGGGCAGGATCAATCACGTAGATGGGATCCGCTTCGCTGATAGCAAAGTTGATGTCACATGCATCAATACAAGCGCCACAAGCAACGCAATCATCAGTAATTTTCATCGCCATGGTAACAACCCCCATGAATTTAAAAAACACCAACAGCGAGCCTTCGCTGCAGCCGTGCCGAATACTGCGTAAAGTTGGCAAAAGTGTCAAGGGTGAAAGTCATCCAAAATCATCACCCCCCTGCCCCTGTCCCTGTCCCTGCCTCTGTCCCTGATCCTGCCTCCTGTCCCTGATCCTGCCCCAGCTACAGATTGTGCTAACTAGCATGTTCTGTTTCCTGATTGTTTGTTCTTTTTGGCGTTTGATCTCTTCGTTACAGTTGTAAAACATGTCCGGGGGCATCCTTCCGGGCCCAAAATCTCCCGTAGCCACCCCGACTGTCTCTTAGTGACATCGTCCGGGCGAAATATACGATTGCTAACGTGTACATTCATCCTTTTGGCCCGGACGGGCCGCGGCGCGGCCTTCATGTCAGCTAAGTAGCCCCCAAAATCACCCTTCTGCCCCCTTTTGCCAACATTATGCATTGTCAATTAGATTCACTTCGCACCTTGAACACGATAGGGCTGGCGGTTATATTGGCGGCGACATGCCCGGGAGGAGCGTTTGTCGGTTGTTGTCATTGCTGAAAAACCATCGGTGGCTAGGGACCTGGCTGCGGTGCTTGGGGCTAAAACCCGGATTGAGGGTGGTTTAACAGGTAATGGATATGTAGTTACCTGGGCCATTGGGCACTTGGTTAGCATTGCCCAACCCCATGAAATGAATCCGGAATGGAAGTCATGGCGGTGGGATCGGTTGCCAATTTTGCCCAAGGAGTGGGATTTGGCGGTGCTGCCAGGTACTGCGGACCACTTTGAGATTGTGAAGCGACTGATGTGCGCCCCTGACGTTGAGTCGATTATCTGCGCGACTGATGCTGGACGCGAGGGCGAGCTGATTTTTCGGTATGTCTATCGCATGGCTGGTTGCACCAAACCGGTGTCGCGGCTTTGGATTTCGTCTCTTACCCCAGAGGCCATCAAGCAGGGTTTTGCCAAACTGCGTAAGGGTGAGGACTTTGAGAACCTTGCCATGGCGGCTGAGGCCAGAGCCCGTGCGGATTGGCTGGTTGGGATGAACCTTTCTAGGGCCTACTCGCTGAGATTTGGGCCCAAGTTGCTGTCAGTTGGCCGCGTACAGACGCCTACCTTGGCAATGGTGGTCGAGCGAGAGCTTGCCATCAGGTCCTTTGTCCCTGATAACTACTGCGAAGTTTTGGCCACTTTTGGTGACCAAAAGGATGATTCGTACCAGGCGACTTGGTTTGATTACCAAAAAATCCAGGCGGATGCTGAAGCTGGGACCAATGAACCAGCTGAAAACACTACGGAATCTGGTCAACCAGAACAATCCAAAGAGCCTGAAACCCAGCGCCCCGAAAGGCTGCCTGCTGATGGGGTTTTGGCCCAACAGATTAAGGACCGCGTCCTTGGAAAGCCTGGTGTGGTCGAGTCGCTATCTGGCGCAGACAGGAATTTGCTGCCGCCTCTGCTCTTTGACCTGACGGAGCTTCAGCGCCAGGCAAACAGGTATCTTGGCCTGACCGCCCAAGACACCTTGGCCGCGGCACAAGGTCTTTATGAAAAACACAAGCTTATAACTTATCCAAGGACTGACAGCCGCCACCTTTCACAGGATGTGGCCAAGCAACTTGGAAGCGTTGTTGCCACTATCGCCCCACAGTATCAAGGTCTGGTGGCGCCCGGCTCTGGGGGGCTGCTGGGGCCTAGATTTGTGGATGATTCAAAGGTTACAGACCACCATGCCATCATCCCAACAGTGGTTGATCCCAAAACAAAGGCCATGAACGCCAATGAAGCTGGCGTGTATGACCTTGTGTGCAGAAGACTGCTGATGGCGTGGCATGAAGACCATAAAACCAGGGTTACCACGGTAATTACCAAGGTTACCTCGACTGAACTGGTTGATGGCGAAACCAAGGAAATTGACGACTACTTCAAGGTCTCAGGCACTGTTATCACCCAGATGGGTTGGAAAATCCTTGAACCGCAGTCTGCTAGGGCTACGCCAAAGAAGCGCAAATCTAAAAAGGATGAAGGCGACGATCAGGACACGCAGGCATCGAAAGAACTGCCTACCGGGCTTGCACCTGGGCAGACTCGCGAAGTCATGGCGGTGGATGTCGCAAAAAAGGAAACCAGCCCGCCAAAGCGTTTTACCGATGCAACGCTGCTGACGGCCATGGAGACAGCCGGAAAAACGTTAGATGACCGTGAGTTGGAGCTTGCTATGAAGGATCGGGGGTTGGGAACGCCAGCTACCCGAGCCGCGACCATAGAGACTCTGATCACGCGCAACTACATAGAACGAAAGGGTAAATCGCTTGGGGCGACTGATGACGGCATTGCACTGATTTCTGTGATGCATGAAACGGTTAAAAGCCCAGCCATGACAGGGGAATGGGAGCTTGCGCTTAAACAGATGGAAAGAGGCAAGGCCCCATTTGACCAATTCATGGAGGCTATCGAGCGCTATGTGCTTGAAGTCCTTGGTCTTGTCAGGAATGCCAGACCTGGCCAGCTAGAAAGCAGGTCCCCCCAACAAGCCAGCTCATCCCAGGAAAACAGGGCGTCCCAAGCAAGCAGCGCTTCAAAGGATGCAACCGCTCAGACCCCGCCAGCCCCTGGCAAACCTATGACGATTGGTGACCTGCTAAGGCAGCGATTTAACTTGCCTTCTTTTAGGCCTCACCAAGCTGAAGTATGTGCTGCAATCACCCAAGGCCATGACGCTTTGGTGGTGATGCCGACTGGTGCTGGAAAATCCTTGTGTTATCAACTACCTGGGATAGCCCTCGGCGGCACGACCCTGGTTATCAGCCCGCTGATAGCCTTGATGGAAGACCAAGTATCAAAGCTAAAAGCCCAAGGATTCAGGGCCGAACAGATCCACTCGGGCAGGACCAGGGAAGAGTCCAGAGCCACCAGTTTTGCCTACCTTAGGGGACAGTTGGATTTCTTGTTCATAGCCCCAGAGCGGCTCTCAGTCCCAGGTTTTCCAGAGATGCTTGCCAAACGGCTTCCAACCTTGATTGCAGTCGACGAAGCGCACTGCATCAGCCACTGGGGGCATGATTTTCGACCTGACTACCGGCTTTTGAAGGACCGTTTGCCGCTGCTAAAGCCGGCACCCGTAGTTGCTTTAACCGCCACTGCAACCACTAGGGTCCAACAGGACATCTGCGAGCAGCTCGGCATCCCTGGAGCGACCAGATTCATCAGGGGATTTAGGCGCGACGACCTGCGAATCGAGATGGCAGAGCGCCAACAGGCAGATCGGGTTGAGGCCACAATCAGGCTGCTGCAAAAGCCAGAGCGCCGCCCTGCGATTGTGTATGTCCCATCGCGCAAGATGGCGGAATCTTTGGCTGAAACGCTGAACTACCATTTTCCTGCCCAAGCCTATCACGCCGGCATGGATGCTGATGCCAGAACCGCCACTCAGGAGGCCTTTTTATCCAGCAACGACAGCGTCATAGTCGCCACCATAGCCTTTGGGATGGGGATTGATAAACCAGACATCAGAACGGTCATCCACATGGCGATGCCTGGCTCCATCGAGTCCTACTATCAGGAAATTGGCCGCGCCGGCCGAGATGGCAAGGGCGCCCAAGTACTGCTGTTTCACGCCCACAGCGACCGAAAAGTTCATGAAAGCTTTTTGAAGCGCGACTATCCGGAAACCAAGGTTTTAAAGGCGATCCGGGACATGCTGCCAAGCAAAGGGCTGCCAAGGGAGGCCTTGATATCGACTTGTGGCTATGACCCTGAAATAGCTGAAAACGCGATTTCAAAGCTTTGGATTCATGGGGGAGTCACGGTCGATGTACAGGACTTCGTTTTCAGGGCAGATGGAGACTGGATGCCCTCCTATGAACAGATAAGGGACCATAGAAAGAGTCAGCTTGACCAAATGAGGGAACTGACCAAGACAAGCGGATGCAGAATGACGTACCTGGTGCGGCACTTTGGCGACCAAGACGATGCCCCCTGTGGTCATTGCGACAACTGCAAACCTGGGGCCTCTGTTGTCAGGATATACAGGGATGCCACCCCTGCCGAGATGCATATCGTTGATGACATTCTGAGTGCACTAAGGCAAAGGGACGGTCAATCCACCGGGGCGCTTCATCGAGCCCTTTATCCAAGCAACACCCCTGACCGCACAGAATTTGAAAGGATAATCTCGGCCTTGGTCGGCGCCGACTTGCTTACAGTGGAAATGGACACCTGGGAAACCGATGACGGAAGAATGCAACGATTTCGAAGGGCTAGGTTAACCGCCGAGGGCAGAACTGCCCTGGATTTAGACGACCACATAATTTCCATCGAAGACATCCCCGCCAAAGCAGCCACTGTCAGAACAAAGAAAGCGGCCAAGAAAACTGAGGCCAAAACTGAAGCCAAGTCTGAAATCAAAAGCGTCGACCCAGAAATCTTTGGCAAGCTAAGGGCCTGGCGCCTAGAAATAGCCAGAGAACAAAATGTCCCAGCATTCAGAATAGTTACCGACCGAGTCCTAAAAGAAATAGTCCACGCCATGCCAAAAACAATGTCAGACCTCACCCGCGTCCCAGGCGTCTCCCCCCGCATAGCAGAAAAATGGGGCCAAGAAATCCTACTTAGACTGTTGTAAATCTTCGTGTAATTTCAGGCCAGGGTTAGAACCTCCATATATCGTCTAACCTCATCTTCTATATCGAAATGTCTGCTGTATTTGATGAGGGCCGTCACGTTTTTATCTGCTGTCTTGAAATATCTGATGAGTCCATCCGTGAATATCTGCCTGTCTATCTTGCCTCTATCAAGGATAATGTCGCAGATTGTCCTTTCCGGATCGTAAACTTGAACGGCATTTCCCAAAGGAGTTTCAACAGTTGTGATCCCGATGGGATGCAGGTCTTTCTTTACATACCTGATTTGTAGGTTTTCATACCTTCTTTTGATATGTGTCGCGTTATACCCTTGGGGTACGGATATATAAAAAGTATTCGGCGTACGGTCAGATAAGTCGTGAAGATACAAGGCAGTTTGATGCGAAAAAACGATCCTTACGCTGTTTGATGAAATGAGAACGAAATCATCAATTAATTCCCCTGCCTTTTGATAAACGCCTGGTCTGATTCGTTCAATCTCCCCTTGATTTGCCAAATCAGACAATATGTGTCTGCCAATTCCTATGTTTTCAGCGTCTCTATTCGTAATAACCGAGTGTTTTAACAGATATTCTCTTAGGGTATCCACAACTCACCCTGCCACACCCTCGCGTTAGTTATACACAATTAAAGCGAAGGTGTAAAGATCCTGAGAATTGTCTTTAGAATATCTAGCTTTCAGTTTTATCTGGAGCCTTTAAGAAAGCAGTTCCAGCGCTAATTCAAGAACCATGAGTTTGGGTTGATTTCCCCAATGATTTCGGCGATCAGCTAATGATCTTCTTCTCGTTTGAATGCACGAAAAGGACGTTTCCGATGTCGTCGTATCCTTCAAAAAGCGAAAAATCGCCTTCTCTTTTGAAGGAGTTCTCATTGAAACCTATCATCGTCAGTCCGGCGTCAAGCGATCTTTTACTAATGACTTCTTTGACGGACATGTTCTCTTCTCGCTCGATGATTTCGATGTTGGTTTCTGTAATTGGCATGCGCCCGCTGTTGATCAGTTCGTGCATTTTTTGTCTGACTGTCGCCATCTCAGAGGCGTCACAGATATTGTATATCTTGATGTTGGCACCTCTCCAACTGGGGTGACCCATAATGATAAAACCCAATAAAATCATTAGATTGGCATTAACGTTATCAAAGCTACGCACCCAAATGTGAATACCGTTTTTGTACAAAATGGGCTTGCGACTGGTGCCCAAGATACAGACGTCAAATCCGCCCGCGTTTACCATGCGGAAATTGGTCGTTATGTCGTGCAGGTCATCCCCTGGCTCACTCTTTAGATACTCGAAAATGACCATGTTGTTTTCCATTCCCGCGATTCCGGGAGTCTGGACAGACTGCGATATGGCGGATGTGGTTGATGGCGAAATCAGGGTGTCGATATAGACCTGATTGGAAGTATCGAGATTATTTAACAAACGCTCTAATTCAGCCTTCGCTTGCTCATGCGTCTTCTTCGAAAAGTAGCCATCAATCAAGTGCAAGTAGGTGCCAAACCCGTACTTATAAGAAATCCAGTTCAGCAATTTTAAAGCAGAATCACGCCTAAAAGTGTTTCTGGAAATGCATATTGCACTGGGACGCCACTCTTCTTCCGAGGCTGTTGGAACACCAGCTGTGGTCCTTTTCCGCTTGTTTTGAAGATAAATTTGCAGGCTTCTGTTCATCTGGAAAAGCGTGTTTGCAAATATCGCCGAAAAGCCTTTGCGATCACTGTGATAGTGCTCCATGTAGATGTACATCAGGACGATAGCTATGTATGCCACCAGCGTGTAGACAAAGCTGATCTGGAACATCGCCCATACTGAAATTATGAATCCCGCAAACGAGATATACCATTTCGACTTGAATGTAGGTCGATATGCCGGCGAAGAACCGAAATGATGCAAAAATGAAATTAAACAGATGCTTCCGTAGGTAACCAAGAAGAACATAGATATGATTTGTGCGACCGAGTCGACGCTACCAAGCGCGACAAAAACAATCGCAATCGCACACGTTACCAATGAAGCATTGACGGGCTCATTGTCTTTTTCACGGGTCTTGGAAAGCCATCCGCTGATGCCCCTGATCGGCAGCGAATCGTCCAGCGCAAGCGCCTGTAACGTGCGAGGGCCGACCATCACAGAGCTTAAGGCCGATGTGAACGTGCACGCGGCCAACCCGAGCGGGATTAGATACTTACCACCAATGGCTATGTCTGCCATGATTAATTGGTTGCCAACCAAAGCATCAGGCTGCGCACTGTGTGCGAATTTCAAGCAAATAAGCAGATATAAAACCAACCCCGTGAAAGTTGCGGCAATAGTGCCGATAGGGATGGATTTTCCCGGGTTTTTTAAGTCGCCTGAAAGTCCGACTCCTGCTGTAATCCCTGTAAACGCCGGGAATATAATGGCTAACACAAAGAACATGTTCCCTGTGTTTTTCAACGTAGCGTTGACAGCAAAATGCCCCACCTCCGCGGCTTCTAAAGGTTTACCCAAGAAAAACATAGCGATAGCCAGCAAGACAAGCGCCCCTGCGGGCATATAACACCTTCAAGCCCATATTGGCCCCTTTTGTCAGAACCAACACCGACAACAAGAGGATCGCTGGGATACTTATTGCTTGCCTGGGAAGCATAATACCGAAGTTGGCGTTAACGTACTTAAACAGAAAATCAAAGGCTTCGGTAAAAGCCACGATATAAAAGGCCACGCTGATTGTTTGCGAAAGATACAGCAATATACCTAGGGTGGCACCAATGTTCAGTCCGAAAGAGCGTGAAATAATGAAGTATTCGCCGCCGCCCTCAACTCGTTTGTTTGTGGCCAGTTCCGATATGGCAAGCGCCGTGGGGATGGTGACCATATGCCCGATCAAAATGAGGATAAACGTTCCCCATAAACCGACAGAACCAACCGCAAAGCCAAAGCGCAAAAAAACGATGGCCCCAACGATTGTTGAAAGCGCAGTCAAATAAACAGCCGGAGTTCCAAATTTTTTAGCGTCGCTCATAATAATTCGCCGTTTGTACGCGTTATTTTCTACAACTCAACACCGTGTTCAAATATACAAAGCTCCCGTTGATCCTACAATTGATTTTTGCTTTCAGGGCTAAACTTTTTCTCAAAACATCGCCATTTGGTTGAGGAATATTCTTGCACATCCAATTAGACCGCCTTCTAGCCGCCAATTTCGATGGCGTTTACCTAGACATAATCGACGCTTTCGAGTATTTCGAGTAAACGGCCCAGAAAGAGGCTAATGCTTCATTTTGCGTCGTCTGCTTCGGTCACACAATCTTATCAATCTCCTCAAGCAGGAACGGGATTATGCCCACATAGCTGATGCCGTTTTCATCTGTGTGCATTTTTCTATTACCGCCCGTTACAACAAGTTTTCTGAATGAATCACCGGTCTTGAGAAGGGGCATAATCTCTTGCTGATGCTTCTCCGCGTCGTGGATGCTGAAAGCCGACTGTATGTAAACCCTTTGGCTTCCACTGTTTACCACAAAATCAATCTCATGCCAGCGTTCAGGCAGCAGCCGGCCATCGACGGTTTTTGCGAAACGCACAGACCCCACATCCACAGCAAATCCGCGAAGCACCAGCTCGTTAAACAGAATGTTTTCCATCAGGTGGGTCTCTTCAATCTGCCGGAAATTGAGCCTTGCGTTTCTTAAGCCAACGTCTTGGGCATAGTATTTGGCCGGCGAATCAAAGTACGCCTTCCCTTTCACGTCATAGCGCCTGGCCTTGGTAAACAAAAAGGCATCCTCCAGTGCATCCAGGTATTTTTTCACGGTTTTATCAGTTGTACCCGCACGGCGCACCGAGTTCAAAGTGTTGGCCAACCTGGATGGATTAGTCAGGCCACCAATGTTGGAGGCCAACACATCCAACAGGTCATCCACATAAGACTCGGCCACCTGGTATCTTTCAACAATATCCGCCACATATACCCGCTCGAACAGGCTTGCCAGATACGCCTCTTTTTCCCTTGGGTCCTTTTCAAGCACAGCAAGCGGCATCCCGCCATACACTAGGTACTCTTCCCATGCATCAGCCTTGTCAAGGCCAGAAATCGAGTAATACTCTGCAAAGCTAAGTGGGTGCAGCCGGATTTCAACGCCCCTGTCACGAAAGTGGGTGGCCACATCCTTGGACAGCATCTTGGTATTGCCCCCGGTCACATATATGTCCAGGTTGCTACGAGTCATCAGGTCGTTAAGGACGTCATAGAAGGTGGTGTATATCAATTCCCGGTCTTCTTCAGGCACTTGGCTTTCATCAACATCCGCACGCTTGATTTTGTATGACAGCTGTATTTCATCAACGAACAAATAGAACTGTTTGTCTTGACCTTCAATCTTTTCAACAACATACTGATACAACTTGTTAGGATTGCGCATGGCCTCATGCTGCTTCTTGTCCAGCGCAATCTCGATGATTTGGCTGTCGTCCACGCCCTGCTGATGCAGATATTCCTTAAAAAGGCGAGCCAGCAAAAACGACTTTCCACAACGTCGAATTCCAGTAATGATTTTGATACGACCATTATGCATCATGGCAATCAGGCGCTTCAAAGGTCGGTCTCTCTCGATAACTATCATAACGTCTCCTAATACACCGGATTTAATCGACTATCGACGCAATCCGTTCCCAAGGCACTATCTTACACCATTGTGGCAACCAGCACAGACCGAATTTGATCGACTATCGACTAAATCCGGTTACTAAGACTGCCTTAAAGGACGTGCTCCATATTCGCTATTTGCCACAAGTACCAAACTACCCTCCTTACAACCAAGCACATCGACAAGGATTCCCGGCTTTAAACTCGTTGATAAGCTTGACGGGGCGGTTTTGATGTGTAACATTTTTACTCGGATGGAACTGAGTCGGATGGAGCCGAGTAAAATGCAGTTTTTTGGTAGAGAGACCGAACAGAAACGATTGAAAAAGGCCATAGCTGATAAAGGCCAGTCTGTGGTGCTTATTTATGGGCGCAGAAGGGTCGGTAAAAGCGAGCTTATTAAACACGTGTTGGCGAACGAAAACGCACGGGGCATTTACTACGAATGTAAACAGACGTCCGAGCAAAACAATGTCGCAAGCTTGTCGACGCTTGTATCAGAGTCATTCGGGCTTCCGCCGCTTGCCTTTAGTGGAATTGAAGACGTTTTAAGGTTCATTTTCAAAAAATCGCTGGACGAAAAGATACTGCTGTCTCTTGATGAATATACATATCTGCGTGATTCAGTAGGCGGAATGGACAGCATTCTGAAATCGCTGATAGACGAGTACAAGAACACATCAAATCTGAAGCTGATACTGTGTGGCTCTTTTGTCGACACGATGAAATCGCTGCTGGAGGTTCAAAATCCTCTTTACGGCAGGGTTGATTTGAGCATGTTGATAGAGCCGATGGATTATTACGATTCAGCCTTGTTTTACAGCACTTTTTCGAATGAAGACAAGGTCAAACTGTACAGCGTTTTTGGTGGGATCCCCTATTACAACCGGCTTATAAATCCTAGGTTGACGGCTAAAGAAAACATAATGGATCTAATAGTTTCCGAGGGCTCCAGGCTTGAAAACGAGGTATCAATGAACCTCAGATCTGAGTTAAGCAAACTTGTCAACGCCAACGAGGTCTTTGAGGCGCTCTCGCGAGGGTACTCGAAATTCAGCGACATACTGTCCCAGTCGCATGTTTCAAGCAGTCCAGCGCTTGCAGACACACTCGACAAACTCGTCAGAATGATGGTAGTTGTAAAACGTGCGCCGATTAACGACCCAAACAATCGAAAAAAGCTTGGCTATTACATAAACGACAATCTATCCAAGTTCTATTACCGCTATATTTTCCGATACTTATCACAAAGAAGCGTCATGGAACCAAACGCCTTTTACGACAGATACATCAAAGAGGATTTTGAAAACAACTATGTCCCCAAAGCCTTTGAAGAAATCGCCAAGCAATATCTAATAAGAAGGAACAGAAGCGGAAACTTTCCCGAGCCCTTTGATTTAATTGGAACCTACTATTACGACGACCCTGCCAACAAAACAAGCGGCGAGTTCGATGTAGTCACCCAGGGCGCCAAGGGCTACATCTTTTACGAAGTCAAATATCGCAAGTCAAAAATCACTAAGACCATGATTCGCAAAGAAATAGAAGAGGTCATAAAGACAGGCCTGAACTGCTACAAGTACGGCTTCATCTCAAGGTCAGGTTTCGATCCCAACATAGATAAGAAAGACTTGATCTTAATAGAGTTAACGGACCTATATGAGTAAGCCATGACCGCTGTAACCTGAGCCTGGCAATAGCCTTATCCCAACAATTAGGACCAGTCTGGAGATGCTGCCAAGGGCCTATGTCACGGTTAGAGGCCGCCTGACCTGCCCCCTTCGTTAGGACAACTCAAAATGAGGGTCAACCTGACCTAGAAGAATAATCGGGGCAAGGTCGGATGTTAGCTTTGTGGTGCAAGCACTGTCGCATTTTACTAGATAGCCTGAATCCTTGGGATGGCTGCCTTCCCACGTTGGACTAAGCTTGCGGCTTGTTGTACCATCGGGCCGCCATGGCAGACGCACTTACTCCATCCATGCAGCAGTATCTGAAGGCGAAGGCGGAATATCCTGATTGCCTTGTTTTGTTCCGGATGGGCGATTTTTATGAGCTGTTTTTTGAAGACGCGGTGGATGCGGCGCAACTGCTTGATCTGACTTTGACTTCGCGTAATAAGGAGGCGCCTAATCCTATCCCTATGGCTGGGGTGCCTTATCATGCGGTGCAGGGCTACTTGAGCCGGTTGGTGGAGGCTGGCCGTAAGGTGGCCATCGTTGAGCAGATGGAAGACCCTAAGCTGGCTAAGGGATTGGTTAAGCGTGAGGTCGTTAGGGTGGTGACGCCTGGGGTCGCGCTTGATTCGGAGCTGGGGGATCGCGTTACCGCCAATCATTTGGTCAGTGTTATTCAGGATAATCGTGGTTTTGCAATTGCGGCGCTTGATGCGTCGACGGGCGAATTTCAGGGGGATTTCGTCTTAGATTCCAATGACTTGCTTACTGTTATGGGTAAGCTTGTGGTCAAAGAGGTGCTGACTTCTTCTGGTAACTTCCAGGATTCAAGCGGCGCCGTGGACCAGTTGATTTCCGAGTCTGGGGCTGTTGAGACGGCGCTGCAGCTGCGCGATCTGGATGAGGAGCTTTTGGATGAGGAAGTCCAAAGGCTGCTGCCGCCTCCTACACCTCCAACGTTGCGGATTGCCGCGGTTTCTTTGCTGAATTACCTGTCAAGGACCCATAAGGCCTTACTTGCCATGGTGCGGCCATTTTCGCTGCTTAGCCTTGACACGGCGATGCTGTTGCCGTCGACAACGATTAGAAACCTTGAGTTGCTGCATTCTAGCAGTCAGCATGGCGCGACGTTGTTTGGCTATTTGAACAAGACCAAGACGTCGATGGGCGCTAGGCTGCTGCGGACTTGGTTGCTGGCCCCTTTGACTAATCGAAGTGCCATCGAGGAAAGGCTGAATAGGGTTGAGGCGCTGGTAAATGAACCTACCTTGCGTGAAAACGTGCGGGCGATCCTTTCCAACACGCCTGACCTTGAAAGGCTGCTGACGAAGTTGGCAGGGGGGAATTGCTCGGCGCGAGACTTGAATTCGATTGCCAGGGGCATCAGGACCTTTGAGAAGGCGCAAGAGGCGCTGGCCAAGTGCCAAAGTGACGCCTTTCGTAAGCTTGCCAATTGGCCGCAGGATTTGGTGGACTTGGCCCAAGGCATCGAGGCCACGTTTGAAGAGGATCCCCCCGCCACCACCAGGGAAGGCGGGATGGTCAAGCGCCAGGTCGTCAGGGAATTGGATGAAGCCCTGGATATGGCCCAAAATGGACGCCAGTACATCGCCAACTACGAGGCGAAACAAAAGGAACTGACCGGGATTTCAACCCTAAAAGTCAGATATAACAAGGTGTTTGGCTTTACCATTGAAGTCAGCAAAAGCCAGGCATCCAAGGCCCCTGATTACTTTGTGCGTCGCCAGACCTTGGTCAACGCGGAAAGATATACCACCACCGAGCTTTCCGAGCTGGAGAACATGGTTTTGACTGCTGAGGAGCGTCTGATCGACATTCAGCAGCAGGTCTTTGAGGACTGGCGGCAAAAGGTGCTGGCAAGCACTTCAAAGATCCAGGAATTGGCACAACTGCTTGCAAATATTGACCTTCCTGCGTGTTTAGCCGAGATTGCGCACACGAATGGCTGGTGCAGGCCTGAACTGCATACTGGTTCGCACCTGTCTATCATTGAGGGGCGGCATCCGATTGTAGAGGCGTCGCTGCAAAGGGGCGCTTTCGTTCCAAACGACTTTGAGCTTGATGGCTGGAACTGTACTTTGACCATCATTACCGGACCAAACATGTCTGGTAAATCGACCATCATGCGGCAGGTGGCCTTGATTGTGCTGTTGGCCCAGATGGGGTCGTTTGTGCCTGCCAAACAGGCCAAGATCGGGATTGCAGACGCCATATTCACCAGAGTCGGGGCCATGGATGACTTGGCTGCAGGCAAGAGCACCTTCATGGTGGAGATGTCTGAGGCCGCCGAGATGCTGAACCGCTCTACCGCCAGAAGCTTGGTCATTTTGGATGAGATTGGGCGTGGTACATCGACCTTTGATGGGGTGGCAATTGCCTGGGCAATGGCTGAATTCATCCAAGAAAAGATTGGCTGTCGCACGCTGTTTGCCACGCACTATCATGAACTGACAGACCTGGTCAGGTCCGTTCCCAGGACGCGCAACTGCAGCGTGGCCGTCAAGGAATGGGGCGGCGAGGTGCTGTTTTTGCGCAAGTTGGTTGAAGGCCCAGCCAGCAAATCATATGGGATTCAAGTGGCAAGGCTTGCAGGTCTGCCAGACGAGATTATTACTAGGGCCAAGGAAGTTTTGGCCAATTTGGAAAGTACTGAATTGGATGCTGTGGGACGTCCAAGATTGGCCATGGGACGCGGCAAAACGGCAAATTCAGGCCAACTGGACCTGTTTGCAGCCTTTAACGAGGCCCCGGATCCAATCATCAGCCAATTAAGCGGTATGAACCCAGACAAGCTCACGCCCATTGAGGCGCTTCAGATTCTTACGGACTTGGTACGAGAGGCTAGGAGGAAGACCCAATCATGACCGTGACCATTGAAGAGGCCGTCCAGAAGATCAAGGATGGCGGCATGGTGATTCTTGTTGACGATGAGGACCGCGAAAACGAGGGCGACATAGTTGCGGCCGCGTCCTTGGTGACCCCAGAACAGCTGACGTTGATGGCCCGCCAGGCGCGCGGCCTGATCTGCTTGGCCATGGAGCCGGAAATGTTGGACCGCTTGGGTCTTGAGCAGATGGTTGCCCACAACACGGCGCCCTACTCTACCGCGTTTACCATCAGCATTGACGCCAGGGACGGGGTCACAACCGGGATTTCATCCAAGGATCGCGCCACGACCATACGAAAGGCGGTTGATCCTGATTCTGGGCCCGCGGATTTTGTCACCCCTGGCTCTATTTTCCCTTTAAGAGCCGTGCCAGGTGGGGTTTTGCGCCGAACTGGGCAGACCGAAGGGTCGGTTGACTTGGCAAGGCTGGCTGGGCTGCCAGCCGCTGGGGTAATCTGCGAGATCCTGCGTGAAGACGGAACCATGATGCGGCTGGCCGAGTTGGTCGAGTTTGGCAAAAAGTACGATATGCCGGTGTGCACAGTCGCGGATCTGGTTGCATACAGGCTAAAAACCGAGAAGTTGATAAAGGAAGCTGCTGCTGCCGAATTGCCTACTGATTACGGTGAGTTCCGGGTTCGAGCATTCACATCTGTCCTTGATGATCGAACGCATCTTGCCTTGATTTTGGGTGATATCACGCCTGAAAAGCCTGTCATGGTCAGGGTCCACAGGGCTAATTTCCCGGGTGATACATTTTCGTTCAGGGAAAGCCGCGGAAGGGCCGATGTCGAGTATGCTTTAAGCATGATTGCCAATGAAGGGGCCGGCGTTTTTCTGTATCTGAACCGTGAAGAAACAGGCGCGGACCTGCTGTCGTCATTACAGCACGTTGAAGACACCAAAGACCCCACCAGTCAACTGGACAAGGCTGTAGGACTGGAATCTAAGTTGACGTTTCGCGACTATGGGATTGGTGCCCAAATCTTGCGAGAGCTTGGCATAACACAGCTGAGACTGCTTACAAACACACCCAAGCGATTTACTGGATTGACTGGATTTGGCCTGACAGCGGTTGAGTTTGTTCCCATGCACCAAACCTGATCGCCGTGAACGATTAACATTGCAACTTAGCCGGTGATTTTGGCTTTTGGATTTGTCGTTTAGCGCGGTTTGCCGTACCATACCGCCGGCTGGTTGGGATCATGCGATATTAGTGCTGCCGCACTATTGATTATCGCAGCTTTTGATAGTATGAACTAACAAGGCTTGGGGCCAAGGCGGAAACTGAGCACATGGCGGAAACGAAGTCAATTCTGTCTCAAATGGTTGCAACCTCGGTTGCGCAAGAAGCTCACGTCACCAATTTTTTCGATGCCTTACGCGAGCTCAGGCGGGTTGAGCTGGAATTAGCGACCCCGTACGGGCGTGGTGACGCGATGCTTGCAGCCCGTGCCAAGGAGCTCAAAGGCTACAAAGATGTCTTTTTAAAGGCAGAAGCCCAAAGACGACCACGCTTCACGGTCATGGACCGGCGGGCCGATCCAGATGCACCCATTGTGGTCGAGCTCCAGTTTTCAAACGGCGTGCAGTTCTATGAATCCCTGCATCTAAGCCTCACAAAAGGCGGCCTATTCATCAAAACCGACACTCTACTACCCATTGATTCAATGCTAGAGGTCCACTGCAAGCTAGAAGAAGAAGACATCTCCTTCAAAGTATCCGCAAAGGTGGTCTGGATCAATCCCAGAGACTCCCAATTGCGCCCAGCAGGCATGGGCTTAAAGCTAATGCGCATGTCCTCCGTCCAACTTCAAGTCATCGAAGACTTCACCAACGGCGAGACACAGATACAGACGCTGTCTCACTTGTCAGAGTAAATTTCCCGCAAAATCAGGGGCAGGGACAGGGGCGGGGACAGGAAGACGATTGTGCCGTTTAGCAGGATTTGGAGCTAAAAGAAGGTCGAGAGGGCACCCTGCAATATGGTCCGGGGGCTATCCTGGAGGGCGCTATCGGGAGTTGCCGGGACCCGACGGTCGCCAATGAGACCAGTCGGGTGGCAACGGGAGATATCGGGCCCGGAAGGATGCCCACGGACCATGTTTTAAAACTGTAACGAAGAGATCAAACGCCAAAGCCCAACAATCATCGTGAGCGAGAACGTGCTAATTAGCAGGCACCACCCCACCAATACCTGAATCATTTCACGAAGCTAACCCAAAGAAGCACCAAACTAGAACCTGGCCCTGGCCATGATTGTAAATCCGAAGGCGTCTGGGTCTTGGAACTCACGTGAAGCCACCCGCTGACCTGACGGATCGATCACCAGCTTCGTCAGGTTCTCATCACGCACATACTGGATGTTCCCCAAAATCGCAAAAATATCCGAAAGATCCCACTGCAGACCCACACGAAGCTGATAAACCGGCACAGCCCCAAACCCTGTCGGCAAACGGTCGCGTCGAACTGCGTCCCTGACCACCTGAACGCTCTTTGGATTAGTCGTCTCAAAGGTCGCCGGGAACTGCACACCACCAGTAATAAACGGCATCAGGTGAGTCGACTCAAAATAATAGTCAAAGGTACCAGCAATAAAGTACTCAGGCGTAGCATTAGTACCAGTCTCAGGCAACGCGACAAACGGGTCCAAAGAAGGAACGTTTTGCAAGATATACTCAAGGTTCCTAATCAAACCAACCAGTTGAGCCCTAAAAAAGCCGTACTTAAAGCTTGCCTGCAGCGCCGCAGCATAAGCAGGCTGAAGCTTCGTCGCACCATATACCTCAATGTTTTCAAGACGTTGCCACAGATAATTAAACTCACCAGAAACAGCCCAGCTAAACTTACCCTTGATGTATTTATCCTTCCACCAGTTCGTGACATTCACATCTGGGTCGTTTCGATACAGCATGTAGTCAACTGATGACTGGATTGGCAGCCCCTGACGAACGATCAGCCGCATGGTAAGTCCAGTTGTGAAAACGCGGTCCCTCATCATGACCGGGTTTCGACCAAAACGCCCCTGTTGGAAGTAACCACCACCAATATCCAGCCTGACCCAATCCCAGAAGTCCACCCCAAATCCACCCAAAAAGCCGTAGTTGGTCTCCTTGACGGTGATCTGCTCGACCTCTGCGGTCCCTTCCTGGATTGTCTCTTTTACCTTGGCCGTCTTCATGCCCACGTAGCCAGACAGCCCAACGTTGCCGACTCGACCAACCGCATCCACCTTAAGCCCTGGCGCAGGACCAGACCTCATGGAGCTGAATATGTTTCCACCACCCCAGCTGATATCCCACAGATAGCCAAGACGAAAACGTTCGGTATCAAACGGGAAAAATGTAACACCCACAAAGTTTTTATCCGGGGCATCCTCAGACCAAGACCAAGCAGCCCTCAGATAGGTGCCGTCATCTTGTAACACCTTGGAAAAGCTGGGCGATCCATCCTGGTACAAGGCGCCGATATCAAACTTAACGACAAGGCCAGCCTCGGTGGTCACGCCCTTTAAAAACCCAGGCATCTTTTTGTATAAAACAATGTGCGTCAGGTTTTCACGCCCCTTAGTCTTGGTATTCAAGTTGTCCATAAACAACTCGTACCCCTTCCTGTCTCCAATTCCCGGCAGCGGGCTGTCTGGAACCTTTTCACCCGCCCCTTTCATGACGTCATCGTCACCAAAGGTCCAGGTAAGACGGGTGTCCATAAAGTCGCCGGCACTGACAGCAAAAGGAATCAGGACTAACAAAGGCACCAAAACCGTTGATTTCATCCAGGTCCGCATGAGGTTTACTCCTTTTCAGTCCGGGGTTCTACACAAGCCTCAGTCGACGGCTTGGGAGCTCCAGAAATAACGATATCGTCCATGCATCGTGGCTCTAATATCCAACCCTTGGGCCTCAAAAAGCTAAGATTTTTCAGCGTTCCAGTAACGGAAGCAATCTTTTTGGGCAGTTCAGTATTAAACGGGTCAAAATCTGGCACAGACTCACCAGACGAGACCCAAAGCTTGACGCCACCAACATTCAGGGGCCATTGGCCATATTGCAGATACTGGTTGTACTCGGTACAGGCAGGGTCACCGTCGCATGCTTCACGACATTGACACTCTTCAGAGCACTGATTCGTACTGTACTCCCTGAAGTCGACAACCCCATTACCATCAAGGTCGCAGTTGACCATGTTTTCCTTACGACCAATCTCTGCATTAACCACCCTGACTAGGCCAGCCTCCAAGCGCTCAAGACCTGAATTTATGTCTGACCCTGTTATAACTTCTGGTTCTGGCACCATGCAGGGCCCTTTCGATGGGTCCCACAATTCCAGCTCCCAAGCGGGAAAGTTTAGTTCAGTAAACTTATAGAATTCACTGACAATTCCAGTTAACCTGGTCAGCCGATCACACACGCGAACCTTGACGGGGCGCTCACCTTGGCAGCTGCCACCTTCATATTCATCCATCTCGCAAAGCGGTACGCTCATTGGTGGATTGAAGTTGTATACATACATGTGGTTGTAACCACGTTCCATATCATCTGCGATATCAGTGACATACATCCCATCAAAGGTGACTCTGGTGACGACCATATCGCCTGAATCAACGGTAATGGTTTCACCTTGATAGGGGGTAACATCAGCATATCCTTGAACTTGGGCCAAGGTCGGATTGGCTATCCAAACTGGGTTGCTAACCCCCGCTGCGCCGCTTCCAGGCTCCTCTGAGTCATCGTCGGCGTCGTAACAGCCTGGATCCATTGGGAAGTCTGTCAGCCCGTTGCCGTTGTCATCGATTTCATTTGAACAAAGGACCTTTCTTCCTGCAGCCGTTCTAGGCAGGTAGCCTACGTCCTCAACCCAAACTCTGGTTTCCCCAAAGACGGCCTTTAAGGTGACTGGAACATCCCTGACCTTGCCGCCCTTTAGCAACACATGATTGCCATAACGCCCATCACCAGAGGCAACGGTCAATTTTCCAGGTCTAACCGACAATAAAACCCAAAGGTCCTCCAAGTACTCAGCGTCCTCTTCAGCCCCGTATGTGTCAATACTTACAAGGACTTTTACTCCAGCCTTTTCAGGCAGCTTCAAGGGGTCTTGCCTACTACCTAAGGTTTCACCCTCGACCGGTTTGACAACCACCTTAAAGCTGACAGGCCGATTAGACCAGTCAACCTTGTGAACAGTGTCGCAGGCAAGCAAACAGCCAAATCCAAAAACAAACGTTAGTAATGCGGTTTTCTTCATCATGGCGCCACCAGCTGCAAACGCCCGTCTTCAACGATGCGGTTTGTCCTGTCAACACACGCTGTCGCAGCACATTGACTGTAGGCCCTAGCCGCTTGAATGCACATGCATTCCTCGCGCTCAACCCCTTCGCCAAAGGCGCGACAACGTTTTTGGAAAAGCTTGGAAACGTCATTCACACATGCCGCCAGAACACAGGTTCCGCTGCGCTCCACGCATTCCAGGTGGCGGTCACAGGTCTTTGTATTGGAATTCCAGGAACTACGCGCATCACAGCCGCAGACGTAGCCAGGCGTGCAGCCGCCAGTCTCGCCGGATACGTCGTGCTGACAGGCCTCAAGTTTTCCACAAGGTTTGCCTTGGCTCAAAAGGTCCATGGTGGAATCTCGCAAAGGAATTCCAGTGTTTATCTGGGTTGTGTTGCGTTTTAGCACCATGAAACCACTACCACCTTGGGCGATGTAATCATTTGCCGCAAGCTGATACTGCGCGTCAAGGGAAATGTCTTGCCCACCAATCTTAATATCGACTGCACAGCCCTCGTCATCCTCGTTGACCATTGGCCAACCTGCAGGCCGCTTCGACGGGTCGCAGGAGCCGCAATGCAGGACAACCCTGACACCTGCGACCTGAGCTTGGCTCGCGCATCCTCTGGCACCAGAACGACGGGCCACATAATCAAACAATTCAACCACTTCCCGACCAGATAAGTACATGGTTGTAATTGTGTTTTCAAAGGGGAACACGTTGTACATGTCGTCAACAGTGACCGGCCCTGTGAACAAATCGGTCCTGATCCCAAGTGAGTTTGTCAGCGCAAAGTCGGTTTCAATTCCCTTGCGGCGCATCATAGATTCGGCGACCAAGTTGCCCAGCGCCGAATCACCACCACTCGCGCCAAAGCGTCTAACGTCGACCGGTGCGTATCCAAGCACTTGATCAAGCGGTACCTGGCGTTCCAGTTCGTCAACGTACGGTTCCAGCAGTTCAAGCAGTTTGGGGTCCTCAGGAATCCTGCTGTCAACTGGGATTGGCTTGTAACGATAGGAGGTCAGCTCCCAGTTGTTTTCATACTGATGTCCAGGCAGCAATTCAGAACCATCCGTGGGGTCTACACAACCTGGGTCTTCCATGTCCGTCAGGCCGTCTCCGTCGTTGTCGATGCCGTCACTGCAGACATAGGCCTGGGTAAAGACTGTATCCAACTTGCCGACATACTTGGCAAAAGCACCCGAGTGGATCAACGGCACCTTTCGCTGTGCAGGTGCGGTCCAACCCATCGTTACTGGCAGCGTCCAGCATGCGTGCTCTGCTCTAGCAGCCATGTAGCCTTTTAGCTGCTCGCTGCGATCAGGCTCGGGCAGATTTTCAACGCCTGGGGGCATTGGCAGTTCTTTATTCAGTGCCGTCATACAGCGTTCATGAATCAAGGCCAAGTCGGTCACAGGCAGAACTTCACCAGCCCTTTCCCGACGGGCACTAAACAGGTTCAAGGTCTCTGCACAGATGACATCACACGCCTTTTCCAGCTTTACAGGGTCTGGCAGCGCCCCAACCCGCAGGACTCCACCCAACTGTTTTTGGCAGGTATCCCGGACGTATCTGGTAGCAATCTCGTAGTAGCAGTCAGTGCCATCCTCAATCACCTTGGGTGGGTTCAAGACGACGTGGTGATGTCCACCAAGGACCAAGTCCACGCCACTGGTGCATTTGATTAATTCCTCGTCGTCATTTAATCCCAGGTGGGAGTTTACAATGATCACATCCACCAACGGGGTCAGCATGTCGATGTAGAACTGGGCGGCTTCATTGTGGTCCATTGGGGTGATCCCAAGGCTGTTTGGAGATTCAGCCAAGCTGGTCATACTTGAGGTGTTGCCGTGACCAATTACCCCGACTCTTAGGCCGTACAGGTTGAAAATCACATATGGGAACAAGATGTCTGACAACAGTGGTGCCTGGTCTGAATCTGTAGGTGAAAACAAGTAGTTAGCAGCAAGGACTGGGAAATCTGCCCAGCGTGCAAGCTGCTCGGCCACGTTGTTGGCACCTGCGTCGAACTCGTGGTTTCCAATGGCCATCACATCGACGCCAACCATCGACAAGGCTCTAAGTTCGACTTCCCCAAAAAAAACGTTGAAGATGGGAGCGCCCTGAAAGATGTCTCCACTATCGATGTGAAGGCTACGGTCCACTCGGGCTCGTTCTCGTTTCAGGATGTGCCCGATCCTGGCTATTCCCCCAAATGGCCCGTTTTCGTCGGCCAATCCGAGGGTCTTGTCGGTCTGGGCGACCCTCATTTCGTAGGGGATGAGCCTGGAGTGAATATCCGTTGTGTGCATTATCAGAACGCGCACCTCACGATCATCTATCGTTGGTGACTCGGTCCTGACGTTGCAGGCGGTGGCCATCATCAAGGCGACCACCAAAGCCAATCGCACCGCGCAGGGCGTTCCCCAGTGGGAACCAGCCATGGAGCTCCTCTACACAAAGAGACTCCTGAAAGTATCCAGCTAGGCTTGTTCTGTCAACGGTGAATTGCAAAAGTGGGGGCACTACTGCGCTTTGAGCCTGATCAGCTCCTTCCGGGCATTTTCCATAAATGGGCGTTCTGCGGAATCTGTTCTTGCAACTTCAACATACTTCTCCCAGGCTTGGATGGATTTCTCCTTGTCGCCCTTCAGACTGTAGGCTGCAGCCAGATTGTAAAGTGCGGCACCATAAGCAGGCTTGATGTTTATTGCCAGTAGATAAGCTGCAATTTCACTGTCAATATCGTTCAACGAATGAAGTATAACACCGCGATTATAGGCGGCTTTATGTGATTTAGGTTCGATCTCCAATACCTTTGCGTAAACATCCAAAGCCTGACGCAAAATAGGCTCTTTTCGTTCACTAGAAGTCTCTCTTTCCGAAGTTTTAGTCAAACAAATTGCATAGTTAAACAAAGCATCAGGCGAATCAGGTGTAAGCTTCAGCAAAGCTTCAAAAGCCGTCTTTGCCTCATCAAGTTGGTCGTTTTCCATCAACGCCACGCCCAAATTATTCCAGGAATCAATAGCCTGAGGGTCCACTTCCACGGCCTTTTGCAGTTGTGCGATGCCTTCTTCTTTTTTGCCTGCGTCAAGCAACGACATCCCGAGATTATGCAAGGCATTCAGATAGTTACCATCCAAATCCAAGGCCTTCAGGTAGGCCTGCGCCTCTTTGGCGTAGTTCTTTTTTCTGCCATAAGCGACACCAAGGTTGTACCAGCCTTCCTTGGAATCAGGCTTTAAAACGACCGCCTTTTCAAGCGAACTGATAGCCAGATCAATCTTACCGGCAGCCATCTCCTGGGCACCCAGCCTGAAGAGGTCGTTTGCGTCGCTTTGGGCATGCCCTGTTTCAGGGAAGGTTAAAACAGCGACCAAAGAAAGAAATATCAGGGAACGACCAACTCGATTTGCAAAACAATTCGACATCAAATGCCTCATCCAGAGCATAACACCCGGCAAAATTACCACGGGAACGCCGTTTTGCGCAAGAACAGGGCGCCCACCAACAATCCCCGCCTAGTCGATGTCAAAGGCTGGCTGTTATTGCAGAGATTTTAGGACTAATCAGAACAAGTGTAATAGTTTGGGATGTATTCTGGCGCCAACAGGGTGAGCCCAGCCACATACCCCTTTTCAAGATCACGGGTGTCGTGAACCAGCATGCCAAGATCGCCGAAGCTATACACATAATCTTCAATGAATACACTATGATCGACATTCACCTGATAGTCACTGTTAAAGCCATTACATTGATCATGTCCAGAATGCTGAGCAAAGAAGTCCTTGTGTTCGATCTCCGCCACCGCTTCGATAGTGTCTGCGCTTACTTTAAACAGCGCCAAGACGGATTTGAACTCCAACCCATCAACGTGTTCAGACTCGACCCAGTCAGTAAATGGGATAGCCAGCAAATTGCGAGCTCTATCGTAGTTAAACGCTTTGTGATCCCCCATAGCACTGCTACCAGCGTCCCACCAGTTGCCAATAACAAGCCTTTTCACGCTTTTTGGATTTGCAGGATCGGTCACATCTAAGATTTCAATTCTGAATCTAACAGACCGCCCTTCATCATCGCTATCTTTGCCTAGAGTTAGCACAAGACCTTCTTCCAGAGGATGAATATAGCTGAAAACACCAGAAAGCTTAAGCTTTCCGGCAATGTTTGGGTTGGTTGGATCCCCAAGATCGATGACGTGAAGAGGGGCAGTAGGTTCAGAGGTAATGACATAGCCCATATCACCTATGAAACGCACACCAGAAATCCGATCACCCAGACCTAGACCTCGCACCATGCCAATTTCTTTGAGCTGACCATCCTTTTCCTGTAAGACCGTGACTCGGCTTTCGCGGTCGTCTTCTTGGCTCCACCAGCCCTTGCCGTCTGTTGTAGCTACGCGAAGATTGCCATTGTGTTCATCAAAGGCGAACTGATTGATGCCATAGCCCAAAACCTTGCCAGACGCGGTGTAATGAGCTTCCCCACCTTGATCAAAGGCGAATTTGTGAATATGGGTTTGAACGTCGCCGGTGTAGTCAACGTGAGGTAACTGCCTGTAAATGTCCCAGTTGCTAGAAGCAATATAGATCGCGTTATTGCTGGCATAAACGTGGCCCCAATTACCTTGGATTGTGGATGCTGCAACTTCTCCTGTTTCAAGGTCCAAAGTTGCAAGGCTAAGCTGATTCAGACCCGAAAAAACGTTGGGAGTATGAACAGCTTCACAGGCACCCAGGATCTGGACATCATCATAGCTGGCCTTTTCATTGCCATGACCAATCCACATCCTTGGAAGCCAGTATGTAAGTGGCTTTGCCCTGATCATCTCGACGTTTTTCTGGATTAATTTGTCAAATGCCATGTTAATTGTGTCAGCTGTGGGTTGGGCCCTTGAATCGTAACGCCAGTCTTGGTCTGGCTTAGGCCAAAGATAGAATGAGAAATCCATGGGTCTGCTAAGCGCGAAGTGAACCTTGTCGCCGATACGGCGGCCGCCAAACGCACCATCGTCAAAGGTATAAGTTGCCTCGACCTTTGGATTTGACTTGTCTGATAGGTCTATGACAGACACGACGGAAACTGGGTTATAGTCATAATAGTGGCTTGGGTAAGGAGCAGAATCGCCGTCCACAGCGTCTTCATCCTGGTCCCCAATGGGCATCCCTTCTCTAACGGGGACACCCTTTACCGCACTGTATAGGTGAGACATGCTAAAGACGATAGCTTTATCATCCTTCAGGAAAAAGCCCGTTGGCAAGCCTTCTATTGTGATGCGGCCAACTTCATCAGTCTCGGCTGCTGGCCAGGACTTAACTACAACTAGGTCCGCTCTGCTAATCGCGTAGATGTATTTGCCGTCAGTTTTGACGGTGTCAACTTCGTCGATATCTTTGACCTGGGTGTTGGTTTCACTGAAGTATACCGGCGACTTCACGTCAGTGCTGTCGCCTGTGTTACCAGGATAGTTTGGCGAAGAACCAGTGTCATCCGTTGATGATGGCCCGGGACAATTCCAGCGACACTCTTCTTCTTCCAAGGCCGTCTTTCGATTTTGCTCAATTTGCATCACCATCTGTGTGATGAACACCTGTTCAATCAACTCTTCTGCCTGAGCACAGTCTGCGGCGACAGTCAGAGCGGCAGGTTTGGACCAGTCAAGGGCCACCACCTCGTCGTCGGCACATCCAACCAAGACTAGGGCCAGTAATGATGTGGAAAGCAGTAAGCTTCGTTTAATTATTTTCATGCTATCCTCCTTCAAGGGCGCTAGAACAATACCAAATTTAAAGTTCACACGAGCAACCTCATAATAACCAATCCCCACGTGGCTTCGGTCATTCAGAAACCACGCTCTTTGCACACCTGAAGCCAATCGAGTGTAGCGGTTGCATGGTCTCTGAGATATACCTGACAGATGTACTCACATCTACGTCCACGTCCCAGATACCGCCACCTCGGACGACTCTATACTCGGGCAAATCAGTGCTTATCGGATTCTTAGCCGGGCTAGAATTGTGTTTAACGTAGGCATGGGAATCGAACACCCATTCCCGCACGTTGCCAGCCATATCACACAAGCCGTACGGACTATCACCAGCAGGAGACCTGCTGCAGACCTTATCGGGGTCAATTCCCCCGCAGTTGTCTTGTCTGTTTTGGCAGAACAGTGCAAGGTCACATGAAGGGGGCTCATTGCCCCATGGATATACCCTT